>Ga0160441_101265_pt1 | contig 8620 bp, 12 predicted proteins | sample HID1971K_E1MG_FD_108260 | JGI IMG/M metagenome (GOLD analysis project Ga0160441, IMG submission 108260) | Enriched millipede-associated microbial communities from UW Madison campus, WI, USA - HID1971K_E1 MG | ecosystem: Host-associated > Arthropoda: Insects > Digestive system > Unclassified ... | reverse complement strand
CAATCGTTGAACAGACAGTCAGAGATTACATTTATTATTATAACAACTTTCGTATTCAAACGAAACTAAACAACCAGTCTCCGATTGAATTTCGGAAACTGGTTGCATAGAAGGTGTTTTGATCCCTGTCTCAAAAATGGGGGTCAGTTCCAAAGATAGCCCGCTTTTTTTGTTGTACTCTTTATTCCTTGTTTGCACAAAAAAACAAACGACACAGGGCTTTATCCCATGCCGTTTCGGATTTCATTTTTATTCTCTATCTTGTCTTTGAGCTTAACGTAATGACATTGACCCGCTGGGTGGCTTTTTTATGTTATACGGAGCATTTATATGTCTTATATAGATCAGCTACAATGTGAGTGCTCTGCAGATGTTCATCTCTCAACCTTAATAAGACCTTATATAATGCTATATTTTGAGGTGCATAAGCAATATTAGAACCCCACTTAAACAACATATTTTGAAAAGCTTCAAATTCTCTGCAGTCATCTTTTCTCGCTTCTTGGATTATGAATTTGCTTGGTTCGACTACCATTTTCACGAACATATTGCTTAACATTGCATTCAAGTCTTCCTGTACTATGTCGGAGTGCATCTGCATTCTGCTTAATATCTCATCATCGATGTCAAGTATCACTTGCATAATATCACCTCACATATTTTAAGATGAGTATAACCGATAAAGATAACTTTTGTAATATGAACTATATGTGGAATTATTTGTTATAATAATCAAGTGATTATATCGTTAGGGTAATGTCTATCACAAACATCATTTTAATTTAAGGTTGTTCACAAATATAGTGTTAGGTGAAATTATTGTAAAGGAATGAGAACAATAGGCGCACAAGAAATAGCTATAGTTGCATGTCAGCGTTCAAAACAATATTTAAAACCTGAAATATCTGAGAAAGAATTTGCAGATAAGTGTGAAGAGATTATGTATTCTTTAGGTGCTGAAACATTGTGGTATCCGATGCTTGTGAATTTTAATAAGAATTCAATTTATTGTACTCGAGGTAACCATTTACCTTCAGAAGAAGTATGCTTACAAGAAAACGATATCGTTTTAATTGATTTTAGTCCAATGGTAAATGGAGAGTGGGGGGATTATTCAGAAACATTGCTTATAGGTAAAAATAATGAATATTCCCAATTAATCAAAGATGCTAGAGAAATTTTTGAGTTGACATTTGAATTTGCAAGGCGAGTAGAGACTATAGGAGAACTATTTAAATTCTGTAAAGAATTAATTGAGCTAAGGGGATACGTATTAATAGATCCTAATGGAAATATTGGTCATTCAATTGAAGATAATTCAAATCAATCAAAGAGAATATTTATTTATCCAGGTAATCAACAAATCCTTTTAAAGGGAAAGAGATGGGCTATTGAGCCCCATATAGGAAAGAATGGATTTGGGGCAAAGTTTGAGAATGTAATAGCACTGTAAGTATCATCAGGGTAATTGCTATGATGCAATAACATCACTTAACACAGTATTCACGCAGCGGATACCAATTGAGATCTAGTAAAAAGAAAGATCAGACACGATAGATATGAGATTGCATCTTAGTAAGAGCTAAGGAAAATTTTCCTTAGCAACCAAATAGATTGAAGATATCGAAAAAAAATATTGACTACAGTTACTTTATTAAACTAACGGGCAGGATAGAGGAACAGACGGTAAGGTTGTTCTCGAACAGAAGAACAAATTAATGATATGATGTTGTAAATGGAACAGGCTAGTCGAGCCTATTTTCTAATTTCGTGAGGGAGTCGATAAATAAGTATGGGAAGTACGAATCAATGGGATGCGGAATGGGAAGTATCAGAAGAATTGGCTCATAAATTAATAAGCAGTCAGTTTCCACAGTTAGCTTCACAAAGCGTACAAAAACTAGGATACGGCTGGGATAATACTGTTTTTCTTGTCGGGGCCGAATATGTATTTCGCTTTCCAAGAAGAGAAGTTGCAATTAATTGTTTAAGAATGGAAGGAAAGATACTACCTAAGCTTAAAGATTATTGTTCCATTGCATATTCGTTACCGCTATTTTTTGGGGAAGGGGATTATAATTATCCTGCACCTTTCCTAGGTTACCCCTATTTATCAGGAGAGTTTCCAATCGGATTAACTGACAAGCAACGTGCGGTATCAGCAACAACGCTCGCGCAATTTTTAAAAAGCTTACATGCATTCCCTGTGCAAATTGCCCAAGAAAATGGAGTTCAACATGACCATAGAAATTTGATTGATATTGCAATGCGTAAAGAAAAGTTGCATAAATTCATTTCCGACCTTGCCCTTCATTTTAGTGAAGAAGAGTATCGTGAATTATCGAACTATTTGGAACAGCTTGGAACTGAAAAAGTAAAACCCAAAAACGTATTACTCCATGGAGACCTTCATTTTAAAAATATGCTGGTAGACGAGAATGGAATAATTTCAGGGATTATCGACTGGGGAGATATCAATATCGGACATCCTGCTTGCGACTTGAATGTCGCGTATAGCTTTTTGCCTCCGGATGCGCGTTCAGACTTTTTCAAAGAATATGGGGATGTCGATGAAGAAACGAAGATATTAGCTCGATTGATGGCCATATACATTCCCATTTTGATCATGATGCAGGCAATTGATTATAAAGATGAAAAGTTGGTTGCTGAAGCAAAAGCGATCATAAAACGTGCTCTCGCTGATTAAGAAATGTCATTCCGCTAATAGAGAACGTTAGTTCAATAAACAATTATATACAACATATAAGGAGCTGCTGCGGCAGCTCCATTCACATATTCATAAAATAGGGGTTTTAGTACATATACCCGACATGTACTAGACTTTACAATGTCATGATGAAACTTAAATACAGACCTATCCTACTCCAGGGATGAAAAAGCAACTCCATTTCCGGGAACGCTTTTTGGCAGGTTTAGTCACGGGTTTCGCCGCATCCATTATAAAATCTCCATAGTTTACCACATAAAATTTCCATAGTCTACTACGACAGTCCTACCTTCGTATATGGCTGAATTGGCACGCTTCATATCATATGGCTGAATTCCTGCTTTCCTAAACTTCTCACTAAGCAGCTTCAGCTTATGATGTTTGCCTGTACCTGGGACTTTCATTTTTTTCATCACGATCCAGCCATGTCCGAATGCGACAACCGGACAGAGATGTTGTTTTATATGCTTCGTACACGAAGCATACAGCCTATATTCTAATTCATTGCACCTCATCCCGCTCGAGGAGATCGCTACCTTAAGGACATATCCGTTACCCAGATCGTACACGAGGCGATAGAAGCCATGTCCCAAGATACGGTATGGTAGGCGAAGCTCGGCTCTCGCTATCTTTGCTCTACGTTTATCCGTCAGCCGGTCATATTGTCCCAGCCAGTTATATCGTTCCAGCTTAGCTATCCAACGACTGATCGATCTACGAGCATCGCCGGAGACTCTTTTAACCATAAGCATCCCCCTTTTCTCATTCTTCTTACGTTACTTCAGGTCACGCCGATGCGGCTGAAATTAAGCGATCGTAAGACCCATACCTGTATAACCAGACACAGTAGTAAAATAGAAAAAGCAATAGAAGCATCTGGAACAGGGGTTGCTTAATGCAGTTATACTACATATTTGTGGTCGTTGCTTTCACCTACAACCCTTTTGGTTTTATACTATGTGTATTCACTATTAACGTGTGGGTATATTAACCTAAATTCGCGAACTAAGCATAATCATATTCTTCACGAGGCTATCAGGAAACGAACGTCGGCCTCGTTACACTAACGGGAATATTAGTTCAATAAAGGACTATATTCTAACTTGAAATAGGGTATTTAACACATATGTAATGCAGGGCGTTAAGTTAACTTCCCAGTACTCCAAGTTAACTTATAAATGATGTTTTCTTCATCAGTAGCAAATACATGCTCGAAATCCATGTACCTTAAAGTCTCTTACATGAAGTAAAATTATCACTATCATCACCTCACCTATATTGTAAGACGAGTATCCCAATAAATTCAGACTTGATATAAGAACGTTTGTTCGTATATAATGAGAGTAAATAACTAAGGCGGTGTTATTATGCATGAGTACATCGGCAAAGACGTTCAGTTGATTTACAACGACAGTAAGAAAAACATTACTATACGTGATATTAGAGTGTTGGTAGCTGGTAACAAGCGTTTTATGGCATATTGCTATAAAGCAAAAGAAGTAAGATCGTTTCTTAAATCAGGAATAGTTGATATTGAAAAATTGAGATATAAACAAGAAAATACTGAAGGGGTTAAAGTTTGTGAGTAAGCAAAGAGTTATCATGCTAGCAGACTGTCAGTCTTTTTATGCAAGAGTTGAAAAGATGGATAATCCTGAATATGAGAACTAACCACTCTATCTAATACAACATCAAGTAGAGTTAGCGACTGAAGTACGAACTCGTTTTGGCATTATAGAACTAAAGTTCACCAATGGGAACTTGATCAATAATTGACTCATTATTAATAAGGGGAACCCTTGATGCTACTGACATTGAGGGTTTTTCTTTATGTGGGTACGTTTGAAAGGATAATTAAGCAACTTGCAGAATAGTTAGGTGAAACCAATAATCTTTACTAGACGTATTGCATGGTATGTTACATTTTCTGGGATAATTATATAATTGTGTTATATAAGGAGCGAATCAAGGTTAATCCTAAGGATAAGGATGGGGATCTAGAATGAAAACCGAAACGGTCAATAAATACCATCAAGTGAACCTAGGTGCAGGTAAAATGAGGGCTTTGATCTATGAGAGCTACGGAACGCCTGATGTCCTACAGATTGAAGAAGTAGACATTCCTGAGCCTAAGGACCATGAAGTGTTAATCAAAATCCATTCGGCATCAGTAAATTCCTGGGACTGGGACCTCCTACGAGGAAAACCGTATTTGACGCGACTTGGCGGACTACGTAAGCCCCGTTACCGTACCTTAGGTGCGGACATTGCAGGGCACGTAGTTGCTGTGGGAGTTGCCGTCAAACGTTTTCGACAGGGGGATGAAGTTTTTGGAGACATTTCTGGTTGTGGATGGGGAGGATTTGCTGAATATGTATGTGCTAGTGAAGAAGCACTGACACAGAAACCTGAAGGTTTGAGCTTCGAGCAATCAGCAGCCATTCCACAAGCGACCGTTCTCGCTTTACAAGGATTACGTAATAAAGGAAAATTATTGAAAGGAAATTAGGTTCTGATTAATGGGGCGGGCGGCGGTGTAGGTACATTTGGAATTCAATATGCTAAGTTGCTTGGCGCAGAAGTGACTGCTGTGGATAGAGCGGAGAAGTTGGAAACACTGCGTTCTATCAGGTCAGATCATGTCCTTGATTATGCGATCGAAGACTTTACCGCAAGTAGTGGGCGATACGATCTGATTCTCGATATTGTCGGAAACCGATCTGTTATTGCAATCAAGCGCGTACTCAAGTCAGGAGGCACGTACGTTATGGTTGGCGGTACCCTTCAATGCATACTTCAGGTACTTTTGGCGGAACCGCTGACCGCTTGGGTTGAAAAGAAGAAATTGGAGCTGCTGTTACATAAGCCGAACCATATTGATCAGTTGGTCTGGAAGTCTTTAGTTGAAGCGGGTGAAGTTATGCCAGTCATCGATCGTCGGTATTCTTTAAGTGATGAGGCCCAGGCAATTGAGTATTTCGGAGAAGGTGGCGCTATAGGTAAGGTCATTGTTTTTATGTAAACGAATTATATACACATTCAATAAGTTTTAGATTTAAATGAATGGTAAATGGATATCCTAAATTGAATTACGTATATGTGAGGTGATAAAATTGGATAAGGATAAGGAACATAAGTTAGCTATCACAAAAAATGAAGATGTGGAATTTGCAATTGAGCAGGCCGATCAAAATGATTTGGAAGCATTGAAAAGAATAGAAGAAGCAGATAAACGACAGGAATCAAAGTAAATATTTATATCGAAGCTCCATCTTGTAAGGTTATTAAGAAGCCTTGTTGTAGAAACAGATAAAAGCTGTTTCCGGTATCCTACCGGCGACAGCTTTTTTACTTTCGTTGATGCCCTTTTTGGTTGTAAATTATAATATTATCTTTGCAGCATATACCTACCAAAGTATAAGTAATAGGTTTGCTTGCTGATAATGGAACATAAGAGTTTGCATACCTTGAAATGATAGCTACGATGCTATATAAATTAACGAAGGATTCAACACCAGATCAATGAAAGCTGCTGGTCTGGAAGAGCATTATGCTGCACATGACCATGCATTATTCTACCAAAATGCTTCAGTAGTACCTAGGACAGTTTATTATATACAGGCTAAAGGTGATCCTATTGTACATTAAGAAACAACACTTCTTAAACTATCCACGTAATATCAACCACATTACCTTCAATCTCTATTTTATCAATAATCATCCTAGGGCATTTTTCGCTTTTAGTATATCAATGCCTGTTACGTCATCGATCAATTCAAGAGTGTTTTTCTTCAATTTTTCTCCTTCTTGTTTAATTTTATTTTTGGAGGTTATTTTGTCTAGTTGTTCATTTAAAGACTTTCTTTCTGTTGCTACTCGTAATACTTATCGTCAAGATTTTGGAGCGAAGAAGTATTTAGATGATGGTATCACTATCCCCATTTATTATTTTTATATATTTCTGGATTAGCTACTGCGATTATTAGTATTGAGCCAATGTTGTTAAGTGAAGAAGTCATTACAAGACCGATCGACGATAGTTATAAAGCTATGAGTATTATGTTTTTTATGATTTTGTCTAATTATACAATTTTTAATGCACTAGTATTAAACAGCGATTTAAGATTGTTACAGAGAAGATAGTTTGTGATAGCTCTGCTCTTGGTTTTCGGGCGGAGAAGCTAAATCACATACAAATTGCTGTTGAATATTTAAGTGTAAACATACAAAACCACACATAAGCCAATGGATTTTTATGTTTATATTGATCAGTCATAGTTGACTTGTAATCTTTAGGTAGTAAGTGGTAAGGAAAAATTTCCTTAGCAGAATCATTAGAATAACTCACACCTACTATTTGCATATCATTAACAAATAATCGACGTTTTTGCAACCAAACCTTGCTACCTTAATTGGTGGTGAGGCTTTTTATTTTAAATAACTAACGAGAAAACAACATGTATTATTCCTAAGTATCCATTATCATCTTTACTTATCAGTCACTATATTTATTCGAATTATGTAACAGACATAAAGAGCACTCTATAATTAGTATTAGAATTTTATGTGTTTTTCTGAGACCTTTATAATTTAACTAACGATCGTTAAATTATTGACATACTAATTCCATGTCGCTTATACTATGTTTCAGTAAGATAATTAAAGGAGTGGATAAATATTAAGAAAAAGGATCTTACAACAAATCAACTAATAGAAGCAGCATTTGATCTGTTTGCAGAGCATGGTCTAGAAAGAACAAGCTTAGGGATGATTGCAAGTAAAGTTGGCATAACAAAGCCTTCAATTTACTATCATTTCAAGACCAAGGAAGACCTTATCAGCCGGACTTTTGAGCATATTTTTAGAGATCATCATTTCTACACTTACTTTAAGATGGATCTAATAACTAAAGAGAATTTTATAGAGGTATTGTATCAAGGTGGCTTAGATATGCTGCCGGATGACAATCAAGAGCATTTTGCAATGTTGAGGGTTTTAAGTGAATTTATGATATTAGCAGAGCGTGAAGAGCTTTATAGAATGCGTTTAATGAACATGCAACAAGATTTTTTGAATGGATTTCGTGACCTGTTATTAAAGGGATTAGAATTAGGATTAGTACCTTCGCGAAATGTAGATTACAAGGCTCATATGCTCGCGTTAGTCATTGATAATATATCTAGATGCATGATGATGAATTTCACTATGGACTATGAGGGGGTTTGGAAGGAAGCGGTCAATAGCGTTCTTATAAGAGATGTGAGCGCGGACTAAAAAAACGATAAATTAGGAGGTGATCGTCCAATGAAATATTTTATTATTACAGGTACATCTAGAGGTATTGGAGAAGCAATGGCAAATCAATTACTGGCTGATAATCATCATATATTTTGCATATCAAGGACTAACAATGAACGATTGATTGAACAAGCAAGAGAGAAGAATGCCAGGTTGAGTTACTACCCCTTTGACCTTAATCATTTAGGTGAAATTGATAGTCTAACCGATGAGATATTTAGCACGATTACACGTGAAGCGGAAATAGCAGCTATATACCTTATAAACAATGCAGGTGTGTTAGCTCCTGTGGCACCAATTGAACAAAACACAGCTAGCAGCATTATAGAGAATGTGAATGTAAATTTGATTGCTCCAATGATTTTAGCGTCGAATTTCATCAGGTATTCACAGGAACTAGATACAGACAAGCGGATTATGAATATTTCATCAGCTTCTGCCCGCAATCTCATGCCAGCACAAAGCTGTTATAGTACATCGAAAGCGGGTTTGGATTCATTCTCCAAGAGCGTGAGCATAGAGCAGTCGAATCAGTTGTATCCCACCAAGGTTGTCTCTGTATATCCAGGGATGATAGATACACAATTACAAGCT
>Ga0160441_101220_pt1 | contig 9227 bp, 8 predicted proteins | sample HID1971K_E1MG_FD_108260 | JGI IMG/M metagenome (GOLD analysis project Ga0160441, IMG submission 108260) | Enriched millipede-associated microbial communities from UW Madison campus, WI, USA - HID1971K_E1 MG | ecosystem: Host-associated > Arthropoda: Insects > Digestive system > Unclassified ... | reverse complement strand
TGCCGAACTGCTGCACAAGGACACCCAGTACCACATCAACCCGACCGGCAACTTCATCATCGGTGGCCCGGTGGGCGACTGCGGCCTGACCGGCCGCAAGATCATCGTCGACTCCTACGGCGGAATGGCCCGCCACGGTGGTGGCGCGTTCTCCGGCAAGGACCCGTCCAAGGTCGACCGCTCCGCCGCCTACGCCGGCCGCTACGTGGCCAAGAACATCGTCGCCGCAGGCCTGGCCGAGCGTTGCGAGATCCAGGTGTCCTACGCCATCGGCGTAGCCCAGCCGACCTCCATCTCGATCAACACCTTCGGTACCGGCAAGGTATCCGACGACAAGATCGTCCAGCTGGTGCGCGAGTGCTTCGACCTGCGTCCGTACGCCATCACCACCATGCTCGACCTGCTGCACCCGATGTACCAGGAAACCGCTGCCTACGGTCACTTCGGCCGTACTCCACAGCAGAAGACTGTTGGCGACGACACCTTCACCACCTTCACCTGGGAGCGCACCGACCGCGCCCAGTCGCTGCGTGACGCTGCCGGCCTGTAAGCCTCCCGCAGCGGTAAACCAAAGCCCCTGCCGAGCGATCGGCAGGGGCTTTTTTCATGACATATCGGCTGACAACTGCGCCGTGCACGGACCGCAGCCATTGCCTAGGCTGGGGAACTCCACCCCGCCATGCAAGGATGCTGGCCATGCCCTGGATGCTGTTGATCCTGCTGCTGCAGGTCTTCCCCGCCTATGCCCGTGACTGCCCGGCCTGGACCGCCCGGCAAGCCGACGCTGAAATCGCCAGGTTGCGCGACACCCTTGGCCACTGGGACGACCACTACCACCGTCTGGGCAAAGCGCTGGTGGCCGATGAGCTGTACGACCAGAGCCGCCAGCGCCTGCTGAATCTGCAGCGGTGTTTCGCGGTAAAGGCCGAACTGGACTCGCTGGCCAGCGCACGCGGCCCGTCAGCCCACCCGGTTCCCCATACCGGCGTCGACAAACTGCCTGATGAAGCAGCCGTGAGGCGCTGGATGACAGGCAAGACTGGCGTCTGGGTCCAGCCCAAGGTCGACGGTGTTGCCGTATCGCTGATCTACCGGCAAGGCCGACTGGTGAAACTGCTCAGCCGCGGCGACGGCCTTCAGGGGCACGACTGGAGCCGCCATGTTCCGAACCTCGAGTCGATTCCCCGGCAGCTATCGCGACCGCTGGACCTGACCCTTCAGGGCGAGTTGTACCTGCGCCTGGAGGCGCACGTGCAGGCCCAGGCAGGCAGTGCCAATGCCCGCGGCACCGTGGCCGGCTTGCTGGCGCGCAAGCAACTGGGGCGCGAGCGCGGTGCCAGCATCGGCCTGTTCGTCTGGGACTGGCCACACGGCCCGCCCCGCCAGGCCGAGCGGCTGGAACAACTGACAACGCTGGGGTTCCCGGACAGCCAGCACTACAGCAAAGCCATCGACAGCACCGAGCAGGCCGCCCACTGGCGGCAGCACTGGTACCGTTCGCCACTGCCCTTCGCTACCGACGGCGTGATCCTGCGTCAGGACAGCCGCCCGCCTGCCGAGCGCTGGCAGGCCAATGCGCCTTACTGGATCGCGGCCTGGAAGCATCCCTTTTCACAGGCGCTGGCTGAAGTCCGAGCAGTGCATTTCCGGATTGGCCGCACTGGCAAGATCACCCCGCTGCTGGCACTTGAGCCGGTCGAGTTGGATGACCGACGTATCTCTCAGGTAAGCCTGGGCTCATTGTCCCGCTGGCAGGCGAGCGACATCCGCCCCGGGGATCAGGTGGCGATCAGCCTGGCCGGGCTGACCATCCCGCGCTTCGAACAGGTCGTGCACCGTGCAACCGAGCGCCAACCCGTCACGCCGCCCGAGCCGGGCCGGTACGACGCCCACAGTTGCTGGCAGGCTAGCGCAGGTTGCGAGGAGCAGTTCATCGCCAGGCTCACCTGGCTGGGTGGCAAGCATGGCCTGGCCATGCCCGGCACCGGCCCGGGCACTTGGCAACGGCTGGTGGAAAGCGGCCGGGTGACCACTATCACCGACTGGCTGGCGCTGGATTCCGAGCAGCTGATGAGCGTGCCAGGCATCAGTCAGGCAACGTCCAGGCGCTTGCTGCACGGCTTTGCCGCCGGCCGTTCGCGGCCGTTCGCGCAGTGGCTTCGCGCACTCGGGGTACCGGCGCCACGCGCAGTATCGCTAGACGGAGACTGGCCGGCGCTGGCCAAGCGCTCTGCGCTCGACTGGCAAACGCTGCCTGGAATAGGCCAAACGCGAGCGCGACAACTGGCGAACTTCTTTTCCACAGCCGATGTTCAGCGCATTGCCGAACGGCTGGGTGACTACGATGTAGATGGATTCGGGCTGGCGAACCCCGGCGAAGCGCAATGAGTTTTCACAAAAAACAGGTATGAAATGGGCTGGTTTGTTCTAGAAAGTTCCAACAAGGGTTTCTAAATCGGCAAAACCAAGGCAGCATTTGCCCCAACTTTTTGCTGCCCCGCCCCGTCAAGGAGGCCTTCATGAAACGTATTTCCACCCTCGTTCTGCTGGCAACGCTCGGCCTGGCCGCAGGCATTGCCCAGGCTGCCCAGCCGGATGCCGGCCTGACTGGCTGCGCCGCCAAGCGCAGCGCCATCGAGAACCAGCTGAAGATCGCGCGTGACCACGGCAACAGCGACCAGGTCGCAGGCCTCGAAGAGGCGCTGCGCGGCGTCGACAACTGCACCGACGCGAGCCTGCGCAAGGAACGCGAGCAGAAGGTGCTGGATGCCCGTCACGAAGTGGCCCAGCGCGAAAAAGACCTGAAGAAGGCCGAGAAGAAAGGCGACGCTGAAAAGATCAACAAGCGCAAGGACAAGCTGGCCGAATCGCGCAAGGAACTGCAGGAAGCGGTCGACGAACTCGACCGTTGATCTGCATTCCCGTGAGGGCCTCATCGCCGGCAAGCCGGCTCCTACAGGATCACCACAGGCCTCAGCGTGGGAGCCGGCTTGCCGGCGATGAGGCCCTCACAGGCAATCAATGATTGCGGAACTCGGTATGGCAGGCCTTGCACGCTGCCTCGACCTTGTCCATCGGCCCCTTGAGTTGCGCAATGTCCAGCGGCTGGTTGCGTGTCACATCGACCAGTTCGCCGGTGACCCCTTCGAGCTGTCGTGCAAGGTCATGGAAGCGCGCCTGCCGCTCCCACACCTCAGGCCGTGCGCTGCTGTCACCGTCATCCCGGACCTGGGGGAAGTGCTGCCATGGCTCATGAGACAAGACGTCGAGCGTGACCGCGCCGCCGGCGAACTTCACGCCGTCGAACGGCAAGCGCCCGCGCAACATGCCACCCAGGTCTTCGCTGGTCTTGAGCATGTCCTTGAAAATCGCCTTGCGCTTGCCCAGTGGCGAGTTCGGGTCGACACGGTCACAGGCAGTCAGGGCAAGGGCGGCGAGCAGTACTACGGTCAATCGCTTGAACATCACGGTCACTTGGGCCTTCGCAAATGGGCGGCCAGTATCGCCGCCCCCCGGCCAAAGACCAATAGCCACATAAAACACAGGGGCGAATCTTCATGTTCGGCCCTGACAGGAAGCTTCCAATGAAATCTGCCCTGCGCCATCTGGCCTGGACACTCCCGGCCCTGGCATTGCTGGCCGGCTGTAACGGCGGTGAAAACGCCAAGCCCGAACCCCATGCCATCGCCACCTACGCCCCGGCCGCCTGGAACGACCTGCCCAATGTCAGCGACAGCGACCTGCTGGCGGGTTTCGCTGCCTGGCGGGTTGGCTGTGAAAAACTCAAGCGCGACCCCGTGTGGGCCCCTACCTGTGAAGCCGCGCAGACGGTTGCCCAGGACCCCACCCAGGTACGCACCTTCCTGCAGGAGCAACTGCAGGTCTACGGCCTGCGTTCTGCCGAGAACAATGCCAACGGCCTGATCACGGGCTATTACGAGCCGGTCTACCCTGGCAGCCTGAAGCGTACCGAAGCGGCGCAGGTGCCGGTGTACGGGGTGCCGGAGGACATGATCGTGGTCGACCTGGCCAGCGTGTACCCCGAACTCAAGGGCAAGCGCCTGCGTGGCCGCATCGACGGCCGCGTACTCAAGCCCTACGACACCGCCGAGGTCATCTACCGCGACGGCGCCAAGGCACCCGTGCTGGCCTGGCTGACCGACCCGATGGACCTGCAGTTCCTGCAGATCCAGGGCTCGGGGCGCGTGCAACTGGACGATGGCCGGCAACTGCGCCTGGGCTACGCCGACCAGAACGGCCACCCGTACCGACCGATTGGCCGCTGGCTGATCGAACAGGGCCAGCTGAAGAAGGAAGACGTGAGCATGGGCGCCATTCACGCCTGGGCCCAGGCCAATCCGCAGCGCGTACCGGAACTGCTGGCCAGCAACCCCAGCTACGTGTTCTTCAGCGCGCGCCCTGACAGCAACGAAGGGCCACGCGGCTCGCTCAACGTGCCGCTCACCGCCGGCTACAGCGTGGCCATTGACCGCAAGGTGATACCGCTGGGCAGCCTGCTGTGGTTGTCCACCACGCGACCTGATGGCAGCCCTGTGGTCCGCCCGGTCGGAGCCCAGGATACCGGCGGCGCGATCACCGGTGAGGTGCGCGCAGACCTGTTCTGGGGGACGGGCCCGGAGGCCGGGGAACTGGCTGGCAACATGAAGCAGCAGGGGCAGATCTGGATGCTGTGGCCCAAGGGCAAGCCATTGCCCGAGGTACCGAAGGTTCTGTGAACCTGCACTGGCCTCATCGCCGGCAAGCCGGCTCCTACAGGTTCGTGTGGGAGCCGGCTTGCCGGCGATGAAGGCAACTCGGCCTCAGACAGAAACCACAAAGAACGAAACGATCAGCGCCAGCCCGGCGAACCACACCAGCGAGCGCAACGCCGCCCAGTCCGCCAGATAGCAGATGATGTACAGCAGGCGGCTGGTGATATACATCACCGCCAGCACATCCTGCGTCACCTGCTCGGCATTGCCGACGACATCCGCCACCAGCACCGCCGCCGCGAAGGCCGGAAACGCTTCATAGCTGTTCTGCTGCGCGGCATGGGCCCGGCGCGGCAGCCCCGACAGCGTGTCGAGGAAGGCGCGCGGGTCGTGATTGTCCTTCAGGCCGAAGCGGCCGCTAGCGACCTTGGCGATCAACGCACAGAGCGGCGCCAGCACCAGCGCGATCAGGATGCACCACAGGGCAACGGTCATGCTCATGACTCCTTGTTCGAAAATGGATTAGAGCTTCATCACCAGCATGCCTGCCAGGACCAGCCCGCAAGCTAGGAGTCTTGGCCCGCCAAAAGGTTCTTTGAGGTAGCGCATGCCCAGCAGCACCACCAGGATCACGCTCAGCTCACGCAACGCCGCGGCCTCGGCTACCGAGCCCAGGTGCATGGCCCACAGCACCAGCGCGTAGCTGAGCAGCACGCACAGCCCCACCGCCAGGCCCAACCGCCATTGCATGCGCCAGAACAGCACGAACGGTGCCCGCCGCGCCACGCTGGCCAGCAATGGGAATGGCCAGGCGCTGAGCAAGGTCAGCCACACCAGGTAGTCCCAAGGCTTGCCCCACAGCCGCACGGCCTGCCCGTCGAACCAGGTGTAGCAACCGATGCACAAGCCGATCAGCGCCACCACCGGCAACATCGACCAGGGCAGCCGATCTCCGCCGCCGCCCTGCCACAACAGGCAGGCCATGCCGCAAGGGATCAGCAGAATGCCGATGATCTGCTGCTGGCTCAGCGACTCGCCAGCGAACGCCAGGGTCAGCCCCAGCACCACCAGCGGCGACAGCCCGCGCATCAGAGGATAGACCAGACCCAGGTCGCCGACCCGGTAGGCCTGGATCAGCAGGAAGCGGTACAGCTGCTCGGCCAGCGCCGAGGCCAGCAACCAGGGCCAGATCTCGGTCGGGGGGAATTCGGTGAACGCCACGGCGAACACAGCGAAGACCAACGCCACGGTGTCCATGCTGGCGATCACCAGCAAGCGCTCACCGCTGAATTTGATCAGGGTGTTCCAGGTCGCGTGCAGCAGGGCGGCGATCAGAACCAGGGAAGTTGCCAACACGCGGGGCGCTCCTTGCAGTCAGAGCTGGCAACGATACAACGCTTCCGGCCCGGAGGGAGCCATGGAACGAAAAGAACAAATCCGGTCAAAGCTGTGTCCCGAAACCATCGCCAGGTCATCAAACAACTGCTCGATGCCCCTCGGGTACGACTTGGAAGCCATCGTTACAGGATTTGGGATGCTTGAATTAGTAGCCGCGTTTATCTGCCTCACCACCCTCCTCACCTACGTCAATTACCGCTTCATCGGCCTGCCGCCCGCCATCGGCGTGATGGTCACGGCACTGCTGTTCTCCCTGATGCTTCAGGGCCTGAGCCTGATCGGCTTCCCGGGCCTGGAAGAACGCGTCGAAGGGCTGATGAACCAGATCGACTTCAATGACCTGTTGATGCACTGGATGCTCGCGTTCCTGCTGTTCGCCGGCGCACTCCACGTCAACCTTGCGGACCTGCGCAGCTACCGCTGGCCCATCGGCCTGCTGGCCACCCTTGGCGTACTGATCGCTACCGTGGTCATCGGCTATCTGTCGCACTGGGTATTCGCCCTGTTCGGCTGGCAGGTACCGCTGATCTACTGCCTGCTGTTCGGCGCGCTGATCTCCCCGACCGACCCGATTGCCGTGCTGGGTGCCCTGCGAACCGCCAACGCCTCCAAACCGCTGAAAACCACCATCGTCGGCGAATCGCTGTTCAATGACGGCACTGCGGTCGTGGTATTCACCGTGCTACTGGGGATCATTCAGTTGGGCGAAACGCCGAGCTTCTCCGACACCGCGCTGCTGTTCGCCCGCGAAGCCGTCGGCGGCGTGGTGTTCGGCGGGCTGATCGGCTACGCCACCTACCGCATGATCAAGAGCGTCGAGCAGTACCAGGTCGAGGTCATGCTGACCCTGGCACTGGTCATCGGTGGCTCGGCGATGTGCTACGAGCTGCACGTCTCGGCGCCGATCGCGATGGTGGTGGCCGGCCTGATCATCGGCAACCTGGGTCGCAACCTGGCGATGAACGACATGACCCGCCGCTACATGGACGGTTTCTGGGAACTGATCGACGACATGCTCAACGCCCTGCTGTTCGCGCTGATCGGCCTGGAGCTGTTGCTGCTGCCGTTCAACTGGCTGCACCTGGCGGCGGGCGGTGTGCTGGCGGTGGCGGTGCTGCTGTCGCGCTTGCTGACGGTGGCGCCGGCCATCCTGCTGCTGCGCCGCTGGCGCAGTGTGCCGAAGGGCACGGTGCGGGTGCTGACCTGGGGTGGCTTGCGCGGCGGGGTTTCGGTGGCGCTGGCGCTGTCGTTGCCGCAAGGCAGCGAGCGCGACCTGCTGCTGTCGATCACCTATATCGTGGTGCTGTCGTCGATTCTGGTGCAGGGGTTGAGCATTGGCGGCGTGGTGCGAAGGGTCAGCGCACAGCCTTGAGTATGGCAGGGGCTGCTCTGCAGCCCCACAGCCATCACTCCACCGCCGAATCCGGGAACTGGTCCTGCACGTACTTGATCTCGGTCCGCCCGTGGGCCGCCGGCAGGCCATCCTCGCCCAGATTGACGAAGACCATCTTGTCGACCGTCAGAATGCTCTTGCGGGTGATCTTGTTACGCACTTCACACTTGAGGGTGATCGAGGTGCGGCCAAACTCGGTGGCGGTAATGCCCAGTTCGATGATGTCGCCCTGACGCGAAGCGCTGACGAAGTTGATTTCCGACATGTACTTGGTCACCACGCGCTGGTTGCCCAGCTGGACGATGGCGTAGATCGCCGCCTCTTCGTCGATCCAGCGCAGCAAGCTGCCGCCGAACAGGGTGCCGTTGGGGTTGAGGTCTTCGGGCTTTACCCATTTGCGGGTGTGAAAGTTCATCAGTACTCCTGACCTGCGTGGCTAACGTGAAGCAATGATGGCAGAGCCGCGACGGGTGCTCCATTGAACATCGACTATCGTCTCGATTAATCGACAGAAAGCCTTTGGTGTGTCACACAGCCACGGCTATAATCCCTGCCGATTCACATGGCAGCCCGTAGCGGTGCCATGCCCGCCACCCACCCGAGGGGCGCTGCAGCAGGGTCTTCCTGTCAGGCTCGGATGGGGCGTTGTCCGCTCCCGCGGACGCTCAACGCACAACGGCGCCCATTCGCACACTACGAATGGAGGCTCTCATGAGCGCTGTAAACACGCCTGCAGGTTTTACCGATTTCAAGGTCGCCGACATCTCCCTGGCCGCCTGGGGCCGTCGCGAAACCATCATCGCCGAGTCGGAAATGCCTGCCCTGATGGGCCTGCGTCGCAAGTACCTGACCGAGCAGCCGCTCAAGGGTGCGAAGATCCTGGGCTGCATCCACATGACCATTCAGACTGCCGTGCTGATCGAGACCCTGGTTGCCCTGGGTGCCGAAGTGCGCTGGTCGTCCTGCAACATCTTCTCCACCCAGGACCAGGCCGCTGCGTCCATCGCCGCCGCCGGTATCCCGGTCTTCGCCTGGAAAGGTGAAACCGAGGAAGAGTACGAGTGGTGCCTGGAGCAGACCATCCTCAAGGATGGCCAGCCATGGGACGCCAACATGATCCTCGACGACGGCGGTGACCTGACCGAGCTGCTGCACAAGAAATACCCGGCCGTGCTGGACCGCGTCCACGGCGTCACCGAAGAGACCACCACCGGCGTGCACCGCCTGCTGGACATGCTGGCCAAAGGCGAGCTGAAAGTCCCGGCGATCAACGTCAACGACTCGGTCACCAAGAGCAAGAACGACAACAAGTACGGCTGCCGTCACAGCCTGAACGACGCCATCAAACGCGGTACCGACCACCTGCTGTCGGGCAAGCAAGCCCTGGTGATCGGCTACGGTGACGTGGGCAAGGGTTCGGCCCAGTCCCTGCGTCAGGAAGGCATGATCGTCAAGGTCACCGAAGTTGACCCGATCTGCGCCATGCAGGCCTGCATGGACGGCTTCGAGCTGGTCTCGCCGTTCATCGACGGTATCAACGACGGCACCGAAGCCAGCATCGACAAGGCCCTGCTGGGCAAGATCGACCTGATCGTCACCACCACCGGTAACGTCAACGTCTGCGATGCCAACATGCTCAAGGCCCTGAAGAAGCGTGCCGTGGTCTGCAACATCGGCCACTTCGACAACGAGATCGACACCGCCTTCATGCGCAAGAACTGGGC
>Ga0160441_101219_pt1 | contig 9244 bp, 6 predicted proteins | sample HID1971K_E1MG_FD_108260 | JGI IMG/M metagenome (GOLD analysis project Ga0160441, IMG submission 108260) | Enriched millipede-associated microbial communities from UW Madison campus, WI, USA - HID1971K_E1 MG | ecosystem: Host-associated > Arthropoda: Insects > Digestive system > Unclassified ... | reverse complement strand
GATGAGCTGCATCTCGCGGTCGTTGATCGGCACGCGGCGCAGGCGCACGAAGCTGTCGACCTCGAGCTCGACGAACTGCTGGATCGAGGCGCGCGACCAGCGACCGAACTCCGCGCCCAGCTCCTCGATGCGGCTGAGCAGGTGATCGTGCGTCCAGCTCTTGATGTCCTGGAACTGCTGGGAGGTGATGAACGCCTGGTCGTCGTCGGCGAATTCGATATCGGTGGACATGGGCTGTTCAACCTTGGGTAGGGCTCTTGCGGAAGCCGGTGACTTTCGACATCAGCGCCGTCCAGCGTGGATCCTTCGCCGGTTGCGGGCTGGAGCCAGAGGTGTATTCCTGGTGCAGGCCGCGTGCGAGGCCCGCGATGGCTTGCGAGTACGGGTCGTTGCGCGCGGTGCGCACCAGCATCTCGCCGCGGCTCGAGGCCGCCAGCAGTTGCGTGCTGCGCGCGGGCAGCACGTGGCGCAGCGGCAGTTCGAGCCGCTCCGCGATGTCCTTGGCCGCGAGGCCGACGTGGCTGTCGAACTTGTTGACCACCAGCGACATCTGGTCGGTCTCGATGCCGCGCGTGCGCAGTTCCTTGAGCATGTTCGCGGTGGAGACGATGGCGCCGATGCTCTGGTCGCAGACGACCCAGCAGCGCTGCGCTTCCTTCGCGGTCTGCGCCACGAAGTCGATGGTCGAGAAGCCGCCGAGGTCGGCGATCTGAAAATCGAAGAAGTCGCCGAGCCGCTTGATCAGCGCTACCGAGTCGGCGTGCGACACCTCGCGCACCTGCGCGAGGTTCGCGGGCAGCGGCAGCACGGCCACGCCGCTGGTGTGGTGCGCGAGCGCCGTGTGCAGCAGAGTCTGGTCGAGGCGGCGCAGGTTGCGCACGCCTTCGACGAAGCTGAAGCCGCTCTGCGTATCGAGGTAGAGCAGGCCGTCGCGCGCGGGCAGGCCGAGGTCGAGCAGGGCCACGCCCTGGCGCGCGGTGCGCCCCGGCGCCTTGGCGGGCGCCTGCGTCAGCAGGTCGTTGAGCATCAGCGACAGGCTGGTCGCGAGCGTGGTCACGCCGATGCCCGGCCGTGCGCCGAGCAGGGCGAGGGTGCAGCCGCGCGTGCTGCTTGGCAGGCTGCTGCGGCGATCAAGCAGCTTGCGCAACGTGTTCACTGCCTCCGTGGACGGCGCGGCCATGTCGACGAAATCGTCCACGCCGGCGCGTAGCGCGGCCAGCATCGATGCGGGTTCGGCAGAGACACCGGTGGCCAGGACCGGTAGCGTTGGCCAGTCGCGCTTCAGGCGCTGATGCAATTCGCCCGCGACCTGCATGTGATCACCGGAGAAGTCGAGAAAGACGGCCGATGGGCCGAGCAGGGCGATGCGTTCGTCGATCGACTTAACGTCGGTCGACAGCACCACTACCGTGCCTAGCTTTCCGAGCGCGTCGGTCAGCCACGTGATGTGGCTGACGTTCGGCGAGGCGAAGAGATAGGTCTCTGCGCCGGTCTCGGGAAGGCTGTCGCGGGGGGCGTTCATGGCGTTGGCCACTGGTCTTCTGTGGCTGTGCCCATCAACGCGAGAAGCCTGGCACTGCGGTACCCGAGGCGGGTCCCAGCAGGTGGGCGCGCCAGACCGGGCCGTCGCGCTGCTCGGCGCTACCGGGCAGGTAGGGCGTCAGATCGGTGTCGCGTGCGATCGGTTTCACCAAGTGCGGCGTGACCAGGATCACGAGCTCTTTCTCGTTCATCTGGTATTTGTTCTGCTTGAAGAAGGTGCCGAGCACAGGGATGTCCCCAAGCAGCGGCACCTTATCGGCGTTCGAGGTAGTGGTGCGGCTCACGAGACCGCCGATGATGAAGCTCTCACCGTCGCCGAGTTCGACCGTGGTGTCAGCTCGGCGCGTGCTGATCGCGGGAACCGCGATGCCGTTGATGCTCAAGGAGTTCGTGTAGTCGAGGTCGCTGGCCTCGGGCGCCACCTTGAGCACGATGCGTTCATTCGACAGTACCGTGGGGGTCAGTGTGAGGCCGATGCCGAAGGGCTTGTATTCGATGCTGGTGGTGCCGAGACCCTGCGGCGCGGGTACTGGCAATTCCCCCCCGGCCAGGAAGCTTGCGCTCTGGCCCGACAGCGCGACCAGCGTCGGTTCGGCGAGCACACGCGCCATGCCGTTGCCTTCGAGGAAGCCGACGTTGAGGCCGATGCCGGCCTTACCGAAATTGAAGAGCAGGCTGAAGGCCTGTGCGAGCGGATTGTTGTACTCGCCGCTGATGGTTCCGTTCGAGGCAAAAGTGCTTGATTTCAGCGACGATGGGGTGAACACGCCGAAGCTGAAGCCGTTGGAGTTGGCACGCGTACTGAAGATGTTGAGCCCGGCCTGCTTAAGCACGCTGCGATTGAACTCGACGACCTTCACCTCGACCTGTACCGTGTTGCTGCGCACGTTAACTACCGAGCGATCGGTCAATATCGCCTTTTCGCCGCTCGAAGCCATGGCTGCATCGCGTGCTTCCTGGTGGGCGGTCATGCTGTCGAGTGAGCCCGTCAGGACGCCACCGCGGCGCCGGACCTCGAGCGTATAGACGGTGGCCGCGGTGCGTCCCTTTTCCCAGACCATGAGCGTGGTCCGACCGGCCGACTTGCCGGTCACGATCAGGCGCGCGGCCGGCGAGTTAGGTGTCTGGCGGGTCAGGGCAACACCTGCCACCGACTCGTCAGCGATAGCCATGCGATCGATGCCCTTGGGGATGAGCAATTCGCGCTGCGTTCCTGCTTCGAGACGTACCGGCGTAGGCGCGATCTGCGCGACGGCCTGAGGAGCATCGGCCGCGGAAGCAAGCAGCCACGTGCCCGGCGCCATCAGGCACAGCGCAACAAAAGTCGGGCGCAGTGGGAAGGCGGGGCCATGGAGAGGGAACGTCATGGTGTTTTTTTCCAGCAGGGATGGCATGGTTTGGTGCCGGTCTCGCATTCAGTAGCGGATGGTTTCGCTGCGATCGCCGCGGATGACTTCGACCTGGAGTCCGCCGCGGTCGCCGCCGGTACGAGTAGCAGGTGCCCGTACCGCCGCAGCAGGTTGTGCGCCCGGCTTGCCCCCGGTCACGAAATCGATAGTGGTGACGCCGGCTTGGGCGCGGTCCAGGCCTTCGAGCGACGGACGGCGAGGTTCGCCGGGCTTGACCGGCGCAGGTTGCAGTGCCAGTGGCAGGTCGGCAAACAGCTTGGGGTCAGGGACCGTCATGTCGGTGGGATTGCGCAGCGCCAGCAGCAGGCGGCCACTGTTCTCAGCCAGAGTGAGGCGGTTGATCTCTTCGACAGGCACGGCGAGCACTACGGTGCGCGCGATTTCCGCGCGTTGGGCCTGCGCGGCGGCATTCTTGTCCGTCTTCGACGGAAGACCGTCGACCGATGCACTGCCGAAGGCCAGCACGCGCTTGCGCGACAGCAGCAAGCGGGCCTGGCTCCGATCGATTTCCTTGTTATCGGACTTGAGCATCAGGAACACGTCAACGAAGTCGCCTGGCTGCACCTTGTTGCCCACGCCCATGACCTCGTCGGCTTTCACGGCGACAGCTCGCTCACCTTCGGCCACGCGCAGCGCAAGCCCCGAAACCAGTTGCCCTTCGAGCAGTGGCGTGCCTTCACCCAGATCGATCACGGGTACGCGGCCCGCGAGCGGCGTTACTTCCTGGAAAGCACCGGTGGGGTTGATCGTGAGCTGTTCGACGCGCAGCGCGTCGGCCGGAATCGCCGAGCCGGCCGGCAGCGGCTTGGCAGCCACGACTACAGGGAAGGTCTGAGCCCGTGCCGTCTTGGCGGGCGTGCTTCCGGATGCGGCGGTCACTGGCGGCGGTGCTACGGGGGCCTGGCGGCCGAGCATCCACGCGTAGCCGCCGAGCGCGAGAGCCAGCAAGACGAGGACGGCGGCGATGATTTTGGTGAGATTGATCATGGGCGGCATTCGGGGAGGATGGGCGGGCAATCGGGAACCGTCGATGAAAAGCTCGCGGCAGAGTGACTACAAACTCTGTCGACCCCAAACCATCCATATCGCTGCAGCCATGGAGAGGTAGGCCGCATAAGGGATGAAGCGAGTCCGTCTCGTGGGCGTTTGACCGTCACGCGAGATGGGCTGACCGAAAAGAAAGAGCGCGAGCCTGGGTGAGAGAGGCCAGCGCCGAAGTGCAAGCCAGAGAAGTCCGTGCATGGCTGCGAGCACGCTGCTGATGATCCAGATTGGCGCTAGCGCCGCCGGGCCCACCCACAGTCCGAGAGCGCCGGCGTATTTCACGTCGCCTGCCCCCATGAGACCCAAGAAATGAAAAACGAGCAGAAAGCCAAAGCCCACCGCAGCGCCGAGAACCGCTGAGTTCCAGCTTCCAGCGAACGGCGCAGCCCCAACTGCCAGCGCGATGAGCGCGCCGACAGCGCCCGCGAGCACGAGCCAGTTGGGGATGCGGCGTTGACGGAAGTCATAGACGACTGCGAAAAGAAGCCACACCAGAAATGCAGCTTCAAATCTCAAGAGCCGCTCAGAGCAGAAGTAATACGGCCAAAGGCGTCAGTGATCGCGGTAGCAAGCGAGCCATTGGTGCCAAAAATGGCGACCAGAATCACGGCCATCAGGCCAGCAATGATTCCGTATTCGATAGCAGTGGCACCTTCTTCGTCGCGAATAAAACGGGCAATAGCGTTGAGCATGATTAACCTTTCAGAAAAAGTCGTTAACAAGGGCTGGCGGTGCGAATGTTATCCGGCGTAACTCTGTGTATCAACAAGGCAAACCCGATGGAAGGGTGTTCCGCTGTGCTAGCCGAGGATGGCTAGCACGATGGCTGCCAGCTCCCACGGACATCGGTTGACCGGTCGGTCAGAGACGCCGAGTAACAGTTCGGAAACGATTTTTCCCTCTGTAGGCGTGCACCGACATCCCATGAAGACGGGAGGGAGTGTTACGGAACAGGGGTGCGCGCGAGGGGCGCGTTACGGGTACAAGCGTGTTACGTGTTACGTGACACGACCCGGAACGGTAAAGATGTAACAGTCCAGAAAGGGTTGGACCGTGCGCAAAAAATCACAAGTTGAGGGGTCTGACCCTGCTTGCGAAGGGGGATCAGCCCAGGATTTCCTCGTGGAACAGCTTCCACTCGCCGCCCTGGCGCAGCCAGTACTGGCGACGCATGCGACCGCTGCGTTCCCCCTCGAACACCTCGCCGAAGGTGGCGACCATGGTGTCCTCGCTGTCGCGCCAATGGAGGTAGGAAACATCCTTTAACTGAATACGCCGGCCCTGGGCGTATTCCATCTCGTCGCGAACAATTGAATTTCCGTCGGCCGATTTTTTCGCCTGGCGCTGAAAATCCGGCAAATAGAATTTCTTCAATTGCGCTTCATTTCCTTGGGTCCGGGCGTCTTTCCAGGCATTGATCGCGCTGGTGAAGGATTGGGCGTCCTTTTCGGCCTGGGGTTGGGAAATCCATTGCAGGCTGCGCGCGGTGACGACCGGCGTGGCGCCGATCTGCACCTTGCGCAGCAACTGGCGCAGGTCGGGGTTGGCCATGACCACGCAGCCGTCGCTGGCCAGCGGCGCGCGCGCGTACTGCTGCGAGGGCGTGCCGTGCAGCCAGATGCCGCCGCCGGTCTTGCCGCGGCGCTGGTCGTAGGCGTTGGGGTAGTTGATCGGCAGCGCGCCGGCGCCGTAGAGGTCCTTGAGGGACTTCGGATCGAGGCTGCTGGTGATGAAGTACACGCCCAGCGGGGTGCGCGCATCGCCCTCCACGGACTTGTCGATGCCCGACTTGCCGACCGAGATGTAGTAGTCGGCCACGAGCTTCAGGCCCTTGTCGCCGTTCTCGAGCAGGTACAGGCGCGAGCGCGAAGCGTCGATGGCGATCGCGTAGCGGCTGCGCGTGGACAGCTCGAGGAACTGCGACGGGACGGTGTTCGGCGGTGGCCGTTCGCGCAGCGCCTGCAGGCGGCGGCGCGATTCTTCCTGCAGCTCGGCCATGGCCGGGTTGCCCTTCAGGCGCGCCACGCTGGCGGCGTCCGAGAGGCTGTGCGCGGCGGGCACCTGCGACGCGAGCAGGTCGCCGTACACGAGCTGCGCGAGCTGGAAATTCGGGTAGTCGCGCACCAGTTCGCGCGCCTTGGCCAACGCGGGCCGCGCCTGGCCGCGGCCGAAGAGTTCGTAGATCGCGATCAGCCGCGCCTCGGCGTTGCTGGCTTCCTGGATCGCGCCCGCGGGCGGTGCCTTGCGCGTGCCGCGGGCTTCGGCCACGGCGGCGGTGCCGGCCGCCGCGGTGGCCGCGGTCGCCACGGCCCCCCTCTTCAGGCGGGCCTGGGTCTTGGCGCCCTTGGCGTCGCGGGCTTCACGTGCCTCCCGGGCTTCGCGCACGCTGCGCGATTCGCGGCTGCCGCGTGCTTCCCTGGCGCCGGCTTTGTCCTTCTGCGCCGAGCGGCTGGCGCCGACGGCAGCCTTGCCGGACTTGGCGCCGGCCGTCTTGGCATGCGAGGCCTTGCCCGAATGGCTGGCGGCGCCCGCGGGGAGTGCGAGCACGAGGGCCGATGCGGCCATCAGCGCGGCCAGGAGGCTCCCGCCGCGCCGGAATTCTGGGGTCTGGGGCCGGCCCTGCCGGACGATGTCTGCCACTAGCCGCCGACGCTTTCCTTGCGAATGTGCCACTGGCCGCCGGAGCGCTGCAGTTCCAGCGTCTTGCGGCTGGAGATGTTGAGGTTGTCGGCGCGGTAGACCTGGCGGAACTTGGCGGTGGCCGACTGGCCGTTGACCTGGATCACGAGGTTCTCGAGGTTCACGCTGATGCTGGACTTGCCGACGATGCGCGCGCGGCGCTCTTCTTCCCAACTCTTGCGGCTCTGACCGCCGCCGGGCGTGAAGTCGCTGCCGTAGGCGGCGAGGTAGCGGTCCATGTCCTGGCCGGCCCAGGCGGCGGCCCAGCCGCGCACGGCCGATTCGACCTCCGCGTTGGCGCTCGACGAAGCGGCGGGCGCGGCCGGTGCGGCGGTCGGCGCCGAAGCCTCGGGTGCCTTGGCGACCACGGCGGGGGCCGGGGCCGGGGCGGGCGCGGGTGCCTTGGCCACCGGAGCGGGCGCCGGGGCCGGCACGGGCGCCGCGACGGGTGCCGGTGCGGGAGCGGGGGCCTTCGCGACCGGCGCGGGGGCCGGCGCAGGCGCCGCCGGTGCCGCACGCGGTGCCTCGGGCGCCGCCGCCAGCAGGGTCGGCTTGGCGCCGGGCACGGCCGGCACGAACAGCGTGCGGATCACCGCCAGCTTCGGCGCGACCGCGGTGTTGTTCTGGTCAAGCTGCAGCGCCTTGCTGTAGGCCTGGCTCGCGAGCCGCGCATAGAGGTCGCCGAGGTTTTCCTGGGCGGTGGCGTAGCTCGGATTGGTGCGGATCGCGCTCTCGAGGGCGTTGCGCGCCTTGTCGAACTGGTTCTGGCTCGCGTAGATGACCGCGAGGTTGTTGTAGGGCTCGGGCAGCTCGGGCGCGTCCTGCGTGAGCTGGGTGAAGGCCGCGATCGCCTCGGCGCGCTTGCCGGTGTCGAGCTGGATCACGCCCTTGAGGAAGCGCATCTGCGGGTCGCGCGGCTTGTCCTTGAGGAAGGCGTCGGCCTTGGTCGAGGCTTCCTCGAGCTTGCCGGCCTGCATCAGGCGGTCGACCTCCTCGTGCTCGGGCGCCGCCAGCGCGGACAGCGCCGTGGCGCCGACCGCGGCGGCCAGGAACAGGGCGCGCACGACGGGCGTCAGGCTGAAGGGAGTGCGCAGGGAGCTCTTGGGCATGGCGGACGAGGCCTCGTGAGGGAGAGGGAAGGGGATGCGCCGGGGATTGTAAGTGGGGCGGTTAACCTCCAGACACACTGCGGCGTGCCTGCAACGCCGTTCCATTCCTCGAGGCAACGGGCCGTGCCTTTTCCCACGGAAACCGGTGGAAAGCACGTTCAGGCGCCGCCGCGCTCCCGCTCCCCGGCCGCATCCGCCAGCCCATGCCCCGGCGCCGGCCGCAGCAGGGCCGGGAAATGCATGTCCCGGTGGGCCACGAAGCGGCTGCCGCGCGCCAGCCGGTAGCCCCACCACACCGCCACGAACAGCACCAGCCCGATGTAGGTCGAGAACACGCCGATCCAGTCGATGCGCCCGCCCGTGAAGGCGGCATAGTTCTGGCCCAGCGTGACCACCAGGCACAGGCCGAAGGCGAACAGCGGCCCGTAGGGGAAGAAGGGCGAGCGGTACGGCAGCAGCGACAGGTCCAGCCCCTGCGCCATCATTCCCTTGCGGAAGCGGTAGTGGCTCACCGCGATGCCGAGCCAGGCCACGAAGCCGGTCATGCCCGAGAGGTTCAGGAGCCACAGGTACACGCCCTGGCTCTCCGACAGCGAAGTCAAAAAGCACAGCGCGCCGACCGCAGTGGTCGCGAGCAGCGCATTGAGCGGCACGCCCGCGCGCGTGAGCTGCGCGAAGCAGCGCGGCGCGCGGCCGTCCTTCGCGAGGTTGAACAGCATCCGGGTCGAGGCGTACATGCCCGAGTTGCCGGCCGACAGCACGGCCGTGAGGATCACCGCGTTCATCACGCTGGCCGCGAAGGCCAGCCCGGCGTGGCGGAACACCAGCGTGAACGCGCTCACGCCGATGGCGTGCAGGTCGGTCTTGATCAGGTTCGGGTCGGTGTAGGGAATCAGCACGCCGATCACGCCGATCGCCAGCACGTAGAACAGCAGGATGCGCCAGAACACCTGGCGCACCGCGCGCGGGATGTTCTTCGCGGGGTTGGCCGATTCGCCGGCGGCCACGCCGATGAGTTCGGTGCCCTGGAACGAGAAGCCCGCGATCATCGCCACGCCGATCATCGCGGGCAGGCCGCCCACGAAGGGCGCGTCGCCGAGCGTGAGGTTGCCGAAGCCCGCGGGCCGGTCGCCGCGCAGGATGCCGAAGATCATCAGCACGCCGACCACCACGAAGGCGATCACCGTCACCACCTTGACCAGCGCGAACCAGAACTCGGCCTCGCCGAAGCCGCGCACCGAGATCGCGTTGAGCAGGAACATCAGCCCGAGGAACAGGGCGCTCCACAGCATGGCCGGCGTGCCCGGGAACCAGTACTGCATCACCAGCTGCGCGGCCGCGAGCTCGACCGCGATGGTCACGGCCCAGTTGTACCAATAGTTCCAGCCGAGCGCGAAGCCGAAGCCCTCGTCGACGTAGAGCGCGCCATAGGTCGCGAACGAGCCCGACACCGGCATGCAG
>Ga0160441_101217_pt1 | contig 9259 bp, 10 predicted proteins | sample HID1971K_E1MG_FD_108260 | JGI IMG/M metagenome (GOLD analysis project Ga0160441, IMG submission 108260) | Enriched millipede-associated microbial communities from UW Madison campus, WI, USA - HID1971K_E1 MG | ecosystem: Host-associated > Arthropoda: Insects > Digestive system > Unclassified ... | reverse complement strand
TGGCGAACCCATGGTAGCGGCGGTGGTCCGAGTGTAAAGCCGCCACAGGCGCCTCGCCACAAGGACGTTCCCTTTCATCCGAACAAGCCCCGACATGTTCAGACCTCTTTTCGCATTCATCGGTACGCGTTACACCCGTGCCAAGCGCCGTAATCACTTCGTCTCGTTCATTTCCCTGACCTCGATGATCGGCCTCGCCCTGGGCGTGGTGGTAATGATCGTGGTGCTCTCGGTGATGAACGGTTTCGACCACGAGATGCGTACCCGCGTGCTGGGCATGATCCCGCATGCCACGCTGGAGAGCGGCCAGCCGATCAACGACTGGCCTGCCCTTGCCGAACAAGTAAAGCAGAATCCTCAGGTGCTGGCGGTTGCCCCGTACACCCAGATGCAGGGCCTGCTGACCCATGACGGCAAGGTACAGAAGGTGCTGCTCAACGGCATCGACCCAGGCCGCGAGCGTGAGGTGTCGATCATCGACAACTTCATCCAGCAGGGCCGCCTCGACCAGCTGGCGCCCGGCGAGTGGGGCATCATGATCGGCGACAAGGCCGCCGCCAAGCTGGGCGTGGCCATCGGCGACAAGCTCACGTTCGTCGCACCCGAAGTCAGCGTCACCCCGGCGGGCATGTTCCCGCGCATGAAGCGCTTCACGGTGGTCGGCACCTTCCATGTCGGCGCCGGCGAGATCGACGGCTACCTGGGCCTGACCAACATCAACGACCTGTCCCGCCTGCACCGCTGGAAGGCCGATCAGGTGCAGGGCCTGCGCCTGAAGTTCGACGACCTGTTCCAGGCGCCGCGCGTGGCCTGGAGCATCGCCCAGCAACTGGGCGAGCAGGAGTACTACAGCCGTGACTGGACGCGGACCCATGGCAACCTGTACCAGGCCATCCGCATGGAAAAGGCCATGATCGGCCTGCTGCTGTTGCTGATCGTCGCCGTGGCAGCGTTCAACATCATTTCCACCCTGGTGATGGTGGTCAACGACAAGCGCGGTGACATCGCCATCCTGCGCACCCTGGGCGCCACGCCTGGGCAGATCATGGCCATCTTCATGGTCCAGGGCACGGTGATCGGGGTGATCGGCACCCTGATCGGCGCCGTGGTCGGGATCGTCGCCGCGCTCAATGTCAGCGCGGCGATCGCCGGCATCGAGAAGCTGATCGGGCACAAGTTCCTCAATGCCGACGTGTATTTCATCGATTACCTGCCGTCGCAGATCCAGGCCCAGGACGTTTACATGGTCTGCGGTGCGGCGCTGGTCCTGAGTTTCTTCGCCACCCTGTACCCGGCCTGGCGTGCGGCCCGCACCCAGCCTGCAGAGGCGCTTCGTTATGAGTGAGTCGCGCATGAGTGATAAAGCCGTTCTGAGTTGCCGCAACCTGGGCAAGTCCTACGACGAGGGCCCGGAGTCGGTGCAGGTGCTGTCAGGCCTCAACCTGGAGCTTCATCCCGGTGAGCGGGTGGCCATCGTCGGCAGTTCGGGTTCGGGCAAGAGTACCTTGCTCAACCTGCTGGGCGGCCTCGACCGGCCGACCCAGGGCAGTGTCTGGCTGGCCGGCGAGGAGCTGTCGGCGCTGGGTGAGCGCGCCCGCGGCTTGCTGCGCAACCGCGCGCTGGGTTTCGTCTACCAGTTCCACCACCTGTTGCCCGAGTTCACCGCCATGGAGAACGTGTGCATGCCGTTGCTGATCGGCCGCACCGCGATTCCCGAGGCGCGTGAGCGTGCCGAGGCGTTGCTCAAGCGCGTGGGCCTGAGTCACCGTCTGCACCACAAGCCGGCCGAACTGTCCGGTGGCGAGCGCCAGCGCGTGGCGATCGCCCGCGCGCTGGTCAACCGCCCGGGCCTGGTGATGCTCGACGAGCCGACCGGCAACCTCGACCACCACACCGCGCTGGGTATCCAGGAACTGATGCAGGAGCTGTCCAGTGCCTCGCGCACGGCGTTCCTGGTGGTGACCCACGACCTCAACCTGGCGCGCCAGATGGACCGCGTGCTGAAGCTCGACGACGGCCACCTGGTCGCTATCTGAGCCAGCCCGCCCCACATTTTCTATTGGGTGTTTTCGTACATGTTCAGACCCTTGCCCTTGTTCATCGGTGCTCGCTACACCCGTGCCAAGCGCCGCAACCATTTCATCTCGTTCATCTCGATGACCTCGATGATCGGCCTGTCGCTGGGCGTGCTGGCGATGATCGTGGTGCTGTCGGTGATGAACGGCTTCCAGCGCGAGATGAGCTCGCGGATTCTCGGCCTGGTGCCGCATGCCGCGATCCTTGGGGTACAGCCGCTCGACAACTGGCGCGTGACCGCCGACACAGCGCTGAAGAACCCGGCGGTGATGGCGGCTGCGCCGATCACCGAGATGGAGGGCATGCTGTCCTACAAGGGGGCGATGCAGCCGATCCAGGTCAGTGGTATCGACCCGGCCGAGGAAGGCAAGGTGTCGATCGTCGGCCAGCATATCGTCCAGGGTCGCCTGCAGGACTTGCAGCCGGGTGAGTATGGGGTGGTGATCGGTGAGCTCACCGCGCGCCGCTTCCGCCTTAATACTGGCGACAAGCTGACCTTGATCGTGCCGGAAATCAGCAAGGAACCGGGCGGCATCACGCCGCGCATGCAGCGCCTGACCGTGGTCGGCATCTTCAAGGTCGGTGCCGAGCTGGACGGCTCCCAGGCCTACATGCACGTGGCCGATGCCGGCGAGATGCAGCGTTGGGCACCGGGCCAGGTGCAGGGCGTGCGCCTGAAACTGCACGACCTGTATGCCGCGCCGCAGGTGTCCAAGGCCATTGCCGCGGGGTTGGGCGATGCCTACCGCGCCGACGACTGGTCGCACACCCAGGGCAGCCTGTTCAGTGCGATGAAAATGGAAAAGACCATGATCGGCCTGTTGCTGCTGATGATCATCGCGGTGGCGGCGTTCAACATCATCGCCACGCTGGTGATGGTAGTGAACGACAAAGGGCCTGACATTGCCATCCTGCGTACCCTGGGCGCCACGCCGGCGCAGATCATGGGGACGTTCATGGTCCAGGGCAGCCTGATCGGTATCGTCGGCACCTTGATCGGTGGCGTGCTCGGGGTGATTGCTGCGTTCAATGTCAGCCAGATCGTCGGTTGGCTGGAGCGGGTGAGCGGGCAGCACATCTTTACCTCGGATGTGTACTTCATCAGCAGCTTGCCGTCGGAGCTGCAGTGGGGGGATGTGGGGATCATCTGTGTGGCGGGGTTGGTGATGAGCTTCCTGGCGACCATTTACCCGGCGTATCGCGCTTCGCAGGTACAGCCGGCGATCGGCCTGGCTGTCTGATGATTTGTTGAGGGCCCTGTCGCTGGCTTGCCAGCGATGGGCTGCGAAGCAGCCAGATTCACTGATTTTCGGGCAACTCGATCACGAACCGCGTCCAGCCACCCGCGCATTCTGCGCGAATGCTCCCGCCATGGGCTTGCACGATCGACCGGGTAATTGCCAACCCCAATCCGGCATGCTCGCTACTGCCTTCCCGTCGCGCCGGGTCCACCCGATAAAACCGATCGAACAGCCGTGGCAATGAAGCAGCCTCGATCGGCGCACCAGTATTGGCCAGGCATATCCGCAACCCCGGTTCCAGCGTCACGCGAATCTGCCCGCCAGGCGGCGTAAACCTCAAGGCATTGTCCAGCAGGTTCGACAAGGCCCTGCGCAGCATGTGACGGTCGCCCCGTAACATCGCCTGTCCCTCGCGCAACAGCCGCACTTCGCCGTCCTCGGCCAGCGGCGCGTAGTATTCCAGCAGCGCATCGACCTCCTCGTGCAATGCCAATGGCGCCTGGCCCGGCACCAGCAGGCCGTGGTCGGCCTTGGCCAGGAACAGCATGTCGTTGATCATTTGCGCCATCCATTGCAGCTCTTCCAGGTTGCCGTGCAGTGCCTCGCGGTATTCTTCCAGGCTGCGCGGGCGGGTGAGGGTGACTTGGGTATGGGTCAGCAGGTTGGACAGTGGCGTGCGCAGTTCATGGGCGATGTCGGCCGAGAACGCCGACAGGCGCTGGAAGGCGTCGTCCAGGCGTTGCAGCATGGCGTTCACGTTGCTGGCAAGCGCTGCCAGTTCCTCGGGCATCTGCTCCGCGGGCAGGCGGGTGGTCAACGAGCGCGCCGAAACGCTGTCCGCCACCTGGCCCATCTGGCGCAACGGTCGCAACCCGCGGCGAGCGGCCCAGGCACCGAGCAATGCCGTGGCCAGTGCCGACAGGCCTACGGTAAGCCAGATCAGGCGTTGCATGCCTTGCAGGAAGTGCTGGTGGTGGGTGATGTCGAGGTACAGGGTCAGCCGGGCGCTCTCGTTCAAGGGTACGGACAGGCTGCGGTAGTCGACGCCTTCGGCATGCACGGTCGCCAGGCCCGTGCCGGAGGGCACTTCGGGCAAGGGATTGCGGCTGGCGTACCACAGCGCCCCGTCGCCGCCTGATAGGCGCAAGGCCAGGTCGGCCTGATGGCTGAGCTCGTTGCGCAGGGCTGGTAGCCGGCTTTCCAGGCCAGCTGGGCTGTTCAGGCCGGCGAGCTGGGTACGAAACAATGACAGGCGCGATTCGAGCAATTGCTGGTCAAGCTCGATGAAGTGCTGCTTGCTTGCGTGGGTGAAAAGCAACCCGGCGCCCAGCGAAACGGCAGCGGTGCAGGCCGCGAACAGCAACGCCAGGCGGTTGCCGAGGGAGAGCCTGCGCATCAGTCGGGCCGCTCTTCCAGCACGTAGCCCATGCCACGCACGGTGTGGATCAGCTTGTTGGAGTGGGCGTCGTCGATCTTCAGACGCAGGCGGCGGATGGCGACTTCGATGACGTTGGTGTCACTGTCGAAATTCATGTCCCACACCTGCGAGGCGATCAGGGATTTGGGCAGCACCTCGCCCTGGCGCCTGAGCAGCAGTTCGAGCAGGGCGAATTCCTTGGCGGTCAGGTCGATGCGCTGGCCAGCGCGGTCGGCACGGCGGCGCAGCAGGTCCAGGCGCAGGTCGGCTAGCGCCAGGGTGGTTTCCTGGCTGACGCTGGTGCCACGGCGCAACAGGCTGCGTACCCGGGCGAGCAGTTCGGAGAAGGCAAACGGTTTGACCAGGTAATCGTCAGCACCGAGTTCTAGGCCATGTACACGGTCCTCCACGGCGTCGCGGGCGGTGAGGAACAGTACCGGCGTGTCCAGCCCGGCCTGGCGCACTGCCTGGAGAATCTGCCAGCCGTCACGGCCAGGCAGCATCACGTCGAGGATCAGCAGGTCGTGATCGCCGGTCAGGGCCAGGAACTGGCCGGTTTCGCCGTCGGCCGCAAGCTCGGTGGCAAAACCGGCTTCGTTGAGGCCCTGGCTCAGGTACTGGCCGGTGCGGGCCTGGTCTTCGACGATCAGCAGTTTCATGCAGTGTCCGCGGTCTGAGTAGTGGCTGAAATGATACGTGACTCTGCCCGCCGTCGCCCGAGCTGACAAAGTTGTAATCTTGCCGTCAGGTGACTGCCAGTCAGCCCGCCCTAAAGTGGCCCTATCCCATTGAAAGACCTGGAGTCATCATGAAACACCTGTTCGTCACCGCCACGCTTGCCCTGGCAAGCCTGCCCGCTTTCGCAGGCGAGGCCGGCACCTTTGCGTTCGGCGAGCCGGCCTCGGCGGCCAAGGCCACTCGTACCGTCGAGGTGGTGCTCAAGGATATAGCCTTCGAGCCGAAGAGCCTGCAGGTCAAGGCCGGCGAAACCGTGCGCTTCGTGCTGATCAACCAAGGCAAGCTGCCTCACGAGTTCAACCTGGGCGACAAGGCCATGCATGCCGAGCACCAGAAGGAGATGGTCGCCATGCAAGGCCAGATCTTCACCGCTGGCATGAACCACGAAAGCATGGACCACGGCCAGATGAACCACGGCCAGATGAGCCATGGCGCCCACGGTCATGACGCGGGCAACACCGTGCTGGTGCCGCCCGGCCAGCGCGCCGAGCTGACCTGGACCTTCCGCAAGTCCGCGCCCATCGAGTTCGCCTGCAACGTGCCGGGGCATTACCAGGCCGGTATGGTGGGGCCACTGACCATCGAGTGACTGGCGCTCCAAGGCAGCAGGTAAAACCGGTAGACTAGGAGCATTTACGAACCTTCAGGTCAGTTTCCATGCATCCTGCTGCCGAACACTCTCCGCTGGGCAAGTCCAGCGAATACATCGCCACCTACACGCCTTCGCTGTTGTTCCCGATCCCGCGCACCGCCAAGTGGGCCGAGCTGGGCGTGACTGCCCAGACCCTGCCTTGGCAGGGCGTGGACTACTGGAACTGCTTCGAGCTGTCGTGGTTGCTGCCGTCCGGCAAGCCGGTGGTGGCCATCGGCGAATTCGCCATCCCGGCCGACTCGCCGAACATCATCGAGTCGAAGTCGTTCAAGCTGTACCTCAACTCGCTGAACCAGACCGTGTTCGCTTCGATCGACGCGCTGCGCGGTTGCCTGGAAAAAGACTTGTCGGCAGCCGCTGGCAAGCCCGTGGCGGTGCAGGTGCGCACGTTGGCCGAGGTGGAGGCGCAAGGGGTGGTGGCGTTGCCAGGCCAGTGCATCGATGAACTGGACATCCCGATCAGCAACTACGAACAGCCTCAGCCTGAACTGCTGCGCTGCAACCCGGAACAGGTAGTGGAAGAGACCCTGCACAGCCACCTGCTCAAATCCAACTGCCCGGTCACCGGGCAGCCTGACTGGGGCAGTGTGGTGGTGGAGTACAAGGGCAGGGCGCTGGACCACGCCAGCCTGCTGACCTACCTGATCAGCTTCCGCCAGCATGCCGACTTCCACGAGCAATGCGTCGAGCGCATCTACCTGGACTTGAAGAACCTGCTGCAGCCGGAGCATTTGACGGTGTACGCACGCTACGTGCGCCGCGGTGGGCTGGATATCAACCCATATCGCAGCATGGGGGCCATCAGTCCGGCGAACCTGCGGCTGGTTCGTCAGTAAGGCAGGCAAGCAAAACCTGTGGGAGAAGGGTCACCTGCCTCCCACAGCGCGCCTGGCGATCTCAGATGCCCATGCTGTGCAGCGAGTTGGCGATGCTGCGCAGGGTGGCGGTCAAGTCGGGGTGATCGGCTTCGAAGCGTTCGATCGCCAGATTTACGCCATCCACCAGGTTGTTGTCCGGGGTGGCCTCTTCGAGCTTCAGCTGCGCTTCGATCTGTCTGGCCTCCTCGTGCAGCGCGGCCAGCTCTTCATCCGAAAGCGGTACGTTTCTATCCAGTTGCTCGCGCAAGCTGTTCAGGCGCTCTTGCAATTCGCGGGCAGGCATTGGTTGTTCTCCATCAATGGCTTGGCATGGCATTGACCTCAGCGAAGCGGCAAAGGTTCGTGCCTGTCTCCAAGCGTAATCCACTCGCCGGCGCTTTGCATGATCCGCATCAATGGCGCTGTGTCAGGGTTTTTCACCCTTGCGGCGGCGCTGGGCGATGTCCAGCAGGCAAGTGTCCAGTGCTTCGAGGTGGTCGATCACCGAATGCACCCCCAGGCCGAACAACTCGAGAGTTGCCTTGCCGCGGGCCTGTTCCTGTTGCTGTGCGGTCATGGCTTGCCACTGCTGTGAAGCAGGGTCGCAGGCGGGGCTGCAGGCAGCCAGGCCTATGGTCCACAGCCCTGCATTGAGCCCGGACTGCAGCACGCGCGGCTCGCCGCTGACCAGCACACAGCCGTCCAGCCTTGCGCTGGCCAGGGTCATCAGGGCCTGCCAGCAGGCATCCGGCGCTGGCCAGCGCACACCATTGACGCGCTGGCCCGGCAACCAGTCGGGCAATACGCTGGCAAGGCGCTGGCTTTGCGCGCTGTTCAGGTCATCCAGCCAGATGCACGGCACTTGCTGGCGGCGCAGGCTGGCCAGGGCTTCGAGGGCGCCGGGGGCGGGCAGCGGGCTGGCGCTGGTGGCCCGGACCAGGCAACCGCGCAGGCCGAACAGCACAGCGGTGAAGGCGGGTGCATCATGCATGGCAACTTCCCTGAAATAGTCTGCAGGCTATTCACCGATTGTTACGCGCCGGTGACTTGCAACAGTTGTTCACAAAATATTTAGCAAAAATGTGTAAAGCTGTTTATCAGCTCGCAAGGCTCTATACTGCCGCCGTACCTGCGGCGCGACCCGTTGCGCTTGTGGCCAAGACATTCGATGGAGAATTTTTATGCGTAGGATCGGTGCCGGCGTGATCGAGCGAGTCACCCAGGCCTGTGTCTGTGCCAGCCTGTTGCTGGCACCCGTGGCAGCCACCCAGGCCGCTACCGAAGAGGATCCCTGGGAGGTGGTCAACCGGCCTATCTTCCGCTTCAACGACACCCTCGACACGTATGCCCTCAAGCCATTGGCCAAGGGTTACCAGGCAGTCACCCCGCAGTTCCTCGAGGACGGCATCCACAATGTCTTCCGTAACCTGGGCGATGTCACCAACCTGGCCAACGACCTGCTGCAGCTCAAGCCACATGCGGCTGGCGTGGACACGGCGCGGCTGATCGTCAACACCACCTTTGGCCTTGGCGGCTTCTTCGACGTCGGCACCAAGATGGGCCTGGTGCGCAACGACGAGGACTTCGGCCAGACTCTGGGCTACTGGGGCGTGCCCAGCGGCCCCTATGTGGTCATCCCGCTGCTTGGCCCAAGTACCGTGCGTGATGGCCTGGCCAAGTACCCGGACACCTACACCAAGCCCTACCGCTACATCGACCATGTGCCGACCCGCAACTCGATCTTCGCGCTGGACGTGGTCGATACCCGGGCCAGCCTGCTGTCGGCGGAAAAGCTCATCCAGGGTGACAAGTACATCTTCATTCGCAATGCCTACCTGCAGAACCGCGAGTTCAGGGTCAAGGACGGCGAAGTCGAAGACGATTTCTGATTCATGCAGTAGCGAAAAAGGCGACCCTCGGGTCGCCTTTTTCATTTTCCGGCAATGTCTGTCGGGGAGGGTGCAACCTTTCAATTCGGCCCTGTGCTCGGCTTTCTTATAACTCCCGGTAATTTGCCGTTCAAAGTGCAACGCACTCGACCCTCGTATGCTTGAAACGCCTGGCGGATGGGAGTACCGTCTGCGCCTTACGAGGTACCTCTGCCGGTTGCCTGGCCACTGTTCTTGGCCTACAACTCAAGTAGAGCGTTACTACCAAGAATTCCAGCAGTCGGATGTCAGCCTTGCAGACGCCCCTGCATCACCCCAAATCGGCGCCGTTCGCCCACATGCAGAAAATCAGTGCAACGCTGCTGATCATCGATGATGACGACGTGGTC
>Ga0160441_101215_pt1 | contig 9271 bp, 7 predicted proteins | sample HID1971K_E1MG_FD_108260 | JGI IMG/M metagenome (GOLD analysis project Ga0160441, IMG submission 108260) | Enriched millipede-associated microbial communities from UW Madison campus, WI, USA - HID1971K_E1 MG | ecosystem: Host-associated > Arthropoda: Insects > Digestive system > Unclassified ... | reverse complement strand
AGCTCGCGGGCGAGGTGCAGGACGTTCTCGGCCTCCTCGAGCAGCTGCTCGTCATCGACCGGATCCGCTTCGTCGTTGCGGAGTCGAGCGATCTCCGCGTCGAGCGCATCGCGCTCCTCCATCAGCATGGCGATCCGCTGCTCCGGGTCGGACTCGGCGTCGCGTGCCAGCCGCTCGACGGCGTCCAGCAGTGTGCGCACCCGCGACCGCGACACCCGCGCGCGTCCGCCGCCGGTCCGGCCGGCGATCTCGAGCGCTCCCACGGCGTGGGCGCTCAGCCGGTAGACCTCGACGTCGTCTTCGAGCTGCGGTGCGAGCCATCCCACACGAACCCAGTTCCGGCAGATCTCGCGAGCGGTCCCGACCGGAAGCCGTCGCTCGTCCTCGTCGTACCCCGCCGCGCGCAGCTCTTCGAGGGCCTCGCCGATCTCGGCATGAGCGTCGGCGACGGCGACCGAGGGGCGGTCGGCGGTGAACACGATCGACAGCATCGCCACGACGAAAGGCGCGAAGCGGCCATGGAGGAGGTCGAGAGTCGGATCTCTGAAAGCGAGCACCGAACGCTGGTAAGCCGCCTCGGCACGCGTATTCGACATCGGTGCAAGATTAGTCGGCGGCGGCGATGCCGTCCGTCTCGACGTCTCATCGCCGGGCATCGGCGCCGGGCCCGGGGACACGCGCACGTCTTCCGGCCGGGGGTTTGACAACGGGACTCTCGGCCCGTGATCATTCGGCATGAGCGTTTCTCCGGCCGGGCCGACGTCGGTCGGCGCACCGTGTTGCAGCTGACCGGGTGCGGGTCGATCACGATCGATCGTCAGTCGGTGATCCTCAACGTCAACACGACCGTCCTCGAGTGGCTCAACTGCGAGCGCGCAGATGTCGTCGGGCGACGGCTGGAGGCGTTCCTGACCCTGCGGCTGCCGCTGACCGGATCGGACGGGGTGCGCCCGACCGATGCCACGCTGCACGGCGTCTCGGGCGTCGTCAGGCCGGTCGTGGTCGGGTTGCTGGATGAGTCCGATGCCGGGACGCAGCACATCGCCGTCTACGACGTCTCGACCCGCTCCGCCTTCGCGTTGGGTTTCCGCGGCGCCGAAGCCAAGACCGAGCGCGGCCGGAAGCGTCTGCAGATCCTCCTGAATTCCGCAGTCGGGTTCGGAAATGTGCGCTCCGAGGAGGATGCGGCCGAACTGCTGGCGGATGTCGCGCAACGGGCCTTCGCCGCGAGCTTCGTGTCGGTTCACCTTCTGCGGCCCGACGGCCTGGTCCAGGTCGCCGGCGTGAACCCGCTCGCGGCGCACTGGCCGCCCGGCTTCCGCCCGACCGGCGCGGTGACCCTCCTCAGCGGGGAGGTGCTGGTGGTCCGCACCCCGGCGGACGCGGACGTCTATCTGCCCGGTGTCGGGATGAGCGCCGTGTACCGTGCGGGCGGCATCCACGCGGCGATCGCGTCTCCGCTTCGATCGCACGGGGAGGCGATCGGCTCGATGATCTGCTACTTCGATCACCCTCGCGAGTTCGATGAGGAGGCCGTGCCGCTCGCTGAGGCGCTGACGAATCAGGCCGCGCAGGCCATCGCCCGGATCCACCTCGAAGACACCCTGCGCCGCGCCGCGATGCACGACGAAGTCACCGGTCTGCCGAGTCGGCGCCTGGTCGAGGAGGACGTCACCCGGACGCTGCTGCAGGACTACACCGCGCTCAGCGTCATCTTCATCGACCTGGACGGCTTCAAAGCCGTCAACGACCTGCTCGGCCACGCCGCCGGTGACGCGCTGCTGCGGGAGGTCGGCCACCGGCTTCGCGGCGTCATCCGCGAAAGCGACGTGCTCGGGCGGTTCGGCGGCGACGAATTCATCGCCGTGGCCGCCGTCGAGAGCGTCGGAGACGCGACCGTGCTCGCCGACCGGATCCGTGTCGCGATCGCCCAGCCGTATGACGACATCCCATCGGAGCTCGTCATCACGGCGAGTGTCGGAGTCGTCACCGTGGGCAATGACGGCGCACCGGTCATGGACCAGCTCATCCGCGCCGCAGACCACGCCATGTACCAGGCGAAGATGGCCGGCGGAGACCAGGTCACCGTCGCCGGTCTCGCCGACTGAGGCCGGACCCGCCGATCTCGCGGCAGCGGGCGGGGGCGATTCGCCGCGCGCCCACCCGAATCGAGGATGGAGAGCCGCCGTTCGGTCGGCGGCGATCTTCGCGCTCATGCACACCGCGAACGGCGGGCCGTCAGTGGTCCGCCGCCGATGTCACAGCAGCATGACGACGTCGGTGATCATCCACGAGCCGTCCGAGAGGACGAGCGTGTAGACCCAGTACTCGTCGACCAGGAAAGGTGCGTCCACCGGGTCGCCGTTGACGTCGGCCAGGGAGTCGTAGGTCTCGTGCGTCTTGATCTCCATGGTCTTCGAGGAAGGGCGCTCGATGTCGGTCGGGGTGACCGCGAAGTTGGTGACCGACTCGGCATAGGTGCGGGCCGCCGGACCGAACGCCGCGCAGCCTCCTGCGTTCAGCGCCGTGCGGAACGCCTCGGTGGTCGTCGCCAGATACGTCTCGCAGTCCGCATCCAGCCACGCCTGGTTGTACCCGCGAATCGCCTCGATCGCGGCCCGTTCGTTCGCGTTCCCGGGCTCGTCCTCGGCCGCCGCCCCGTTGTCTCCTTCGGCGATCCGCCACGCACCGTCCGCCTCGACGAGGTGATAGCGGTACGGCGCGCCCGCTTCGTACGGCGGGTCGATCGGCGCGCCGGACTCGTCGGTGTCGAGCGTGCACACCTCCACGACATCGATGATGATCTCGCCGACGTGCGGGTCGATGAGGGTGCGATAGCGGATGTCCTCCTGGTGGACGTCCATCGGGCAGTAGGCGTTCTGATCGGCGATGTACTGTTCGAAGCTCGCACAGTCCGTCCACCCCATGGAGTCGCGATACCCGGCGGTGGTCGAGGCCTCGACCGCGGCGCAGTCTCCGGTGGTGTACGCCGTCCGCCAGTCGACCATCATCCGGTCGACGGCCTGCTGCTCCACGTCGCTCACCTGGCCCTCGACCCGGCCGCCGGACACGTCGTGGACGACGTCGACCTTCCAGGCGCCGTCCGCGCGGACGAGGTGGTACCGATAGTCGTAGTCCAGCGAGACGGGGGACTCGGCGGGTCGGCCGTTCTCGTCGAGATGGCTGCGGACCTCGAGGTGCACCAGCGCGGCGAGGGTTCCCCGGCCGGTGCCGCTCGCGGAGACCGGCGTCATCTCCAGCGACTCGATGACCGCGGCGCGGCCCCGTGCCCTGTCGAGGAACGTCTCGCAGTCCGTCATGGCGACGTTCTCCCTGAAGGCGGGCGTCGTGGCCGCGACGAACAGGTCGCAGTCCTGGTAGGCGAAGGCCTGTTCGTACCGGCCCACCGCGGTCATCGCGTCCGCCTGGTTGCCGCCGACGGGTGAGGGGGAGGGCGACGGATCGGCGACCGCGTGACGCTGCGGCGTCAGCGCGGTCGCCGCCGTGGGAAGGGATGCCGTCATCATCACTGCGGCCACGATGCTCAGGATCGCGGTCCTCACCCGCGATCGGAGCCGAGCCCGCCGTGCCTCTGCCGGTGACACACGCCCCCGCGCGCGGGCGTGTCGATGCACACCCGCGGCTGTCGTGGCGCCGCCGCCATCCCCATTCGAGCCCCCAGAGCTCCCCATGGCCGGATCATAGTCCTCCGGGACCGCAAAGGCACCACCGGATGCGGAGACCGGTCCGCGCCGGATCGGCCGGACACAGGGACCCTCTCAGGCGGCGTGGATCGGGCTGCTACCGCATGTCGTCGATCAGCCAGTCGTCGCCGTCCGCGACGACGGAGTACACCCACTCGATCGATTCGTCGGTCGGCTCGTCGAGTGGCGCGCCGTCCGAGTCGACCAGCGACGTGTACGTCTCGGTCGTGGTCACCGCGATCCCATCGCCGGCACCGCGCACGTCCGTCACCTCGACCTCGTAGTCGTCGACGGTCGTGTTGAAGGACTCCGCCTCGGTCTCGAACGCGGAGCAGTCCGTGAGCCCCGACTGCGTGCGGAAGCTCTCGGTGGTCGACGCGAAGAATGCCTCGCAGTCGTCGTCCTGCCATGCGTCGTCGTACAGCTCGACGGCGGCGACGGCCGCCCGCTGGTCGGCGTCGGCAGGCGTCCCGCCGGACTGCGCGGCCTGACCGGCCACGGTGAGCACCAACCGCGGGATGAGGATCGCGGCCAGGATGAGGATGCCGAGCACCACCACCCCGAGCACCACCCACACGATCCAGAGCTTCGAGGCCGGCGGCGGGGTCTGCCCGCTCGCCGCGGCGACGGCGACCGGCGCCCCGGGGGAAGCGGCCGCAGGGTCGGCGCCGGGGGAAGGGCCGGCGCCGGCGGGCGTGGCGCCTGCGGAAGGGCCCGCGCCGGCGGGCGTGGCGTCCGCGCCGGCGACGGCGCCGGCGGGGGTGGCATCCGCGTCGGCCACGTGCTCCGTCCACCGGGCGCCGTCCCACCAGCGCGTCGCGCCGTGGCCATCGTCGTACCATCCGGGCGGCGTCGTCGTCATGCGAGAACGATAGACCCGCGGCATCCGTCCTCGGCAGACCGGTTCTGCGCGGGCCGTGGCCGGCGCGTGCGACGTCCCCTCAGTCGAGGGGCCGGGGGCGGGCCAGCGGCATCCCGGCCGCCATCAGCCAGCGTGGCATCCGGAACATCGGGCGGTCCTCGCCGAGCGCGTCGATGCCTGCCATCTCGGTGGCGCTGAGCTCGAAGTCGAACAGATCGATGTTCGCCGCGATGTGAGCCGCGTCGGTCGATTTCGGGATCGCGACGAACCCGCGCTGGACATGCCAGCGCAGGATGACCTGCACCGCGGTCTTGCCGTGCGCGGCGGCCGCGGCGAGGATGGTGGGCTCGGCGAGGAGCTTCGACGACCCGTGGCCGAGCGGATACCACGCCTCCGGGACGATCCCGTGCGCCGTGAGGTAGGGGAGGAGCTCCGGCTGCTGCCAGTGCGGGTGCAACTCGACCTGGTCGACGACGGGCGCGATCCGCACGCTCGGCAGCAGCTTCTCGAGGTCGGCCACCGTGAAGTTGCTGACGCCGATGGCACGGACCGTTCCCTGATCCACCGCCTCCTCCATCGCCCGCCATGCGCCCCGCACATCGCCGACGGGCTGGTGGAGGAGCAGCAGATCGATGTGGCCGCAGGCGAGGCGGTCCACCGACCCGGCGATCGCGGCGCGGGCCCTGTCGTGTCCGTAATCCGAAGGCCAGAGCTTCGTCGTGACGAAGATCTCGTCGCGTGGCACTCCCGACGAACGCATGCCGCGACCCACGGCGCGCTCGTTGCGGTAGATGGCCGCCGTGTCGATGAGCCGGTACCCGGTCGTGAGAGCCGTCCTCACGCTCGCCTCGCACACCGCGACATCGCTCACGAGGTAGACGCCCAGGCCGAGCTGCGGCATCCGTGAACCGTTCGAGAGCGGGATGCTGCTCACCATGGTTCGTCTCCTCGATCGGACGGTGACGAGGCCCGGGTCTTAGTCGGGCCTTCGCGTCCCTGACTCGAACTGTAGGTTCTGCGCGGGCTCACCGGGAGCCCCTCCCGCTGCGGCGGCGCCCGCAGGGCGGACCGCGGCGGCACGGGAAGGTAGCGTTGCAGCGTGAGGGAACTGTCGGAGGGGGGTGCGGACTTCGTGCGCGAACGGCACATCGGCACGCTCTCGACGATGGCGCCGTGGGGCGGCATCCATTCGGTCCCCGTGGGGTTCACTCTGCACGACGGTCTGCTGCGGGTCATCACGTCGCGCGGCTCGCAGAAGGTCAGAAACGTCCTGCGGGACGGCACCGCCACCCTCAGCCAGGTCGACGGCGGCCGGTGGCTGGCGTTCCAGGCCACGGCGACGGTGCACGACGACCCGGACGAGGTGGCACTCGCTGTCGCGCTCTACGCGGAGCGCTACCGCCAGCCCCGCGTGAATCCCCTGCGCGTCGCGATCCACTTCGCGCCCGTGCGGACGATGGGAAGCAGCGGGCTGCTGCGAACGGTCTGATCGGGCCCACGGGGCGCGCACCGTCGACGAGGGCCGGCGACACGCCCCGACTCCCGGCATCCCTCCGGGGTGGTGCCGTCGCATCTTGGTGCCATGATGTGCCAGAGATGCTCCAGTTGCTGAGGGGAGGCACGGCGTGAAGAGTGTTCGCATGAGGATGCCGGTGCGCCTGACCGTCGTCGTGCTCGCGGTGACCGTGGCGGCCGTGGGCCTCGCCGGATGCTCGGGAGATGTCAGCCCGATCGAGCGGGCCGAGGCCCAGGTCTCCGCCAAGGAGAAGGCGCTCTCGGAGGCCGAATCGGCGTTCACCTCCGCGTCGGCGGAGTTCTGCGCGGCGGGCAAAGACTACATCGATGCGCTGGATCGATACGGTGACGTGCTGAACGACACCGCCCCCACGGTCGGCGACGTCAGAGACGCGGGGGCGGACCTCGCCGAACCTCGCGAGGATGCGTTCGAGGGTGCGGACGCCGCCTCCCAGGCGCAGAAGGACGTCGTCGACGCTCAGCAGGAGCTCGCCGATGCGCGCGCCGCGCTGGCGGAGGCCGAGGCGGGTCCGTCGGGCACCCCGAGCGCTCCCGCCGCCGAGCTGCCGTCCAGCACTCCGTTGGCTCCGGCCTCGTCCGTGGATCGGGTGAAGCAGGCCGAGTCGGAGTTCGCCGCCGCCGAGGCGGCGGTCACCGACGACACACCGCTGGTGGACGCGTCGGAGCAGTTCAACAGCGCGGCGGTCGCCCTCGAGTTGGCGTGGCTCCGGCTCTTCGTCGACGCCGGGTGCCTGTCCGACGAGCAGACGGTGCAGGCCGAGGAGGCCGTCCGCGCGTACACGACCGCGCTCCAGCAGGACCTCACCGCCGTCGGGCTCTACGCCGGCGCGATCGACGGCGTGTACGGGCCGCAGACCGTCCAGGCTGTCGAAGATCTGCAGAGGGCCAGTGGGCTGCCGGTCACCGGCGCGATGGACAAGGCGACCGCCGAGGCCCTTCAGGCCGCGCTCATCGCCCTGAGCGGCGCCGCCGCACAGGAATCCGTGGCGTCGACTGCCGCCGTCCAGCAGACGCTGAAGATCGTCGGCTTCTGGGACGGGCCGGTCGACGGCATGTGGACGCCGGAGCTGACCGAGGCGGTGAGCGCCTTCCAGGTGGAGTTGGGCGTCGAGCCGACCGGGACGGTGGATGCCGCCACGATCAGCGCGTTCGAGAAGGCCATCGCCGACCTCGAGCGGGCCGCGTCGACGCCGGACCCGTCGCCGTCCCCCTCCGCGTCGGACGGCTGATCGCCGACGCGCCGCGCGCGGTGCGCGGTGAGCCGCGCGACACGGCCTACAGCCAGCGCCGCACACGGGCACGGTACGCGTCGTACTCGGCGCCGAACTCGTCGCTCAGGTAGCGCTCCTCGGGAACGACGGCGCCCCACCACAGGGCGGCGACGCCGACCGGCGTGAACGCGAGCGCCCAGAACGACGGCCAGAGCAGGGCGAGTCCGATGTCGAGCGCGATCAGACCCAGATACAGGGGGTTGCGGCTCACCGCGAACGGGCCGCGGTCGAGGATCGTGGTCGTCGTCCCACCCGGCAGGAGGGCTGTCCGGTGTCGCGCCATGAGCCACAGGGCCCAGCCGTTCCACCCGGCGAACGCCACGATGAGGACGACCGCCACCACGCGGGAGATCGTGACCGGCAGCGTGATCGGGTCCCCCAGCACGGCGGTGAGACCCAGCCCCGCCAGCAGGGGCGCGCCCAGCGCCACGGGTGGCCAGATCCGATACGCGGGCGCGTCCGACATGCCCGCAGTGTAGTCGCGGGCATGTCTGACGCGCCCGATCCGCAGGCCGGACGTCCGCCCACCTCGCTATCGTCGTGGTCGTGGACACACCCGACCCGCGCGGCTACGCCGGCGACGCTCCGATGCTGGAGGCGTGGCTGAGCTTCCAGCGCGACGTCGAGGCGGGGCGTACGACGCCGTTCAGCATCCCCGGCCACAAGCATCGGTCCGATCTCTTCGGCGCGGTGGTCCGCGGCGATGCGCCGCTGTTCGCAGGCCTCGACACCATGAAGCAGACCCGCGGTGTGCTCGCCGCGGCGGAGGCCAAGGCGGCCGAGGCGTGGGGCGTCGACTGGTGCCGGCTGTCGGTGGGCGGCTCGACGCACGCGAACCAGGCGGCCGTGCTCGCCCTCGGACGGCCGGGGCAGTCCGTGATCGTCTCGCGAACGCTGCACCGTTCGGTGCTGCTCGGGATCGTCTTCGCCGGACTCCGCCCGGTGTGGGTGCGACCCGAGATCGACGCGGCGACCGGGGTCCCCGGCGCCGTGCCCGTCCCCGCGGTGCGCGACGCCCTGGCCCAGAACCCCGACGCGTGCGGGGTGCTGCTCGGCGACCCGTCGTACGTCGGAACGCTGTCCGACATCTCGGGCCTCGCCGATGCCGCGCACGCGGCCGGTGTGCCGCTCGTCGTCGACGCCGCGTGGGCGGCCTACTTCGGGTTCTCGCGGCTCGTCCCGGCACACGCGCTCGAGCGCGGCGCCGACGCGCTGGTGACCAGCGCCCACAAGACCCTTCCCGCCTGGAGCCAGGGGGCGCTGCTGCTCGCACGCACGACGCGCGCCGGGGGCCATCTCGACCCGGACCGGCTTCAGCGCGGATTCGAGGCATCCCATACGACCAGCTCCGCCGGGGCGATCCTCGCGAGCACCGACGCCTCCCGTGCACTGCTGCGTCGTGACGGCGAGGAGTTCATCGGGCGGCTCGTCGGGCTGGTGGCGGCCGCGCGCCGGCGCCTGTCGCAGGTCGACGGCGTCGCCGTGCTCGAGGAGCGCCCGGCCGGACACCCCGACGGCCCGCTCGCGGTCGATCCCGCCAAGCTCGTGGTGCTGATCGCCGGGACGGGCGCACACGGCCACGCGATCGAAGCGGGCCTCCTCGCCGAGGGCATCACCCTCGAGATGGCCGATCGGGACCTTCTCGTGCCCCTGGTCACCGTCGCGGACGACGAGCACTCGGTCGCACGGCTGATCGACGCACTGGTCTCGGCCATCGAGCGGCACAGGGGCGAGCCGCGGCCCGTCGCTCCCTCCAGCGCCTGGACCGTGGAACCGCGCTCCGCCCTCGACCCGCGGGAGGCCTACTTCGCGACGCACGAGACGGTGGAGGCGGATGCCGCGATCGGACGCGTGTGCGCCGAGCTGATCGCGCCCTACCCGCCCGGGGTGCCCGTTCT
>Ga0160441_101213_pt1 | contig 9290 bp, 7 predicted proteins | sample HID1971K_E1MG_FD_108260 | JGI IMG/M metagenome (GOLD analysis project Ga0160441, IMG submission 108260) | Enriched millipede-associated microbial communities from UW Madison campus, WI, USA - HID1971K_E1 MG | ecosystem: Host-associated > Arthropoda: Insects > Digestive system > Unclassified ... | reverse complement strand
CGCGGTCGCCAGATCGGAACATGGACCACGTACGACCGATCCGGCGCGCCGCACAAGGAGACCCGCTTCGGCGATTGACTCCGTCCAGCTGCGAAATCAGCCGAGGCCCCGCACCCCAGGAACAGTCCGCAACGAGACGCCGACGCGGGCGGACGAGAATGCTCGGCTGCTAGGCGGCGCTACCCGACGGCGTTGGCGATGGCGGAGATCAGGATGATCCCGGCCAGCACACCGGCCGGGATGGTCACGGCCTTGCGCCTGTACCACGGGCGCTTGGCCTGCGGCCCAATGAACTCGACGTCGGGATCTGCCGCGGCGGCAACGGTCGGGGTGGTCTGACCGACGCCGCCGACGGAGCGGAACATCTCCATCCACTGCACGCCATCCCAGTAGCGCTCCTGACCTTCGACGCCGGCGGGGTACCAGCCAGCGGGAGCGATGGCGGGGGTATCAGACATGGGGACTTCCTTTCAGTGGTGCGGGCTGAGCAGCCCGACCCCACCCCGGGGTTCCTTCCTCCCTGGAGTGAGCCGCACGGCTCAGGCGGTTGCGGCGCTCAGCCGCCCTCGATCTCGCGCTCCACGAAGTCACTGCTGCGGTCACCGCTGCGGCATGGGACGGCACCAGCACTCTCGGCCAGCAGAACTGGCGTGCAGTCGCGACCCCGGCGCGGCGGCCGATCGCGTGGGCAGACCACGTCTTCTTCCAGCGCGTTGCGTCTATGCGTACTCTATCGCTGGGTTAAGCAACCATTAAAGGCTCACTAAGCATGCTCACGGTTGGCTCACTGCGTGCGCTCAGCCGTGCTTCGAGTCCGCGTCCGCACGAGGAGCCACGTTCAAGATCAACCGCTCCCGTGCCGACGCCCGACGCAGGAGGGCTAGGGCCTACGCAGGTGCAGCTCGTCGACGCGGAGCGCCGTCCGAGACATCGAGTACGTCGGCATTCTCACGCTCGTCCGCGACTACCCGGCCAGCGGATGCCGCGAGATGAAGTCCACGATGGCGCCCGCGACGTGCGGGTGATCGAGGTGAGGCGCATGCCTGCCGTCGGGCACTTCGAGGTACTCGGCGCCGGAGATCACGTGAGCGAGAGCTCGACCGTTCTCCGGGGGCGTGATCGTGTCGTCGTTCCCGTGGACGACGAGGGTGGGACTGTGAATGTCGGGGAGGTTCGCCCAGGAGTCGTGGCTCGAGCTGGCCTCGTACGCGCGGTGCCGCGTCGCCGGAGAGCCTTCCTTCCGCGCGAAGACATCCACCGCCGAGGGATGCGCGCGCAGGTGGGAGTCGCTGAAGAACCTGACGGCCAGTCGTGCCGCGTCCCTGCTGACGAGGTCGGCAGTCGCCTCCGCGGAGCGGGCATACCCGGCCGCGTCGCCGCCGGTCGTGGCGATCAGCACGAGCGCGCCGATCGCGTCCGGCCGGTCGATCGCCAACCACTGGGCGACTCGCCCTCCCATCGAGTGACCGATCACATGGGCGCGCGCGATGCCGGCGGAATCCATCACGCGCATCACGTCCTGGGCGATCCTTCGCGTCGTGCGTGGCGGGTCGGAACCTTCTGTGCTCGCACCGATACCGCGCTGATCGAAGGTGATCACCCGGAACCGGGACGCCAGCTGCGGCACGAGGTCGTCCCACGAGTGCATCGTGACCGCCTGGCCTGCCACGAGCACGATGGGCTCGCCGGACCCCGTCGCCGACCACACGATGCTCGCGCCATCGTCTGTCAGCGCAGTCCCCGAACGAGCCACGTCACGCACCCTACCCGGCCCTGACCTCGACCTTCACCCCCACCCGGGCTGCTTTCGTTCGTCAACTGACAGGCATGCCGGGGATGACTCCCCTCCCCGGTTGGCGAGCTCGGTGTCCCGCGGACGAGGACGCTGGCCCCTGACGTGCGAGCTGCGACTCTGATCGTGGAAAGCGCGAATCGCCTCGGTATGCGGATGCCGCGTCGAAGGAGGAACCTCGCGACGCGGCATCCGTCTCGCGACTATCCGCCGAAGTGCGCCAGGATCCTCGCCACGACGTCAGCGCGAGCGGCGTCCGACTCGAGCTGCTCGAGGCCGAATCCGAAGAGCAGCGTGTCGGGTGTAGCGGTGACCGCGACGACGTCGCCCAGGCCGTCCGCGACCTCGAAGTCGCTCACATTCGCCGGACTTCCGGCGGGCGGGCCGAGCACCGACCAGCTGCCGAAGCCGGCTTCGAAGCCCTCCGCCGCGGTGGGCGCTCCCGCGACGACGAGCTTGGTGTCGTCGACGATGAGCCCGGCACCGCCGGTGGACGGGTCGGTGACGTAACTCACGACCAGCTCGACGGTGCTGCCCGCATAGGCGCTGAGATCGAACGCGACGGGAATCCAGCCACCGGACGTGCCGGTGAAGGAGTTCCATGCGCCCGTCGTGCCCGTGGGCAGGCACGGGTCGCCGAGCGTGAGGTAATGCTCGAGCTGCGGGTGCTCGCCGAGGTAGAAGCCGGCCTCGCACTCCGCCGGCACCGCGGTGGAGGTGTTGCCGTTGAGGTCGGGGAGGGTGGTCCAGTCATCCGAACCCACGGGGTGCACCTCGACGATCACGTTGTCGTATCCCTCTTCGAGGTCGTAGGCGATCTGCGCCTCGAACGTCGGGGCATCGGCGGCGGAGACGCCCGTCAGGTCGAACGTCCGACCCAACCGCTGGTAGCTGTCGTCGACGTGCGTGGCTGTGGCTGCCAGGTCTCCTTCGACCGCGACGATCCTGCCCGTCACATCGGTGTAGTCAGCCGCTGCCCAGCTCTCGAACTGCGGGAAGTCGGCGACCGGCAGCCGCTCACTCGTCGGCGTGAACGCGCCGACCTCGTCGATCGGATTGTCGACCGTGGCAGGTCCACCGAAGGGTGCCTGGAAGCCGTCGAGCGGCTCAGCGGTGCCCACCACGCCCTCGGCTGTCAACGCCGCGCGATCGTACGCACCCATCCAGTACTGGGTGAAGTCGTCGGCCAGCAGCAGGCAATCACCCCCCGGATCGGTGGTGACCACGCACTCCTGATCAGGGTGGCCATCGAGACCGTAGTAGATGCCGCCGAAGGTGCTCCCGCCGAGGCCGTAGTATGCCGTGGTCTCGCCGGCGTAAGCGACCTCGCCACCCTCGTTGAGGTAGTCCCTCATGGCGAGTGTCAGGTACTGCTGGCGTTCGGCCACCGCGAGGTCGGGAAGCTGCGCAGAACCGTACTGCGTGAGCTCATCTTCGGGATCCTGGGTCAGCCTGTTGTCACCGAGGTACCAGAGCACCGTGTCGTAGTGGCCCAGCACACCGAGGTCGTGAGGCACACCCTGCGCGTCGATATCCCACACGTCGGGGGTGACGCCGTTGGCGAGAAGAGCATCGACGTACTCGTCGACGTACTTGGGTGCATTCGTGCCCGCCGGGTAGGTGGGGTTCACGCCCGTGTAGTCCTCGTTCGCGACGACCAGCACGGAGTTCCCGGTGTCTTGGGCGACCTCGTACGTGAAGTGCTCGCTCTCGACCGGGCCCGCGCCCTGCTGGCCCTTCGGTATGTCCTTGCCCGTGGCCGTGCCCCGGAACCACACCTCGACGCTGTCGCCCGGTTTCGCGCCCGTCACCACGCCGCGGTACTCGGCGTAGTAGTCCACGTTCTCGGCACCGTAGCGCTCGCCGCCGGCCCACTCGGTGACATCGACTTTCACGGGCCGTCCGCCGTTGATCGAGTAGGTCATCTTCTTGGCCTTGAGTGCCTTCTTCGCCCAGACCGCGACGGTCTGCGGGTCACCGTACGAGACGGTGAACGAGTCCACACGGAAGTCCTCGGCATCCCGATTCACGACCGAGACCGGGTCGTCCGGGTCGATCGCCGACTCGGCGACGGCGAGTGCGAAGGAGATGTTCTTCTCGAACTCCGCCTGGATCAGGGTCTCGTCGTCGGGGAAGTCGAAGCCCAGGTACTGGCAGTCGTCTTCGGTCCAGTCGTCGGTGTCCACGGAGTTCACCGCGGCTTCGCAGGTCGACATCTCCGGGGTGAAGCCCAGCGTCCCGTGCGCCTCCTGCATGTGCGAGTCGAGGTCGCCGTTGGTCGTGTAGAGCTCCGCCGAGATGTCGGGGTCGTAACCCGGGACCGCCGGGTTCTCGTCGTCACCCACCATCGCCTCGTAGATCACGTCATCCGGAGAAGGCGTCGCGACCTGCCAGCCGATGCCGTGCAGAAGCAGCTCGGCGGCGGAGTGGTAGTTGATCATGAACTGCGGTGTGATGTCGGCGAACAGCCCATCGAGCGCCTGGGTCTCCGGCTCCGATGCCGGCGAAGGACCGCGGTAGGTGTCGCTCGCCGGATTCGGTGATGAGCCCTCGTTGTCGTAGCCCCACCTCGTCGCCGAGTTGCGATTCAGATCGACGCCGTCGCCGACCGTGATCTCGCCATTCCCGTCGTTGTCACGCAGGTTCTTCCGCCACAGCCGCTGGCCGTCCTGGAACGTGAAGTCGTAGCCATCCGGGTTCGCGACAGGGACGAACCACAATTCGGTGTCGTCGACCAGGTCCGTGATGCGATCGTCGGTGCCGTACTCGGTCAGATAGAGGTCGAGCAGCCGGCGCACCATCTCAGGCGTGATCCACTCCCGGGCGTGCTGGGCGGCGACGTACACGGTCGTCGGCTTCTTCCCGTCCTTGGCTTTCGTGACATTCTTCGTCACCCGCACGGCGCCGATCTCCTGCCCTTGTGCGGTCTCGCCGATGACACGGAACTCGGCGATCTTGGGGTATGCGGCGGCCTGCGCCATGAGCTCATCCAGAATGCCGCCATCGCCGCTGTACATCCGGAACACACCGTCGGTCTGCTGCAGTGACCGACGCTGACTCGAAGGGTCGGCCTGGACCTGCAGCTGCGTACCCCGCGCGGCGAGCGCATCGACCTGACCCTGGCTCAGGATGACCTGCACTTCCACGAGGCCGGATCCGTCACCGCTCGGCGCAGTGACGATCTCAGCACGGTCGACGCCGAGCTCGACGATGGCGGCGAGGCCATCGGCATCGACGCTTCCCGAGTACACCGCGAGTCGGTCGCCGCCGCTCGGCGTCGGTGGACTCGCGACGCTGGGCGCGGCGACCAGCCCGGTCAGAACGAGGGCCGCCACAGTGGCGACAGCAACCTTGCGGAACATCTCTACTCCCTTGTAGCTGACGTGTCCGACCGAGCGATCCTCGGGGAGGTCGGCGCGTAACCCTCATGCAGCCGAACGATGCTTATCCTGGACCCGCGTCGGAGGGCGGTCAACACCAGGTCCTGTGTCGCTGCCGCGCTCGAGATGCCCGGGCTGCGGGCGTTGACACCGTGAGCGCCGGTCCTGCCGCTCGCCGCCGAGGCGATGAAGAAGTTCGCGGCGGGCGCTCGTCAGTGAAGTGTCTCGCCCCGTTTCAGCATTTCGACGTACTCGGCGACGCGTGCGGCTCGTGAGGCCGGCCGCTTGAGTTTGGACACGCGGAAGGCCATCGCGAACCGGTTCTGCGCTGACTGGCTCGCGAACGCCTTGGCGATCTCCGGATCCGCGTTCAAGGCTTCCTGCAACTCCGGCGGGAGGTCGCCGTCGCGTTGCCGATACGCGCGGTCCCATCGCCCGTCCGCTTTCGCGCGGTCGATCTCATGCTGCCCTTGCGGCCGCATCCGACCTTCCTCGATCAGCCGGGCCACGTGACCGATGTTCACCTTCGACCACATGCTCCGCGGCCGCCGTGGCGTGAAGGTCTGCAGGTAGTAGTCGACATCGAGCGACTGCGACTGGCCATCAATCCAACCGAAGCACAGCGCGACATCGAGCGCCTCGGCATACGTGATCCCGGGGCGGGGCGACGCCTTCTTCCTCAGGCGCAGCCGGACCCCGCTCGGGTCGGGGTCCGAGTCGAGCCAGGCTTCCCAGTCTGCGACCGCGTCCACGTGCAGCACGGGTTTGCTGACGCGATCGACCATGACGTGAGGATACCTCTCGACCCCCGGGGCGATGGGCTCTCAGGTGGCGCGGGCCAGGCCGCCGTGACTGCGCCGCAACCGGGCCGGCGCGTCGCTGCCCGCCGGCCCTTGCGCAGTCACGACATGCCGTGGAAGAAGTCGAGGATGTCGTCGGCGAGCAGCTGCGGCTCCTCCATCGCGGGGAAGTGGCCGCCGGCCGCGTGGTCGGTCCAATGGCCGACTGCGTTCCAGGGGTCCATGGAGCGGCGGATGATCGGGTGCGTGTCGAACGCGACCCATGCCGATGGCACCCCGGGGGCGAAGGCGAACGCGAGTCCGGAGTGTTCGGCCTCGTAGTAGAACTGAGCGCTCGACGCACCGCTGCGGGTGAACCAGTAGAGGCTGATGTTGGCGAGCAGCTGGTCGCTGTCCACGACCGGCGGCTGGTGGCCGCCATCGCTCCTCACCTTGAACTTCTCGCCGATCCACGCGAGGAGGCCGGCAGGTGAGTCGGTGAGAGCCGGGCCGATCGTGTCGGGCCGGTGGTTGTGCATCTCGAGGTAGCCCCGCTCGGTCGCGCCCTCGGACTGAAGCGTCGCGAGCTGGGCGATCTCGTCGTCTGTGAGGCCGTCGGGCGAGGGGAACCTGACGCCGACCAACCCGAGCACGGCACGGTCGACGCCGACGTGCGTGCCGATGACCCGCTCCGGGTAGACAGCGGCGAGGCGGCCTGCGATGCCCGAACCGATGTCGGTGCCGTGCACCGCGAACCGCTCGTAGCCGAGCCGGGTCATGACCTCGGCGTAGGCATCCGTCGTCCGTGCCAGCTCCCAGCCGCTCGACGACAGCGGAGCGGAGAAGCCGAATCCGGGCGGGGACGGGATGACCACATGGAACTCGTCGGTCAGCAGCGGGATCAGCCGCTGGTACTCGACGAACGACCCCGGCCAGCCGTGGTTGAGCACCAGCGGGGTGGCGGCCGCGTTCGCTGATCGTACATGGGCGACGTGGAACGTCTGGCCGTCGACCACGGTCGTGAACTGCGCGTACTCGTTGAGCTTCGCCTCCTGCGCGCGCCAGTCGAATCCATCACGCCAGTACTCGGCGAGCTCCTGCAGATACCGCAACGGGATGCCGCGGCTGAAGTCCGTGCGGTCGGCTCGATCTGGCGCGGGGATCGGCCAGCGCGTGCGGGCCAGCCGGTCGTGCAGATCGTCGAGGTCGATCTGCGGGATGTCGATGCGGAACGGCGTGAGCGCGGTGGGGTTGTTCATGCGATCGACGATTCCAAGCGATGCGGCAGGATAGCTTCCGCAATCTGCGGAATGATCGAGGACATGCTGGAGACGTCGGCCCGCCTGCTCGAACTGCTGTCGCTGCTCCAGCTCAAGCGCGACTGGACGAGTTCCGAGCTCGCCGCCCGGCTCGAGGTGAGCACGCGGACGGTGCGCTCCGACATCGGAAAGCTGCGATCGCTCGGCTACCCTGTCGATGCTCGTCCCGGCGCCGCCGGCGGGTACCGGCTGGCCGCCGGGGCGGCCATGCCGCCGCTGCTGCTCGACGACGACGAGGCCGTCGCCGTCGCGGTCGGACTGGGTGCGGTCGCGACCTGGAGGCTCGGCGTCGAAGAGACTTCGCTCACCGCTCTCGCGAAGCTCGAGCAGGTGATGCCCTCACGCCTGCGGCGGCGCGTCGACGCGGTACGGGAGTCGACCAGCGTCGTTCCGGGGACCGAACCGCGACCCGATCTCTCGGTGCTGAGCGCGGTAGCCTCCGCCATCCGCGGCCATGAACGGCTCAGATTCGGCTACACCACACACGGCGGCAACGAAGGGGCCCGTCACACCGAGCCGCAACGCCTCGTGAGCTGGGGGCCCGTCTGGTATCTGTTCGCATGGGACCTCGACCGTGACGACTGGCGAGTCTTCCGGGTCGATCGCATCGTGCCGCACCCGCCGACGGGAGCGCGATTCCGTCCCCGCGTGATTGCGGAGGACGATCTCGTCCGGCATGTGGTCAGACGCATCGTCCAGGCGAGTTGGAGGTACCGCGCGCGCGTGGTGGTCCACGCCCCGGCCGTCACGGTCGCCGCCGCGCTTCGCATCCCCGTCGACGTCGAGGCGGTCGATGAGTGCACCTCCCGAGTCGAGCTGGGTTCGGATGACCCCGACGCACTCGCGCTGCGTCTGGCCCAACTCGGCGCCGACATCGAGGTCGCCGAGGGTGACGAGCTGAAGGCGGCCTTCGAGCGCCTCGCAACGAGGTTCGCCCGCGCAGCCGGCAGCGCATCTCCCGCAGAGGTGCTCGACAGCGACGTGCGCTCAGCTGGGGCGGGGTGTGTATGAATATGCCGGGGATGGGTGTCGTTCGCGCAGTACGATCACGACATGCGACCGGTGGTCCGCCCTACCCCGCTCTTGGCCCGCGAGGGTCCGCGAAACCTGATCTCCCTCGGCATCGCGGCTGTTGCGGCGATCATCGCACTGCTGAGCTACACCGTCATCTGGCCGGTGCGGTTCTCGGTCGACACCGTCACCCTCACCACTTTCGTCTTCTGGATCGCCTACTCGCTCGCGTTCCTCATCCTCACGCACACGACCTTCGGCAGAGTCGACGCGCACACGCTCCGAACATGGCTGGCGGCGACGAACAGTCCCCGTCGCAGCGCCGCGATCCCGACGTCCGCCGCCCGATGGGCGGTGCTCGCCGCCATCGCCGTCGCCCTGGTCCTGATCCTGCCCGGGCTTCTGGACAGCGTCCTCGCGAACGCACTGAGCTTCGCCGTGGTGATCACCGCGTGGTTGGTCACTGTCACGGCCTACGCCGTGCAGTACGCCCGCTTGAACACCCAGGAGGAATCCATCGAGCTGCCCGGTGACAGGGGCGACGGGCCCGTCTTCGCCGACTACTACTACCTCTCCGCCCAGCTCGCGACCACCTTCTCCTCCTCCGACGTCAACATCCTGACCACCCGCGCGCGAGCCATCGTCACGGGACAGACGTACATCGCATTCGCCTTCAGCACGTTCATCATCGCGATGCTCATCAGCGTGCTCTTCCTCACCGACTGAGCACGCGCCCTCGAGGGTCGACCTCCTGCGCAGCGATCCGAGCGGCCCGCAGAACTCCGGGCCGCTCGGATCGAGGAGGTGCTACTCGGCGCGCAGGAGCCGAGCGATGCGGTGCTGCCACGCGACCAGCACCCGCGGCTCGCCACGGTGACGCCGGCGTCGTGCGGACGGCCTTGGTGGTGGCGGTGTGGAAGGTTGCGGCGCGGCGCCGATCCACCTTCGACGTGCTCGGGCACGCCGGGCACGCGGTGGGTGACGCGGTGCCACACGCTCTCGTGGGCGT
>Ga0160441_101212_pt1 | contig 9305 bp, 9 predicted proteins | sample HID1971K_E1MG_FD_108260 | JGI IMG/M metagenome (GOLD analysis project Ga0160441, IMG submission 108260) | Enriched millipede-associated microbial communities from UW Madison campus, WI, USA - HID1971K_E1 MG | ecosystem: Host-associated > Arthropoda: Insects > Digestive system > Unclassified ... | reverse complement strand
CATAAGGGCGGGAAGACAGACACCAAGACCAAAGCCGAAAAGAAAAAGAGGAAAGTATCAAACCTTTACCAACTATAGGCGAGCTATTTAACTCTTAACTAAATGACATTGAGCGGACGCTTGCGCCAGATGAGGTGATTTGGCAAATTGAATCCAAAACAGGAGTTGATTTAAAACTAATAAACAATTCTGAGTCAGAAATTTTGTTTAAACCAAATACTAAGTATAAATTGATTGATATATTTCCTAGTAATAAAACGCCTGGAGTAACAATTTATAAAATAAGAGAGCTTTAAAATTATATATGTGTAATTGGCCAGAAATAATAAGAGAGTATAAACTGTTGGATTTGACAAACAGTAATATTTATAATGAATTTAGAATAATTGAAGAGTTTAATAATCATAATTATTCCTCTGAGGAGGATGCAAATTGGAATACTCTTTCAGATAATGAAAAACAAATTAAGCGAATTTTTTGGTCCAAAATGGCAAAAAAAACAGAGGGCTATGACGAAGGCTTTTTTCGACTTGAAGAATCATTAATTGATTTTTATGAAGCAATAAATTCTTCTTTAATAAAATTTAATTATTCAAGTGTGAAAAACGAGTATACTTTTAGATTAACCACTTTTTTATATTTAGAAATTGCCAACTTAAATAGATATAAAGATATTAGAAAGGTAGATGGTTTATATTATTTGATTTTCAAATCTCTGATTTATGATTGTTTGAATAGTGGGTTAGGAATTTTTTTTATTGAAAATATCAATATCCTTTATTTAGAAAGTAAACTGGATATTGCCCAGAAAATTTTAAAAACAAAGAATTAATTGGTAATGTAAAAGTTGACAGTACCCCCTCTAGCGCAAGCATTCGTGTGCTGGTAGAGGTGAAAAGGGATAATGTGTCAGATGTGTGAGTGGAGAGTTAGTGTGGAGTTTAGCAAAGTGTTTAATGCTCTTGAATTAAGAGATAAATAGTTCTTAAAATATTAATAAATAGGCACAAGCGGAGACGCTTGCGCCAGATTGGGGAACATCTGCTATAAATCTCCAGGTTTTAAGGACAAAGCAAAAAAACTTGATTTAGCCTACCAAAATTCGGCTGGTGAAAACGATAAAATACCTGACAGGGTTATATTTTATACTTACAATCCATTTTGGAGCAAAATAGAGTCGACACTTTTCAATGCTTTCCCTAATAATGGCTTAGATATTTCAAAGATAGATTGGAGTACAACCTACTTAAGTAATTGTGATCTCAAAGTACAGAATACAATTTTTCTCGGTTACCAGTCTCCCAACGAACCAAAAGGAAATATTGAGCTAAATCCGTTTGAGCCCGTTGTTTTCGAAAATAAAAGTGATTTAGGGATGCTGACAGATTTTAACGAACTAGCCCCAACAGATCATATACTGCCTGCTATAATTTTAAAATATGCCGAAGACAAGGCTACTAGCGAAACCGCAACCGATGCAACCATGGCTACTATAGATGCTGCCAGCATGATTACAGGCTATGGCGAGCTGAAGTTAGGAATAACGGGTTTGCGTAAGGCTTGGGTTATTGCCGATATGGTTAACGCTGGTGTTAACTTAAGCGTAAATGCGACCGCTTATGATAATCCAAAAATTAAGGAACTGCTTGGCTATTATAATATGGCAACAGGGGCAGTTGCTTTGGGTAGGATGGGTACTGGTGCAGTAAAGAGTGTTCGGAACATTTATAAGGCGCTAAAGGCTGAAAGCGGGGTAATGGGTAAAGTAAGCATAACCGCATTGTTGAAATCAATAAAGGAAAACTCAGCTGATTTAGGCCAGTTACATCCTGATGATGCTGCTAATATGCGTGCCTACCTGCAGCGTTTAAAGGCAGAAGCGAATGCAAGGCAGCTGACCAACCTTGAAAAAAGCGTTGATGAGGCGCTGGAGTTGATGAAAAGAGCAACTAAGACAGGAGAATTATTAGTTAAACGCATTGGAATAAATAAATTTGCAACAGTAGAAATATCAATAGAAAATGTTCAAAGAATTCATGGAGTACCCAAAAAAGGGACGCCTTTGGGAAATATTGAAAACTTAGCAAATGATTTTAAAACGAATGGTTATAATCTAGAGATAGGCCCACCAATAGAAGGTTATGCAATGCCTGATGGTAAAATATTAATTATTGATGGTCACCACAGATTAGCTGCTTTAGAGCAAATAGGAGAAACAAGTATACCAATTCGAATTCAAAAAGAAATGACACCTGAAAGTTTAAGGTTAAATCTTAAAATTGGAGAATATTCTGGATTTTATCCACCTTTAAAATACCCAACGGGATTTAAAGTGCCAGATTTAGGGAAAGAAGCCAATATGTCAATAGATGCAGACGCATTGAGATTTGTAAGTACAATGTTTGAATAGACCTTAATAAATTAAAACCACTTAATATGAAATGGTATAATAAATATAATAAAATAAAAAAAACAGGTAATTTGAATTGCCCAAATTGCAATTATCAATATATTGAGGAGATCATGTATTTTTTTTCGCCTTATAATTGCCCTAATTGTAAAACTGAATTGTTTTTTTTAACAACAATCATTACAGCGTATCATCCCTATATCTATGTTGTCAACCTAGAAAAATGTCCAGGGTTAATAACTAATATGTTTAACTATTTGATTGAGAAAGGCAATGTTGTAGGAGCTAAAGAATTAAAGGAATTGTTGGATATGATATCCGAAGAAACGTAAGAATAATTAGAAAACCATCAAAATATTTACCCCTCCCCTTAGTTTAAGGTTGCTCTAGCGCATTGTTCCACTTGAGCTAAAGAATAACTGGAGTGTAGTAAAAAAATAAGTTTTTCCATACTGTAAAAATGGAAAGGTTCTTTGACATATTAAAAAAAGAAAAACGGCTTCACTAAGCCCGGTTGACAGAGTTGCGAACCGGGGTATGGTAAAACGGGGCTTGCATTACAAAGAAATTGCAGGTCCCTTCTAGCGCAAGCATCCGTGGCTGTTGCAGAACTTAAAAAGATTTAAAAGGAAATAAAATGTACATCTTTTGCAAAGAGAGAAGATCTTGTTTATTCCTTAAATAATAAAAAAGCTAATCATCCCTGATTTAGCAAAGCAAACTTTAAATAGAACCCTAAATATTTAAACTTTAAAATAGAGATTACCCATTGCACATCCCAAAGGCAATGGCAACCGGAATACCCTGTGGTTTAACATCCCTAAATCACAGACACATAACACAGCAGGTGCTGTGCAGAATTAAAGGGATTAATGAGTTATACAAGAAAAGGATTAATTACAATGGCATTGCTTTTAGCGGTGTTGCCACTTTGTGCCCAAAATATTTCGGGCATACAAACAGATGGCAGCAGGCAGAACAACATTGTTACGGCTGTACCCTTTATGCTGATTACCCCAGAGGCTAGGGCAGGAGCTATGGGCAATGCTGGCGTAGCGCTTGATGGAGATGTGAACGCCTCGGCAATCAATGTGGCTGGTTTGGCCTTTATGCCCGAAAAAACAGCAGGTGTTTCCATATCCTATAGTCCATGGTTAAAAAGCTTAGTACCTGATATGAGCCTGGCTTATATCAGTAGCTATTACAGATTGGATGAACGGAACACGATTGGGGCATCTTTTCGATATTTTTCTTTGGGTGCGGTACAATTTACCGATGCGGATTTTCATGATATGGGTATTTATAACCCCAATGAGATGGCTATGGATATAAGTTATACCCGTAGCTTTGGGCCAGGCTTTGCTTTGGGTAGTACAGTTCGCTTTATCTATAGTAACCTATATAGCGGTCAGCTTTCATCAGGAGGACAGGCGCAGGCAGGTAAGGCAATTGCTGTAGATGTATCGGGGCTTTATAAAAAAGAGATTACCCTGTTTGGCAACCCTGCCATATGGTCGGCAGGAATAAACCTTTCTAACATCGGTACCAAGATCAGTTACAGTAATACAGGCAGTGTACCTTATTTTTTGCCGGGCAACTTTAAGATTGGCACAGCCGCAACCCTGATGCCCAATGGGGATAACCATTTTATTATCGCCCTGGATTTGAACAAACTGATGGTGCCTACACAGCCCATATATGATGGAGAGGGCAACATTGTAAAAGGTCAGGATCCCAATCCATCCGTACCCTCCGGTATTTTCGGCTCCTTTTCGGATGCCCCGGGCGGATTTGGCGAAGAACTTAAAGAAATAAGCATAGCTACAGGTTTAGAGTACAGTTATCAGCAAAAGTTTGCCCTACGCGCGGGCTATAATTACCAAAGCCCAGAGAAAGGCAATAGCCGTTATCTGACCCTGGGCGCAGGTTTTAAATACAATATTTTCAATATAGATTTTGCCTACCTGGCAGGCAGTACACAAAAGAGCCCTTTGGCCAATACCTTGCGTTTTAGCCTACAGGTTAGGTTTAGCGATAAAAAGAATAGCAAATAATTAATCAATTAAATAAACAATTAAAAAATCAGAAAAAATGAAAACCATCAAATTAACAATCATTGCCCTTATTGCCGTATTTAGTTTAGCAGGCTGTAAAAAAGATAAGGAAAAAACAACCGCAGAAAAGATTCAGGCTAAATGGAGTTTGGTTTCACAGTCCTTGATTGTTACACCAACAGCCACAGGTAGCAATACAATATCGTCAACTATGCCAGGGAAAGCAGGCGAATACATAGAATTTCTTTCAAATGGGAAAGTTAACATCCAACAAAATGGAGAAGCATTAGAAACAACAACATATACTATCGACAGCGACGCGCAAATTACTATAGACGGTGAGGCTTTCCAGATTAAAACACTTACCGATAATTCTTTGGTTCTTTATAGCAATGACACCAGCAACTCCAACGAAACAATACAAACTACCATTACGCTAAGCAGGTAGTATCTAATTGGGTCATAAACAGCTCAGATGTGCCTATCCCAAATTGTCCATTGAAAACTTCAATCCCCATTTTTTCGGCTGAATTTTGGAGGTTGATTTTTCTAAGTAATTGTTTTACAGAATGTTGTTGAATATGTTTTCTAACAGCGTTTATTGCAGTTTTATAACAAACTGATTATTCAATCTTATCAAGATGGACAATTTGGGTATATGTATTTGAATCTACAAACTAGATCAAATAAGAATTTTTAAGCATTTGAATCTACAAACTAGATCAAATAAGAATTTTTAAGCCTGTATCAAATCTATAATAGATACTTATGAAAATAAACCATTACATAAAACTACTTCTTCTTTTTTCTTTGTTTACCGGATGCAAAAAAGAAACCATAACAGAATCAAAAGCCGGGTTTAATTACGAAATACTTGATCAGAACTTTACCGTTCCGGTAAGGGTAAGTGTAGTAAATACCAGCACAGGTGCCCAAAACTATGAATGGACATTTGAGGGAGGTAATCCAGCTGTTTCGAATAAGAAAGATCCGGGAATAGTACAGTTTGATGGTGCAGGTACCTTTAAGATAAAACTAAGAGCCTGGAATGATGATAATGAAAGTGTAAAGGAAATTAGTCTGCAACTGGATAGTGCGGTAACCGTTGATTTTGATCCTGTAATCCAGACCAATGAATTTTCCCCAGTACAGGTTAAGATTAACAATAAAACCATTGGAGCGAGCGCTTATAACTGGGTTTTTGAGGGCGGTGTTCCTGCGAATTCAACAGCCCAACAACCACCAATAGTTAACTTTGCCGATACAGGCTATCATAATATTACCTTAACGGTGAGCAACGGCAGAGCAAACTTTTCGCAGACCAAAAAAATCCATGTAGGGGCATCATTGTTACCCGCGTTTGCTATTGTACCTGCTTTTGAGGATAATGATTACGAGGCCCCATTAAACGCAAACTTACAAAACACAACAACCAGTGGTTTAACCTATAACTGGACAAGTACCGGCGGTACAATAAGCAATGCTACTGCCCAAAAACCAGACATCCATTTTGATAATGCTGGCACCTATACGGTAACACTCACCGCATCTAACGGAAAGGAAAGCAAACAGACCACACAAACGATTACCGTTTTACCAAATAAGAACCTAAGAACCTTTACCGATGTTAAGCTGGGTATAAATACCGCACATGGCAGCATAGGCAGTTTTTTCTCAACCAGTTTGCGCAAAACATTTAAGGCCAGCGATAACTTGGATACGGTGGGCAAATACATTGATGTGGTATATTTTGGCCTGAATCAGAACTTTACTTATAATAAATTCCTGTCTCCCGATTCGGCTTCAGCCTATGTTTTCCAAGCTATCCCCCAAGCTATGCACAATAAGGTTGTTAACTCGCAGGAATCATGTGGTTGTGGTACGGCATTGAGCAGCACGGATTTCGACAACCTCAGCAATGGTGCAGTATTTCAGAACTATTCCATCAACCCCAATTTGGCCGGAATGAAACAGTTTAGTTCGGCAACAGTGCCGCGCATAATCCTGTACCAAACTGCCGATGGACGAAAGGGGGCAATCAAGATTAAGCAATTTGTAGCCAGCGGAAACCAATCCTATCTCGTAGTTGATATTAAAGTACAGAAAACACCATAAGAATAACTATCTAAATGAAATGCTCGATGAAGAAAATTTTATATAGCACAGTAGCGCTACTCATCTGTTCTGTAAGTGTACAAGCCCAAAATATAAACCTCGAAAGCTTAAAAGGCATTGGTAAGGCAAAACCGGTACGGATAAGTGGCGGAATTAATGCCAATAGTGTGCTTTTTGCAGGAAATGGCCCAAGCATGCGTGATCCCTTTACCTATTTTTTTCAGGGTAGCGTAAATGCCAATCTATTTGGACAGATCAACCTGCCTTTTTCCTTTAACCTTACCAATAGTGGGCATGGTTTTAATTACCCAACCTTGCCGAATAGGTTAAGCTTAAACCCAACCTATAAATGGATATCGGGCCATATTGGCGATGTGGCAATGACATTTTCGCCCTATACCTTAAATGGACACCAGTTTAGAGGCCTTGGTTTTGAACTTACACCAGATGGGCCCTGGAAGTTGAGTGCCATGTACGGTCGTTTGCAACAAGCTGTAGAATATGATCCATTAATCCATAATGCACAGCCAGGTTACAGGCGTATGGGCTATGGAGCAAAACTGGGCTACGAAAAACAAAAATATATATTGGGCTTAACCGTATTTCAAGCTAAGGATGATATAAGCTCATTAACCACACGACCAGATAGCCTGCTGATTTACCCTCAACAAAACCTGGTGATGAGCTGGGAAGCAAAGGTTAGACCAATGAAGGGACTCGAGTTATCAACTGAGTTTGCCACAAGTGGTTTAACACGAGATATGCGCGATACAAGTATGAAGGTGGGCAGCAAGAGCTATCTTGGTTGGTTATCAAAAACAAATAGTTCTACAGCCTATTACAATGCTTTTAAGACCCAAATGAACTACACCTACAAAAAAAGTACATTGGGCGTTGGATATGAAAGGGTAGCCCCAGGTTACCAGACCCTGGGTGCCTACTATTTTAACAGTGATCTGGAAAACATAACCATCAATATTGCCCAAACTTTTTTAAAGGATAAGGCGAATATTGCCATTAGTACAGGTTTCCAACGAGATGATCTGGATCATACCAAGGCATCGGGAACCAGAAGGTTTGTAGGTTCGGCCAATCTGGGCTATAACCCCAGCGAGAAAGTACAGACTACATTGAGCTATTCGAATTTCCAGACCTTTATGAATATGCGGCCACAGTTTGATGTGATTAACCAAGCCTCTCCATACCAGAACTTGGATACGCTCAACTATGTACAGATTGCCCAGAATGCGAATCTAAGCTTAAACTGGCTGACCAAAAAAAATGAGAAGCAAACCCAATCCCTGAATGTAAATGTAAGCTTTCAGGATGCTTCCGACCAACAGGGTGGAATAGTAGCCAATGGCAATGCTTCTCAGTTTTATAACCTGGCTACAAGTTATAATATGGTACTGCTAAAACAGGGCATGGGTATAACACTTGCTTACAATACCAGTTACAATACGATTGGTAAAAATGATTTTTTAACCATGGGACCAACCTTATCCGTAAATGCAAAACTGTTGAAGAAAACACTCACGACCAGTTTTTCTACTTCTTATAACCTGAGCAACTCGTTGGGCGTTAGGCAGAGCAGCGTGTTAAACATACGGGCCAATGCCTCTTATGTAGTAATGAAAAAACACAACCTTAATTTCAGCATCATCAATCAAAACCGTAACCTCATGACAAAAGGCAAGACTAGTGATCTTACCACCACATTGGGTTATGGGTATAGCTTTAAATAAGGAGAAAAATGAAAGATAACAATTTTTGTTATAGGCTTATAAAAGAGAGGATTGCTGAAATTATTGTAGGGGAGCTTTTTGTACAATGGGGTTATACTGTATATAAATATGGTAGGAGAATGTTATTCCCTGTATTGCTCAAAAACTAAGAAATATTACTTCTGAAGAAGCTAAATTAGGGTTTCCCTTAACGTTTATGATTAAATTCACCTGTCAGGCTAAAGATAGTACTAGGTATCCCAATTTATTGTTGCGAGCATTAGTAGCAACTCTTATGGCTTGGCACGTGCTTTTGTACGGTTACGGATATAGTTTTGATAAATTTCTTGGTCTTCCCCATTTTATGGGGAGGATGTTGTGTGCTTCGATAACTGGAATCCTGCTTGTTGAATACTGCTATTATATAAATCTCTACACCAGTAGGTTTATGGAGAAAGTTCAGAAACCTTTAATCTATTTGGCTTTGCAAATTTTTGGACAGTTCATAGCATATTCTGTATTGCTTGGTTGCCTGGTTGTTTCCGATAATCTGTTTGGTGTTGATTTGATGGCAGGTGTTTTTCATGGTACTAGAATATTCGCATTTCTTAACCTGCTTTTGGTAAGTATGTTTTTAGCCAGTCTTTATACGCTTTATCGTGTGTTTTATTATTCCTGTTTGTCTGTAAGATATGGACTTCAAGATTTGATATTGCCAGTAATGGATATAGCCTATATATTTTATCAGGATAGAACATTTTTCGTTACGGCCCATAGTGGGATCACATACCAGGCTGATTTGGATAAGAGTTTTGAAGAGATAGCAGAAAAATTAGACCCCCATTATTTTTTTGTAATTAACGTGAGTTATGGTTTTAATCAATTGATTATCAACACATATTGATAAAAAAGGTTATAAAATAACCATGACATTGACAAATTTTAGTTGCACACTAATCTCAATGCCATGATTATTAAAGAACTAAAGATAATAAATCATTT
>Ga0160441_101210_pt1 | contig 9316 bp, 5 predicted proteins | sample HID1971K_E1MG_FD_108260 | JGI IMG/M metagenome (GOLD analysis project Ga0160441, IMG submission 108260) | Enriched millipede-associated microbial communities from UW Madison campus, WI, USA - HID1971K_E1 MG | ecosystem: Host-associated > Arthropoda: Insects > Digestive system > Unclassified ... | reverse complement strand
GGTTCCTCCAGGACCTCGGTGAGGTGGCGGTACTGCGCGGCGGCGTCCGGGAAGCGCTGCATCGCCATCAGGGCCATCGCCAGCAGATTGCGCGCGCCGTGCGAACCGGGCGACAGCGCCAGCAGCGCCGAGCAGGCCTGCTCCAGCGCGGCCCAGTCGGACTGCTTCTGCGCGATCTGTGCCTGGCACCACAGCGCGAACACCGGCACCTGCGCCTGGTAGTGCTGCACCAGCCGTTCCAGCTCGCCCAGGTCACCGCGCTGCACCAGCAGCCGCATCAACGAATACGCCGGGGAGGCATCTTCGTGCGGGTGGCGCTGCACGAACGCCCACAGCAGGGCCAGCGCCTCCTCCTCGGCACCGCAGGCCGCAAGCGCCGAGGCGGCCACGTCCAGCAGGGCCGCATCATCGGGCCGCGCCGCCACGGCCTGCAGCAGCCACTGCGCCTCGCGCTCGGGGTCGCGCCCTTCGTTCTGCGCCCCCTCCCCGACCAGCCAGTCCAACAGGGCCTCGGCGGGCACGGGCAGGGCGGCCGCAGCGGGGGCGGCCTCGATGCGCGCGGCCATCGCCGCCACGGCATCGCGGGCGCCCAGGTCCTGGCGCAGGCCATCCAGGTGTTGGCGGGCCAGCGCCAGGTGGCGTTGCGCGGTCCACACCGCGCCACGCTGCAGGGCCATGTCCACGCACAACCCGGCAATCTCGATCACGAAACGGTGCGCGCCCACCTGGGCGTAATGCGCCAAGGTGGCGCTCATCCGGCGCCCCAGGTCCCAGCCGTTGCGTTCGGGCGCGCTGCGCACCAGCAGCGCCGCCGTGTGCGCCCACATGCGCCGGTAATTCGGCGACACCTGGTTCCACGGCACCAGGGCCTCCAGCGCCTCTTCATCGCGCCCCAGCTGCGCCAGCGCCCAGGCACGCGACAGCCGACGTGGCACGGTGCAGTTGGCCGGCTCATAGTCGCCCTCGGCCTCCACTTCGGCCTGGCGCGCCTCGATCAAGGCCAGGGCCTCGGCGGCACGGCCGCTGGCCAGCAGGATCTTGATGCGCATTTCGGGGAAGCTGTCGTAGACCTTGCCGCCATGCGCCAGCACGGTACCGGCCTGTACGTCCAGGTAGTCCAGTGCGCCCTGGGGATTTCCATCATCCAGCAGCGCGTCGGCCTTCTCGCAACTCAGGCACTGGAAGCAGGCCCAGCTCGGGTCGATCCGCCCCAGGGTTTCCTCGCACACCTCGATGCGTTCGGGCACCCAGCCCGGGCCATCGATGTTGCCGTAACACGCGGCCAGGTCCTGGGTCACGCATACCGACTGTGGGCACTCCACCGTGTCGGCGCGGTGCGCGCGTTCGAACAACGCCACCGCATCACCCAGCGCCGACTCGCCCTCCAGCCGGTTGCCGACCCGGTTGCGCATCTCCCAGTGGCCCACGAACACGTCCAGCCATGGATTTCCAAGCGTCTTGCCGAGCGCACGCGCTTCGGGCAACAGCGCATCCACGCGATCGATGCGCAGCTCGCAGACCTCGTCGGTCAGCCGGGTGAGCAGCTGCGCGCTCTGCGCCTGCCCTGCCTCACCCAGATCGTCCTGCAGTTTTTCCACCCAGTTCCAGATATCCATGCGGTCGTGCCGTCCTGTAATGCGTAAAGAAAATCGAAATGTCAGCGCGGCTGCAGCATCTGCTGCAGGGCCTCGGCGATGTCGCCGAACGCGCGGTTGAGGTCAGTGCTGGCCGCGCCGCCGTCCTGCGCACGTCCCTGCGCGCTGACGATCACCTTCAGCGAGCGCAGCAGCCGCGCGGCGGCCTCGGCCTGGGGATTGCCGGCGCGCATGGCCGCCAGCAGCGCCTGCACGGCCGGGTTGTCCAGGTTGAGATACAGGCGCGAGGGTGCACGTGCGACGATGCGGGCAGTGAACTGCCGCGCCAGGCGCAGCGCGGCCATTGAAACGCGCTTGTCGTTCTCGTCGTCTTCGAGGCGGCGCTTCAGCTCGGCCTCGCGATCGGGCACCACCACCACCGGCAGTTCAGCCGGGCTGAAGTGCGCCGGAAGCAGCTGCTCGCCATCGCCCAGGTGGGTCTGCAGCCACGCCAGTTCGGCCTCGGGCAGCGTGTCGGTCTGGAACAGCGCGCGATTGCCCTGCTCGGTGCCCAGCTCCACCAGGCGCATGCCCTTAGCCTGGGTCCAGCGCCGCAGGAACGGCACCACGGCATAGCGGTTGCCATGCGCCACCGGCACGCCCATCGCGCGGAACAGCATTTCCTCGAAGCCGCCACCACTGTCCAGGATCACGTGGACCGCGCCGCGCGACGGCAGTTCACTGCCGCGGATGTCGCCCTGCGAGCTGGGCACGCGCACGTGCTCGAGCAGCAGCTGGAACAGCCGGTCATCGCAGAGCGAGGCGCCCAGCAGCGCCTCGTTGTGCCGGGCCAGGATGCGCCGCCAGGCTTCGGGCTGCTGCCGGGCGATGTCGACCAGTCCATCGATGAGCGCCTCGCCCAGCGCATGCTGCACCGCGCTGTAGATGTCGTCGCGCTGCAGGTCCTCGCGGCTGGCGGTGGGGGTCAGCCGGCTGGATTCGATCACCCCGCCAATGAACCCGGCCCACGGCGGCAGCAGGTCGCGCGCGTCGTCGTCGAGCAGCATCCCGCGCACGAATACCGACAGGTTGCGGTTGTCGCTGGTGCCGTAGGTCGCGCCATCCTGCACCCACAACAGCCCCACCGCATCGCTTCCGCCTTCGGCGCGCAGCGGCATGCAGGCAATCGGCTCGAAGCTGCGCTCGAAGTGCGCGGCAAATTCCAGCGCGCGGCGCTGCGCCTGCAGCGGATGCAGCGTCACGCCCGCCTGCGGGCGCCACGGCGGCGGCTCGGGATTGATCGCACGCGCGTCATGGCCGATATGGATGGGTTCGCCCAGCAGCGCGCAGTAGCGGCCCAGGATGTCGCGCAGGGTCTGCTCCTGGGCCAGGTGCGTGTAGCTGCCATGCAGTTCCAGCACCACCTCGGTACCCACCGCACGCGGAGGCATCGGCGATACCGTGTACTGCTCGGCATTGCTGGACACATAGCAATGGCCCAACCCGGGTTGCTGGTAGGACGTGGTGCGCACGGTGACCCGGCGCGCCAGCACGAACGCGGACAGGAAGCCCAGCCCGAACATGCCGATCAGCCCCTCGTCATCCTCGCCCGCCTGGCGCAGGCCACGGGTATAGCCCACGCCGACGGTGGCCAGGTAGTCGTGGATTTCCTGCTGGGTCAGGCCCGCGCCGGTATCGACGATGCGCACGATGCCGTTCACCGGATCGCCATGCACCTCGATCCGCCCGGCCTCCTGCCAGTCCGCCTGTTCCAGCCGACGTCGCACCAGCGAATCATGCGCGTTCTGCACCAGTTCCCGCAGCGCCACCACCGGGGTGGAATACAGGTGTTTGCCAAGGACCGTCATCAATCCGTTGAGGTCGACACCAGCGCGACGGATCTCGCTGGCGCCCTGCGTGTCCAGGGGAGTCGCTTGCATGTAATCGTTTTCTTTGGCGGGAACGGAAAACTAGCACAGCCCGGCCACGGTTTGCCTGCGCGGCCGCATGCGCCGGAAACGCCTGATTCAGGTCGCGTCGATCGCTTCGGACAACCGCTCCACGGCGATGACTTCCATGCCCTTGACGCTGCCGGTCTTGGGCGCATTGGCCTTGGGCACGATGGCGCGCTTGAAGCCATGCGTGGCCGCCTCGCGCAGGCGGTCTTCTCCGTTCGGTACCGGGCGGATCTCGCCGGACAGGCCCACTTCGCCAAAGGCAATCGTCTTTTCCGCCAGCGGCCGGTCCTGCAGCGAGGACAACACGGCCAGCAGTACCGGCAGGTCGACGGCGGTCTCCTGCACGCGGATGCCGCCCACCACGTTCACGAACACGTCCTGGTCGCCCACCAGCACCCCGCCGTGACGGTGCAGCACCGCCAGCAGCATCGCCAGGCGGTTCTGTTCCAGGCCCACCGCCACGCGGCGTGGATTCGACAGCGGTGACGCATCCACCAGCGCCTGCACTTCCACCAGCAGCGGCCGGGTGCCCTCGCGGGTGACCATCACGCAGCTGCCCGGCTGCCGGGTGCTGCCGCCGGACAGGAAGATCGCCGACGGATTGGACACTTCCTTCAGCCCCTTCTCGCCCATCGCGAACACGCCCAGCTCGTTCACCGCACCGAAGCGGTTCTTGAACGCACGCAGCAGGCGGAAGCGGCTGCCGCTCTCGCCTTCGAAATACAGCACCGCATCCACCATGTGCTCGAGCACGCGCGGGCCGGCAATGCCGCCTTCCTTGGTCACATGCCCCACCAGGAACACGGCCGTACCGGTTTCCTTGGCAAAGCGCACCAGCCGCGCCGCGCTCTCGCGCACCTGGCTGACCGAGCCCGGGGCGGCGGTGAGCGATTCGGTCCACAGCGTCTGCACCGAATCGGCCACGATCAGCTTCGGCCGCGCCGCGCTGGCGTGCTGCAGGATCGCTTCGACCTGGGTTTCGGCCAGCGCATTGACGTTGTCCAGCGGCAGGTCCAGCCGCACCGCGCGGCCGGCCACCTGCGACAGCGATTCCTCGCCGGTGATGTACAGCACCGGCAGCGTGGCGGCCATCTTCGCCACCGCCTGCAGCAGCAGGGTCGATTTGCCGATGCCCGGGTCACCGCCCACCAGCACCACCGCGCCTTCGACCAGGCCGCCGCCGAGCACGCGATCGAATTCGCCGATGCCGGTGCTTACCCGCAGGTGCTCGGTCTGCTGCACGTCCTTGAGCGCCATGATCTTCGGCGCATCGACCTTGCCGGCCCAGCCCGAGCGGCGCGCGGCCGGCGACTTGGTGGCCGCGGCGCTTTCCAGCGTGATCTCGCTCAGCACGTTCCAGGCGCCGCACTCGGTGCACTGCCCCTGCCACTTGCTGTATTCCGCGCCGCATTCGCTGCACACGTAGGCGGTAAGCCGCTTGGCCATGTCAAATCCAATTCATCGTCTGTCGGGCAGGATAGCCGAGCCACGTCGCAGCAACCGAGACGCGCGCCCAACCGCCGGCTGAACGCCCCCGCTCAACCTTGCCCCGCCCCGGCCGATACCGTGGCGGGCGCCCGCGCCTTTCCCTTCCCCATGTACATCCAGGCTTTTCCATGACCGGCACCTACAGCCAGAGTCTCGTCGTTTTCTCGCTGCTGGTTGCCATCCTCGCTTCGTATACCGCGTTGGACATGGCCGGCCGGCTGGCCAGTACCGAAGGCCGTGTGGCCCGCTGGTGGCTGGCCGGTGGCGCCGCCGCCATGGGCCTGGGCATCTGGTCCATGCACTTCGTGGCCATGCTCGCCTTCCACCTGCCGATCCCGGTCGGCTACGACCTTGCCATCACCCTGTATTCGCTGGCCGCGTCGGTGGGGGCCTCGGCCTACGCGCTGTGGCTGGTCTCGCGCCCGGAACTGCCGTGGCCGCGCCTGATCGCCGGCGCGGTGCTGATGGGCCTGGGCATCGCCTGCATGCACTACCTGGGCATGGCCGCGATGCGCATGGAGCCGGGCATCGAGTACGACCCGCTGTGGTTCGCCGCCTCGCTGCTGATCGCCATCGTCGCCGCCGGCGCCGCCTTGTGGATCGCCTTCCGGCTGCGCACCCAACAGCGCCGTACCGGGCTGCTGCGAGGGCTGGCCTCGCTGGTGATGGGCCTGGCCATCGTGGGCATGCATTACACCGGCATGGCCGCCGCCAACTTCCCGGAAGGCAGCATCTGCGGCGCGGTGTACGCCAACGGGCTGGATACCAAGTGGCTGGCGGTGCTGGTCATCGTCACCACCCTGGCCACGCTGGGCATCGCGCTGATCGCCTCGCTGTTCGACCGCCAGATGCGCACCCGCACCGGCCTGCTTGCCGATTCGCTGGCCCAGGCCAACGAAAAGCTGCTGCAGGCCGCGCTGCACGACCCACTCACCCAGCTGCCCAACCGCATGCTGCTGCAGGACCGCATCGAACAGACCATCGAAAAGGCCAAGCGCCGCAACTTCAGCTTTGCGGTGATGTTCTGCGACCTGGACGGCTTCAAGGCCATCAACGATGCCTACGGCCACCAGCTTGGCGACAAGCTGCTGATCGAGATGAGCAGGCGGGTCAACGGCCTGCTGCGCGCGCAGGATACCTTCGCCCGGCTGGGCGGCGATGAGTTCGTCATCGTGTTCCAGCTGGATGTGCCTGAAGACGCCGCGGTGGTGGCCGAGCGGATCATCGCAACGGTAGCCGAGCCGTTCGAGATCGACACGCTGGACCTGCAGGTCACCGCCAGCCTGGGCATCGCGATGTACCCCACCGATGCCACCACCGAGCGCGAGCTGATGGCGCATGCCGATGCGGCCATGTACCACACCAAGGACTCGGGCCGGAACGGCTATACGTTCTTCACCGAATCGATGCACGTCAGCGCCAACCGCCAGCTCAAGCTGCTGCAGGAGCTGCGCCGCGCCCTGCAGCGCGATGAGATGGTGCTGCACTACCAGCCCAAGTTCCGCGCCGATGGCGGTGGCGTGATCGGTGCCGAAGCGCTGGTGCGCTGGCAGCACCCGGGGCTGGGCCTGCTGGGGCCGGACACCTTCATTCCGATTGCCGAACGCAGCGGGCTGATCCTGCCGCTGGGCGACTGGGTGCTGGACCAGGCGTGCGCGCAGCTGCGGCAGTGGCATGACGCCGGGCACGCAACGTGGTCGATGGCGGTGAACCTTTCGCCGCTGCAGTTCTCGTCCACTACGCTGCTGGACACGGTAAAGGCGACGCTGGAACGGCACGGCCTGGCCCCGCACCACCTGACCCTGGAAGTGACCGAGACCACGGCCATGCAGGACGTGGAAGCCAGCCTGCAGATCCTGCACGGGCTGACCGCGATGGGGGTGAAGATTTCCATTGATGATTTCGGCACGGGCTATTCGAGCCTGCTGTACCTCAAGCGCATGCCGGCCACCGAACTGAAGATCGACCGCGCGTTCGTGCGCGACCTGGAAGACAACGCCGAAGATGCGGCGATCGTGTCCTCGATCGTGGCGCTGGGGCGTTCGCTGCAGCTGCAGATCGTGGCCGAGGGCGTGGAAACCGCCGGGCAGCGCGACTACCTCAACGAACTCGGCTGCGACCTGCTGCAGGGTTACCACCTGGGCAAGCCGGTGGATGCCGAGGCGTTCCTGCGCAACGCCGCATAACCGACCGATAGATCCGACTGCTAGATCCGACTGCTAGATCCGACTGATAGAGCCGACTGGTAGAGCCGACTGTTAGTCGGCTGCCCTTCGCGCGGACCCGCCCTGCATTCTTCATGCATGGCGTTGCCGACTAACAGTCGGCACTACCGTCCGGGGCGGCGTTGCCGTCCGGGGCAGCGTTATCGTCCGGGCAGCGTTGCCGTCCGGGGCGGCGTTACCGTCCGGAGCCGCATTACCGTCCGGGGCGGCGTTACCGTCCGGGGCGACGTTGCCGTCCAGCGCGGCGTTGCCGTCCGGGGCAGCGTTACCGTCCGGGGTGCGTTGTCCACAATGCAGGTTGCAAACAAAAAGGCCGCCCTTCCGGGCGGCCTCTTCGTTTGCATCACCCGCGAAGGGTCAATGCATCATGTGCACGTTCATGTTGTGCATGACCCACAGCGTGCCGGCGACGATGATGCCGATCACCACCACGGTGAAGGCCGCCGCGCTGACGTTCCAGCGCTGTTCCGACGAGCGGTTCAGGTGCAGGAAGAAGATCAGGTGCACGAAGATCTGCAGGATGGCCGCCACCACGATGATGACGCCCGTGGTGAAGACCGGCAGGCCACCCTTCATCACCGCCCAGAACGGGATGATGGTGAGGACGGCGGCCAGCAGGAAACCGACCAGGTACGACTTGACGCTGCCGTGGCTTTCGCCCGCGGCGCCATGGCCGTGGTCGTGTGCGTGAGTGTCATGTGCCATTACAGCGCTCCCTTCAGGTAGACGACGGAGAACACGCCGATCCAGATCAGGTCCAGGAAGTGCCAGAACAGGCTCAGGCACGCCATGCGGGTCTTGTTGGTCGGGGTCAGGCCGTTCTGCTTGATCTGGATGAACATGATCAGCAGCCACAGCAGGCCGGCGCTCACGTGCAGGCCGTGGGTGCCCACCAGCGCGAAGAACGCCGACAGGAACGCACTGTGGTCCGGACCGAAGCCCTCATGGATGAGGTGGTTGAACTCCCACACTTCCATGACCATGAAGCCGAAGCCCAGCAGCCAGGTCAGGCCCAGCCACAGGTACATCTGGCCGACCTTGTGCTTGTGCAGCGCGATCATGCCCAGGCCGAAGGTCAGCGAGGACACCAGCAGCAGCGTGGTTTCCCACGCGACGAAGGTCAGGTCGAACAGGTCCTTCGGACCCGGGCCACCGTTGGTGCCGCCGGCCAGCACGATGTAGGTCGCGAACAGGCTGGCGAAGATGAGGCAGTCGCTCATCAGGTACACCCAGAAACCGAAGACGGTGTTCTCGCCGGTGTCGTGGTGTTCGTGGTCATCATGGCCATGGGCCGCCGCGTGTGCGGCGTGCCCGTGGTTCACGTTGTTGGCGATAGTGCTGCTCATGCCTGCAACTCCGATTTCACCAGACCCTGCGCCTGCAGGTGACGGCGGTGCTCATTTTCGATCCGCTCCACTTCGGCAGCCGGCACGTAGTAATCCACGTCCTTGTCGAAGGTGCGCCAGATGAAGGTGCCGATCATGCCGACCAGGCCAACGATGGCCAGCCACCAGATGTGCCAGATCATCGCGAAGCCGAAGACCAGGCTGAAGGCACCAATCACCACACCGGTACCGGTGTTGCGCGGCATGTGGATGTCGGTGTACTTGGCCGGGCGTTCCCACGCCTCACCACGCTGCTTGCGTTCCCAGAAGTCGTCCAGTTCGGTGACCTTGGGCAGCGAACCGAAGTTGTAGAACGACGGCGGCGAAGAGGTTTCCCACTCCAGCGTACGGGCATCCCACGGATCGCCGGTCAGGTCGGCGGTCTTCTTGCGGTCGCGGATGGACACGGCCACCTGGATGATCTGGCACAGGATGCCGGCGCCGATGATGAACGCACCGACCATCGCAATGACCAGCAGCGGCTGGTATTCCGGGTTCGGGTAGCTCTGCATGCGGCGGGTCATGCCCATGAAGCCCAGGATGTACAGCGGCATGAAGGCCACGTAGAAGCCGATGAACCAGCACCAGAACGCGCGCTTGCCCCAGGCCTCGTTGAGGCGGAAGCCGAACATCTTCGGCCACCAGTAGGTAATGCCGGCGAACATGCCGAACACCACGCCGCCGAT
>Ga0160441_101185_pt1 | contig 9576 bp, 7 predicted proteins | sample HID1971K_E1MG_FD_108260 | JGI IMG/M metagenome (GOLD analysis project Ga0160441, IMG submission 108260) | Enriched millipede-associated microbial communities from UW Madison campus, WI, USA - HID1971K_E1 MG | ecosystem: Host-associated > Arthropoda: Insects > Digestive system > Unclassified ... | reverse complement strand
GATCTCCTTGAGCTCGACCTGCAGCAACTCGATCGCCGCCGTCACGCCCGCGCTCTCGCTCGCGGGGAACAACATGAGCACCTTGAGCTGCTTGCCGTCCTTGGCGCGGATGCCATCCGAGCCGACGGTCCATCCGGCCTCGTCCAGCGTGGCGGCGGCAGCGTCGAGATCGAACGTGGGAATGGCCGACGAGCTGTCCATCGCCGTGCAGGCCGCGCCGAACTCGGAGACGAGCGTCGTGATCTGCTCACCACGACCCGACGACGACACCTTCCCGACAGCGTCACGGTCGATCGCCTGGGCGATTCCCTGACGCACGGCGAGGTCATGCCCGACACGTCCCTCGGCCTGGTTGAAGAACAGCAGTCCGGGGCGCAGCGGAACGTCGAGCGTCTGCGTGAACTCCATCGAGTCGAGTCGATCGCGCTCGGTACCGCCGACTGCCGCGAGGTTGACCTCGCCCGTCTGCACGAGGTTCGCCGCCGTCGCGTCGCTCTCGACGATCTGCAGGTTGACCGATGCCGGAAGTCCCCCGGTCTCAGCTGTGACGCCGTCAGGGCCCCACGCGTAGTCGTCACGCAGCGCGAACGAGTAGTTCTGGCCGGGCGAAGAACTCGCGAGCGTGTATGGGCCAGTGCCGTGGAATTCCGTGTCGAGCACCGAAGGGTCGGCCAGGCCCGATGCGCACACGATCGACAGCGAGCCGGTCGTCTCCGCCAGGAAGCTCTGCGCCTCATCGCTCGTGAATGTCACCGTCCGCGCGTCGTCATCCGCCGTGATGGTCAGACCGTCGGTCGGGAAGTACACCCCGCGGTACGGCGAACCGGTCTCGTCCTTCGCCGCATACTCGAACGTCGCCTTGACGTCGCTCGCCGTGAGGGGCTCGCCGTCGACGCAGAGGATCCCCTCCTTGAGGGTGTATGTCACCTCGGTGGTGGTGCTCTCCCACTTCTCGGCGAGAAGCCCGCGGGGCTCTTCTCCGGCAGGGTAGTCAAGCAGCGACTCGTAACCGAACCCGATGACGTTCAGTCCTGCGTCGGTGGCGTTGGTGATCGGGTTGAGCGTTCCAGGGTCGTTCTGTACCGCGATCTTGACTGTGGTGTCGCCACCGGCACCGGTACCCTCGGGGGAACCTCCGCCGGAGCAGGCGGTGAGGACGAGCGCTGTGGCACCGACTGCTGCGAAAGCTGCAAAGCCTCGCTTCATGGGTGATCCTCTCTTGGTGGGGGATGACATCATCCCCGAATCAAATGATTGGTATGAATACTGTCATTACTGTGTTTCGTCCACGTAACGACGGTGATGCGGGATGAGACGAATCACTCTGCGTCCACTTCGACTCAGAGAAGGCTCGCCGCTCCCATGACCGACTTGACCTCGAGGAACTCCTCGAAGCCCAGCGCGCCCGCCTCTCGCCCCAGTCCGGACTGCTTGTAGCCGCCGAACGGAGCACCGACGTCGAGTCCGGCGCCATTGATGCCCACGGTCCCGGTCCGCAGCCGCAGAGCGACCTCGAGAGCGCGGTCGACGTCTGCCGACCACACCCCTCCGGAGAGTCCGTAGTCGCTGTCGTTGGCGAGGGTGATCGCCTCTTCCAGCGTCTCGTATCCCGTGATGGCGAGCACCGGTCCGAAGACCTCCTCACGGAAGATCCTCATCTGGGGCGTCACCTCCGAGAAGATCGTCGGTCGCACGTATGCGCCACCGAATTCGACGGGCGCGGAGCCGCCGACGACGAGCGTGGCCCCGTCTGCCACCGCCGCGTCGATGTGCGCGCGCACGCGGTCCTGCTGCAGCGCCGAGGCAAGCGGACCCATCGCCGTGCCTGCCGCCGTCGGATCGCCCGGCGCCCACGCCGAGGCGGCGGCGACAGCCGCTTGCTCCCAATCTGCGCGCATGCGCTCGGGCACGAGCACCCGAGTGAGTGCGGCGCATGTCTGCCCGGCGTTCGCGAAGCACGAGCGCAACACACCGTCGACCGAGTCTTCGAGCGGGGCATCGTCGAGTATGACGGCAGCAGACTTGCCGCCGAGCTCGAGGGCCACCTTCTTGATGGTCGCCGAGGCGGCGGCGGCGATCCGCTCCCCGACGGCGCGCGAGCCGGTGAATGTCACCATGTCGACGTCAGGGTGTCGCACGAGCGGGTCTCCCACCCCGGGCCCGTCACCGAAGACGATCGAGACGACACCGGGCGGCAGCGCGATGTCGTCGAGGATCTCGCCGACGATCGCGGCGTTCAACGGCGCGATCTCGCTGGGCTTGAGCACGGTCGTGCAGCCCGCGAGCATGGCGGCGCCGATCTTGAGCATGATCTGGTGCAGCGGGAAGTTCCACGGCGTGATCGCCGCGACGACACCGACCGGCTCGGTCACCACGAGGCTGTTCGACACAGCCGTGCGTGCGACGTGCGCACGCGCTGCCGCGATCAGCTGGTCGAGGTCGGCGACCGCGACGCCCACCTGCGCGGCACGAGCGAACTCGATCGGGGCGCCCATCTCGGCGGTGAGAGTCTGGGCGAGTCGCTCACGTTCGCGCAGCAAGCCGTCGCGGAGCGCCGCGACGAACGCGATCCGCTCGTCGAGCGGACGGGCGGCCCAGCCGGGGAAGGCCGCGCGTGCCGCCCGAACGGCGGCGTCCACATCTGATGCGTCGCCGGCGACCACGGCGCCGACGAGCGTGCCGTCGGCGGGGTTGTCGACCTCGATGGCCGCGCGCGCGGCGGTCGGCGCCCACCCGCCGTCGATGTAGTGCCCGATGATGGAGCTCATGCCGGGGCCGCCTCCGCGACCAGGTGGGAACCATGCGGGAGCGGCTCGGGGCGCGGAACTCCCTCATGGATCAGGTGCCACGGCGAAGGGAACTCACCGACCGGCACGTCGACGAGCACCGGCTCGTTCGCGGTGACCGCCTCGGCGAGCACACCGGCGAGTGACTCCGGGTCGTGCGCCGTGCGCGAAGCGATGCCGAATGCCGCGGCGAGCGCGGGGTAGTCAGGGTTGGTGAGGTCGCTCGCGAAGTAGCGGGCGCCGTAGCGGTTCTTCTGGATACGGCGCACGTTGCCGTAGAACCCGTCGTGGAAGACGATCGTCACCAGCCCCAGGCCATACCGCTTCATCGTCGACAGCTCCTGGAGCGTCCAAGAGAAGCCGCCGTCGCCGTTGACCGAGACGACCGCCCGCGCCGGATCGGCGGCCTTCACTCCGAGGGCCGTCGCGAAGCCGTAGCCGAGCGTCCCCTGGTAGCCCGGTCCGATGTAGGTGCGGGGCAGATACGCCGGGTAGCACGCGCTCGCCGCGTACCCGACCTGAGTGAACTCGCTCACGAGAACACCGTCCTCCGGCAGCGCGGCGCGAATCGCACCGAGATACTCACGCTGAGGAGCAATGTCGGCGAATTGCGTCTCGAGCCAGCTCCGCACCGCGGCGAATTCGGCAGAGCGGTCCTCGCGATCGAGACGACCGAGCTCGGCGGCGAGCGCCTCGAGCCCGAGACGCGCATCTGAGAGGATGCCAAGCTCCGCCTGCCGAGGTCCGTCGAGATCGGCTGCTTCGGCGTTGATGAGGATCACCGGAGCGCCCGCGGTGTCGACCTGGGTTCCGAACGTCGAGACGAACCGGGTGCCGACGGCGAGCACGAGGTCGGCCCGAGGGCGGAAGGCGCGTAACGCGAGCGAGTCGAACGCCAGCCGGTGGCGCGCGTCGAGCGCGCCACGGCCGTTCTCCGTCATGAGGACGGGCGCTTCAAGCACCTCGGCGACCTCGCGCAGCGCCGCGCTCGCATCCGCGGCGATAACGCCGCCACCGACGACGATGAGCGGTCGTTCCGCGGCGGCGAGTCGGCGTGCAGCGGCGCGGATCAGCGTTTCGTCCGGCACTGTCGGAGCCGCGGCCACACGCGGACCCACGGCCGCGCTCGTGACCGAGGCAAGGACGTCCGGCGGCAGCTCGAGCGCCACAGGACGAGGCCGTCCAGACCGCAGCTGACGGAAGGCCTCGTCCACCAGTGCAGGAACGTCGGCGGCACTGCGCGCCGTGCCCGTCCATTTCGTGAGCCGCTGCAGGACACCGGTCTGATCCGGGATCTCGTGCAACGCGCCGAGACCCTTCCCGATCGCCCGCGAGTCGATCTGACCGGCGATGAGGAGCGTCGGCGAGTTGGCCGAGTACGCAGTGGCGACACCTGCAAGCGCATTGAGCACGCCAGGACCGGGGACGACCATCGCGACACCGACCTTGCCCGTGCTGCGCGCGTAGCCGTCCGCCATGTACGTGGTGGCCTGCTCATTGCGCGCACAGATGAAGTCGATGCGATCGGCGCGCGCCTGCAGCGCGTCGGCAGCGGCATCCAGCTGCACGCCCGGGATGCCGAAGATCGTGTCGACGCCCTGCGTGATCAGCGCATCGGCAAGCAGCTCGCCGCCGGTGTTCTCTGCCATGGAATCCCCTCTACCTGTTCGTCCAGATGATCATATTCGTTACAATCAATTACGGCAAATGGTAGTTTTCCTTCATCCCTGCATCGGGATCGCGGTCCATAGGATGTGACCGGCGGACGCAGTGAACGATCGGAGTCGGCATGGCATCGCTCTCTCGCGAGATGGCCTCGGAGCAGCACGTCTACACGGGTGGCCGGGCGCGCATCAGCAACTCGGTGGCAGACGAACTCGTGCGCGAGCTCGAAGAGCTGATCGCCCGCGACTCGTTGCCGGTCGGGTATCGCATCGGCACCAAGCAGGAGCTCTGCGAGCGCTACGGCGTCGCCCCGGCGACGCTCGGTGAGGCCATGCGTGTGCTCCGGGCGCGAGGAGCGATCGAGGTGCGACCAGGCCCGGGCGGCGGGATCTTCGTCGCTGCGCAGTCTCCGCTGCTGCGCCTCGCTCACGGTGTGCTGAGCCTGAGGCAGCAGGGAGCCACCGTCAACGAGATCGTCGAGGTCCTCGACGCCCTCGACGAGGCGGTCCTCCGCGACGCGGCGGAGTACCGCACCGATGCCGATCTCGCAGAACTCGACGCACTCCTCGACGACCTCGCGTCCGTGTGGAGAGACCCCGCCGCCGGCCTGCACGTGAACTGGCGTCTGCACCGTCGGATCGCGCAGATCAGTCCGAACGCCGTCCTCCGGACGTTCTACCTCAACCTCGTGGACTACATCGAATCCGAGAGCGTCGGCGAGTCATCCACGTTCGATGTGATGGGCTTCCACCCCGACACCGACGAGCGACTGCAGACCCACCGCGACCTGGTCGAGGCGATCCGCCGTCGCGATGAGAGCCTGCAGCGCGACGCGATCGTCCGCCATCGCACCCTCGGACGCTGACGCGCCGAGACCGGAAGTCATCGGGCGAGCTTCGCCATCGCTTCGTCGACGGCGTCAAGGTCGACGCCCACCAGCCCCCGCGCAGGGTCGACACGCACGATGAGCCCCGTATCGGCGGCTTCCGGCCGGTGGAGGTCGACGACGTCACCGTCGATCCACAGCCAGGGCAGATCACCCGCATAGCCACGGATGCGCCGCGCCTTGTCGAACTGCACGGGCAGAAACGCCCACGGCTCAGCGGGCAGACCGAGCGCGTCGGCAAAAGCCGTGTGGGCATTGTGGCCCCACTCCGATGCCCAGACGATCTCGTATCGCTGCGACAGACGCGCGATCGCGGCGCCAGTGCCGTCGGGTATCGCGACCTCACGCACCCAGCGGCCCCATGCCGAGACGCGGTGCATCGTCACGGGCACCGCAGGCTCTGCTTCGATGACGATCACATCGCTGATCCCGAGCACGGCGAGCGGGCGGTCGCCACGGGGCGCCCGAGGCTGATAGGCCGCCACCTCAGTCCTCGACGGCCTCGGCCAGCAGGGGCGCCTCGGGGGCGCCTTCGAAGTAGTTGCCGCCTTCGATGCGCACGAGGGCGTCCGCCTCATCGAACACGACGCCGGCGGGGTCACCACCGGACGCGACCAGTCGTGCCTGCTTCGCCATCATGCGCCGCACCATCGCGACGCCCTGGTCGGTCGTCGTGAGATGGTCTTCGCTGTGCAGCGAGATGTCGCCCTGCGACTTCTGAGCCTCGTAGTCGCCCGGCAGTCGCTGGTGATCGAGATCGTCGAGGTCCTTCCACGGACGGCCCTCGTGAGTGGAGCGCAGCTTCGCGAGGAAGTCGCGATCGCTGTCGCGCGCGATCGTGAAGATGCGGAAGCTCGTGTCATCCATCGGCACGACCCACCCGATCATGTTCGTCTGACCGGACGCGAGCTTGGGGCTCGCGACCACACGCAGATTCGGGAACATCACCTCTGTGACACGGCGCAGCTGGCGGCCGTCGCCGAGTTCACGCATCTGGATCGAGCGCACGCCCGCCGGCGTGTATTCGTAACTGACCTCGGGGATCAGCGCCATCTCGGGCGTGAACTGGTTGCCGCTGAAGCGCGCATGCAGAATCGGCACGTGGAAGGGGTCCATGACGTTCTCCCAGTGCTGCAGCCAGTTGAAGTCGAGCAATGCAGGCCCGCCGCCGCCCACTCCCTCGTCGTTGGCGATGAGCAGCTCGTCATCGGCGAGGTCCTCGAAGGTGTCGTATCTCGGCAGAGCCGGTTTGCGGTCGGGCGGACCCATGTACGTCCAGATGAGTCCGTACTGCTCCTCGACCGGATACCACGGCTGACGCACGCGGTCTCGGTGCAACCCCAGCTCGGGCTCGCAGGGCTGCTCCAGGCAATGGCCTTCGGTGTCGAAGACCCACCCGTGGTAGCAGCAGCGGATGCCGTCGTCCTCCACTCCGCCGAAGAAGAGCGATGCGCCGCGATGGATGCAGCGCGGGTGCAGCAGGCCCGGCGCGCCCTTGCGTGTCCGGAAGAGGATGAGCTCCTCCCCCAGCACCCGCACGGAGATGGGGCGCGTCGTCGCATCCTCGACCTTCGCGATCGGCTGCCAATAGCGACGCAGCACTTCGCCGTACGGCGTGCCGGGCCCGACTTGGGCCAGTTCGTACAGCGGCGCACCCTGGCGCAGTCCGTAAGCGGTTCCGGTGTCCATGCGTTTCCTCCTGGGTCAGATGTCGAGGACGAGGGCGGGCAGCTTCGACCGCGAGACGCAGATCATCATCGTCTCGTTCGAAGCGCGCTCCTGCGGGTCGAGGATGCTGTCGCGGTGCTCCGCCTCGCCGTCGACGATGCGGGTCTCGCAGGTGCCGCACACACCCTCGAGACACGAGCTGGGAACGCCGATGCCCGCCTGCTCGAGCGCTTCGAGGATGCTGCAGTGCGACTCGACGGTGACACGCATGCCCGACGCGCGGGCCTCGACTTCGAAGCTCGATCCGTCGTCCACGTCGGCGAAGACCTTCGGCTGGAACCGCTCCACGTGCAGAGTTCCCGGCGGCCACGACATGCTCAGAGCTTCGAGAGCGTCGAGCATGCCCGCCGGACCGCACGCGTACACCGCGTCGTCGCTCTCGGGCACACCGATCCACGTCGCCAGGTCGAGCCGCGGCTCGACGTCGCGGCAGACGACGCTCGTCTCGGGTCCCGTCAACAGGGAATCGCGCGAATACGCCATGCGGTCGCGTGAGCTGCCCAGGTAGGCGAGACGCCACGGCCGACCCGACGCCGCGACCGCGCGGATCATCGGCAAGAGTGGCGTGATGCCGATGCCTCCCGCGACGAAGGCGACGCCGCCGGTCTCGGTCAAGGCGAAGGTGTTGTGCGGCGCACGAGCCCGGACCACGTCACCCGGACGCAGGTGCGTGTGCACGAAACGAGACCCGCCGCGGCTGATCTCCTCGCGGAGGACGGCCACGTGCCAATGCGCTCGATCGGCGGGGTCGGAGCACAGCGAGTACTGGCGCTCGACTCCGTTCGGCAGCAGCAGGTCGATGTGTGCGCCCGGCGCCCACTCAGGCAGCTCCCCCCCGTCGAGACGCTCCAGCGTCAACAGCAGGACGTCCTGAGCCTCCCAGCGCATCGCGCGCACGACGAGTTCGATCCGCTCGTCGGCCGTGCCGTCGGCATTCATCGTTCCTCCTCGAACCGGTCGCGTGCATTCACATTAATCGTTATTATGAATAGAACCATAAGGCGCGTCAAATGCGCCGCGATCGAAGGTGAGCATCGCCCATGACCGACCTGCGCATCCGTGCGGACCTCGACGTCGTCCCCAGCTACGCGCAGGGCCGCCCCGCCCCTGTCGGCACGGACCGAGAAAGCTTCAAGATCTCGTCGAACGAGAACCCGTACCCGCCGCTGCCCTCGGTCATCGAGCGCATCGCGCGGACGCTCACCACGATCAACCGCTATCCCGAATCGGCCGCGACCACGCTCACCGCACGACTGGCGGATCGTTTCGACGCGACCGCCGACCAGATCGTGCTCGGCGCCGGATCGATCGAGGTCGTCTCGCAGCTGATCCGGGCGACATCCAGCCACGGCGACGAGGTCGTGTTCGCGTGGCGGTCGTTCGAGGCCTATCCGATGCTCGTGCGCGCGGCCGGGGCGGAACCGGTGCAGGTGCCGCTGGATGCCGAACACCGGCACGACCTGGCTGCCATGGCCGCAGCCATCACCGAGCGGACGAGTCTCGTGATGGTCTGCAGCCCGAACAACCCCACGGGCACCTCGATCGGCGACGCAGAGCTCTCCGACTTCCTCGCTCGAGTACCCGCCCACATCCCCGTGCTGATCGACGAGGCGTATGTGCATTTCAATCGACGTAGCGACACGGCGGTGGGCATCGAGTTGTTCCGCTCGCACCCCAACGTCGTCGTCGCGCACACCTTCTCGAAGGCGTACGGTCTCGCGGGGGCCCGGGTGGGCTACGCGATCGCGCCGACCGCGCTCGCCGCCGCGATGCGCAAGATGGCGATTCCGTTCGCGGTGACCGCGCAGGCTCAGATGGCGGCGATCGCATCCCTCGACGCCGAGGCCGAGCTGCAGGAGCGCGTCGACGCTCTCATCGCCGAGCGAGAGCGCGTCGTCGCTGCGCTGCGGCAGGAGGGATGGAGCCTGCCCGAGACGCAGACCAACTTCATCTGGCTGCCCCTCGGCGCCGACACGATGCCGGCTGTCGGAGTGTTCGCGGAACTCGGCCTCACCGTGCGCGGCTTCGACGGTGAGGGGCTCCGTGCGACCATCGCCGAGACTGCGGCGAATGATCGCATTCTCGAAGTCGCCGCGGCGCTCGTCGAACGCGGACTGACCGGAGGGATCGTCCGTACGGGCGCGTGACCCGCTGCGCGCGTCAAGGGGGTGCTCCGGCGGCGACGCGTCAGGCACGATAGCGGGATGGGTTCGCCGTCGCTCGTCTGGTTCCGCGACGATCTGCGGCTCGCCGACAACCCGGCGCTGCGCGCCGCCGTGGACCGCGGCACGCCCGTCGTCGGGGTGTTCGTGCTCGACGAGGAATCGCCCGGCATCCGCCCGCTCGGCGGCGCCGCGCGGTGGTGGCTGCATCACTCGCTCACCGAACTCGGCGCGCGGCTGAGCGAGAAGGGGTCGGTGCTCGTGCTGCGGCGGGGGGGGCGCCCCGGCGGCCCGCCGCCGCCGGTCGGCCGGGCCGGCGGCGGCGCCGGGGGTGTGGACCTCCGGCGTG
>Ga0160441_101171_pt1 | contig 9798 bp, 7 predicted proteins | sample HID1971K_E1MG_FD_108260 | JGI IMG/M metagenome (GOLD analysis project Ga0160441, IMG submission 108260) | Enriched millipede-associated microbial communities from UW Madison campus, WI, USA - HID1971K_E1 MG | ecosystem: Host-associated > Arthropoda: Insects > Digestive system > Unclassified ... | reverse complement strand
TGCCAGCTCGGCGGGCAGACCCCGCTCGGGCTCGCGAAGGGCATCGAAGAGGCCGGGTACACGATCCTCGGCACCTCTCCGGCGGCGATCGACATCGCCGAGGAGCGCGAGCTGTTCTCGCAGCTGCTCGACCGGGCCGGCCTGGTCGCCCCGCGGCACGACACCGCGATCGACGAGGCGGGCGCCGTCGCGATCGCCGAAGAGATCGGCTACCCCGTGCTCGTGCGCCCGAGCTTCGTGCTCGGCGGTCGCGGCATGGAGATCGTGTACGACACCGAGAGCCTGCGCGACTACTTCGTGCGGACGGCCGGCGAGGTCGTCATCGAACCAGGGAAGCCGCTGCTGGTCGACCGCTTCCTCGACGATGCGATCGAACTCGACGTCGACGCGCTCTACGACGGCGCTGAGCTGTACATCGGCGGCGTCATGGAGCATCTCGAAGAGGCCGGCATCCACTCCGGCGACTCGTCGTGCACGCTGCCGCCGATCTCGCTCGGCCGCACCGAGATCGACCGTGTGCGTGAGGCCACCCTCGCGATCGCCGAGGGTGTGGGCGTGCGGGGCCTCCTGAACGTCCAGTTCGCCGTCTCGGCGGGCGTGCTGTACGTCATCGAGGCGAACCCGCGCGCGAGCCGCACGGTGCCGTTCGTGTCGAAGGCGCTCGGCATCCCGCTCGCGAAGGCTGCGAGCCGCATCATGGCCGGCTCGACGATCGCAGACCTCAAGGCCGAAGGGCTGCTGCCCGCGCAGGACGGCTCGCGCGTGCCGCTCGATTCGCCGGTCGCTGTGAAGGAGGCCGTGCTGCCGTTCAAGCGGTTCCGCACCGCCGACGGCCACACCGTCGACTCGGTGCTCGGCCCCGAGATGCGCTCGACCGGCGAGGTCATGGGGATCGACCGTGACTTCCCCACGGCGTTCGCGAAGTCGCAGGCGGCCGCGTACGGGGGCATGCCGACCGCCGGCACCGTGTTCCTCTCGGTCGCCGACGACGACAAGCGCGCCGTCATCCTGCCGGCCCACCGCCTGCAGGAGCTGGGCTTCCGCATCACCGCGACGGAGGGCACGGCCGAGATCCTCTCGCGCAACGGCATCCGCGTCGAGGTGGTGGGCAAGTACTCCGCGACGCAGGAGACCGGCGAGCGCAACGTCGTCGACCTGATCAACGCGGGCGAGATCGACATCGTCGTGAACACGCCGTCGGGCGGCATCGCCCGCGCCGACGGCTATGAGATCCGCGCGGCGGCGGTCGCCGCCGACAAGGCCCTGTTCACGACGATGGCCGTGCTCGGCGCCGCCGTCAGCGCTCTGCCGGTGCTGCGCGAGGGCTTCGCGGTGCGCAGCCTGCAGGAGTACGCGACCGACCGTGCCGAGCGGAAGGCGGCCGTGTGACGACCTTCGGTCAGAACCTGCGGCAGGCGCTCGATGAGCGCGGCCCGCTGTGCGTCGGCATCGACCCGCACGAGACGCTGCTGCGCGCGTGGGGGCTCGAGGTGTCGGCATCCGGCGCCCGCGAGTTCGGACTGCGCACGGTCGAGGCGGCGACCGGACGGGTCGGCATCGTCAAGCCGCAGGTCGCGTTCTTCGAACGGTACGGCTCGGCCGGTTTCGCGGCGCTCGAAGGGGTCATGGCCGCGGCGCGGGCGGCGGGGCTGCTCGTGATCGCGGATGCCAAACGCGGCGACATCGGCACGACGATGGAGGGCTATGCCGCCGCGTGGCTGCAGCCCGGTGCTCCGCTCGAGTGCGACGCGGTGACCCTCAGCCCCTACCTCGGCGTCGACTCGTTGGATGCCGCGCTGGGCATGGCCACCGAGCACGGCAAGGGCGCGTTCGTCCTCGCGGCGACGAGCAACCGCGAAGCGGCGGCGGTGCAGGCCGCCGCCGACCCCGACGGTGAGAGCGTGGCCGAGCGGGTCGCGCACGACGTCGCGGCGCGCAACATCGGCGCGCCCGGATCGCTCGGTCCGATCGGACTGGTCGTCGGAGCGACGGTGGACCGTCGCGCGTACGGGCTCAACGACGTCGTGCTCGCCGGCACGCCGATCCTCGCGCCCGGCTTCGGTGCACAAGGCGCCCAGCCGGGCGACCTTGCCACTCTGTTCGGGTACGTGGCGTCGCAGGTCATCGCGAGCGAGAGCCGCAGCATCCTCGGCGCCGGGCCCGAGCGCCTCGCGGCGCGCATCGACGAGCGGGTCGCCCTGTACCGTGGAGGCTCCCATGAGTGAGAACCGCCGCCCACCCGAGGTCGACCGTGTCGCGGCGTCGCGTCGCGCCGTCGCCGCCCGCCGTGACCGCGCGGCGCTCAAGCGCGACGTGACCACTCGGGTGATCACTCCGCAGCAGCTGCTGCACCGCGCGCTCGAGCACCCCGACTCGCCCGCCGGCGCGATGCGCGTGACCGAGTATCTGACGGCCCTGCCGGCGATCGGCGCGGGCAAGCGCGACCGCATCCTCTCCGATCTCGAGATCTCACCGGTCAAGCGCCTCGGCGGCCTCGGCGCCCGGCAGCGCATCGTGCTCGAAGAATGGCTCGACCAGCGTTTCCCGCAGCCGGTGGCGCGTGCCGAGCGCAGCCGTCTCGTCGTTCTCGCAGGCCCGACCGCGGTCGGCAAGGGCACCGTCGCCGCGCACATCCGCGCGCACCACCCCGAGATCCTGCTGTCGGTGTCGGCGACGACGCGCGCGCCGCGGCCCGGCGAGGTCGACGGCGAGCACTACTTCTTCGTCGACGACGCCGAGTTCGACCGGATGATCGACGCGGGTGAGCTCCTCGAGCACGCGACGGTGCACAACCGATACCGCTACGGCACGCCGAAGGCTCCCATCGAGCGTGCGCTCGACGGCGGGCGCACCGTGCTGCTCGAGATCGATCTGCAGGGGGCGCGGCAGGTGCGCGCCGCCGCACCCGATGCGACCCTCGTGTTCCTCCTGCCGCCGAGCTGGGACGAACTCGTCCAGCGCCTCGTCGGGCGCGGCACCGAGGACGCCGAAGAGCGCGCGCGCCGGCTGCGCACGGCCAAGCGCGAGCTCGCCGCGCAGGCGGAGTTCGACTACCGCGTCGTCAACGACGAGGTCGCGCGCGCCGCGGCCGAAGTCGCCGCGCTCGCGCGCTGAACCCGGCGACGGTGTGCGCCCGCACGCTGATAAGATGGTCGGATGCCGCGGCACGAGGCCGCGCTCACTGTTTTCCCACCCGCCATTCGATCCTGGAGGTTCATCATGGCCGGACGTGACAAGGGCATCATCGACCCGCCCATCGACGCGCTGCTCGACAAGGTCGACTCGAAGTACCAGCTCGTGATCTACGCGTCCAAGCGCGCGCGTCAGATCAACGACTACTACTCCGACCTGCACGAGGGCAACCTCTTCGACAACGTGGGCCCGCTCGTCGACTCGAGCGTCGAAGACAAGCCGCTGACGATCGCGCTGCACGAGATCCACGAAGACAAGCTGCGCCTGCGTCACGTCGAGTGATCTTCCGGATGCCACGGAGCACATGACCTTCTGTGGCGCCCTGCATGCCCGCGCTTCCCGAGATGTCGGGGACCGCGGGCATGATTGTGTGAACCCCGAATCCTCTGAGGAGCGTCGATGACCGCCCTGCGCCTGTTCACGTCCGAGTCCGTCACCGAGGGTCACCCCGACAAGATCTGCGACCAGATCTCCGACTCGATCCTCGACGCGCTCATCGCCGAAGACCGCAACAGCCGCGTCGCGGTCGAGACCCTCGTCACGACAGGTCTCGTCCACGTCGCGGGCGAGGTGCGCACCGACGGCTACGCCGACATCCCCGGCATCGTGCGCGGCGTCGTCAACCGCATCGGCTACACCTCGAGCGAGACCGGTTTCGACGGCGACTCCTGCGGCGTGACGGTGTCGATCGGCGAGCAGTCCGGCGACATCGCGGCGGGCGTCGACACGGCCATCGAGCACCGCGAGGGCGGCTCGGCCGACCCGATCGACGCACTGGGTGCGGGCGACCAGGGCATCATGTTCGGCTACGCGACGACCGAGACCCCGCAGCTCATGCCGATGGCGATCTGGACGGCCCACCGCCTCGCCGAGCGGCTCACCGACGCGCGACGCTCGGGCGCGCTCGGCTTCCTGCGCCCTGACGGCAAGACCCAGGTCACCCTCGGGTACGACGGCGCGACGCCGCGCACCGTCGACACGGTCGTGCTGTCGACCCAGCACGACCCCGACATCTCGCTGGCGGCGCTCCGCGCTGCCGTGCAGGCCGAGGTCATCGATCCCGTGCTCGCGAAGACCGGTCTCGACGTGTCGAACGTGCGGTACGTCGTCAACCCGGCCGGCCCATTCGTCACCGGCGGGCCCAAGGGCGACGCGGGCCTCACCGGCCGCAAGATCATCATCGACACGTACGGGGGCGCGTCGCGCCACGGCGGCGGCGCCTTCAGTGGCAAAGACCCCTCCAAAGTCGACCGGTCGGCCGCGTACGCCATGCGGTGGGTCGCCAAGAACGCGGTCGCGGCGGGGCTCGCCGAACGGCTCGAGGTGCAGGTCGCGTACGCGATCGGCAGGGCGCAGCCCGTCGGACTGTACGTCGAGACCTTCGGCACGGGCCACGTCGACGACGACACCATCACCCGCGCGATCCGCGACGTCTTCGACCTGCGGCCGCAGGCGATCATCGACGAGCTCGATCTGCTGCGCCCGATCTACGCGCAGACGGCCGCCTACGGCCACTTCGGCCGCGAGCTGCCCGACTTCACGTGGGAGCAGACCACGCGCGTCGACGCGCTGCGCACGGCCGCCGGTCTCTGACCGAAGCGCGCCTCGTGCCCTCCGTCGCGCGGGTCCTGATCGATTCGCCGCTGCCGCAGCTCGATCGGCTGTTCGACTACGCCGTCCCCGCCGAGCTGGATGCCGAGGCGCAGCCCGGCGTCCGCGTCAAGGTGCCCCTGCGCACCGCGGGGCGCGTCGTCGAGGGGTGGCTCGTCGAGAAGGTCGACGCCGATGCCGTGACGTCGACCGGCAAGCCGCTGTCGCAGCTCGACGCCGTCGTGTCGCCGGTCGCGGCGCTGACGCCCGAGCTGTACGAGCTGGCGCGGCGCGCTGCCGACCGGGCGGCGGGCTCGGCGAGCGACATCCTGCGCCTGGCGATCCCCAAGCGCATGGTGCGGGTCGAGAAGGCGTGGCTCGCGGCCCGCGGCGCCGAGGGCGAGCCGGAGCAGCAGACGGATGCCGGTCCGCCGACGACCGAGCCGCCGGCGACCGATCCGCCGGCGACCGATCCGCCGGCGACCGATCCGCCGGCGACGGAGCCGACGGCCGTCGACGCGGGTGCGGTCGCCTGGGCGGCCGGCATCCTCGCCGCCTATCCCGACCTGCCCGCCGCGCTGGCAGACCGCAGCCGTGTCGCGCTCGATGCGCCGCCCCGGCCGTCGTCCGAGCTGCCGGTGGGCGCGTGGGCCGAGCTCGTCGCGGCCCTCGCGATCGACACGTACCACCGCGGCGCGAGCGCCCTCGTCGTCGTGCCCGACCAGCGGGATCAGGACCAGGTGCTGGCCGTCCTCGCGGCGCACGCACCCGACCCGGCGATCGTGCGCGACGACGCGCGGCGCAGCGGGCCGGAGCGCTACGGAACGTACCTGCGGCTGCTGACCGGGGCGCCCGCGATCGTCGTGGGCAACCGCTCGACCGTCTACGCACCCGCCCCCGCGGTGGGCACCGTGATCGTGTGGGACGACGGCGACCCCGTGCTGGGCGAGCCGCTCAGCCCCGGCATCCATGCGCGCGACGCCGCCCTGATCCGCCAAGAGCTCGAGGGGTCGGCTCTCGTGTTCGCGGGGCACACCCGCACGACCGACGTCGAGCGCCTCGTCCAGATCGGCTGGGTTACCGACATCCCCGCGCGGCGACGTGAGAGCCCGACGGTCGTGCTGTCGGCGACGCGCGAGGGCGAGAGCCGCGGCCAGCGCGTGCCGTCCGCCGCGTTCGCGGCGGCGCGTGAGGCGCTCCCGCACGGTCCGGTGCTCGTGCAGGTCGCGCGGCCGGGCTATGCCCCCGTGCTCGTGTGTGCGCAGTGCCGCACTCCTGCGCGCTGTCCGCACTGCACCGGCCCCCTGCGCGCGCGGCGGCCCGGAACCGCCCCGGAATGCACGTGGTGCGGGCGGTCCATCGCCGCGTGGGCGTGCGGGAACTGCCAGGGCACCACGCTGCGCATGGCGTCGTCGGGCAGCGAGCGCACCGCCGACGAACTCGGGCGAGCGTTCCCGAACACGCGCGTGATCCTCGCCGACGGCGACCATCCGGTGACGAGCGTCGACGCACGTCCCGCGCTCGTCGTCGCGACCCGCGGCGCCGAACCCGCGGCCGCCGGCGGGTATCGCGCGATCATCCTGCTCGACGGCGATCGCATGCTGCTCGCCGAGCAGCTGCGCATCGGCGAATCGGCGCTGCGGTGGTGGTCCAACGCGGCGGCGCTCGCGGCGCCCGGCGCCCCCGTCCATCTCGTCGGCGTCGCGGGCCCCGTCGCGCGCGCACTCGCGACCTGGACCCAACCGGCGTACGCGCGCGCCGAGCTCGCCGACCGCGCGCCGCTGCAGATGCCGCCGACGGTGCGGGTCGCCTCGGTCGAGGGATCGGCGGCCGCCGTCGGCGCGGCGATCACCGAGCTCCGCGCGGCCGTGCCGACGCTCGACTCGGCGGGCGTCCTGGGCCCGGTGCCGCTCGACGACGGCGGCGTGCGGGCACTGGTGCGGTTCGACTACGGACAGGGGCGCGCGGTCGCGGCGACCCTGCGCGCGGCCGTCATCGCCGAGGCGCTGCGCGGCCGGCGCGGCGCGCGCGCCAAGGGCGAGCGCTTCGCCCCCCGCTCTACACTGAAGGTTCGGCTCGACGTCCCCGAGCTCGACCTCTGAGCCTCGAGAAGGTCCACACCCACCATGCGCATCGTCTTCGCCGGGACGCCCGAGCCCGCCGTCCCGTCGCTCCGCGCGATCGCGGCATCCGGTCACGAGCTGGTCGGCGTCGTGACCCGCACCGACGCACCGCTCGGCCGCAAGCGCGTGCTGACGCCGTCGCCGGTCGCCGCCGCGGCGGAAGGGCTCGGCGTGCCGATCATCAAGGCCGACCGGCTCGACGCCGAGGCGACTGCCGCGGTGGCGGCACTGGCGCCAGATCTCGGCGTCATCGTCGCGTACGGCGGGCTCGTGCGCGAACCGCTGCTGTCGACCCCCGCGCACGGGTGGATCAACCTGCACTTCTCGCTGCTGCCGCGCTGGCGCGGAGCCGCGCCCGTGCAGCACGCGCTCATCGCGGGCGACCGCGTGACGGGTGCGAGCGTCTTCCAGCTGGTGCCCGCACTCGACGCCGGCGACGTCTTCGCCGAGCAGCGCTCCGACGTGCCGCGAGGCGCGACCGCGGGGGAGGTGCTCGCCTCCCTCGCGGCCTCGGGTGCCGGGCTGCTCGTCGATGTCGTCGACGCGATCGCCGACGGCACCGCGCGCGCGACGCCGCAGACGGGCGAGCCGACCTACGCGGCGAAGCTGTCGCTCGCCGACGGCGCCCTCGACCTGCGGCAGGGTGCGGATGCCGTGCTCGACCGGTTCCGCGGGACGACCCCCGAGCCCGGCGCGCACGTCGTGATCGACGGGCAGCGCCTGAAGATCCTCGCCGCCCTGCGGGGGCCGGATGCCGAGGTCGAGCCCGGTCGGTTCGCCCTGAGCGGCCGAGACGTGATCGTCGGCACCGGAGACGGCACGGTGCTGCTGAAGACCGTGCAGCCCGCCGGCAAGAGCGCCATGAACGCGGCCGACTGGTGGCGCGGGCTGCGATCGGCAGAGCCCCACGTCGACCTCCCGGGCGAGGCGTCATGAGCGCGTCGCCGCGATGGGTCGCGTACGACACGCTGCGCGCCGTCCACGACTCCGACGCCTACGCGAACCTGCTGCTGCCGCGCGGGATCGCGCGCGCCGGCCTCACCGGCCCCGACGCGGGGCTCGCCACCGAGCTGACGTACGGCACGCTGCGGCGGGAAGGCACGTACGACGCGATCATCGCGGATGCCGCGGGCCGGCCCGTCGACCGGATCGACCCGGCCGTCCTCGACGCGCTGCGTCTGGGCGTCCACCAGCTGCTGTCGATGCGCACGCCGGCTCACGCCGCCGTGAACGAGACCGTCCGCCAAGTGCGCCAGGCGGCAGGCAAGGCCGCGGCGGGGTTCGCGAACGCCGTCCTGCGACGCGTCTCCGAGCGCACCGTCGAGGAGTGGATCGCACGGCTCGAAGCCGCAGCCCGGTCGGAGGATGAACGCCTCGGTCTGCGGTTCGCGCACCCCGTCTGGATCATCCGCGCTTTCCGCCGCGCCCTCGCCGCGGAAGGACGCGCGGACGAGCTCGACGCGCTGCTCGAGGCCGACAACGCGTCGCCCGTGGTCACGCTCGCCGCTCTCCCCGGGCTCGTCGAGCCGCCCGCTGACGCGGCACGCACGCCGTACTCGCCGATCGGGTTCCGTTCGGGCGGCGGCGACCCGGCATCCGTCGTCGCGGCGGCCGGCGGCCGCATCCGCGTGCAGGACGAAGGCTCGCAGCTCGCCGCGCTCGCATTGACGCGCGCGGTGCCGGTGCGGGCGGGGGAGAGGTGGCTCGACCTGTGCGCGGCGCCCGGCGGCAAGACCGCGGTGCTGGCGGCGGAAGCCCTCGCGCACGGCGCGCTGCTCGAGGCGAACGAGCTGTCGCCGACCCGCGCCGGGCTCGTGCGCGACTCGGTCGCCGGCGTCCCGCTGGAGGTTGCGGTGTCGGAGGAGGACGGGCGCACGCGCGCCGGGCGCGGTCGCTACGACCGCATCCTGGTCGACGCGCCGTGCACCGGGCTCGGCGCGCTGCGCCGCCGGCCCGAGGCGCGCTGGCGCAAGCAGCCTTCCGACGTCCCCGCGCTCGCCCAGTTGCAGAGCGAGTTGCTGGATGCCGCGATCGGCGCCCTCGCTCCGGGGGGCATCGTCGCGTACGTGACGTGCTCACCCCATCTGGCCGAGACGGCGGCGATCGTCACCGACGCGCTCCGCCGACACGGCGACGACGTCGAAGAGCTGGACGCCCGATCGGTCGTGGCATCCGTGGCACGGTCGCCGATCGACCTGCCCGATGTTGCCGGCACGGGCCGCGCCCAGCTCTGGCCGCACCGGCACGGCACCGACGCGATGTCGATCTCGTTGCTGCGCCGCCGCTGACGCCGCACTTCGCAGACCTGTGCATAATTGGCGCGTGGCCGATCTGCGCATCAATCCGAGCATCCTGTCCGCCGACTTCGTCAACATGCAGGCCGATCTCGAGCGGATCGCGGCGGCGGATTTCGTGCATGTCGACGTCATGGACAACCACTTCGTGCCGAATCTCACGTTCGGCCCTCAGATGGTGCAGCGCGTGCAGGACACGAGCCCGATCCCGCTCGACGTGCACCTCATGATCTCGGATGTCGACCGCTGGGCGCCCGGCTACGCCGAGCTCGGCGCGGCGTCGGTCACGTTCCACCTCGAGGCTGCGACCGACCCCGTCAGTCTCGCCCGTCGGCTGCGTGCGATCGGCGCGCGCGCGGGCGTGGCAGTCAAGCCCGCGACGCCCGTCGACGGGTTGTTCGACGTCCTCGACGAGTTCGACCAGATCCTCGTCATGACGGTCGAGCCAGGCTTCGGCGGGCAGTCGTTCCGCGCCGACCAGATGCCCAAGCTCGCGCGTCTGCGCGACGAGGCGCGCCGCCGTGGCGCGCAGGTGTGGCTGCAGGTCGACGGCGGCATCTCCGAGTCGACCATCGCGCAGGCCGCCGAAGCGGGCGCCG
>Ga0160441_101170_pt1 | contig 9809 bp, 8 predicted proteins | sample HID1971K_E1MG_FD_108260 | JGI IMG/M metagenome (GOLD analysis project Ga0160441, IMG submission 108260) | Enriched millipede-associated microbial communities from UW Madison campus, WI, USA - HID1971K_E1 MG | ecosystem: Host-associated > Arthropoda: Insects > Digestive system > Unclassified ... | reverse complement strand
TTTCATCAGTATATAATTGTTTTTTAATGGTGATGAAGCTATCATAAGCATATTATTCACTAGTTTTTATTGTTTTATTGGTGTTCATGAGCTCGTTCCAAAGGAACCCCTTTGGGGCAAGCTTGGTTCATAGGTATTTGTAAGCGGTATGCTTATGATGGTCTCATATTATCTTATCTGCTTCGCTCATTTTTTTATCCTGCAAATATTGAAAGTGTTTTGGATCCATAAAATCCGAAACTTGCTTATATCCTATATTTGTTATTAGAGACAATTTTATTCTCCACTTTTTTGGTCTTTTCGCATAAAGGCTGCGATCAATTGCTCATTAGTGTCATTACTTTTCGATAATGTCTCCATGATTTTATGTTTTTCCGTATCCGTCCTGTTTTGACTCAGTTTTTTCTTTGCCTGCAAGTCGGTTATCACAACTTCGAATGCAACGATTCCTTTTGACATTTTCAGCTTATATTCCTCTGGAAAACTATCCCATTGCTGTTTATACGACGTTTCGTAATTGTCTATTGTCGCTTCAAGTACCTCAAAAATCTTATCGGTTTCTGTAATCAGTTTTCCTTGCCCGTAGGCATGAACAGAAATATAGTTCCAGGTGGGTACATTCAACTCTTTGTCATAATTTTTTGTTGATATATAGGCATGGGGCTCAGTAAAAATTACAAGGACTTTATTATGTTCAATATCCATCCAATGTTCGTTTGCCTTTGCAAAATGTGAAGTCAAAACCACACGATCATCCTTTATGGTTACAAGAAAAGGCAGATGGCTTGCCGTAGGTAAATTATCTTTTGCGGTAATAATGGTTGCAAAACTGAATTGCTTCATAAAAGCAACGATTTCATCTCTATCAGTTATCAAATTTAATTTTGGAATATACATAATTTGTTCATCTTCAATTTAGACGACAGAAGTTTTTATAACTAAAAGACACGTGTATAGCCACTCTGTGATAGCATTTCGTCAATCAAATGTAGTAGAAAAGTTTAATTGTACATATCACTCCTATAAAGAAAAATTGAAACTGAATTTTCACATCGCCCCTGCTTTTAACACATCTTTATTATCGACTGCCATTCCCTCTATCCGCTAATTATGCTGCAATTTTTCATCGATTGAAAATTTGCCGCTTCCATTGATTAAGGTTGCAATAGACAGGCCAATAACCAATAAATGATATTCGTACCCTTCACCTTTCTGGTTGCCAAACCAATTCATAAAAAATCCATGTTGAAGATGTTCCATACAGATAATGCCAATAAAAAGTATAACCATAGCTGCAGACCAAAGGCGTGATGCAAAACCAATAAGGAGTGAAATGGCTCCTAAAAATTCAATGATAATGACCAAAAAAGCAATCAACCAGGGTAAATGCAAAATTTCGGTAAAGAAATTCATTTCTTTTGAGAAACCAGGACCACCAAACCAACCCAAAACCTTTTGTGCCCCATGTGGAAATACCACCAATCCAATTGTCAAACGTGTTACTAAGCCTGTCCAATCGTTATTTGTTTTAAAAATCAAATGTTTCATTTTTTTGTTAAGTAATTTTTCACAAAAAAATGCAAAAACAAGTTTTTAAAAATTAAACTAGTTTAATAAATTACTTTTTGACTAATTTCCTGCGAAGCATGCTGAGAAAAACGGGTGTGATGCCCAAATATGCCGCCAGCTGTTTTTGAGAAAGGCGTTGTTCCAGTCGGGGATATTTTTTTATAAAATCTAAATATCTTTGTTCAGCAGAATGAGAAAGATTTTGATTAATCCTGCTTTGCTGTGCTATAAAAGCATTTTGAAAAATGATCCTGAAAAATCGTTCAAATTTGGGCACCTTTTCATACAATTCATTTAATTTTTCTTTTGTGATTTGCAGAATTTCGCTGTCTTCCAAAGCATCAATAAAATAATCAGCAGGTGTTTGTGTTAAAAAACTATACAGATCGCTTACCCACCAACTCTCAACTCCAAACATCACAATGTGTTCAAAACCACCCTCATCAATGGTATACGCCCTAAGACACCCTTTAATAATAAAGTTTTCCGTTTTACAAAAATCGCCTTGTTTGAGCAAAAATTCTTTTCGTTTTAGTGTTTTGGATTGGAGTAATGAAATAAAAAAATCAACCTCATCATCATCAAGTTGAATATGTTTGGCAACATTTTGAAGTATTAAATCAATATCCATTATTAAATATATTAGGAGTTTAGATTGATCAGTTTTTGACTAAATTTTGTCATTCAATTGGCGAAATTAAGAAATTTAAACAGGCTTTCAGGAGTCGATCCGAATACCATTTTATTCATAAAACTTCTGCCCAATACCTTATCAAAACCATGTTCAATATTAAAAAAAATCAAAAATTTCCTAATTCAAAAAAATAAACGTTAATTAGACATTTATTTATTGTTATGAGCACAGCAAACTATGTAATCGGTGTAGATTACGGGACAGATTCTGTCCGTTCCGTTCTTGTTGATACCGCAAACGGACAAGAAATTTCCTCCTCAGTTTTCCTTTATCCCCGATGGCAAAAAGGTTTATATTGTAAGCCATCAATCAATCAGTTCAGGCAACACCCTTTAGATTATATCGAGGGTCTGGAACATACCATTAAACAATGTATAGAAAAAGCGGGCGGCTCTACGATCGCCCATTTGGTTAAAGGGATTTCTGTTGATACTACAGGTTCCAGCCCGGTTGCAGTTGATGAAACCGGAACTCCTCTTGCCCTAATTCCGGGTTTTGAGGAAAATCCAAATGCCATGTTTGTTTTATGGAAAGATCATACTTCGGTAAAAGAAGCTGCAGAAATTAATAAGCATGCCACAAAATTCGATACCAATTATTTAAAATATGTTGGAGGCACTTATTCTTCTGAGTGGTTTTGGTCTAAACTTTTACATGTTTTAAGAACAGATGCCCAGGTTAGAAAACAAACCAGCTCCTGGGTTGAGCATTGTGATTGGGTTCCGTTTTTACTTTGCGGAGAAAGCAACATCAAACAAATGAAACGTAGTCGTTGTGCTGCTGGTCATAAAGCGCTTTGGGCAGAAGAATTTGATGGGCTTCCCCCTGAAGAGTTCTTTGCAAGCCTCGATCCTCATTTAAAAGGTTTTAGAGATTTACTGTTTAAAGATACTTACACATCAGATATTCCTGCCGGAAAATTAAGTAAAGAATGGGCCGACAGACTTGGTTTAAGTACTGATGTAGTTGTTGGCGTTGGTGCTTTTGATGCACATATGGGTGCCGTTGGCGGACAAATAGAGCCTTATTACCTAAGTAAGGTTATGGGTACAAGCACCTGTGATATTCTTGTTGCGCCAAATAAAGATATGCATGGCAAATTGGTTAAAGGTATTTGCGGACAGGTGGATGGTTCCGTTATTCCGGGTATGGCAGGTTTAGAAGCTGGTCAATCAGCTTTTGGCGATACTTATGCCTGGTTCAAAAACCTGATCAGCTGGCCATTAAATAATTTGCTAACCGAATCATCATTAATTGACCAACAAACCGCTCAAGCTTTAAAAGAAGAGCTGGAACATAAAATCATAGCCAATTTAAGTAAACATGCATCAGAATTACCTGATGATGATTACCCTGAACTGGCCGTAGATTGGCTAAATGGCAGAAGAACGCCGGATGCAAACCAGGAGCTTAAAGGTGCAATAACAGGATTAGGATTAGGTACAGATGCTCCAAGGTTTTTCCGTGCACTTGCTGCTGCAACCTGCTTCGGCGCTAAGAGTATTGTTGACAGGTTTAAAGAGCAAGGTGTTCCTGTTAAAGGTATAATCGGAATTGGTGGTGTTGCTAAAAAATCACCCTACATCATGCAGATGATGGCTGATGTTTTGGAAATGCCCATTCGTATACATCGTTTCGAACATACCTGTGCATTAGGTGCGGCCATGTTTGCAGCAGTTGCTGCAGGAATTTATCCGAATATTGAAGCGGCAATGGCTGCGATGGGAACTGGTTTCGAGCAAGAATACAAACCGAAGATTAAGAAACGGAAGATTTATCGCCAGCATTATCAGCAGTATTTAGGACTGGGCAGATACCTGGAGAAGTACAATAAAAAAGATGTAAAACCCTATTTATCATGAGCAATTATCAAGATATAAAAGAGCAGGCTTATCATGCGAATATGCAATTGCCAAAATTGAATTTGGTACTTTTTACATTTGGCAATGTAAGTGCTGCTGACCGAAAAAAAGGTGTTTTCGCCATTAAACCAAGTGGTGTACCTTATGATGAACTTAGCGTGGAGAAAATGGTTATCGTGGATTTTGATGGAAATATCATTGAAGGAAATTTACGCCCATCATCAGATACCAAAACCCATGCGGTTTTATATAAAAACTGGGATGGTATTGCTGGCATTGTCCATACGCACTCTACGTTTGCTACTGCTTGGGCACAAGCACAAGCCCCTATTCCCATCTTTGGTACTACACATGCAGATCATTTAACTGTAGATATTCCCTGTGCACCTCCAATGGATGATAAGATGATTAAAGGAAATTATGAGTACGAAACAGGATTTCAAATCATTAATCATTTCAAGAGTTTAGGTTTGAGCTATAAAGAAGTGGAGATGATTTTAGTAGGCAACCATGCTCCTTTTACCTGGGGAAAAACAGCGGAAAAAGCAGTTTACAATAGTGCTGTTTTGGAAACTGTTGCACAAATGGCATTGCTTACTCAACAAATTAATTCCTTAGCCCCGAGACTTAAAGATTCATTAATACAAAAGCACTATGATCGTAAACACGGTTCCGGCGCTTATTATGGACAAGAGTGAGTTAGGTGTTGGGAGTTGGGAGTTGGGAGTTGGGAGTTGGGAGTTAAAAGTTAAAAGAAGAACAAAACATTAATAAATTATTATAAAATGATTGATTTAAAAAAATTTCAGGTTTGGTTTATAACAGGAACGCAACATTTATACGGTGAAGAAACACTAAAACAGGTTGCTGAGCATGCACAAGAGGTTGCAGAATCATTTAATACGGCTAAGAATATTTCAGTTTCTGTTGTTTACAAACCTATTGTTAAAAGTACCGAGGAGATTTACGAAACCTTACAACAAGCCAATATTGATGAAAATTGTATCGGTGTCATCACATGGATGCATACTTTCTCTCCTGCTAAAATGTGGATCAGAGGTTTAAATGTTCTCCAAAAACCTTTATTGCATTTGCACACTCAATTTAACCGCGACATTCCATGGAATTCTATCGATATGGATTTCATGAATCTGAATCAAAGTGCTCATGGCGATCGCGAATTTGGTTTTATGGTATCGCGCATGCGCAAAGATCGTAAAGTGGTGGTTGGTCATTGGCAGGATGAAGAAGTACTAAAGCAAGTAGATACTTGGTGCAGGGCTGCTGCCGGATGGCACGATTGGCAAGGTGCTAAATTTGCCCGTTTTGGAGATAATATGCGCTATGTTGCCGTAACCGATGGTGATAAAGTTGAGGCTGAAATGAAATTTGGATTTTCAGTAAACACTTACGGTATTGGCGATTTAGTTGCTGTTATAAATGGTATTAGCGAAGAATCTATTCAAACTTTGCTTACTGAATATGAAACGACTTATGAAATGGCTGATGATTTACGTGCTGGAGGAGCTCGACATTCATCGGTTTATGAGGCTGCAAAAATTGAGCTTGGCTTAAGAAAATTTCTGAAGGATGGAAATTTCAAAGGCTTCTCTGATACTTTCGAAGATTTACATGGAATGATACAACTGCCAGGAATTGCAGCACAACGTTTAATGGCAGATGGTTATGGCTTTGCTGGTGAAGGCGACTGGAAAACTGCGGCTTTAGTAAGAGCCTGTAAAGTTATGGGATCTGGTTTGCCTGGCGGAAATGCTTTTATGGAAGATTACACCTATCATTTCGATCCAGCAAATTCTATGGTTTTAGGCTCACATATGTTGGAGGTTGATGCCTCATTGGCAAAAGGAAAGTCAAGTCTGGAAGTTCATCCTTTGGGCATTGGCGGTAAGGCAGATCCTGCCCGTTTAGTTTTTAATGTAGCTGGTGGCGATGCCTTAAATGCATCTTTAGTTGATATGGGGAATCGTTTTCGCTTATTGGTTAATGAAGTTAAAGCGGTTGAGGCTGAACATGATTTACCAAAATTACCTGTGGCTCGTGTACTTTGGAAACCATTACCGGATATGAAAACAGGTTGTGCAGCCTGGATATATGCAGGTGGAGCTCACCATACAGCCTATAGTCAGAATTTGACAACAGAACATTTACTCGATTTTGCAAATATTGCAGGTTTAGAATACATCAACATTGGTGCAGAAACTAAAATAAACCAGTTTAGAAATGAACTTCATTGGAATGAAGTATTCTATAAGTAATCAAATATTTAAAGAATAAAAATCTTATTATGAATAGATTTTCGACCATAGATTATGCCGTATTCATCTTCTACTTTATCCTGATAGCAAGCTATGGTTATTGGATTTATAGTAGAAAAAAGAATAAACAAATATCAGGGAGTCATGACTTTTTTCTTGCTGAAGGTTCCCTGACCTGGTGGGCCATTGGTGCATCACTTATCGCTTCAAACATTTCTGCTGAGCAATTTATCGGCATGAGCGGAAACGGTTTTGTGGTAGGTGTTGCTGTTGCTGCTTATGAATGGGTTGCAGCAATTGCCCTGATCATTGTTGCCGTTTGGTTTATTCCGGTGTATCTCAAGAATAAGATCTTTACGATGCCCCAATTTCTCCAAACCCGCTACAATGAAACGGTAAGCCTAATTATGGCCATTTTCTGGCTCTTTCTTTACATTTTCGTAAACCTGACCTCAATCCTTTACCTGGGCGCTTTGGCAATCAGCAATATGGTTGATGGCTCTAACTTCCATTTAATCATGGTAGGGCTTTCCATATTTGCCTTAATCATCACATTAGGTGGGATGAAAGTTATCGGTTTTACGGACGTTATCCAGGTTGTGGTTTTAATTATTGGTGGTTTAGCAACAACATACATTGCCTTAACCATGGTAAGTGAGCACTTTGGCTTGGGTAAAGATGCCATTGCCGGCTTTAATATGATGATGAAAGATGCACCGGATCACTTTAAAATGATTTTAGACAAACCGGGGCCCGGAGCATCGCAAGAATACATCAACAAATATTTAATGTTGCCTGGAATCGCCATGTATTTTGCAGGCCAATGGATTGTAAACTTAAATTATTGGGGTTGTAATCAGTACATTACCCAACGTGCTTTAGGTGCCGATTTAAAAACGGCCAGAACAGGAATTCTGTTTGCCGGATTTTTAAAATTGGGTATGCCGGTTATTGTAATGTTGCCTGGAATCGCCGCTTATGTGTTGCATAAAAATGGGGCTTTGCAGGCCGAAATGGCTCCGGGTGGTCACTTTAATCCTGACAATGCCTATTCTGCAGTATTAAATTTTCTTCCTACAGGCTTAAAAGGGCTTTCTTTGGCGGCCTTAACAGCGGCCATCGTTGCCTCTCTTGCCGGTAAAGCAAATAGTATCTCAACCATTTTCACTTTGGATATTTACAAGAAATATATCAATAAGAATGCTGAAGATAAGAAATTGGTTATCATTGGCAGAATTACCATTTTAATAGCAATTATATTATCTATCGTTTTAACCTGGAAAGATTTACTTGGAATCGGTGGCGAGGGCGGCTTTACCTTTATTCAAAAATATACTGGTTTTATTAGTCCAGGGGTATTTGCTATGTTTATTTTAGGGATGTTTTGGAAACGTACAACCGGAACCGCAGCAATTGCCGGTTTGATTACCGGTTTCCTTTTATCCGTTATATTTAACAACTATGCCCCTGCCTGGTTCGGGCATGAAACTTTTCTTTACACCGCTTACCCTAATGGAAAAGGCGGTTATGAAATTCCATTCCTGATCTGTATGGGGCTGGCTTTTGCCTTTACCATGTTGGTTATGATTGTATTGAGCTTGGCCGGGCCAAAAGTAAATCCAAAAGCCTTTGAATTGGATAAAACCATGTTTAAAGTTGCTCCTTCTACCCTGGTTTTAATTGTTATTACCCTGCTGTTGTTAACAATGTTATACGTTAAGTTCTGGTAGAACCGGAATAAGTTTCCGATTTAAAAACCGATAATTTTTCAATTATCGGTTTTTTTATTTACAGTTAACCCTCGTTTGCAAGGAGGATTAAGGAGAAACACATTTTTTAATGTGTAAATTTTAACGGTTGGTTCGTAAGTCATTTTAAGAATGTTGTCAGATTGTAAAATCCGACAACACTTTCATCTTCCGAACACTTATGGTGACGCCCCAATCCTGGAAACGATGAACAAATTAATCTTCCATTTTCACCATCGCCTTGATCACACCATTTTTTGGATCTAACCAGTTCGAAAATTCATCTTTTACCTCATCAAATGAAACCTGGTGTGTAATGTATGTTGTCGGATTGACTAAACCTTGTTTCATGGATTTAATTACATGCTCAAAATCCTCGGTTGTGGCGTTTCGACTGCTCATTAAGGTCGCTTCTCTTTTGTGAAACTCTGGGTGACTAAAGCTTAAATCTCCTTTTTGCAAGCCAATCAGCACAAATCTTGCTCCATGTGCCATATATTGAAAAGCATTATTGATTGCTTTTTGGTTTCCAGTTGCATCAATAACAACGGTTGGCATATCTCCATTTGTAATTTCGCTGAGTTGTTGATTTACATCATCAGATAAAGCATTGATAGTATGCAGAACACCCAATTTTTCTTTGCAAAACGCCAATCTGGAATCATTAATATCTAAAGCGATAACTCTTGCACCTGCAATTCTCGCAAATTCCATTGTGCCCAAACCAATCGGACCAGCACCAATGACCAATACGAACTCATCTTTTTGTACATCAGCCCTACGAACTCCATGCGCACCAATTGCCAAAGGTTCTACCAATGCCAATTCATCATAACTTAATCCCTCTCCATGCAAAAGCGTTTTGGATGGAACAGATAAATACTCAACCATTCCACCATCTACATGAACACCACAAACCTGCATTTTAACACAGCAATTTGGTTTGTTCATTCTGCAAGCAATACATTCGCCACAATTAAAATAAGGAATAAAGGTAACGGCATCACCTATTGTAAAACCATCTGCGCCATCAGCCTCAACCAATTCTCCCGAAAGCTCGTGACCAAGAATTCTTGGATAATTGAAAAAGGGTTGTGTGCCCTCAAAGGCATGAAGATCGGTCCCGCAAATGCCGATTCTTTTTATTTGGATAATAGCGTGGTCTTTTTTAAGTTCAGGTTTTTCTGTTTCTGAATACTCGAAAGTTCCTGGAGTTGTACAAACTAAGGTTTTCATTTAATTAAATGTTATTAAAGATAGATGTTGTCGTGCTGAGCTTGTCGAAGATTTAACGAGTTTCCTTCGACAGGCTCAGGATGACATTTACTACTTGTCAATTCTGACGAAGGAAGAATCTCTATCGGTTTTTCCTAATGAGATCCTTCGCTGCACTCAGGATGACAAATGTTCTACTAATTATTTTATTTTTTTTTAATTCTATTAAGGTAAATGTCAATCTGATCTGGCCGAAAATTTAACAATTGTCCTTCGACAGGCTCAGGATGACATTTACTACTTGTCATTCTGACGGAGGAAGAATCTCTATCGGGTTTTCCTAATGAGATCCTTCGCTGCACTCAGGATGACAAATGTTCTACTAATTATTTTATTTTTTTTTAATTCTATTAGGTAAATGTCAATCTGATCTGGCCGAAAATTT
>Ga0160441_101168_pt1 | contig 9877 bp, 6 predicted proteins | sample HID1971K_E1MG_FD_108260 | JGI IMG/M metagenome (GOLD analysis project Ga0160441, IMG submission 108260) | Enriched millipede-associated microbial communities from UW Madison campus, WI, USA - HID1971K_E1 MG | ecosystem: Host-associated > Arthropoda: Insects > Digestive system > Unclassified ... | reverse complement strand
CCGCCTCCCAGCGTGTCGTCGTGGAGCGAGACACCTGAACGGCCCCCGCACGAACGATGCTAACCGGCCGCCACCAGAACACCCATGGGGAGAACTACCCACCCCGCCGGCGGCTCGCGCTACCCCGGCGCGCCGGCGGTCTCGGGTGTCGCCCCGGCGCGCGCCGCCGCGCGCGTGGCGGGTGCGACACCGGCATCCACCGACGGCGCAGCCGGCGCCGGCGCGCCGCCGCCCGGCTGCGCATCGTCGCCCACGAACGGCATCTGCATCGTGATCGCCCGCCCGGCCTGGACGAAGATGCCGCGCCCCACGGGGAAATCCGACCGCTTGACCCGCCCGAACGGCGTCTTGAAGATCGCCTCGCCGTCGTAGGTGTCGGGCTTGAGCACGATGCCCTGGCGGGCGGTCTTCCACTCGCCCAGCACGCCGATGCTGCCACTGGCGCGGCTGATCTCGGCCTCGCCGATCAGCAGGTGCTCGCTGTTGTTCATCGCCTGCAGCAGTGCACGCATGGGGCGATCGGCCGGCCCGTCGGACAGGTGCGGCATGTCTTCGATCACGACCATGATCCGTCCCCCCGGCGCGTCGCTGACCACGAGCTCGGCCAGCTCGGCGGCGAGATCCTTCTCGTCCTCGGCGCGCGTCGCGCTGCGCACCCACGGGCGGAAGTCCTTCAGGTCGGCACGCCGACTTCCGAAGTGGTACATCCGCACATTCGGGTCGAACCGCTCGACGGCGGCGACGAGCGCCTTCAGCGCGTTCGTCCGGCCCGACGCCGGCGGCCCCGAGATCACGAACGAGCCGATCGGCTCGAAGCCATGCGGCGACAGCGTGTCGTCGGCGACGCCGAACACCGGCATCCCGTCGACCCGCGCGGGCATCTCCGACGCCGGCACGAGCGTCGGCAGCGCGCCGATCTCGGGCAGGTCGCGCACGCCGAGCGCGCGCAGCCGCTCACCGAGCGCGCCGAGCGCCTTGGTCTGCTCGACCGCGTTCGAGGTACCGCCGAGCACGGCGATCTGCGCCTCGTGCCCGTCGACGATGGCGCGGCCCGGCACCGACTGCTCGTCGAGCACGTCGCGCGGGGCGCCGAGCAGCATGTACTGCGAGTTGTCGCCCATACGCAGCACGACGCGGCGCGAGATGTTCGCAGCGACGGCGCTCGGCACCGCGTTGCCGCGGTCGGCGGTGATGACCGTGTGGATGCCGAGGGTACGACCCTCGCCGAGGATCCTCATGAACGTGCGGTAGAACGGCCCGCGGCCCGGTGCGACCTCCCAGTCCTTCTTGAACTCGGGATAGTTGTCGATCAGCAGCAGGATGCGCGGCATGGCGGGGTCGACGAGCTCGCGATACTCCTGCACCGATGCCGCGCTCGCTGCCGCGAACGCGGCCGACCGGCGGTCCATCTCGCCGTCGAGCGTGCGCAGCAGGCGCTGGATGCGCTCGACGTCGGCGCCGTCGACGACCGACCCGACGTGCGGCAGCGTGGCCAGCGCTCCGAGGGCGCCCGTGGCGAAGTCGAGGCAGTACACGTGCACGCGGCCCAGGTCGGGGCGCATGCCCGCCGCCGTGCCGATGGTCTTCAGCACCGTCGACTTGCCCGATCCCGACGTCCCGTACACGACGAGCGAGCCGTCGCGGTCGGGGACGAACACAGCAGCCTCCTGTCGCTGGCTCTCCGGCACGTCCATGAGCGCGATCGGAATGCGGGTGTCGCCGTCGTTCGACAGGTCCTGCAGGTCGACGAGCGCCGACAGGTCGTCGAGCCACGGGCGCCGCGGCGCCGGCAGCTGCGCGAGGTCGCTCGCCTGCACGAGGGTCGACACGATGCGCTTCTGGTCGTTGGGTCCGAGGTCGCGCTCGTGCGCATCGGATTCGGCCGGTCGGTCGGGCTCCCACTCGGCGGCCGCACCGAAGCGCAGCTCGGCGACGCGCACCTCGACGACGCCGGCGTCGTCGTCATCCGTCCATCCGCCGGTGTAGGCCGACTGGAACGGCACGAGGCGACCGGGCCCCGTCTTCGCGATCGCGCGACCCGGGACGCCCGGCGGGAAGCTCGCCGCGATGTCGTCGTCGACGACATCGCGCGAGTCGGTCTCGTCGGCCATGCGCAGCGCGATGCGCAGGTTGGTGTTCGCACGCAGGTTGTCTTTGATGACACCGGCCGGCCGCTGGGTCGCCATGATGAGGTGGATGCCGAGCGAACGGCCACGCTGCGCGATGTCGACGACGCCGTCGACGAACTCGGGCATCTCTGAGGCGAGCGCCGCGAACTCGTCGATGACGAGCACGAGCGCCGGCGGGCACTCGGGGTCTTGACGCTTCTCGAGTTCGAGCAGGTCTTTCGCCTTCTTGCGGTTGAGGAGGTGCTCGCGGTGCTGCAGCTCGGCGCGCAGGCTCGTGAGGGCACGGCGGACGAGGTGCGGGCTCAGGTCGGTGACGAGGCCGACGCAGTGCGGCAGATCGACGCAGTCGGCGAACGCCGAGCCGCCCTTGTAATCGACGAACAGGAACGTCACCCGGTCGGGGCTGTGCACGGCAGCCATGCCGAGCACCCACGCCTGCAGGAACTCGGACTTGCCCGAACCGGTCGTCCCGCCGACGAGCGCGTGCGGGCCCTGCGTGCGCAGGTCGAGGGCCATCGGGTCGCTCGGCCCCTGCCCGATGATCGCGCGCAGCGTGCCGGCTTTCTTCAACCGAGGCCGCGGGGAGGGGGTGCGGTCGATGATCGTGTTGTTCTGCCGCCACCGCTCGATCACGACGTTCGGGTTCTCGGCGATCGCGGGGTCGATCAGCTGCAGGAACATGACCGCATTGGGGATGTCGGACGCGTCGTGTACGACCGTGCTGGCATCGACGACCGGCGCGAGCCGCCGGGCCAGCATCTGCATGTACGCGTTCGAGACGCCTTCGACACGCACGTGGTCGAAGCTCTCGCCGGTGCGCACGAGACCGACGCGGGCGTCGTTCAGATCGGCCGTCAGCTCGATGTAGCTGCGGCAGACGGCGGGCAGCGCCTCGACGGTGGGCGCGACGAAGACCGCGTGCACGCCGTGGTCGGCGCCGCGCTCGAGGACGTCGGTGAGCCTTCCCCGGTCGACGGGCGCGTCGCCCGTGACGAACACGATCACCGACACCGGCGGCGTCTTCTGCCGCTCACCGGCCGCGCGGGCGACGTCGGTGCCGTACTGCAGCGGGTTCCAGTCGTCTTTGAACGGCCCGCGGGGCTCTCCCCCGCCGCCGGCGCGCGCGACGTACTCTTCGAGGCTGCTCAGCAGCGCGGCCGAGGTCGGCGCCGAGTCTGCCAGGGCGACGGAGCGGAAGGGGCTGCGCTCGCCCGACGTGTGCGGCATCCATTTCAGCCAGTCGAGCTCGGGTGTCCAGGCCGCGTCGGTGAACGCGACCGCGGCGACGTCGTTGGGCGCGTGCAGACCGAACAGCTGCACGGCGACGCCACGCATCGCGTCGGCGACGAGGGCACGCGGGCCGGCGATGCCGATCGATCCCGCGGCCGACATCAGGTCGAACACGGGCACGTCGTCGACGAACTCGTACCGCTCGCGCAGGCGGTCGACGCGGTCGATGAACTCGGGCAGCCCGTCGGGGGTGTCGGAGTCGTCGATCATGTTGCGCGCGGGCAGGCGACAGCTGCCGAGCCGCAGCCCGAGGAAGTTCCAATGCTCGGGGCGCCTGGTCCACAGCATCGGCCCGAGGCGCATCGCCTGGTCGAAGACCTCGGCCACCGGGGGCGCCTCGGCGTTCCGCGACTGCTCCTCCTCGGGCTTGCCGCGGAAGAAGTCCTCCTCGAGCTGCTCGAACTGCCGCTCGAACAGCAGGAACTCGTGGTTCTCGCTCTTCTTGCTCTGCACCGACTGGTTGTACAGGTTGCCGAACGCCATGAGCGGGGTCATCACGATGAGCAGCAGCGAGCGCGGGTTGCCGTTGAGGGCGTACAGCGCGGCGCCCATCAGGATCGGCGCGATCAGGATCGGCCACGGGAAGATCTTGCCGATCTTCTCGGTGGGCAGACGCGGCATCTTGAAGCGCGTGCCGGGGTAGCGCACCTCGACGCGCGGGCTGCGGTTGAACAGCAGTCCGCCGCCGCGTTCGATGATCGGCTCTTCGGCGGCGGATCCGTCCCACGCGCGCGAGACGAACAGCACGAGCGTCGAGCCGCCGATCACGAACGAGGCGCCGTCCTCGATGCGCACGCGCTGCATCTGCACGCCGTCGACGAGCACGCCGTTGGCCGAGTTCAGATCGACGACCTCGACATGCGCACCGACCTCGAGGCGGGCGTGGCGCTTCGAGACCATCGGATCGGCGAGGACGATGTCGTTGGCGGCGTCGCGCCCGAGAGACACATGCCCCGCCGACAGCGCGAACTCCTGACCCGCGAGCGGGCCGGCGACCGCCCGCAGCACGCCCACGGCCTCACCGCCCGCGGCCGCGACGTATCCGGGGCCGTAGTTGACGATGGATGCCGCGAAGCCCGAGCCGATCGGCGCCTCGCCGATGGGGATGTCGGGCTGCAGCGGCACGAACCGCTCGCCCGTCGGCGACGCGACCGCGAGGGTGAGCACATCGCCGTCGGAGAACGGCGTCGAGCGCGTCGGATCGGCCTCGGCGACGTGGCGCGCGACGTCGCCGGCCGTCGCCGTCGAGTCTGCCGTGATGACGATGTCGACGGGGTCGTTCTCGTGGCGGTGCAGGGTCAGCTTGAGTCTCATCGTGCTCCTCCGACGGTCTGTCCTGCGATGATCTGCGCCGTGCGATCGCCCAGCCGGATCACGTCGCCGACGTGCACGACCACCGGCACCTCGGGCTCGAGTTCGTACTCGACCCCGCCGCGGATCACCGCGCATCCGTTGGTCGAGCGACAGTCGACCAGCTCGATGCCCGCACCCGCCGGCCGCAGCAGCGCGTGGGTCTTCGAGAGCGACCGGCTCGTATCGGCGATCGCGAGCGGACGCGCGCCCGGGTGACCGGTGGCGTCGGGTGCCCGCCCGACGACGATCGGGCCGTCGACCGCGACGCTGTCACCGGTGTCGAAGTGCGCGATGAGAACCTGCGGCGTGATCGCGGGCACGGCCGCCGGCGGGACTGCGGGCGGTCGCGTGACGGGTGCGTGCGCGGGCTGGGCGGGCTGTGCGGGCGCCGATGCGGCGGTCACGGGTGCCGGCGCGGGCGGCTGTGGCACGGGCACGGGCACGGGCGCCGGTGCGGCGGGCGTCGATAGTGGCGGAACGGGAGTGGGCGTCACCGGCACGGCCGACGACGGCACCGACGGCGCGCCGATCACGTCGCCCGCCTCGCGCCTGGCGACCCCGAGCACTCCCGCGCTGATGCGGGTGCCGGGCCGGTACTCGGGCTGCAGCGCCGGGTCTCGCGGCGTCGCGAGCGACGGCAGTTCCGACCGCTCGGCCACCGGCTGGGCGGCGACGGTCTTGCGCGCGATGCGCATGCGCTTCTCGTCGTACGGGTTGAGGCCGACGCGCACGTCGACGAGCCACACGCCCGTGGCGCTGTCGTGCCACCCTCGACCGCGCCCGCGCGGGTCGAAGGTCGGCGAGACGAGCACGGCCACCGGCCCGACGACCGGCACGACACCGAAGACTCCCACGATGACCAGTCGCAGCAGCACGGCGCCCATGCCCGGGCGGGCGAGGGTGCGGACGTTGACGGAGCGGATGCCGGCGACCGCTTTGCCGATCGTCACGCCCTTCCGCCCGTGCAGCACCCACTGCACGATCGCGTACACGAGCATCAGCACGACCGAGACCGCGGCTGAGACGACGGCGAGCACGAAGTCGGGGTGGTTGACGAACCCGTAGGGCGAGATCGAGCCGCTCGCGAGCTTCAGCAGCAGCGGCACGGCGCCCAGCCACAGGGGCAGCTGCAGCACCAGCCAGATCGCGACATCCACCGTGAACGCGAGCGCCCGGCGCCCGAACGGCGCGCGCACGAGCCCGATGCCCGCGGCGTACGCCGGGTCGGGGCGCCCGTCGGCATCGAGGCCCTCGACGGAGCGCTCGCGCTGATCGATCTCCCAGATCATGCAGTCGGGCGGGAAGGCTGGTCGCCGGGGACGAAGTACCGCAGCGGAGAGAGCCCGGTACGGACGATGGCGTCGCCGCCGGCATCCAGGAACTGATCGAACGTCGCGACGCTCAGCGTGCCGGACGGGTCGGCGATGATCACGTTGTCGACGACGGGCAGCAGGGTCGCGGTGCCTTTCGGCCACGCGGCGAAGGTCGTCGTGACGCCCGAGTCGAGCACGCGGATCTTCGCGTCGGCGATGTGCACGTCGGGGCGCTGCAGCGCGACCGACTGCACGTCGTAGGCGCGCACGCTGAACAGGCGCAGCATCCGCTCGAATCGGAGGCCCAGCTCAGGAAAGAGCTCGCGCCAACGCAACGGCGCCCACGCGCCGTCTGCGCGCACGAGCGGGTGTCCGGTCACGAGCGGGCCGGCCGCCTCGTAGAGCTCGTCGGCGAGGGTCAGCACACGCTCGATCGCCGCGTGGTCGTCTGCTCCGACGAAGACGACGCGATCGCGCGCGAGCGCGAAGACGACGGGGTCACCGGCGAACTCTCCCACCGGCAGGCGCCGGGGGTCCACGAGCACGGCAGCGGCGAGCGCCTCGTCCTCGATGACGATCGTTCCCGCGTCCGTCGCCGGCAGCTCCGGGGCGGCCGCGAGCACGGATGCCACGATCTCGCCGAACGGCGCCGACCAGCTCTCGACGTCACCCTGCGTGATCGCAGTGCCGTCGGGGCGGTCGAGACCGACGAACAGGTCTCCGCCGACGTACTCCACGCGCGGGTGGGCCGCACCCGGAGAGGTGAACGAGAGCACACCGAGCTCGCTGGCTCCGTAGATGCGCGCCGTCGCCGTAGCGACGGCCTCACCCGATGTCTGCGTCACGATGACTTTCCTTTCCGCCGGTCGAACCCAGGCTATCTACTCGCTCGCCTCACGACGTCCGCTCGCGACGACGTCGTCCCACGACCAGTCGAGGTCGATCCGAGGCATCTTCTTCGGGGGTGTCGGCCGGCGGGTCGAGACCCAGCCGGTGGGCACGACATGCACCGCCGCCCGCGTCGCCGACTCGTCGCCGGCGGCCTCGTAGGACACGAGGACGAGAGCCGTGCCGTCGGCATCCCACCACGACGCCGCGCGGGCGCCGGTGCGCCTGAGCTCGGCGGCGTACGGCCGGTCCGACTCCTCGAGATCGACGGCGATGGGCTCGCCATGGCCGAACCAGCACGCACTCGAGACGCTGCGGGCGAGCTCGCCGGCGCGCTCTCGGAGACTCTCGCCGGCGATGGACCGATCAGCGGCCGCGGAGGGGACGAACGAGATCGGCACGATCCAGGACTCGCCACGGGGCAGCACCGGCACGCCCTCGAGAAGCGTTCCGGGCGGGGCGGGGCGGGGAGGCCGCGCGGTGCGCTCGGCTCGCAGGCGCTTCTCGATGGCATCCACGATCGTGCCGCCGGTGACGACCAGGGTGTCGCCGTCGAAGGAGACGACTGCGCCTTCGCGCAACGAGGAGGGCGCGAGCGCCGAAGGGAGGTCGGTCATCGGAGGCCCAGCGACTGCGACGTTCCCGGCCACATGCCCGGGTTGTAGTCGCCGTCGAGGTCTCGGCCCACACCCGTGGCCGAGCCGGGCACGTCGATCACCGCCTCGGGGATGCCGGTCGGCAGGAACCCGCCGGGGATCCAGTTGTCGTTCGCGCCCGCTTCGTTGCCCGACGGGATTCGCAGGTTCTGGAGCTCATCGGGGCTGAAGTGCCGGATCTCGACGTCGAGGAGGGGCTGCGTCAGGTCGTTGTCGACGTGGAAGTACTTCGCGTCGATGCCGAGACGATCGGCGATGGCGTGCGCATCACCGCCCGTCTCGTCGAGGATCCGCTGCAGCTCGGACGTGGGGAAGACGAACACCGACTGGTCGCGCTGCCCCGGGCCGTAGGTGTGCAGCGCGTCGGAGAAGTAGATCCTGCTCGCCCCATCGTCGAAGCGGGCGAGGTGCTGGCTGATGTAGTCGGCGTCGAGGTACTCTCCCGGGTCGGGAGCATCGCCCTTCCAGCTCACGACCGCGTCGGGCGTCCAATCGGTGTCGGAGCGCCACGCGTCCCGCAGCGACTCGGGCACGTCGGTCGCATCGAGGTCGTCGACGCGCGACGTCGTCCGGTGCTGACTCTGCCCGTGCTTGCGGAACATCTCCGCCAGTTGCCGCACGTGCACCGGCAGTCCGTCGAAGGCATCCAGCATCGGTCGGATGACCGCAGATCCCATCCCCATATTCAGAACCCTCCTCAGCGTCCGCTCAGACTAATCGTCACGACTCGTGCCCGCTGCCGTGACGGCATCGGCCCGCGACCACCGCAGATCGACGTGCTCCGCCGCGCGCGATCGCTTCACATCCCACACCCATCCGACCGGCACGACGTGCACCGCCAGGGTGAGGTCGCCGCGCAGCTCGTCGCCCGTCTGCACCAACACGATCCCGTGCGCGTCGGACACCCACCACACCGCCCGTGTCGCCCCCGCGTCACGCAGCGCCGCTGCGTACGAGCCGATCCCATCCTGCCCGCGAGACGACAGATCGAAGGGCGGCGGCGTCGCCTGACGGCCGAAATGGAACTCGCACGCCTGCCCGACCTCGCCGTCGAGCACCTCGACGCGGTGCCGGTCCTCCCACGCGTCCCGACCGCTCAGACGGGGGTCCGGCTGCACCATCAGCGGGATGATGCGGGCCGCGCCGCGCACGATCAGAGGGATGTCGGCGCGCGGCACCCCTCCGTCGAGAACCGCCTGAATCGCCGCGACCACGCCCTGCGTCGCGGCATCCACTCGCCACCCGCCGTCCGCACGATCCACGCCACGCACCGTGCCCGCCGACGCGCACCGCTGCGCGAACTCGTCCGCCGCGGCGATCGCGTCCCACCCGAAACGCGTCACGTCCTCCGGCGCCGAGGCCTGCAGCATCGCCTCCCACTCGCCGAACTCGGGTAGTCCGAGTCGACGGTCATCGACCGCCACCCCGTCGACCTCGCGGACCAGGTCGTCATCGATCGGTGACTCCCTCGTCACCACCACCACACCGTCCGTGGAGAACTCCTGCCGCACCGTCACCACGTCGACGAACCGCACCCGCCGCTTCGGATCGCCCTCCGGATAGAACACGTCGAGAATGCTCCGGCAGAACAGTCCGACGCCCTCCCGACGCCACGTCACCTCGCGCAGCGGCGTCTTGTCGGCCGTGTAGAACGTGACCGTGAACCAGGCGTAGTCCGCCGCTTCTGCGACGTACTTCGGCGCTGATTCGATGTACCACGCGGGCGGATCGGTGCGCGCGATGATCGAGAGCCCGCGGTGCTGCTCATACCGATCCCGAGCCTCCTGCTCGGTGTAGTAGGCCGGGTCTCCGATGGGCTCGAGTCGGAAGATCTCGAGCCGCTTCGGATACCTGGCGTCCGCGTCGATCTCGGTCATCGTCAGAGCTGGAAGGGGCTGAACGAACCCCAGTTGCCGCCGACACTGGGGTCGGCTCCCGTCGCGTCGGGATGGGTGGTGAACACCGACTCGGGAATCCCTTCGGGGAGGTAGCCTCCCGGAATCCACATCGACCCGGCGCCCCCTTCGTCGCCGCGGGGCATGCGAAGGTTCCCGTTCGCGAGTTCCTCATAGCTGAAGTCCGCACGGGTGATCGCGACGGAGTTGTCGGCCGCGTCGACGAAGAAGTTCTCCCCCAGCCCGAGCATGACGCCCAGACGCTTCGGGTCGCCATCGGCCTGAGCGATGATGTCGTCGATCTCGGAGGTCGGGAAGACGAACGTCGTGCCCGCATTTCCCGGGCCGTAGGT
>Ga0160441_101163_pt1 | contig 9973 bp, 6 predicted proteins | sample HID1971K_E1MG_FD_108260 | JGI IMG/M metagenome (GOLD analysis project Ga0160441, IMG submission 108260) | Enriched millipede-associated microbial communities from UW Madison campus, WI, USA - HID1971K_E1 MG | ecosystem: Host-associated > Arthropoda: Insects > Digestive system > Unclassified ... | reverse complement strand
GCGGAAGCGAAGTCGGAGTACACCGACACGTACGAAGCGCCCAGCGGTGCTCCGTACGACCACCCTCGCTCGTTGGCGGCCATGGTGACGCCGACGCCGGCGATGCTCGCGGAGGCGAGGAACGTGCATGCTGCGATCGCTCCGAACGCGGGAACGATGCGTCCCGGATTCGCCGCGGCGTCCCGAGACGCCAGTCGCGATCCCAATGTGATCGGCGACAGGACCCGCGCGACGAGGGCGAGCAGCCAGTGCCCGGCGAGCAGCACGCCGACCTGAAACAGGATCGGGCCGGCGATCACGCCGATCAGGCACACCTGGCGGAGCAGGCTGGAGTAGTCGACGACGTCGACGGCGTTGAGCGCGGCGAGCGTCAGGCCGCCGGCTGCGGTCAGCGCGACGCCGCCCAGCAGCAGCGCCGATCCCCACAGCGGGCGGTCGGTCCGCAGGCGCGGGGGGCGGCGCGCTCCCCGCAGTGCCGACAACACGTCGCCCCTCGTCGCCGCGCGGGCCGGCATCATCGCGGCGACGGTGCCGACCGCCGCCGCGAACGCCACGATGGCGATGATCCCCCACACCGGGACATGAAGGCCCCAGTAGTCCTGCACGCGACCCGAATCGGCGACAGTGAGGGCTGCGGCGCCGATTCCGATGCCCGCGCCGGCTCCGAGCGCGCCGCCCGCCAGCCCGAGGGTGGTTCCCTGCAGCAGCACCGTGCGCCGCGTATCTGCGGGGGAGGCGCCGACGCTCGCGGCGACGGCGAGGGAACGCCGTTGGCGGCGCGCACTCACCGAGAATGCCGCGCCGGCCAGCAGCACGACGAGGTAGCCCGCGAACACCGCCACGGCCGCGATGCCGGCGATGAGCCACCACAGGCTGGCAGGGTCGGGTTGTGCGCTGCCGGGGTGGGAAGGTATCAGCGAACGCGCATACACGACGATTCCGTCGGCGTTGAGCGCGGTGACTTCCGCGGCGGTCGGACTCCAGTCCGCGACGAACCACAGGGCGCTGAAAGGGTTCGCTGTGGTCATGGCGGCGTCGCGGGGTGCGACCCCGGCTGCCAGGAACAGGCGTTCGGTGGTGTCGGGTTCGCTCGCGGACTTGAGAACGCCGGTGATCTCCACCGTGGTTGCCGGGTCCGTGAGGGTGATCACATCGCCGATCTGGGCATCGAGGCGAGTGAGCGCGCCGGGGGACGCCATCGCCTCGGACGCGTGCGCAGGCGGACGGCCCGCGATCAGCTCGTAGCGGCCGTCGAGAGCGGGGTCGGCGGCATCCCCGACCGTCGCCGAGAGCTGCGCGAGCCCACCGGGCGTCTCGACTTCGACGGAGGTGTCGAAGACGGACAGCGTCGCAGCCGGTACGAACGCGGCCGGCGAGGCCGGCGCCGGTTCCACCGGATGCACGGGATCCCCGTTCTCGTCGCGTTCGACAGTGGAGTCCCACGGATATCCGAGTGCCTGCTGCCGCGACGGGTCAGAGCCGCCGACGATGGCAAGCCAGGCGTCGGTACGGCCGAGTTCGGCCGTCATCTGCTCCTGGGCCGTCCCGAGGTGACTCGCGCTGAACACTGCGGCAGCGGCGACGAGCGCCATGGGCAGTGCCACGAGCGCGACGACGAGGGCGCTCGCGCCACGCGCCCGGCGCACCTGGCGCTGTGCAAGGCGCGCGGCCACCCGCCAGCGTGCCCAGACCGACCCGCGGACCGGGGGCGCGGCATCCATCGGCTCCGCCTCGAGGTCGGCGACGGGCGTGTCGAGCAGTCCGGTCATCGCCGTCCGGACAGCAGGGTCTCTGCGCCGTCGCGGCGCGTCTCGTCGACCATGCGCCCGTCGCGGAGGAACACGATGCGGTCGGCGAACGCCGCGTGGCGGGCCTCGTGGGTGACGAGGATGCCGGCGGCTCCGGCATCCACTCTCGCCCGGAGCATCTTCAGCACGAGTTCGCCGGTGACCGAGTCGAGGGCGCCGGTGGGCTCGTCGGCGAGGATCAGCCGCCGCCCGCCCACCACCGCGCGCGCGATGGCGACCCGCTGCTGCTGGCCGCCGGAGAGGTCGTCGGGGTAGGACGACGACTTGTCCTCGAGCCCGACCGAGGCGAGCGCGTCGCGGCCGGCTCGGCGGGCCGTCCGCATGCGGAAGCCGTCGAGCTCGAGCGGCAGCGTGACGTTCTCGAGCGCCGTGAGGGTCGGGATGAGGTTGAAGTCCTGGAACACGAAACCGAGCGAGCGCCGCCGCAGCCGGGCCAGCTCGCGGGGCGACTGCTCGCTGAGGTACGCGCCCTCGACGACGACCTCTCCGGTCGTCGGGATCGCGAGGCCCCCCGCGATGGCCAGGAGCGTGGACTTGCCCGACCCCGAGGGTCCCATAACCGCGACGAGCTCGCCGCGGCGCACCTCGAGGTCGACGCCCGACAGCGCCGAGACGGCGGTCGCGCCGATGCCGTACTGCTGCGTCACCCCGATGAGGCGCAGCACGGTGTCGGTCATCGCACGGACTCCGCAGGATGGGATGCCTCGGCCTTCGCCGGGCGGCCGCGTCTGGGCTTCTCGGTCGACAGCGCGAGCGCCATCGTGTGGTCGGGATGCATCGCCAGCCGCTGCTCGGAGTGGTCGAGCCAGCGGACCTCGGCCTCGGCGGCGAAGATCATCGAGTCGACCACGAGCGACCATGCCAGCTCCTCCGCGCCGCCGGCCGTTCCGGCAGCGCCACCGGCATCGTCGCCGGCGTACTTGGCACGATTGAGCTCCTGCAGGTGCGCGATCGACGAGCGCCGCTGCGACTGGATGATGTCCGCGACCTCGACCCCGGGCAGGGTCGCCGCGACGGCCAGTTTGATCGCGAGCTCGTCGCGCGTGCCCTGGCCGCGCTCCACCGGCGACTCGAGCCACGAGTGCACTTCGGCGGCGCCGGCGTCGGTGATCTGCCAGTACACATGACCCTGCTCGTCGACGTCGCCCTTCTCGACGAGTCCGTCGCGCTCGAGACGATCGAGGGTGTTGTAGATCTGGCCGACGTTGAGCGGCCACGTGGAGCCGGTGCGTCGGTCGAACTCGGCGCGCAGCTGGTACCCGTAGCACGGGCCCTGATCGAGGATGGCCAGCAGGCTCTGGCGGACGGACATGGGGATCTCCTTCGGGGCGGAGGGGTGCTGCGCTCGGGCTGAAGCGCAGGCGGATGCTCAGAAGCGCAGCGCGTCGATGACGTTGGACCTCACAGCCATGAGTGCGGGGATGAACCCGGCGAGCGCGCCGATCGCCACGGCGGCGATGAGTCCGGTGACGGCAGCGCGCATGGGGAAGGGCGGGATGTCCTGCATCCCCTGGAACATCGTCAGCACGAACGGCGCCTTCAGGATCGCGACGGCCAGTGCGATGCCGATGACACCCGCCACCGCGGTGGCCACGACGCTCTCCAGCAGCACCGACGTGAAGATGCGGCCGCCGGTCGCGCCGAAGCTGCGGCGCACCCCGATCTCGCGGATCCGCTGCCGCATCGCGACGAGCTGGATGTTGACGAGGCCGAGACCGCCCAGCAGCAGCACGAGCCCCGCGATCGCGCCGGTGATCATCTCGAACATCGCGCTCGAGTTCTGCATCTCGGGCCGCGACGCCCAGTCGGTGCGCGACACCGTGACGTCGACGCTCTTGTCGAGGCCGGCCCGCAGATCGGCGGCGAGCAGCGGGCCGATGTCGGCGACCTCGGCCTCCGGCATCCACACCTCCCACATCACCGGCGTGTCGGCCGACAGCTGCTCGACGCGCGACCGGTACGAGTCGAACAGCATGACCACGCGCTTCTCGTTGTCGCCGTCGTACTGCTTGGGCGTCACGCCGATGACGGTGTACGAGCCGCCGGCGTCGCCCTGCAGCTGCAGCGCGAACCCGCCGCCGAGGGCGGGACGGCCGTACACGTCCCACAGCGCCTCGGTGATCACGACGGGCGGCGCGAGCAGCTCGGCGTCCGCGTCCTGGAACCAGCGACCCTCCAGCAGGGGAGTGCGATGGATGATCGGGTACGCCGGATCGACCAGCCACGCGCCCACAGACCGCACCTGCTCGGGGGTCTGGATGTCGACGGTCGCGTTGTTCACCAGGCGGGTCTGGTAGGTGAACGAGTACCGCTCCGACACCTGGGCGACGTGCGCGTCGAAGGCCTGCCAGTCCATGGGTGAGCCGTCGGTGCGTCCCGCCGAGATCGACACCGTCGCCGGCCGGCCGCCGCTCACATCGGACTGTTCGGCCATCTGCTGCTGCTGGTACTCGCTCAGCGCGACCACGGCCGTCAGCGCACCGACCGACACCGCGATGCCGATCAGGCTCAGCAGCACGCGCAGCTTGTGGTGCCGCAGCTCGGACCACGCCTCGCCCAGCGCGCCGACGAGCCCGGTCACGAGGCCACCTCCACGGCGTCGGCCGCGAGCTCGTCCTCGGACGTGGATGCCTCGGCCAGCGGCTGTTCGCCGGACAGCGGTCCGCCCACGCTCTCGGCGAGCTCCGGGGCGATGCCGATGCGATCGTAGGCGGCGGCTGCCGCGGCGCCCGCCGCGGGAGCCGAGAGATCGAACGGCGTCAGCACCCCGGCCTCGAGGCGGTAGTGGCGCCGAGCGCGGGCGGCGACATGGAGGTCGTGCGTGATCGTGACGAGCGCGGCGTCGGCCTCGGAGGCGATCGCATCGAGCAGCGCCATGACGCTGCCGCCGGTCTCGACGTCGAGGGCTCCGGTGGGTTCGTCGGCGAGGATCAGCGCGGGGCGGCGGACCAGTGCCCGGGCGATCGCGACGCGCTGCTGCTCGCCGCCCGACAGCTGCTCGGGCGTCGAGTCGATGCGATGGCCGAGGCCGACACGCTCGAGCATCGCGGTGGCGGTGCGCCGGCGGTTCCAGAACGAGCGGCCCGACGCGTATCCGAGCGGCATCTCGACGTTCTCCAGCGCGGTGCGCCCGGCCAGCAGGTTGAACTGCTGGAACACGAATCCGACGTTGCGCCCACGCAGCTTGTCGAGCTTGCCGCGACGCATCTTGCGCACCGGCTCTCCGCGGAACCACACGGCACCCTCCGACGGACGGTCGAGCATGCCCATGAGGTTCAGCAGTGTCGACTTGCCCGAGCCGCTGCGACCCACGATCGCGACGTGGTCGCCCGCGGCGATGGCGAGCTCGATGTCACGCAGGATGTCCAGGCGCGAGTCGTCAGGCAGGATCACGTGCTTCGCGACCCCTTCGAGGCGGACGAGGCTCACCAGTTCCATCCCGCCGGCTCGCAGTACTGGCCGCCCATGCCGTCGTCGTAACAGGTCTGGTCGTCGCCGGCGGCGACGCCGGGCACGTACTGACGCACCTGATCGCCCTCTTCGACTCCGCCGGTCACCTCGACGAGCGTGCCGTCGCTGACCCCCAGGGTCACGTCGCGCTCCTCGAGTTCGCCGGCGCCGGCATCCACCCACACCACACCGGTCCCCGAACCGCCCTTGACGGCGGTGGTGGGCACCACGAGCACGTCCGACACGGTGCCCAGGTCGATGTCGAGCTTGGCCTGCAGACCGGCGAACACCGTCTGGTCGGCCGGAACCGCGCACGTGACGGTCGTGGTGCCGTCCTCGGCGACAGCGACCTTGAGGCCCGTGCACGTGAACGGGGCAGGACCGCCCTGGATCGTCACCGACGCCTCGGTCGGCGCGCCCTGCAGTCGGTACAGCTGCACGGGGTCGACCGTCGCCTGGACGTGGTAGCGGGCCGGCGTCAACGTCACGAGCTCGCCGCCGATGGATGCCGGCTGCCCGGTGACGACCGTGAGCTCGGTGACGTCGCCCGCCTCGGGGGCGACGACGTCGATGTTCTTGACGGGATCGAGCTGCTTGACGGTGAAGAGCTTCTGTCCGGCGGCCACGGCCTGACCCTCGCTCACATCGACCGAGGTGACGACGCCGTCCACGCCGGAGCGGACCGGGTAGGCGGCATCCCTCGCGATCGTGCCGTCGAGGCTCAGTGCGTTGACGACCTCGCCCTTCTCGACGACGACGACCGGATCGGCGATCTGCGCGCTCGGCTCCAGTGCCGCGGCGGGCGCCTGATCGGGGAAGAAGGCGATCTTCACGAGGGCGGCAGCACCGGCCCCCACCACGATCACCATCAGGATCGGGAAGATCCATCGACGCCAGACCACCATGTCGTACCTCTCCGTCGGGGTATACCCAGTATGTAGTGACCGAGTATATACATACTCGGAATACAGGCAAGGGATGCCGCCCGACGGCGTTTTCACGAGGTCCGGGGCGTGCTCATTCCGTCGTCAGGGAGTAGTCGCCGCCGGCGCACGCCGTCACATGCCAGCCGCCCTCGACCGCGTCGATCTCGACCTCCGTGAGCCCGGCGGTGCGCGGCTCGGGCTCGGCCTCGCCGGGGATCCACACGTCGAGTCCGCAGGTCTCTTCGTCGACGGTGCCCGTCATCGTGATCGTCGCGCCATCGGCGTCCAGACCCGTCAGCCGGCCGGGAGAGGCCTGCGGATAGGCGCGGCTCAGGGTCTGCAGCAGCGGTTCGTTGCGCGGACCGTCCTGCCCGGTGGCGCAGTCCTCGGGCACGAGGCCCAGCCCCACCTCTCCGATGCCGTTCTGCGGGTCGCCGCAGGACTGCTTCCAGACCCAGTAGGCGCTGCCGAGCAGGTGGGCGTCCTCCGCGTCGGCGTAGCGGCCGATGCGCGAGGCGATCGACTGCTCGTCGCCCCAGTACCCGTACTCGCCCGACCACAGCGGCACGCCGTACGCGTCCGCCACCCGCTTGGCCAGATCGAGCTGTCGCGCGATGCCCACGATGGTGGGCAGACCCAGTGAACGGTCCATCGTGATCGATTCGGCGTACAGGTGGGGTGAGAAGACGATGTTGGCGTCGTCGGTGAAGGCGAGCGAGGGGCCGCTGTCGAAGCCCAGCCCCGACCACAGGATGCTCGGCTCGATGAACACGATCTGCGCGGCGCCGGCCTCGCGGATCGCCTGGATCGCGCGGTCGTAGTAGCGCCCGAGCAGCAGCGACGTGGTCACCGGCGCCGTCTCGCCGAAACCGGGCTCGTTCATGAGGTCGAAGCCGGCGACCGCCGGCTCATCGGCGTAGCGGCCGGCCAGCTCGCCCCACGTGCGCACGAGCGCGGTCTGAACGCCGTCGGTGTCGAACCAGAAGTGCTGGAACGCGCGGTCGCCGGCGGGCGAGATGTCGCGACCGGTGAACGCGCACCGCGGCGTGCCGTCGGCGATCGTCGCCCACTCCGGCGCGCCGTCGTACCCCCACATCGGGTCGGTGCCGAGCCGGCACACGGTCCCCTCGGCGGTCGCCGCGTTCGACCAGCCGTCCTGGTGCAGATCGATCACGGTGCGGATGCCGTGCTGCTTCGCCCACCCGACCGCCTGGTCGATCTTGGCGAGGTAGCCGGCGTCGAGCTCGCCGCGGACCGGTTCGAGGGCCGACCACGAGATGCCCAGGCGCACGACGTCGAACCCGTACGCGGCCATTCCCGCGAAGTCGTCCTCGCTGAGCGGCCGCGTGGCCGGCACCCCGGCGCGCGGCTGATAGAAGTCGACGAGCTGGTTGACGTTCACCCCTCGCAGCAGCACGTCGTGACCCTCGCCATCGGTGATGCGGTCGCCGTCGGCCCGCAGAAACCCTTCCGGAGGGGATGCCGCGGCCTCCGCCCGTGCGCGGGCCTCGGCTTCGCCGCCCCCGGTGAGCGCCATCGGCACGACCACGAGCACGGCCACCACGACCGCGGCCGCGACGATTGCGCCGACCCGGCGGGACCGCCGCGGTGCGGCATCAGGCGCCCCCTCGGCCGGCGCGGATCGCGGGCGGCGCACACGGTCGGCCACGAGCGCGACGACGGCCGGGATCCACCCCAGGCACGCGGCGAACGACAGGCCGTCTGCCACGTGCACGTAGGCGGCCACGAGGGGCCACAGGTCCCCGGCGAGGCCGTCGTCGACGATGAACCCGACGGCCGCCTGTACGAGTCCGAACAGTGCGCCGCCGGCGAGCACCCCGAGCCAGACGCCGAACGCTCCGGGCACGCGGCGGCGCATCCAGCGCAGGCACAGCGCCGCCGCGCCGATCATCAACACCACCGCGACGGCGACGGCGACGTACCCGCCCTCGGGCCGAGGCGTCGGCACGAGGGGAGCGTAGGCAGCCCCCGTCCACCACGATCCGGCGGCGATCGGCGCGAGGGCGCCGAACGCGATCGCCGCCGGCCACACGCCTCCCCGCTCGTGCACCGGCCGTGACGAGCGGCCACCGAGCCAGCGCGTCGCGGCCGCGACGATCGCCGCCGCCGGCAGCGCCTTCGCGGTCACGTAGCCCGCCGCCCACGCGGCGGTGGCGGCATCCCACACCATCACGAGGCAGGCGGCCGCCTGCGCGAGCATCACCGCCAGCACGACGCCGGCGAACATGGTCCAGAACCGCTCACCGGCGCGAATCGCCGCCCACCACACCACGCCGAGCAGCACCGGGATGAACACCGCGTACGGCGCCAGCGGCCACACCAGCGCCGGCTGCAGCCCGCCACCGGGCCAGCCGACGAGTGCGAGCAAGCCCGTCGGGTCGGCGACGGCCTGCAGGACGACCAGAACGGATGCCGCGACCACGGCGACGATCGGACGGCGAAGCCCGCGCATGAACACTCCATCGTGTCGACGAATCCAGGGGAAGAGCATCGTCTCATCCGGCGGCCACCCCGGACGCGCACCCAGCGCACACCAAGGTCACGGGTGGATAACATAGGCAGGTATGCCTGGACCCTGGGGCCCGGGCGGCACCGGCGCCAGCGCGCCGCACCCGACTTCCTGAAGATGGAGAAACTCCGTGGCCAACCCCCTCGAGAAACTGCTTCGCGCCGGTGAGGGCCGCGTCCTGCGCAGGCTCCAGCAGGTCGTCAAGGCCGTCGGCGCCCTCGAAGAGGACTACGAGCACCTCAGCGACGAGGAGCTCCGCGGCGAGACCGCCGAGCTTCGCGCTCGCTACCAGGCCGGCGAGACCCTCGACCAGCTCATGCCCGAGGCGTTCGCCGCGGTGCGCGAGGCGGCCAAGCGGACGCTGGGCCAGCGCGCCTACGACGTGCAGATCATGGGCGGCGCGGCCCTGCACCTCGGCAACATCGCCGAGATGAAGACCGGTGAGGGCAAGACGCTCACCGGCGCCTTCCCGGTCTACCTCAACGCCATCGCGGGCGAGGGCGTCCACGTCGTCACCGTCAACGACTTCCTGGCGTCGTACCAGTCCGAGCTGATGGGCCGCATCTACCGCGCGCTCGGCATGACGACCGGCACGATCGTCTCCGGGCAGACGCCCGAGGTGCGTCGCGAGCAGTACAACGCCGACATCACGTACGGCACGAACAACGAGTTCGGCTTCGACTACCTGCGCGACAACATGGCCTGGCGCAAGGAAGACCTGGTGCAGCGCGGGCACTTCTACGCGATCGTCGACGAGGTCGACTCGATCCTCATCGACGAGGCCCGCACGCCGCTCATCATCTCGGGTCCGTCGTCGGGCGAGGCGAACCGCTGGTTCGTCGAGTTCGCGAAGATCGCCAAGACCCTCGAGTCCGGCGTCGACTACGAGGTCGACGAGAAGAAGCGCACCATCGGCGTGCTCGAACCCGGCATCGAGAAGGTCGAGGACTACCTCGGCATCGACAACCTGTACGAATCGGCGAACACGCCGCTCATCTCGTTCCTCAACAACTCGATCAAGGCGCTGGCGCTGTTCAAGCGCGACACCGACTACGTCGTCATGAACGACGAGGTCATGATCGTCGACGAGCACACCGGCCGCATCCTGGTCGGCCGTCGGTACAACGAGGGCATCCACCAGGCGATCGAGGCCAAGGAGGCCGTGCCGGTCAAGGCCGAGAACCAGACCCTGGCCACCGTCACGCTGCAGAACTACTTCCGCCTGTACGACAAGCTCGCGGGCATGACCGGTACCGCAG
>Ga0160441_101159_pt1 | contig 10046 bp, 10 predicted proteins | sample HID1971K_E1MG_FD_108260 | JGI IMG/M metagenome (GOLD analysis project Ga0160441, IMG submission 108260) | Enriched millipede-associated microbial communities from UW Madison campus, WI, USA - HID1971K_E1 MG | ecosystem: Host-associated > Arthropoda: Insects > Digestive system > Unclassified ... | reverse complement strand
GCGCGTGATGCGGCCCTTGTAGATGTTCGACTTCTTCTGTTCCTTGGACGGCTGTTCGATGTCGATGTCGTACAGCGTCTGGCCATCCACGATGGCTACCCGCAGCTCTTCAGCCTGCGTGGCGTTGATCAGCATTCGCTTCATATTGCGTTCCTCGCGCGCTGCTACCGCGCGGAACGCCATGGGGTTTCGCTTCTGGTCACGCTTGCACGCCCATCGCGCATGCGCGGGGAGGGCGGCTTGGGTTTCCAGCGCTACAACACCACGGCAGGCCGCGGGAGCGCTTCATTTTGTTTTGGTTTGGGTGTTGCGGGCCGGAGGCAGCTTTCAGCCAGGCTGGAGCGCCACAGGGACATTTTTTCAGCGCAGACGCGTGTCAGGCATCCGGCGATGGCCGGGACTGCCGGTGAGCCGCTAACATGGCCGCCCCGGGGGCGGTGGCTGCGCACTGTGCCGGAATCGAGGGAAGTCGGGCTTCTGGCCCAGAGCAACTTCCAACGAAATCAATCCCTTATCTCGCCCGCCGAGTGTAACAGAATAAAAGGCCAATGACTGATACCGTGCCGTCCCCCAAACCCGCTGAAGGCAAGACCAGCGTCCGTCTCCTGACTGTCCCGGCCGACCGTGCCGGGCAACGCCTGGACAACTTCCTGCTCGGCCAGCTGAAGGGTGCGCCACGCAGTCTGGTCTACAAACTCGTGCGCAGCGGCCAGGTCCGGGTGAACGGCGGCCGCGCCAAGGCCGAACGCAAGCTGGTGGAGGGCGACGAAGTGCGCGTGCCACCGGTCCGTCTCACCGAGGAGGGAGACAAGGCCGGCCCGCCGGCAGCGTTCATGAAGCGGCTGGAAGACGCCATCGTCTACGAAGACGAGCGCCTGCTGGCCCTGAACAAGCCCTCCGGCGTGGCCAGCCACGGCGGCAGCGGGATCAGTTTCGGCGCCATCGAGACCCTGCGCGCACTTCGCCCCGGCAAGACCCTGGAGCTGGTGCACCGGCTGGACCGGGACACCTCGGGCCTGCTGATCGTGGCCAAGAAGCGCTCGGCGCTGAGCGAGCTGCAGGCACTGCTGCGGGAAGACCACGGCGCCGGCATCCGCAAACGCTACCTGACCCTGCTGGTGGGGCGCATGCCCGACGGCACCATGACCGTGGACGCCCCGCTGCACGTGGGCCTGCGCCAGGGGGGCGAGCGCCACGTCCAGGTCAATGCGATCGGCAAGGAATCGATCAGCCACTTCAGCGTGCTGGAGCGCAAGGGCGGCCATTCGTTCTGCGAAGTCCGGATCGAAACCGGCCGTACCCACCAGATCCGCGTGCATGCCCAGCACCTCGGGCACCCGGTGGCCGGTGACGACAAATACGGCGATCCGGACGTCAACAAGCGGCTTCGTGACCAGATCGGCCTGAAACGCCTGTTCCTGCACGCCGCCTCGCTGGAGTTCTCGCTGGACGCCGGCAAGACCCCTTACCTGCTCAATGCGCCATTGGCCGAGGAGCTGACCGAGGCGTTGAACCGGTTGGGGTGAAGCTGTCGGTTGATTGATCCGGGCCCGGATGGGCCCGGAAAAAATCGTCGACCGTTGGTTGATTGATCCCAATCCCAATGGGCCCATATGAATTCGTAGCCCCGGCCGTTGGCCGGACACCGCGCGCAGCGCGGCCCAAGCGTCCGGAGACGGTCACCCGACGATTGCCGCCACCACCCGGCGTTTAAAAGTTCCGAAGCCGCCCGTCAGGCGTTCATGATCCCGGTACGAAGAGCATCCGGCCAACGGCCGGCGCTACCGCTTCGGATCGTCTAAACGCCGGACGGAGTATCGGGGGGCCGCATTCGGCCACCTCCTGACACTTGGGCCGCGCTGCGCGCGGTGTCCGGCCAACGGCCGGGGCTACGAACCGCTACGTAACGTCCACAGATCGGGATCAACCAACCAGAGGCCCCGTAACCGTCGCAGACCCATCGGGATTGGAATCAAATCAACCCGTATCCGGTAGCGCCGGCCGTTGGCCGGCCCACGCAATCTGCGCCACGCCCGCACGCACATCACCATTTGAACAACACCAGGCTGATGGCCAGGCTGGCCATCCCGGCCACCAGCCCGTACACCGTTTCATGGCCCTTGGCGTATCGCTTGGCCGCTGGCAGCAGCTCATCCAAGGCCAGGAACACCATCACCCCGGAAATCAGCCCGAACACCCAGCCGAACGTGGCGTGGTTGAGCACCCCGGACAGCAGCACGTACCCGATCGCCGCCCCGATCGGCTCGGCCAGGCCCGACAGCAGGCTGGCGCCGAACGCATAGAACTTGTTCTGGGTGGCGAAATATACCGGCACCGCGATCGCGATGCCCTCGGGGATGTTGTGGATCGCAATGGCGAACGCCAGCGGCATCCCCACCGAGGGGCTTTCCAGCGTCGCGAAGAACGTGGCCAGGCCTTCCGGGAAGTTGTGCGCGGTGATCGCCACCGCGGTCAGCAGGCCCACCCGCTTGATGTAGGCCTTGTTGTTCTCCCGGAACATCGGGTCCTGCTTGTCCAGGCTTTCGTGCGGGTTCGGAATCAGGTGATCGATCAGCACGATCAGCAGCACCCCGCACAGGAACGCCGCCGTGGCGTAGGCATAGCCCACGCGCGCGTCATACGCCAGGGTGAACGAATCGATCGCCTTGGTCAGGATCTCGGTCAGCGACACGAACACCATCGCACCGCCGGCGAAGGCCAGGCCGAAGGCCAGCAGGCGGGGATTGGGTCGGCGCGAGAACAACACCATCAGGCTGCCCAGGCCGGTGGCCAGTCCGGCAGCCAGGGTCACCAGCAGGGCGACCCATACGTTTTCACTCGAGATTTCCGGCATGCGCCACAGCGTCCTTTGATCAGCCGCCGCGACGCAGGCGCTCTTCCACCGCGAAGCACTCATCGGGTTTGGGCTGCGGCGGGTTGAAGCTCACCGGCACCTGGATGGTGGTGGGCACCGCCTGGCCGGCGCGGGTGGCCGCCTTGAACTGCCAGCCTTCCACCGCCTTCTGCGCCTGCTCATCAAGCTGCGCGTTGCCGCTGCCGCTCACCAACTGTATCTGGCCGGGCTTGCCGTCGGTCCCCACCACCACCTTCAGCGTGGTGGTGCCGCCAATGGCCTGGCAGGCCAGCTCGATCGGGTACACCGGCGGCGGGGTCTTCACCGCAGCCACCTCGGTAGGCGCCGCCACCGGCGCCGACGGCTCCGTTGACCCGCCACACCCGGCAAGGGTCAGCACCGCTGCGGTCACCGCCACGCGTATCTGGATGTTCATCAAAATCACTCCGTCAGGCCCGAAGCCTTGGCTGCACAGATGAAGTCGTTCTCGCTCAACCCGCCCACGTCGTGGGTGGAAAAGCGCACCACGGCGCGGTCGTAATGCACCCCCAGGTCCGGGTGGTGGTCCTCGGCGTGGGCCACCCAGGCCAGGGCGTTCACGAACGCCATGGTCTTGTAGTAGTCGGCGAAGCGGAAGGTCCGGGTCAGGGCCTGGCCCTGTTCGGCCAGCTCCCAGCCGGGAACCTGCGGCAGCAGCTCGGCTATGCGGGCTTCGCCCAGCTTGTGGTCGCTGCCCTTGCGCGGTACGCAACGGGCCTGCGCCAGCGGAATCAGGTCGGCCATGAAATCCTCCACCTCGTGTATGCCTGAACAATGCGCCGGACAGTGTATAAACCGAATGAGCGCATAACATGTAAGCCGCTAGAATAGCCGCATGATCCAGATCTCCGACACTGCCCAGACCTATTTCCGCAAGCTCATCGAGCGCGAAGCCGTGCCCGGCATGGGCGTGCGCCTCAGCGCCGTCGATGCCGGCACCCCGCGTGCCGATGCCCGGCTGGAGTTCGCCGAACCGGCCGACCTGCTCGGCGACGAGTGGGCGGTGGACTGCGACGGCTTCACCCTGTACGTGGCGTCCGACAGCGTGGGCTGGATGGACGGCGCCGACATCGACATCGTCACCAATGCCACCGGCGGCCAGCAGCTCACCATCAAGGCCCCGAAGATCAAGGGCGAAGCCCCGGCCGATTCGGCCTCGCTGGTTGAACGCGTGCGCTGGGTGGTGGAAAACGAAGTCAACCCGCAGCTGGCCTCGCACGGCGGCAAGGTCGCGGTGCAGGAAGTGTCTGCCGATGGCGTGGTGCTGCTGCGCTTCGGCGGTGGCTGCCAGGGCTGCGGCATGGCCGACGTGACCCTCAAGCAGGGCATCGAGAAAACCCTGATGGGCCGCGTGCCCGGCATCACCGCCGTACGTGACGCGACCGACCACGACAGCGGTCACGCGCCGTATATTCCGCGCGGCACGGCTGCCTGACCGGCCTGCGTGACACTGCGCCGGGCTGACGACATCCTCGACTGGCTGCTTTCCCGCCAGCCGGACAAACGCATCGTTGAAAAAACCACGGGCCTGCCCTACGGGTGGGGCCTGTGGCTGCGCGCGCTGACGCCGCTGCCGCGCCCGTTCCGCTCGACCGAAGTCATTGCCGAACTGATCCAGCGGCCGTTGCCGGGCTCCCCCGGCCGGCTGCCGGCGCTGGGCTTCGTGCAGTCGCTGCGGCGGCTGCTCTGGCAGACCTGGGACCCGGCCCCGCGCGACCAGCGCTGGATGCGCTGGACCTCGGCGGTCATCAGCGTGCTGCTGCACGTCATGTTCGCGCTGCTGCTGTTGTGGGTGGCGCTGATCCGCCCGCCGGTGCAGCCGGAGCAGGGCGGTGATGGCGGCCGCATCCAGGTGGAATTCCTGGGCAGCGGAACACCCCGGGAAAGTGGTGGCGGCGAGCCGGCGGCTGCAGGCAGCGCGGCAGCCGCCGCTGCTGCGAGCGCCCAGGCTGCGGCCGCCGCCTCGCAGCCCCGACCGGCGAGCTCGACCGCAGCCGCCGCGCCGCAGCCGCCGGCATCGGCGCCGGCGCCGACCGCCAGTACCGAACCCGCGCCGACACCGCCAGCCCCTGCGCCCACCGCTGTCGAACAGCCGATCCAGGCCACCGACGTGGCCGAAGCCACCACCGATTTCGTGGTGCCGCCCACCAGCGTGCCGCGCACCGAAGTGCGGGTGATTCCGCGCGACGCGCCCGAGCCGCAGGTGCGCGAACGCACCGTGGAGGTGGCGGAGGCACCGACGCCGCCTTCGATCACCCCGTCCGTGCGCCCGGTGGAAACGCAGGTGCGCCCGCGCGACGTGGCGGTGCGCGAACGGGAGGTCACCGTGGTCACCGCGCCCACCGCACCGGTGCCCGTGCCGGGCCCGCGGGTTGAGGTCACCGTGCCGCAGCGTGATCTGCAGGTGCGCGAACGTGAAGTGACCCCGGCGTCGTCAGTGTCGGTCACGGTCGCGCCGGTGCCGCAGCGCGAGATCACTGTGCCCGGGCGCAGTCCGGAAGTGGCGGTGCGTGAGCGTGCGGTGCCGAATGCCGCGCCGCGCCCGGCCCCGGCCGCAGCGACCCCATCGCCGGCAGCGTCCGCACCTTCGCCCACGCCAGGGGCGAGTACGGCCAGCCAGGCCAGCCCAAGCCGCAGCACCGCCCCCAGTGCCGCGCCGGCCCGTGCGCCGGCCGCGCGTCCGTCGCCCACGCCGGGCAACTGGGCCACGCCTGCACGGGGCGATGACTGGGGCGCTGCCGACCGCAACCGGGCCGGCGAGCGCAGTGGCGCGCAGGCCAACCAGGGCGCCGGGCGTACCGGCGAGGGTCTGTTCAACGCCGACGGCAGCGTGCGCGTGCCGGGGCAGGCGGGAAGCGGCGACAGCGAGCGCGGCGCTCCCGGTGGCGAGAACGATGGCTGGAGCCGCGAACGCATCGCCCAGTCCGGGACGTGGCTCAAGCGCCCGCCGTACGACTACACGCCGACCTCGTTCGACAAGTACTGGGCACCGAACGAATCGCTGCTGGCCGAATGGGTGCGCAAGGGCATCAAGGCCGTGGAGATTCCGATTCCGGGCACCAGCTCGAAGATTTCCTGCGTGGTCTCGATCCTGCAGTTCGGCGGCGGCTGCGGCCTGTCCGACCCCAACATGCAGGATCAGCCGGCGGTGGCCCGTCCGCCGCCGGACATCCCGTTCAAGAAGGAACTACAGGACGACAACGGAAGCCGTTGACCGCAAGGGCCACGGGGGATCATGCCGTCCGTGGGACACGCATGGCGTGTCGCTACGCGGGATTACGCCTCCGAATCCTCGCTTCCTGCGTCTTCCAGCGCGACGAATGCCCAGAACGGCACGTCGTGTTCGAGCCACGTGTTGCTGGCGTCCTCCAGCACATCCAGGAACGTGTCGAAGTCCTTCTCCGCGTTTTCCTGCAACTCGTCCGCATCACTGAAGAACAACGCGTAGCCGTTGGCCTTCATCCACCCGAGGTCGCGCAGGCAATCCAGCAGCGCGTCCCAGTTGCCACCAAACGTCTGTGGGAAATCCAGCTGCGCGGCAACGCGTGCGATCAGGGTGCGCTTGTCGCGGCAGCCGCCCAGGTCGATCGTGGCCACGCGCAGGCGGGCATCGCGCATCGCGGCCGAAAGCGCGCCGATGTCGGCGTTGGTGACCGAATACACGCCCGCATTGTTGATGTCGTCCAGACCCAGTTCGAATCCATCGTGGTTCATTGCCAGCTCCCGGCAGGTGGGACCTCGAAACTGCGGAAGGTTTCGTAATGGTCGTCGGTGTAGAACCAACCGGTCGGCGGAGTGCCACCGGTCACGATGCGGCGTGCGCCGCGGTTGCCGGCACCCGGCGTGTCCACCGTGTACTCGCGGTAATAGCCGCGCGGGCGATCCGGCAGGCGCTGTTCGCGGTTGCTGAAAACGCCGCCGTCCTGGCGGTGCGGGTAGGGACCGCCGCGCTGGATCAGGAGGATGGTCTGGCGCGCTTCTGCAGGCAGGAAGGCAGGTAACGCGTCGTGGGTGCGCTGCGCGGTGGCGCCGGGATTGGCCGGGGCGTTGTCGATCGGCGCAGCATCGGCTGCTGGCTGGGTCAGCGACGGCGCGAACTGCGGCGCGGGCGCGCGCTGGGCTTCCTTGATGGCGAAAAGACCGCCCACCAGCAGGACAATGGCAACGAGCAGCAGTAGAGGTTTGCGCATGTGAACATAGAGTGTGCGGGGGACGGGGTTAATGTAGCGTAGCCAAACGAAGTTTCCTTTACGTGGGGGTTGGTAAGCTTGGCGGCCATCCCCATCATCGACTTCGCAACGCCCGGTCTTCGCCGGGCGAGTGAGCTACCAGGAGAACCACATGGCCTACACCCTCCCCAAGCTGTCCTACGCCTACGACGCGCTTGAGCCGCACATTGATGCGGCCACGATGGAAATCCACCACACCAAGCACCACCAGACCTACATCAACAACGTCAACGCGGCACTGGAAGGCACCGAATACGCCGACCTGCCGGTTGAGGAGCTGGTCAAGAAGCTCAAGTCGCTGCCGGAAAACCTGCAGGGCCCGGTGCGCAACAACGGTGGCGGGCACGCCAACCACACCCTGTTCTGGACCGTGATGGCGCCCAACGCTGGCGGTAACCCGACCGGCGACGTCGGCCAGGCCATCGACGCCCAGCTGGGCGGTTTCGAGAAGTTCAAGGAAGCCTTCACCAAGGCGGCGCTTACCCGTTTCGGCAGCGGCTGGGCGTGGCTGAGCGTGACCCCGGACAAGAAGCTGGTAGTGGAAAGCACCGGCAACCAGGACAGCCCGTTGATGGAAGGCAACACGCCGATCCTGGGCCTGGACGTGTGGGAACACGCGTACTACCTGAAGTACCAGAACCGTCGCCCGGAATACATCGGCGCGTTCTTCAACGTGGTCGACTGGAAGGAAGTCGAGCGTCGTTACCAGGAAGCCATCGCCTGATTCCAGCGTTGAACTGGATACCGGAAAGGCCAGGCAGAAGTGCCTGGCCTTTTCGTTTACCGGGCCTGGGCGTCGCCCTGCAGCCTCAGGGTGGCAATGATGCCCAGGCGCAGGGCGCCGATATCGGTGCCTTCCAGTGCGGGTAGCTTCAGCGGTTGCAGGCCTTGCCCGGCGAAGTGGCTCACCTGGAACAGCACATCCAGCCCATGGCCGCCCGCGATCCCGGCTGCCGACGGCGGGTCGACGCGCTCGCCGGGATTCTTGCGCGCCGGCTGGAAGCCGGGTGAGCTGCGCACCAGTTCATCGGTGTCAGCCGAGAAGTCGCCTGCAATCAACGATGGCAGGCCGTCCGAGGTGGCGCCGATCCAGGTCATCAGGTCGCTGGTCTGGTGCTTTCGCACCAGCGCTTCGTCCGGGTCCGGGCGCAGCCGTGCGACATAGATGTTGATCTGCTCGTCCTGCAGGTTCACCCGCAGCATGCCCGCCGCACTGAACCGGCCCGGCGGATGGAGCAGGGTGACCCCGTCTTCAGCCACCGGCAGCCGGCTGAGCATGGCACTGCCGTGGCGCAGCGGCTGGCTGGGCGGGTCGGCGGTGACGAAGTCGCAGCTGTAGCGCAGGCGAGTGGCCAGCCAGCAGGCCGGGTTGCCGCCCTTGGTCTGCAGCACCCGCTGCACGGCGATCACGTCCGGCTGCAGGCCTTCCAGCACCTGCAGCAGCTGGTCGCGGCGCTGCTCCCATTGGGCCTCGTCGGCCGCCGGCAGTTCCAGTGTGGCGATCCTGAGCAGGCGTGGCGGCGCCTCGCTCTGCCGGGCGGCGGCCGGGAGCGCGGGAGTGGTCAACAACAGGAGCAGGAACCAGCCGTGCCAGCGTCCTGCGACAACCGTGGGGAGGAGGCGCATAACGATAAGTTTACGCTTGGTCCGTCGACGTGCCGTGACTTCCGTCAATGGATTTCAGATGCCTGCCATTGCGCGGCGGCGTTGTCACGTTCGGCCGCAACGTGCGCCGCCGTGGCCCTTCCGGTAACCTTGCGCCCTTTGAACCCGCAGGACAGCCCCATAGAATGAGCACGACCGCAGCCGCCAGCGCTGGCAAGGGAAGCATGCCGCGCCAGATTCCGTACATCATCGGCAATGAGGCCTGCGAGCGGTTCAGCTTTTATGGGATGCGCAACATCCTGGTGCAGTTCCTGATCACCTCGCTGCTGCTGCAGGAGATCACGGCCGATGGCCGGGCCGGCGAGGCCAAGGACATCATGCACAGCTTCATGATCGGCGTTTACTTCTTCCCGCTGCTTGGCGGCTGGCTGGCCGACAAGTTCTTCGGCAAGTACCACACCATCCTCTGGTTCAGCCTGATCTACTGCGCCGGCCATGCCTGCCTGGCGCTGTTCGAGAACAGCCGCGAAGGCTTCTTCCTGGGCCTGGGCCTGATCGCGCTGGGTGCCGGCGGCATCAAGCCGCTGGTGGCCTCGTTCATGGGCGACCAGTTCGACCAGAGCAACAAGCACCTGGCCAAGATCGTCTTCGACGCGTTCTACTGGATCATCAATTTCGGCTCGCTGTTCGCCTCGCTGCTGATCCCGCTGGCGCTGAAGAACCTGGGCCCGCAGTGGGCGTTCGGCATCCCGGGCATCCTGATGTTCGTGGCCACCTTCGTGTTCTGGCTGGGCCGCAAGCGCTACGTGCTGGTGCCGCTGCCGCCCAAGGACCCGCATTCGTTCGGCAACGTGGTGCGTACCGCGCTGACCGCGCAGGTGCCGGGCAAGGGCCGTCCGGGTCTTACCCTGGCCATCCTGGGCGCGGTGCTGGCGGTGGCCTCGATGGGTCTGGTCGGCAGCCTGGGCATCGTGATCTGCCTGTGCATCGCGCTGGTGCTGGTGCTGGCCGGCGTGGGCGGCGGCACCTGGATCCAGCTCGACCGCGCCCGCGCGGTGCACCCGGCCGAGGCCGTGGAGGGCGTGCGTTCGGTACTGCGCGTGCTGGTGATCTTCGCGCTGACCACGCCGTTCTTCTCGCTGTTCGACCAGAAGGCGTCCACCTGGGTGCTGCAGGGCCAGCAGATGGCCATGCCGTCCTGGTTCACCGCCTCGCAGATGCAGGCGCTGAACCCGCTGCTGGTGATGATCCTGATTCCGTTCAACAACCTGGTGCTGTACCCGATGCTGCGTCGTTTCGGCTTCGAGCCGACCGCCCTG
>Ga0160441_101154_pt1 | contig 10098 bp, 5 predicted proteins | sample HID1971K_E1MG_FD_108260 | JGI IMG/M metagenome (GOLD analysis project Ga0160441, IMG submission 108260) | Enriched millipede-associated microbial communities from UW Madison campus, WI, USA - HID1971K_E1 MG | ecosystem: Host-associated > Arthropoda: Insects > Digestive system > Unclassified ... | reverse complement strand
GCCGACGTGGGCATCGCGCACGACGGCGACGCCGACCGCTGCCTCGCCGTCGACGCCGCCGGCAGCATCGTCGACGGCGACCAGATCATGGCGATCCTCGCCGTGTCGATGAAGCAGCGCGGAGTGCTGTTCCACGACACGCTCGTCGCGACCGTCATGAGCAACCTCGGCCTGCACCGCGCGATGAGCGAGCACGGCATCCACGTCGAGACGACCGGCGTCGGCGACCGCTATGTGCTCGAGCGCATGACCGAGGCCGGGTTCTCACTCGGCGGCGAGCAGAGCGGGCACGTCATCATGAGCCGCTTCGCGACGACGGGCGACGGTGTGCTCACCGGCCTGCACCTGTGCGCCGAGATGGCGCGCACTGGCCGGTCGCTCGCCGACCTGGCGTCGGTCATGACGGTGTTCCCGCAGGTGCTCGTCAACGTGCGTGGTGTCGAGCGCACCCGCGCCGACGACGCCGACGTGCAGGATGCCGTCGCGCGCGCCACGGCATCCCTCGGACTCAGCGGCCGCGTGCTGCTGCGCCCGTCGGGCACCGAGCCGATGATCCGTGTGATGGTCGAGGCGACGACGCAGGACGAGGCGCAGCGCATCGCGGATGAGCTCGCGGCGGTCGTCGCCGGCTGAATCCGATCGCGACGTCGCCGGTCTGCTCGCGAGGAGGCGAGCGCGGCCGTAGGCTGGCGCCACGGTGAAAGGGCCCCGCGACAGGTAGGTGTCCCGCGCAGGCCGTTGCGAGAGGGTCGTGACGATGGATGAATCGCGGGACGGGCAGGGTGTCAGCAGGCGCCAGCTTCTCCGGGCGGGCGTGTGGAGCGCTCCGGTGATCGTGCTCGCCACCGCGGCTCCGGCCGCCGCCCTGAGCCCCGGTGAGAACCGCGGTGGCACGTTCTCGCTCAACGGATATTCCTGGGCCGGCTCGAACGGCGGGTCGGGCGGCGGTGCCGCCTATGTCTTCATCAACATGGCGGGCGCGAGAGGCAACTATGCACCCGGTGAACTCATCTTCACCATCTCGGTCGCCAGCGGCACGATCACCTCTGTCACGTTCGGTGGGAACGCCAGCTACACGAGCTGGCTTATGGTGCCGGCGGCGCTCGCTGCCGACACGACGATGGTGACGTTCTATCCTGCGGTCACGCTCGAGGTGGACAAGCAGTACAACATGGCCGACATCAACATCACGACCTCCGGCGCCCAGCCGACCGGAGCCGTCATCCCCAACATCGTCGTCGGCACGTTCGCCCCCATCGCCGGTCCGCCCGCGCCGGGGCGCGACGGGAACCCCCCGGGTTGACCGCTACCGCGGCTCAGTCGGGCTCGTTCCAGCTGAGCGACTCGATGTAGCGCAGCAGCACACCTTCGCGCAGCGCCCACGGGCTGACCTCGAGCTCGTCGACCTGCATCGCGGTCATCGCGGCGTGCAGCACGACCGCTCCGGCCACGATCTGGAAGGTTCGGTCGGCGGTGATGCCCGGAAGTTCCTGGCGGGCGGATGCCGGGATGCGTGCGAGTCGCGGGATCCACGAGCCCAGGGCCGCCCGTGGCAGCAGCATCCGCTCACTGCCCGACCAGCCCGGTGCCGGATAGCCGGCGAGCTTCGCGAGGGAGCGGATCGCCTTCGACGAGCCCACGACGTGGTTCGGGCGTGGCTGGCCCGCCATCAGCTCCGCGACAGGCGCCAGCGTCGCCAACGCGTGCGTGCGCAAGCGCTCGACGGCATCCTCCCCGGGAGGATCCTCGGGCAGGAACTCGATCGTCGCGCGGCCCGCGCCCAGGGGTACGGATGCCGCGACCTCGGGCAGCTCGTCGGCGCCGGCAGCGATCTCGAGCGACCCGCCGCCGATGTCGAGCAGCAGGATCTGCCCTGCCGACCAGCCGAACCAGCGACGCACCGCGAGGAACGTGAAGCGGGCCTCGGATTCGCCGCCGAGCACCTGCAGCTCCTGCCCGAGCGCCGTCTCGATGCGGGCGATCACGTCGGCGCCGTTGGTCGCCTCGCGCACCGCGCTCGTCGCGGTGGCGAGCAGCTCGGCTACGCCCTCCTTCTCGGCGGTCTCACGTGCCTGCGCCGCGGCATCCACCAGCGCCTGCACGCCGGTCTCGCTGATCGAGCCGTCGGGCTCGAGATAGCGCATCAGGCGCAGGACGGTGCGGCGGCTCGTCGTCGCGTGCGGCCGGCCGCCGGGGTGGACGTCGGCGACGAGAAGGTGGACGGTGTTCGAGCCGATGTCGAGGACTCCGAGGCGCATGCGCTCAGCGTATCCACAGATAGAGTGGGCGCGATGTCCACCGACGACGTGCCCCGCGAGACCCTCTCGCCGCAGCTCTACCGCGAAATCGACCGCGCCGACTGGGCGCGCCTGGCCGGGGGGATCCCGAACCCGCTCAGCGAGACAGAGGTCGTGCAGCTGCGGGGCATCGGCGACCGGCTCGACCTGACCGAGGTGCGCGAGGTGTACCTGCCGCTCAGCCGCCTGCTGTCGACGTACGCCGAGAACACGAAACGGCTCGGCGCGGAAGAGGCCACGTTCCTCGGTGAACCCGAAGCGACGACGACGCCGTTCGTCGTCGCGGTCGCCGGCTCGGTCGCGGTAGGCAAGTCGACGATCGCGCGCCTGCTGCGCGAGCTCATGAGCCGCTGGCCCGGCACGCCGCGCGTCGAGCTCGTGACGACCGACGGCTTCCTGTACCCGAACGCCGAGCTCGAGCGGCGCGGCATCATGCACCGCAAGGGGTTCCCCGAGTCGTACGACCGGCGGGCGCTCGTGCAGTTCCTCACCGACGTGAAGTCGGGGGCGCCCGAGGCACGGGCCCCGTTCTACTCGCACGTGCGCTACGACATCATGCCCGACGCGCAGGTGACGGTGCGGCGCCCCGACGTGGTCATCGTCGAGGGGCTCAACGTGCTGTCGCCGCCGCCCACGCCGCACGACGTCGCCGTGAGCGACCTGTTCGACTTCTCGATCTACGTCGATGCCGACGATGCCGACATCGCACAATGGTTCGCCTCGCGGTTCCTCGCGCTGCGGCAGGGGGCGTTCACCAACCCGAACTCGTTCTTCAAGGTGTTCGCCGACCTGTCCGATGACGAAGCCGTCGACAAGGCGATGGGGTTCTGGAACGACATCAACCTGCCGAACCTGCGTGAGAACGTCGAACCCACGAAGCACCGCGCGACCCTCGTTCTACGGAAGGCCGCCGACCACGCCGTCGAGACGGTGCTGCTGCGGAAGCTGTAGGGGCGGGCGTCCGGGCGGGGCGGCTGGCCACTGACCGCCGATCCCTCACCCCCGGGTCGAACCCTCATACCTCAGACGTCTGGCGCGTGAGGGTTCGGTCGGGGGGTGTGGGTTCGCGGCTGGCGTGAGGCGCTGGTGGGCGCGGGCGCGGGCGGGTGCGCGCGGGCTAGGTGTGAGCGCGCGGTCACACGCGGGCGAGGACGCGGTCGACCACGTGCTCGGCGATCGCGAGGGAGCTCGTCGCGCCCGGTGACGGCGCATTGCGCACGTGGGTCGTCGCGCCCGACTCGTCGAACGCGAAGTCGTCGACCAGCCGCCCGCCGGCATCCATCGCCTGGGCGCGGATGCCCCGGGTCAGGCGCGTCGCGCCCGCCCCCTCGATCGCGGGCACGTACCGCTGTGCTTGCTGGAGGAAGTAACGCTTCGACAGCACGGTGCGCGCCTCGCGCGCGGCGCTTGCGGCGTTCGCGCCGGCGAACCGCCAGAAACCGGGCATCGACAGTGTCTCGGCGAGGTCGCGAGGGGTCAGACCGAGCCCGCGGTAGCCGCCGCGCGAGAGCGACAGGAACGCGTTCGGGCCGACGGTTATCTCGCCGTCGAAGCGCTTGGTCAGGTGTACGCCGAGGAACGGATAGCGCGGGTCGGGCACCGGGTAGACGAGTCCGTTGAGCACATCCTTGAACGCGGGATCGAGCAGGAAGTACTGCCCGAAGAACGGCACGATACGAGGATCGGCCGCGCCGCCAGAACGACGCGCGAGCCTGTCCGACCACGCCCCCGCGCACACGATCACGTGATCGGCGCGGACGTCGCCCGTCGCGGTGCGGACGATCGCGCGGCCGGACTCGTGATCGATTCGGGTCACCTCGGTGTCGAAGTGGATCGCGCCGCCGCCCGCCACGACGTCGTCGGCGAGGGCCCGCGTGATCGCCGTGTAGTCGACGACGGCGGTGACCGGCGAGCGCAGCGCCGCGCGGCCGACCGCGTTCGGTTCGACGTCGCGGATGCCGTCGGGTCCGAGCATCTCGACGCCCGGCACGCCGTTGGCGATGGCGCGGGTGCGGATGCCGGCCAGGCGGCCTTCTTCGACCTCGTCGAGAGCGACGACGAGCTTGCCGCACTCGAGGTAGGGCAGTCGCTTCTCGGCGCAGTAGTCCTTGAGCAGCGCGCCGCCGCGTCGGCACAGGCGCGCCTTCAGGCCGCCCGGCTCGTAGTAGAGGCCGGCGTGCACGACACCGGAGTTGTGGCCGGTCTGGTGCGCGGCCGGGCGGGGCTCTTTGTCGAGCAGGGTGACCTGCGCCCCCGGCATCCGCCGGGTAAGTTCGCGCGCGACCGCAGCGCCGATGATCCCGGCGCCGACGACGGCGAAGCTCTTCGCGCCGGATGCCATCAGTCGGCGACCCGAAGGCCGTCGCCGTCGACGACGTAGCGCTCGCCGGAGTCGGGGCTCACCCAGTCGTCGCCGTCGGCGACCAGCGGCGTGCCTGTGCGGCCGACCCACCCGATGCGCTTGGCGGGAACGCCCGCGACGAGAGCGTGCGGCGGAACGTCCTTCGTGACGACGGCGCCTGCGGCCACGAGCGCCCACGCGCCGATCGTGACAGGGGCGATGCACACCGACCGGGCACCGATTGACGCTCCCTGCTCGACAGTGACGCCGACGGCGTGCCAGTCGTCGGGCCCTTTCAGCGATCCGTCGGGGTTCGCCGCGCGGGGGAACTCGTCGTTCGTGAACACGACCGCTGGGCCTATGAAGACACCGTCGCCCACGACCGCCGGCTCGTAGACGAGCGCGTAGTTCTGCACCTTGCACGCGTCACCGAGGACCACACCCGGCCCGATGTACGCACCTCGCCCGATGTTGCAGTCTGCGCCCAATCGTGCGCCCGCGCGCACCTGGGCGAGATGCCACACGCGGGTGCGCGCGCCGAGGATGACGCCGTCGTCGATGTCGGCGGACGGCTGGACGACCGGGTCGTCTGCAGGCGTGGTGCTGGTGGTCATGGCATCCTCCCCAGGGATCGTTCTGACGCATCCGAGGTTCAGTATTGTGCCCGCGAGCGCGATCTGGCTACACTGCGGAGCGGGGGACACTCCGATCGATCCATTCCTCTGGGGGGAACGGATCATGCGCCGTGGGGGCGCTGATCGGTGTGCGATGACCCGTCTCGTGACTCGCGGGGCGGGCGACTGGGGATATGAGTAATGGGGACACACCGGGGGATCGGCGCAGTCGCGCCGGCCACTTCTTGGCCGCGACGCGCGATCGCGCTGCTGGCCATCGCCGCGGCGCTCGCTGCATCTCTCGTGGTATCGGCGACGCCGAACCGCGCCGATGCCGCGAGCGCCTGCGGCGCCGGGGTCAACGCGATCGCGTGCGAGAACCAGCAGACCGGTACCGACCCCGAGATCTGGGACATCTCCGGCGCGGGTGACGGCAGCATCCAGGGCTTCGCGACCGACATCTCGGTCAACGCTGGTTCGCGCATCGACTTCAAGATCGACACGGATGCCTCGGCGTACGCGATCGATGTGTATCGCACCGGGTGGTATCAGGGCCTCGGTGCGCGATTCGTCACGTCCGTTCCGGTGTCGGCGGCTTTGCCGCAGCATCAGCCGGAATGCATCTCGGATGTCACCACCGAGCTCTATGACTGCGGCACATGGGGTGTCTCGGCATCCTGGAACGTACCGGCGACAGCCGTATCTGGCGTGTACGTCGCGAAGCTGACCCGCACCGACACCGGCGGTGCGAGCCACATCATCTTCATCGTGCGCAACGACGGCAACACGTCGCAGGTGCTCTTCCAGACCTCCGACCCGACGTGGCAGGCGTACAACCCCTACGGCGGGTCGGACTTCTATCAGGGCGCGGACAACGGGCGGGCGTACAAGATCAGCTACAACCGGCCGATCGCGACTCGGGACGTGAGCGCCGGACGCGACTTCTACTTCAGTTCGGAGTTCGCGACGGTGCGCTTCCTCGAGCGCAACGGCTACGACGTGTCGTACCTCGCGGGGGTCGACACCGACCGTCGCGGCGCCGAGTTGAAGAACCACAAGGTGTTCCTGTCGGTCGGCCACGACGAGTACTGGTCGGGCGCTCAGCGTGCCAACATCGAGTCGGCGCGGGATGCCGGCGTGAACCTCCAGTTCCTCACGGGCAACGAGGGGTACTGGCGCACGCGCTACGAGAACTCCGTCGACGGGTCGAACACCGCGTACAGGACCCTGGTGTCGTACAAGGAGACGTGGTCGAACGCGAAGATCGACCCGAGCGCGGAGTGGACCGGCACGTGGCGCGACCCGCGCTTTGCCGGTGCCGCTCAAGGCGGTCATTCGCCCGAGAACGCGCTCACCGGCACGATGTACATGGTCAACAACGACGATCTCGCGGTCACCGTGTCGGCCGATGAGGGCAAGACAAGGCTGTGGCGCAACACGTCGCTCGCGAACCTCGCCACGGGGACGAGAGCCGAGCTCGCGCCGCACACGATCGGCTACGAGTCCAATGAAGACATCGACAACGGGTTCCGCCCCGCCGGTCTGGTGCGTCTGTCGACGACGACGGGGAACACTCCGCAGTACCTGACGGACTACGGCAACACCGTCGTTGCCGGGACCACCACTCACCACGTAACGCTGTACCGTGCTTCGAGCGGCGCACTGGTGTTCTCTGCGGCGAGCATCCAGTGGGGCTGGGGGCTCGACGAGCGTCACGACGGCAATGGCTCGCCCGCCGATGCTCGCATGCAGCAAGCACAGGTGAACCTGCTCGCCGACATGGGAGCGCAGCCGTCGACGCTCATGAGCGGGTTGACGCCGGCTTCGGCGAGCACCGACTCCGCTGCGCCGACTGCGACGATCACGAGCCCGACCGAGGGTCAGCAAGTCACGCACGGCACGACTGTCACCGTCACCGGCACCGCAGCCGATGCGGGTGGTGGCCGGGTCGCGGGCGTGGAGGTCTCGGTGGACGGCGGCGCCACCTGGCACGCCGCGAGCGGGACGACCTCGTGGTCGTACTCATACATCCAGCAGGGATCGGGCCCCACGGCGATCCGCGCGCGAGCAATCGACGACAGCGCGAACTTCTCGGCGAGCGGTGCGACGCGCACGGTATCGGTGGCCGGACCGGCATCCATCTTCGGTTCCGAGGTGCCGACACGGCCCTCTGCAGATGACGGACAGGCGGTCGAGCTCGGCATCACATTCCACCCCGATCGGGATGGCTACGTCTCGGGGGTGCGCTTCTACAAGGGCGCCTCGAACACAGGAACCCACGTCGGCACGCTGTGGAGCGCTGACGGCACCGCGCTCGCGCAGGTGGCCTTCGTCGGCGAGACCGCCACCGGTTGGCAGACCGCGACGTTCGCACAGCCCGTCGCCGTCACCGCCGGTACCTCGTATGTCGTCTCGTACACTGCGCCGCAGGGCGGCTACGCCTACGTCGACGATTATTGGCCATACCGGAATCGTGCTTCGTCGCCGCTCGTGGTCACGCCCGGCGTGGGGGCGGAAAGCCCGGGAGTCTACGGACAGGCGGGCAGGTTCCCGACGCTTACGTACGGGACCTCCAACTACTACGTCGATCCCGTGTTCGAGACGGCGGCGGCGACGCCGACGAGGCTCGCAGCGCGCACTCCGGCTCAGGGATCCGCGTCGGTCGAGGTCGACACGGCGATCGTCGCCGTCACGACGCGCGATGTCACCGCAGCGGCCATCACCGTGACGGGCCCGACGGGCTCCATCGCCGGCAACGTCTCCTACGACTCGGCCACGCGGACGATCCGCTTCGCGCCGACACAGCCGCTGGCTGCCTCCACGACGTACTCGGTGACGGTGTCGGCGACGCCCGTCGACGGCTCAGCGTTCGACGCGGGCGAGCCGTGGAGCTTCACGACCGCGGCCCCGAGCGTTCCCGAGGGAACCTGCCCGTGCTCGCTGTATAGGGATGCCGATCGTCCGACCGTCGCCGCAGACCCCGACACGGTGCCCGTCACTCTGGGAATGGCGTTCACGGTGGAGGCGCCGGGCGCGATCACCGGCATCCGCTTCTACAAGAACCTGCTCAACACCGGCACGCACACCGGCGCTCTGTGGACGGCCGCCGGGGAGAAGCTTGCCGATGTCGCCTTCACGGACGAGAGCGCATCGGGGTGGCAGGTCGCGCAGTTGTCGACGCCGGTCGCCGTCGCGCCCGGCACGGAGTACGTCGTCTCGTACACCGCTCCGGTCGGTCGGTACTCGGCGACGCCGAACGCGTTCGTCGCGCCCGTGACCCGTGGTCCGATCACGGCCGTCAGCCAGGGTGGTGCGTACTCGTACTCGGGCGGCTTCCCGGCCAACCGCTCAGCAGCCAGCTACCTGGTCGACGTCGTCTTCGAGCGTGTTGGCTCGGCGCCGACGCTGGTGTCGACGAGCCCGACGGCCGGAGCGACGGGTGTCGCGCGTTCGGCGACGATCTCGGCGACATTCTCGGAGCCGTTGACAGGGCCGGCGACAATCGCCCTCATTTCGGGCGGAGCCCCGATCTCGGGCGCCGTGACCGTCAGCGGCGCCACCGTGACCTTCACGCCGGCAGCGCCGCTCGCCTACGGCTCCACGGTCACCGCGACGGTCTCGAATGCCTCCGGCACGGGGGGAATCGCGCCCGCGCGGAGTTGGTCGTTCACAGTCATCGCGGACCCGGCACAGGTCACACCCGTGTCGCTGTTCGGTGCCGCCGATCCGGGCGCGAGCAGCGGCGTCGACGGCACCTCAGTCGAACTCGGCACCGTGTTCTCGAGCTCGGTCGCCGGGGAGGTCACGGCCCTGCGGTTCTACAAGCTGGCCGGCGACACGGGCACGCACACCGGCACCCTCTGGGGACCGACCGGGCAGGCGTTGACGACAGTGACCTTCAGCGGCGAGAGTGCGTCAGGCTGGCAGACCGCGACTCTGGCCTCGCCCATCGCACTCGCCGCCGGCACCAGGTACACCGTGTCGTTCCTCTCGCCGCAGGGTCGCTATCCGTTCATCACGGGCTACTTCTCGGCGCCCCGCTCGAGTGGACCGCTGACGGCGACGAACGGAACCTATCGCTACGGCACGGGGGGAGTCGTACCAACCTCGTCGTGGCAGTCGTCGAGTTACTTCGCCGACGTCATCTTCACGGCGGGCACGACCAGCGCGCCCGCGCCGGCGATCACGGCGAAGACGCCGACGGGCAGTGCTGTCGCGACCACCGCTGCGATCACCGCGACGCTCTCGCAGGATGTGGCCGCGCCGTCGCTGTCGGTATCTGCCGGTGGCGTGGCCGTCGCGGGGACGGCGATGTACGCCGCGGCGACGCGAACGCTTACGTTCACGCCAGCGACGACACTGACGGCAGCGACGGCCTACACCGCCACCGTGACCATCGCCGGGCAGACGCTCGACCAGTGGACATTCACGACCGCCGCACCCGACCTGCCGGGCACCGTCGAGAACCTCTTCGGCACGGCTGTTCCGGCGACGACGGCGAGTACCGATTCGGCAGCCGTCGAGCTCGGCACCGCCTTCACTGTCGCGAAGGCCGGATCGGTCACTGCCATACGTTTCTACAAGGGCGCAGGCAACACCGGAACGCACGTCGGGTCGCTGTGGAGTGCGACCGGAGAGCGACTGGCGACCGTGACGTTCACGGGGGAGACCGCCGGCGGATGGCAGCGCGCCGCTTTGTCGAGCCCCGTGGTGGTGACCCCGGGCAGCACCTACGTCGTCTCGTACCTGGCGCCGGTGGGGCGCTACGCCATCGAAGCGGGCTACTTCTCGACCACCCGCACGAGCGGATCCATCACCGCGCCCGCGTCGTCGAACGGACGTTTCG
>Ga0160441_101152_pt1 | contig 10147 bp, 6 predicted proteins | sample HID1971K_E1MG_FD_108260 | JGI IMG/M metagenome (GOLD analysis project Ga0160441, IMG submission 108260) | Enriched millipede-associated microbial communities from UW Madison campus, WI, USA - HID1971K_E1 MG | ecosystem: Host-associated > Arthropoda: Insects > Digestive system > Unclassified ... | reverse complement strand
GCGGCCGCCTGCGCATCTTCACCAAGCTCTTCTTGCCGCTGTCGAAGCCGCCGTTCGTCGTCATGGGCATCACGGCGTTCCTCGCCTACTGGAACTCGTACGTGTGGCCCATCATGACGATCACCACGCCCGATCAGTTCGTCGTGCAGCAGTATCTCGCCACCTTCCGCTCCGAGCGCAGCACAGAGCTCGGGCTGCTGATCGCCGGCTCCGTGCTCGCCGCAGCTCCCGTCGTGATCCTGTTCCTCATCTTCCAGCGGCAGATCATCGGCAACATCAAGATGGCCGGTCTCAAGTGATGCACGTGCTGGGCCTCCCTGAAAGAGCGGGAGGGGCGCCATGATGCGACGATCGAGAACGTCGTGCGCGACGACATCGTGACGTATGCCATGCGCTGGGATCGCTGGGAGGGCGCGCTTCCTAGGATGGGCTGAGCACTGAATCCGGATGCCCGAGCACGGGCGAGCGGGGAGGCGGACGGATGACCACCGAGCGGCTGGCAGCGGTATACGAATCGTTCGACGACCGGTTCGCCGACGTTGGCGGAGACCGCTACGTCGAGTGCGTGTTCGACGACGGACGTTGGCTGGAGGGCCCGGCCTACCACCCGGCGCATCGCTTCGTGCTGTTCAGCGACATCCCGAACGAACGTGTGCTGCGCTTCGACGAGCGCACGCGCCGCGTCGACGTCTTCGATGCGGCGTCGGGCTTCGCGAACGGCCGCACCGTCGACGCACAGGGGCGATTCGTGTGGTGCGAGCACGGCGGACGCCGTGTCGCGCGGCTCGAGCACGACGGCTCGACGAGCGTCGTGGCAGACGCCTACGCAGGGGTGCCCCTGAACAGCCCGAACGACGTGGCCGTCCACCGCGACGGCTCGGTCTGGTTCACAGATCCGACCTACGGAATCCTCAGCGACTACGAAGGGGTCGCCGCGGCCCCGCAGCAGACGGTGCGCGGCGTGTACCGCGTGGACGCGGGCGGCTCGATCGCGCTGCGTATCGGCGAGCTCGACCAGCCGAACGGCATCGCCTTCCACCCCGAGGGCACGTCCGTCTATGTCACCGACAGCGGCACACCCGCCATATGGCGGGCCGAGGTTCGGGCCGACGGCTCGACCGGCGCACCTGAACGGCTCGCGGACGCCGACGTGGTCTACGACGGGATCCGCACTGACGCCCTCGGTCGGCTATGGGTGGCCGCCGCCGACGGGGTGCGTTGCCATGCCGCCGACGGAACGCTGATCGGCCGCATCCCACTGCCGGAGACCGTCGCCAACCTCGAGTTCGGTGGGCCCCGGCGCAACATCCTCTACATCACGGCCACGTCGAGCCTCTACGTCCTGCGCACCACGGTGAGGGGGCGCGCCCTCGCCGGCGGGTGAGACGGACCCCGCCGCCTCGCGTGCCGGAGCGGCCGGGACCTCAGTCCTGCGGCGCTCGCGGGGGCGTCGCGCCGATGTCGGGCACCGGAGCGGTGCCTAGGTGGATCTCCATGTCGTCGGCGCTCGGCGACTTGGGGCGACGGGCCGTCGGCCGGTCGAGGTAGAACATCGCGGTCGAGGCGATGTCGTCGCGCAGCGGCAGATAGCGCCAGCCGCTGCGCCACCCGAGCGCCTGGATGTCGACCCTGGGGATGCCGGTGGTGAAGTGGATCGGGTCGAGCAGATGCCAGCGGTACATGCCGAAGCGGTGCTGGCTGACATAGAGCCCGTCGGGGCGGATCACCTGCGGCATTCCGAGGTACGGGGTGGAGAACTCGGTATATCCCTTGCCGGGGATGTCGAAGTTCCACGCGCCGCCGAAGTAGTCCTCGGTGCCTGTGCCGCAGATCGTCGGATAGTCGGCGTCGTCGTCGAGATAGAACTTGATCTCGCCTTCGCCCCACCAGCCGTTGGAATTGACGCCCCACGCGAGGTACGTGCCGACGTACTGGCCGCGGCCCTCGATGCCCTCGAGGATCGTGTGCGGCACCAGCTCGTCCAGCAGGTTCGAACGTCGCCACTGCGCGTGGAAGTAGCCCTCGTTCGCGTAGTCGCCGCCGATCTCGTACGTCACCTGGTAGTAGACGCGCACGTCGAGCACCGACGTGTTCTCGATCGTGAGTCGTGCGCCTGTGCGGAACGGCATGGGCCAGTATGAGTTGAACCCGCCGTGGGGGTTCGCGGCGATCGCCTGCGAGTTCACCTGCGCGAACACGCCCCACCCGTTGCAGAAGAAATCGCCGTACGGCACCTCGACGGCAGGCTCGTCGGCGCGGTCCCAGTAGGCGCGCAGGATGAGCGTGCGCCAGTTGTCGGTGTGGGTTGTGATCCAGATGTGCGTGATCTTGCCGCCGCCCTGGATGTCGGCCAGGTCGAAGGTCTCGCCGGCCTTGATGTCGACGCTCGGCGAGATCTTCCACCCGGGGCCGAGGTCGCGGGCGCAGGAGGCGCCGGTGCCCTCGGTGGCACGGCCGCCGCCGCCGACCGATCCGTCGAAGTTCTCGGGCGAGATGGACCTGGTCTGCAGCGAGCGCAGGGACGCGATCGAGGAGAGGTCGGTGGAGGGGGACTGGGAAGCGTTCATCGGGCGGCACGTCCTCGTGTCGGCGCACCGTGCAGCGATGCGCTCGTTCGATCAGAAGTAGGATATTTTGGAATCGATTTCAACACTGTATGGTGGGCTGACCGGCATGTCAACGCGAGCCGGAGCTTGGGGAAGCGGGTGGCATGGCCACGATCTATGAAGTCGCGAAGCTCGCCGGAGTGTCGCCGGCGACGGTCTCGCGCGTCTTCAACGGCATGGGCGTGTCGGACGAGAAGACGCTCGCGGTGCGCGAGGCAGCGCGGCAGCTCAAGTTCACTCCGAACCGGACGGCGCGCACGCTCCGCCGCCAGGCGTCGGAGGTCATCGCCCTCGTGATCCCCGACATCGAGAACCCGTACTTCACCGAGATGGCGCGCGGCGTCGAGGATGTCGCGTCGCAGGCCGGTTACTCCGTCGTGTTGTGCAACACCGACTCGCAGATCGAGAAAGAGGCGACGTACCTCCAGATCGCGATCTCGGAGCACATGGCCGGCGTGATCCTCGCCGCGGCATCCGACCACACCAACCTCGACGAGGTCATCGCGACCGGCCGGCCGGTCGTCGCCGTCGACCGCGGAACCGGATACGACATCGACGGCGTCGTGATGGCGAACCGCACGGCGGGGCAGGCGGCGACCGAGAACCTGGTGCAGGCGGGCTACAGGCGGATCGCCTGCATCACCGGACCCCAGCACATCGAGACCGCCTACGAGCGAGCCCAGGGCTGGCGCGCTGTGCTCGCGCGGCACTTCCCCGACGGCGATCCCGACGAGCTGCTGCGCTATTCGACGTTCCGCGTCGACGGCGGCCGCGAGGTGATGGAAGAGCTCCTCGCCCTCCCCGAGCCGCCGGATGCCGTCGTCGCGTGCAACAACATGCTCGGGGTGGGCGCGATCCAGGTGCTCACCGAGCACGGTCTCACCCCGCCCAAGCTCGGCGTCGCCGTGGTGGGCTCGCTGCCGTTCACGACGCTCTCGCCGACGGCCGTCACGGTCGTGCGCCTGCCGGCGCGGCACATGGGGGTGACGGCGGCCAAGATGCTGCTCGAGCGCATCAACGGCGACGACCAGCCTGCGCGCACGGTCGTACTGCGCAACGAGGTGCAGCCGGCGCGCGCTTCCGTCCGCGGCTGATCCTCCCCGTCGGTTTCACGCCGACTGCCGTTTCGCACGGTTGATCATGAAATCGATTTCGTCTACAGTGGACGCATTCGCCAGGCCTCATCCGTCGGGCCGGCGCTGTCGTGATCGAGGAGGATCCGATGACCGTCCGCTGCACGCTCGGTGTCGATATCGGCACGTCCAGCAGCAAGGGCGTGCTCGTGGACGGGCACGGCCGGATCATCGCTGCGGCCACCCGCGAGCACGAGGTCTCGCGGCCCCGCACGAACCACGTCGAGATGGATGCCCGCGTCTGGTGGGACGAATTGGTGTCGCTCGCCCGAGAGCTGCCCGAGCGGGCACGCGAACAGGGCATGGAGCCCGAGATCGCGGCGGTGGGCGTGAGCGGCATGGGCCCGTGCGTGCTGCTCGTCGACAACGGCGACGACCCGGTGCGTCCCGCGATTCTCTACGGCATCGACATGCGCGCCGGCGCGCAGATCACCCGCATGACCGACGAGCTCGGTGCCGACGAGATCGTGCGCGTCGGGGGATCGACCCTCACGTCGCAGGCCGCGGGGCCGAAGGTCGTGTGGATCGCCGACGAGGAGCCCGCCGCCTACGCACGGGCACGGCGCCTGTTCATGCCCGCGTCGTGGCTGGTCCGCCGCCTCACCGGCGCCTACGTGCTCGACCACCAGTCCGCCAGCCAGTGCTCGCCGCTCTACGACGTCGACGCCGCAGCGTGGCACGAGCCGTGGTGGCGGCGCTTCGCGCCCGGCATCGAGGCGCCGGCCCTCGCGTGGGCGGGCGAGGTCGCCGGAACCGTGACCGATGCTGCGGCAGCGGCCACCGGCATCCCCTCCGGCACCCCCGTCATCACGGGGACCATCGACGCGTGGATGGAGGCGGTCAGCGTCGGCGCCCACCAGGACGGCGACCTGATGCTGATGTACGGCACCACGATGTTCATGATCTTCACGAACACCGTCGCGACCGGCACCGAGACACAGCGCACGCCATCGATGTGGACGACGGTCGGCGCGTTCCCCGGCACCCGCAACCTCGCCGGCGGTCTGGCGACGTCGGGGGCGCTGACGGCGTGGCTGAGAGGTGTCACGGATGCCGACTACCCGGCGCTCCTCGTCGAGGCAGAGGTCTCGGGGCGTGGGGCGCGAGGGCTCGTCATGCTGCCGTACTTCGCCGGTGAGCGGACCCCGATCCAGGACCCGGACGCCCGCGGCGTGATCGCCGGGCTCACCCTCGACCACACGCGCGGCGACTTGTACCGTGCCGCATTGGAGGCCACCGCGCTCGGGGTGCGTCACAACGTCGAGACGATGCGCGCTGCGGGCGCCGACATCCGCCGCATCGTCGCGGTCGGCGGCGGCACGCAGGGCGGGCTGTGGCTGCAGATCGTCTCGGACGCCACCGGACTCGTGCAGGAGGTGCCGCACACGACGATCGGCGCGAGCTACGGCGCCGCGTTCCTCGCGGCCGCGGCCGTCGCCGTCGAGTCGCCGCGCATCGGCGACTGGAACCCGATCGCGCAGGCCGTGCACCCCGATCCCGACGCCCAACCGTTCTACGACGAGCTCTTCGACCGTTATCAGCGCCTCTACGCCTCGACCCGGGAGCTCGTCCACGAGCTCGCGGCCGAGCAGCGCCAGGCGCTGCCACAGGAGGCGATGGCATGACCGACCGATCCGGCACGCGACGAGAGGCCCGGCGGGCCTGCGGCATCCCGCACACCGCCGAGCGCGCGGCGTTTCCCCTCGGCGGCATCGGCACGGGCAACGTCTCGCTCGGCGCGCGGGGCGAGCTGCGCGACTGGGAGCTGGAGAACCTCCCCGACAAGGGGCGGATGAACCCGTACTCCTTCTTCGCGATCCACGCCGCGCCCCTCGACGGCGACGGCGGCGCGGATGCCGCCACCTCGGTCACGCGCGTGCTCGAGGCCCGCATCACAGGTCGTCGCGACATCGACGCCGGGTTCCTCTTCGAGTGGCAGGCAGGGCTCCCGCGGCTGCAAGCGGCGACGCTGCACGGCGAGTACCCCGTGGTCGACATCGACTTCGACGACGACGTGCTGCCGGTCGACGTGTCACTGCGTGCGTTCACGCCACTCGTGCCGCTCGACCCCGACGCGTCCGGCATCCCGGCCGCGGTGCTGCGGTACCGCGTCACGAATCCGTCCGACCGACGTGTGCGGGTGACGGTCGCCGGCAGCGTGAGCCACACCGCCGGGCGCGGCGATGGGCCGTTCGGCATGCGCGCGCAGCAGACCGTGCGCTGGCGCGAGGATGACGGCATCCGGGGTCTCGACTTCGGCATCCGGCTTCCCGAAGACGACCCCGGGTACGGCACGCTGAGCCTGACGACCACCGACCCCGCCACGACGGCGAAGCCGCAGTGGGTGACGGGGTTCTGGCCCGACGGGGCGCGGCTGTTCTGGAACGATCTGAGCGACGACGGGCTGCTGGCGCCCGAGCCCCGCCTCACGCTGGAGGACCGCCCGCGCGGGCTGTTCGCGGACTCCGCGGCGGCGGGGCCGGTGAGCGAGGAGGAGCTGTTCGAGCGCCTGCCCCGGCTGCGTACCGGATCGCTCGGGATCGTGCACGAGCTCGCGCCGGGCGAGAGCCGCGACTTCGAGTTCGTGCTGGCATGGAGCTTCCCCAACCGCCACCGGTCATGGCACGGGCACATCGTCGCGGACGACCGCTCCGACGAGGGCATCGTGCGCAACCGGTACGCGACGCTGTGGCCCGACGCGTGGGCGGCGGCATCCCATCTGCATCGTGAGCTTCCCGCGCTCGAGACGACCACGCTCGCGTTCGTCGAGGCGCTGTACGGCGGCACGCTCGACCCCGTCGTCGCCGACGCCGTCGGCGCCAACATCGCGGCGGCCCGCTCGACCACGGCGTTCGTCGTCGAGACGCCCAACCCCGACCTCGGAGCCGGGCCGGTGTTCGCCGCGTGGGAGGGCTCGTTCGACCACGGCGGCTCGTGCGAGGGCACGTGCACGCACGTGTGGTCATACGCGCAGACGATGGCGTGGCTGTTCCCGTCGCTGGAACGTAGCGCCCGCCGCGTCGAGTTCCTGCTCGAGACCGACGGCGACGGCGCGCAGAAGTTCCGCAGCAATCGCGTGTTCGGCGGTGCGCCGTGGTTCATGGGGCCGGCGGTCGACGGGCAGCTCGGCACGTTCCTGCGGCTGCACCGCGAATGGCGCTTCAGCGGCGACGACGCGTTCCTGCGCGAGACATGGCCGGCCGCCGTGCGCACGCTCGAGCACGCGATCCGCGAATGGGACCGCGACGGCGACGGCATGCTCGACGGCGAGCTGCACAACACGTACGACATCGAGTTCCACGGGATCGACCCGCTCGCCAACGGCATGTTCGCGGCGGCGCTGCGGGCAGGCGCCCGCATGGCCGCGCACCTCGGCGAGACTGCGTGCGCGGCGGACTGGCTCGATCGCGCCGACCGCGTCGCGGCGGGCATGGACGACCTGCTGTGGAACGGCGAGTACTACCGCCAAGTGATTGACGACGTCGACGCGCACCGCTACCAGTACGGCGAGGGCGTGCTGTCGGACCAGCTGCTCGGCCAGTTCCACGCGTGGACCAACGGCCTCGGCGACCTGCTGCCGCGTGAGCGGCTGCGCAGCGCGCTCGCGGCGATCATCACCCACAACCACCGATCCGACCTGACCGCGCACGAGAGCACGCAGCGCGTCTATGCGCTGAACGACGAGGGCGGGCTGCTGCTCGCCTCGTGGCCGCGCGGCGGCCGCCCGGCGATCCCGTTCGTCTACTCCGACGAAGTCTGGACAGGCATCGAGCACCAGGTGGCGGCATCCCTCGTCTACGCAGGCCTCATCGACGAGGCTCTCGACGTCGAGCGCACGCTGCGCTCGCGCTACGACGGCCACTACCGCAGCCCGTGGAACGAGATCGAGTGCGGCAACCACTACGCCCGCTCGCTCGCCTCGTGGGGATTGCTGCTCGCCTTCAGCGGCGTGCAGTGGGATGCCCCCGCCCGCACACTCTCTTTCGACCCCGCCGTCGGTGGTCCATTCCGTGGGCTGTTCACGACCGGCGGGGCATGGGGACGCATCGAGGTCGACGGCGACGAGCTCACGCTGCACGTCGACGGCGGATCGCTCACCCTCGACCGCCTCGAACTGCGCGGACGCCCCGTGCACACCGGCGACGACCACCCCTTCACCTTGACGGGCGGCGAGAGCGTCAACGCACGCTCGGCCGCCGCTGTCGCAGACCCCTCACCTCAGGAGACCCCATGACCGGCTACCGCCTTCCCACCCTCCGCGAAACCCGGAGCACGCCGCCCAGGACCGCCTACCTCATCGCGTCGGGCGACCTGCGCGAGTCGGCGAATGCCGCGGGCTGGCCGACGCAGGTCGAACTCGAAGCCGGAGTCACCGGCGTGCTGAACGACCTCGGCTGGCAGGTGGTCCGCGCCAACGGCGTGGATCCGGCGACCGGCCACGGATTCATCTCCAGCCAGCGCATGGGCCTGGAGGTGTTCAAGACCATTCCGTCCGACGCGCCGCTGATCGTCGCCGAGGCGGTGTGGCAGTACTCGCACCACGTGCTGGCCGGGCTGCGCACCCACCAGGGTCCGATCCTGACGGTGGCGAACTTCGCGGGCGACTGGCCGGGCCTCGTGGGGCTGCTGGGCCTGAACGCCGGCTTGACCAAGATGGGCAAGGAATACGCCTCGATCTGGTCGGTCGACTTCACCGACGGCTGGTTCCGGGCGGGGCTGGAGGAGTGGACTGCGACCGGCCGCATCACGCACGACGCCTCGCACGTGCGTCCGCTCCCGGCACTCCCCGGCACCGCGGAGGTCGAGCTCGGGCGCGCCCTGGGCGATCAGCTGCTCGCCGACAAGGCCATCATCGGCGTCTTCGACGAGGGCTGCATGGGCATGTACAACGCGATCTTCGACGACGAGCTGCTCAACCGCACCGGCATCTACAAGGAGCGCCTCTCGCAGTCCGCGCTGTACGCCGAGATGCTGAATGTGACCGATGCGGAGGCCGACGCCGCGCTCGACTGGTTGACCGACCGTGGCATGACCTTCCGCTTCGGCACCGACGAGGCCACCGAGCTCACCGAGGCGCAGGTGCGGTGGCAGCTGAAGATGTACGTCGCGGCCCTCCGCATCGCCGACGACTTCGGGCTCGACGCCGTGGGCATCCAGTATCAGCAGGGGCTCAAGGATCTGGTGCCGGCATCCGATCTGGCCGAAGGCATCCTCAACTCGACCGAGCGCCCGCCGGTGCTCTCGCGCGACGGATCGCGCGAGCTGTTCGCCGGGCGCGCGTTCCCACACTTCAACGAGGCGGACGAGGGAGTCGCGGTCGACGCTCTCGTGACCGACCGGGTGTGGACGGCGATGGGGCTGGTGCCCGACAACACGCTGCACGACGTGCGCTGGGGCGAGGGCTTCGACGGCGAGTTCGTGTGGGTGTACGAGATCTCGGGCTCGGTGCCCGCGTCGCACCTCGGCGGCTGGGACAAGGCCGAGGGGTGGCGGCAGGGCCCGGTGTTCTTCCCGGCCGGCGGTTCGACGATCAACGGCGTCTCGAAGCCGGGCGAGGTCGTCCTCTCGCGCGTCTTCATCGCCGACGGCGTGCTGCAGGCCGACATCTTCCGCGGCACGGTCGTCGAGCTTCCCGCCGAAGAGACCCAGCGCCGCAAGGATGCGACCAACCCGGAGTGGCCGATCGCGCACGTCGTGCTGCACGACGTCACGCGCGACCAGTTCATGGCACGGCACAAGGCCAACCACGCCCAGCTCGTCTACGCGCCCGACGCCGAGACCGCCGACCGCGCGCTGGTCGTGAAGGCCGCGATGCTCGACCGCATGGGCATCCGGGTGCACCTTGTCGGTCGCATCGCCGGCCTGTGAGTGCGAACGCTGAGGACGAGGGGATGCCGCACGATAGCGAGGGCAGGGAATGGGCCGAGGCCGTCGTCGACGGGCGCTGGCTGCGTCCTGCGCCCGTCGACGGTCCGCGCGAGCCGCGATGGGGACACCCCGACGGCCTGCAGCTAGGGCTGCATCCGCTGTCGGGACCGCGCGGTCTGCTGCGGCTGTACGCGCCGTACCTCGATCACCCGCGCGATCGGCTGCTGAACTTCATCGCGGTCGAGCCGATCCCGGCGGGCAGCACAGAGCGCGGGTACTCCGAGCTGGAACGCAGCGGCCTCGACGACGTGCCCGGGTTGCGCATGTGGTCGACGGACGACCCCGGCGCCCTCTCGCCGCGTGACCCGCGCGACCCGGTACGGGGCACGGTGGCGACGGTCGACGGCATCGAGACCCTCACCGTCGATGTCGCGGTGGAGCCGTTCGCGAACGCCGCCGATGTGTGGGTGCGCGCGGTGTTCCGCGCCGATCGGCCCCACGAGGTCTCGGTGGCCGCGTATCGGCGCCCGACCTCTGCGG
>Ga0160441_101137_pt1 | contig 10369 bp, 10 predicted proteins | sample HID1971K_E1MG_FD_108260 | JGI IMG/M metagenome (GOLD analysis project Ga0160441, IMG submission 108260) | Enriched millipede-associated microbial communities from UW Madison campus, WI, USA - HID1971K_E1 MG | ecosystem: Host-associated > Arthropoda: Insects > Digestive system > Unclassified ... | reverse complement strand
AGCGTGGCCTCACGGGCGGCGAGCTGCTCGAATCGTCCGGTCCAGTCCACGACCGCGGCACCGCGGATCGCCATGGGCACAGTATGGGCGCGCGGCGACCCGCGGGCAAGACCGCCGCGTCAGAGCTTGGCGTCCTGCTTCGGGATGAATACCTGCTTGATGATGAGAAGTATGGATGCCGTCACCGGGACGGCGATCAGGGCACCGAGCAGACCCATGAGCGTGCCGCCGATGAGGGCGCCGATCACGACGAGGGAGCCGGGGATCTCGATCGCCTTGCTCATCACCTTCGGCGTGATCACGTACGCCTCGATCTGGATGTAGATCAGGTAGGCGATGGCGAAGATCAGTGCCGCCAGCGGGCTGGTGAACAGCGCCAGCACGGTCGCGGTGATCCAGTAGAGGACCGGACCGACGAGGGGGATGATCGTGATCGCGAAGGCCAGGACGCCCATGAGGAGCGGGAACGGCAGTCCCAAGAAGAAGTGGAGCAGGAAGGCGACGATCGAGTTGAAGAACGCCAGCACCACCATCCCCATCAGGTAGCTGCCGACCGAGTCGGTGATCTCGTTCGTCATCGAGCGCACTTTGGGGCGGTTGCGCGCCGGAGCGAACTGCATGAGCGACTCCTTGATCCCCGGCAGAGACGCGATGAAGTACAGCGTCAGCACGATCACGATCAGACCGCCCGAAATCGCGGTCGCGATGCCGGCCCCGACCTTGAGCAGACCGCCGGAGATGGCGGCGATGTTCGCGGGATTGATGATCCACTTCTCTATGTCGGTGACCAGCGAGTCGAGCCCGGTGCCGAAGATCCCCTCGAGCCAGTGGAAGAAGTCGGACTTCTGGAAGTTGTCGATGGTTTGAGGGATCCCCTTGATGAGCGAGGTGATCTGCTCCACCAGGGTGGGGACGACCAGCAGGATCAGCCCCGCGAGGACGACGCCGAAGGTGAGGAACACGATGGTGATCGCCCAGGCGCGCTTCACGTTGTGGCGCACGAACCACTTGATGACCGGATCGAGGCCGAGAGCCGCGAACATCGCGAAGGCGATGTAGATGAGGATCGTGGCGATGTTGGTGAGGGCCAACCCGAGCAGAATGGCAGCCAGCCCGCCGAAGGTCAGGAGGAAGCCCACCGTGAACGGGCTGTCCAGGCGGGTCCAGAACGGCTTGCGGCCCCCCGCTGTCGGCATCACCGCGGTGCCGGCCGCGGCATCGGCCGTGCCCACAGCGGTGTCCGGTCCTGAGCCCTCCGTCGTCGGCTGGACGGCTTCGGCGCCGGTGGCACTCGTCGGGGGCGTGGCGTCAGTCATGCACACACTCTAGGTCCGCGACGTCGGGGTGCTCGAGCAGTCGGCGGTGACCGGCCGCTCGGGTAGGGTCGAGGGGCGAAGGAGGACCCCATGACCGAAGACCCCACGGCGACGCTCTCCCGGCTGCGCAGCAGCATCGACAATATCGACGCCGCCCTGGTGTATCTGCTCGCGGAGCGCTTCAAGGCGACCAAGCAGGTGGGGCACCTCAAGGCCGACCACGGCATGCCGGCATCCGACCCGGCGCGCGAGGAGCAGCAGGTGGCTCGCCTGCGCAGCCTCGCCGAACAGGCCGACCTCGATCCCGCCTTCGCCGAGAAGTGGTTCAACTTCGTCGTGGCCGAGGTCATCCGCCACCACACCGAAGCCGCCGACAGTCGCTGACCGGAACCGTGCCGATGAGCGGATGCCGGGGGCTCCGGTGCGTGCGCCGGCTCGCGGCATCCCCATCCCGCGATGTCTGCCGGGGAGACTACGGAACTGTCCGCCGCAGCGTGAGGTAAGAGATCCCGCCCAGCACGACGGTCAGCAGCAATCCCCAGGCGGCGAATCCCACGGCGCCGAGCTCGGCGAACCAGGTGAACATCTCGACCCATGCGTCGAAGCTTCCGATCGCCCAGAACCCGAGGATCATGAGTACGCCGATGCCGACCCAGATGGTCGTCAGCAGGGTCGCGCCGAACCGCTTGTAGATCGTGGCGGACCAGAACCCGAGCATGAAGATGAGCATCGCCATGACGAAGTAGAAGAACGCCGCGCCGAGGGGGCCGGAGGCGACCACCCAGTCCAGGGCGAAGAAGTACCCGTTGATACCCCACCCGTTCGTCGCGTCCTCGACCATGCCGCCGATCGCGAAGACGGCTGCCAGGATCACGGCGCACATCGCGGCGGCCAGCATGGTGCCGAAGAAGAACTCCCGGCGGGTGACGCTCATGGCCTGCGAGAACGGGAACGTCAGGGTGAGCGACGAGACCCCGACGAACAGCAGCACCCACAGCGGCGCCTGGGAGCCGCCGCCGTAGAACGGTCCGGGGATGCCGGCGTTGTAGAGGACGGCGTAGATCGCGATCGACATCGCGAACGAGGCACCCAGCACGATCAGCGGCACCCAGACGAACGTCTGCTTGTTGATCAGCTGCATGCGCACGACGTTGACGGTGCGGTTCATCGCAATGCTCCTTCATCGGATGCCGCGGCCCTGGCGGCGGCATGCTGGGTGGTGCGGACGATCAGCTGCTGCAGCGAGACGGGGGCGACATCGAGGCCCGCTGCGGCGAGGCGTTCACGGTCCTCTGCGGTGAGGGCGCCGAGCACGGTCACCGATGCGACATGGCCGAGGCTCTCGCGGTGGAGCACCTCGCGACCGCGGACGAACGTGTCGACCGCGTTCGCGTCACCCACGATGTTCGCGGCACGGTTGCGCACGGCATCCGTCTCCTCGTTCATGATGATGCGGCCGCGATCGATCACGAGCACGCGCTCGATGATGTTGGCCACCTCGTCGATCAGGTGGCTCGACAGGATCACCGTGCGCGGGTGCTCGGTATAGTCCTCGAGCAGCCGGTCGTAGAAGATCTGTCGTGCGACGGCATCGAGGCCGAGATACGGCTCGTCGAAGAACGTGATCTCGGCGCGGGCGGCCAGACCGATGATCACGCCGACCGCGGAGAGCTGGCCGCGCGACATCTTCTTGATGCGCGTCTTCATCGGCAGCTGGAAGTCCTCGATCAGCTGCCGGGCGAGCTCCTCGTTCCAGTTCCGGAAGAACAGCCGCGCCGCGCCGAAGGCGTGCTTCGCCAGCGCGTCGTCAGGGTACTTCTGGCTCTCGCGCACGAAGCACAGGCGTTCGAGCACCCTCGCGTTCTCGTAGGGGCGCTCGCCGAAGACGCGCACGTCCCCGCTCGTGGCGAAGTTCTGCGCCGTGAGGATCGACATGACGGTGGTCTTGCCGGCGCCGTTGCGGCCCAGCAGGCCGTAGATGGTGTCTTTCTCGATCGTGAAGCTCACGTCGTCCACCGCGAGGGTGTCGCGGTAGCGCTTGGTGAGGTTCTTCACCTCGATGACGGGGGTCGCGGTCGTCATCGTACGTTCCCTTCGGTGGTGGCGGCCGGCGCGGAGGCGCGGTCGCGGACGAGTTGGGCGAGGTCGTCGGGGGTGAGGCCGAGCTTGCGGGCCTCGGCGAGCAGCGGGTCGACGAAGCGGTCGGCGAAAGCGGCACGCCGCTCTCGCAGCAGCAGTTCGCGCGCACCCGGTGCCACGAACATGCCGATACCGCGGCGCTTGTACAGCACGCCCTTGTCGGCGAGCATGGCCACTCCCTTCGCGGCGGTCGCGGGGTTGATCCGGTAGAAGGCGGCGAGCTCGTTCGTGGACGGCGCCTGCGCCTCTTCGGCCAGGCTGCCGTCGATGATCGCGTCCTCCACGCTCTCGGCGATCTGGAGGAACAGCGCCCGGCCTTCTTCGATCACATTCCGCTCCGCTTGGTCGGTTACTTACTTGACTAAGTAACCATGCAACGCCGAGTGCGGAGCTGTCAACCCCCTCGTCGGGCGCCCGACGTGGTATCGCGCGTATGCGCGACGTAGCAAAACCGCCGGTCTCTGTCGAATTTGCCTCGATTCGAGCCCTCGTGAAACGGTGGAGCAGGCCCTTTACGGGGTCATACCCGACCAGTCCGCGGTCTCTGGTGACGTTCCCCGAGCGTCAGACCGGTGAGCGTATGGTCGGCGGCCGCGGCGCGGATCCGACATCCGCTGCGTGAGGGGCCGCCACCCGGGCGCGACCGATGCAGCTCCTGCACCGGAGCTGCCGAGGTGCACAGTGACGCTTCCGCCTGCCATCGAGGCGAAGAACCTGTTCAAGGTCTTCGGACGCAATCCCCAAGACGCCGTCAGACGGCTCCGCGCCGGCGCGACCCGCGCCGACGTCGCCGACGCCGGATCCGCCGCCGTCATCGACGCGAGCTTCACCGTCCAGCCCGGCGAGATCTTCGTGATCATGGGCCTGTCCGGCTCGGGCAAATCGACGGTGATCCGCATGCTCAACGGCCTGCTCCCGCCCACCGCCGGCGATGTGCGCGTGCAGGGCAAGAGCGTCGTGGATGCCTCGGCCAAGACCCTGCGTGGCATCCGCCGTCGTTCGATCTCGATGGTGTTCCAGCACTTCGCCCTGCTGCCGCACCTCACGGTGCTCGACAACGCGGCGTACGCGCTGGAGATCCAGGGCGTCGCCCGCGACGAGCGCCGCGAGCGTGCGCGGGAGATCCTCCAGAAGGTCGGGCTCGGCGACCGCGTCGACGCGATGCCCGACGAGCTGTCCGGTGGCATGCGTCAGCGCGTGGGCCTGGCCCGCGCGCTCACCGCAGGTACCGACATCCTGCTGATGGACGAGGCGTTCTCTGCGCTCGACCCGCTCATCCGCCGCGAGATGCAGGAGCAGCTCATCGAGCTGCAGAGCGAGCTCGGCCGCACGATCGTCTTCATCACGCACGATCTCAACGAGGCGATGTTCCTCGGCGACCGCATCGCGGTGATGCGCGACGGACGCATCGTGCAGACCGGCACGCCGGAAGAGATCCTCACCGATCCCGCCAACGACTATGTCGCGCAGTTCGTGCAGGACGTCGACCGCGCCCGCGTGCTGACCGCAGGCTCCGTGATGGCGCCACCGGTGGCCACCACGCCGGTGAGCGCCGGCGTGCGCGGTGCGCTGCGTGTCATGCGCGACCTGCAGGTCGGCTCGGTCTCGGTGATCGAGAACCGCAGGTTCGTCGGCGCGGTGACCGACCGTGCCGTCATCCGCGCGGTCAAGGCCGGCAACACCGACCTGCGCTCGCTCGTGCGCAGCGGTCGACCGGCCGTGCACGTCGACGACCCGCTCACCGACGTGGTCGAGCGCGCCGTCGAGAGTCCCGTACCGGTGGCCGTGATCGACGACGCCGGTCGCCTGGTGGGCACGATCCCGCGCGTGACGCTCCTCGCCGCCCTGGGCGACGTTCCCGCCGTCACACGCGAGAACCCCGTCATCGACGTGCCGGCGAGCGTGACGGCGAGTGAGATCACGCAGACGCTCGCGGCCGTCGAGTCCCCGCCGGCGACGAGCGTGCCCGGCGGCCGGGCCGCTCCGCCGACGCGGATCGCCGCGGGCGCACCCGCCGACGACGCGCGCACCGCGACGGAAGGGGCGGCCCGATGAACGACTTCTTCCGCCTGCCTCTCGGCGATGTCGTCGAGACCGCCGTGCGCTGGCTCATCGACGCGCTCGGAGGGTTCTTCGATGTGGTCGCCGTCATCTTCGGGGGTCTCTACGACTGGCTCGACGCCTCGCTGTCGACACCGCCGTTCTGGGCGGTGATCCTCGTGATCGCCGCGTTCGCGTACTGGTCCAGAGGCATTGTGCTGGCCATAGGCAGCACGCTCGGCCTGCTGGTCATCGTCGCGGTCGGCCAGTGGGAGAACGCGATGGACTCCCTCGCGCTCGTGATCCTCGCCGCCGCCGTGGCCATCGCGATCGCCGTCCCGCTGGGCATCTGGGCCGCGCGCAGCGACCGCGTCTCGGCCGTGCTGCGCCCGGTGCTCGACTTCCTGCAGACGATGCCCGCCTTCGTCTACCTCATCCCCGCGATGCTCATCTTCGGCGTGGGACCCGTCCCCGGCATGGTGGCGACGATCGTCTTCGCGCTCGCCCCGGGCGTCCGGCTCACCGAGCTCGGCATCCGCGGCGTGGACGCCGAGATCGTCGAGGCGGGGCACGCGTTCGGCGCCTCGCCCGGCCGCATCCTGCGCCAGATCCAGCTGCCGCTCGCAATGCCCAGCATCATGGCCGGCGTCAACCAGGTGATCATGCTGAGCCTGTCGATGGTCGTCATCGCGGGCATGGTCGGCGCCGGCGGGCTCGGCGGCGCCGTCGTGCAGAGTCTCAGCCGCATCGACATCGGGCTCGGCGTCGAGGCGGGACTGTCGGTCGTGATCCTCGCGATGATCCTCGACCGCGTGACGTCCGGATTCTCGGTGCCGCGTGAGCGCACGCCTCGGACGGTGGTGGATGCCGCACCCGCGGCATCCACGAAGACCGGCGAACCCGGGGCCGCGGCATCCACTTCCGCTCCCGCCGACGACCGCACGCCGGTCACGGTCTGAATCGAGAGGACACGCACATGACGAAGCGACGCATGATCGCCGCCGGCCTCGCGCTGGCAGGAACCGCCGCACTGCTCGTGAACGGCGCCATCGCCCAGACCGGCGGGGGAGACGGCGCCGACAAGGGGCGCATCACGGTGGCCGTGTTCAACGGCTGGGACGAGGGCATCGCCGCGTCCGAACTGTGGAAGGCCGTGCTCGAGGACGAGGGCTACACCGTCGACCTCGTGTACGCCGACCCGGCCGCGGCCTACACCGGCATCGCGAAGGGCGACTACGACCTGACGCTGGACACCTGGCTGCCGCTCACCCACGCCGACTACATGAAGACGTACGGCGACGACCTCGTCGACCTCGGCGCCTGGAACGACGAGGCCAAGCTGACGATCGCGGTGAACGAGGACGCCCCGATCGACTCGCTCACCGAGCTCGCCGCCAACGCCGACCTGTTCGGCAACCGCCTGGTGGGGATCGAGTCGGGCTCGGGCCTGGTCACCGTCACGCAGAACGACGTGATCCCGGGGTACGGCCTGGAGGGCATGCAGTTCGTGACGTCGTCGACGCCCGCGATGCTCACCGAGCTGCAGGCCGCGACGGATGCCGGTCGTGACGTCGCCGTGACGCTGTGGCGACCGCACTGGGCGTACAACGCGTTCCCGATCAAGGACCTCGAAGACCCCGACGGGCTGCTCGGCGACGCGGAGGGGATCCACACGGTGACCTCGACCGGATTCGCGGACGAGTTCCCCGCGGTCGCGGGCTGGCTCGAGGCGTTCCGCATGGACAACGAGCTGCTGTACTCGCTCGAGGACGCGATGTTCGGCGCGTACGACGGAGACGACTACGGCCCCGTGGTCGCGAAGTGGATCGCCGACAACCAGGACTACGCCGACACCCTCACCCGCTGACGCCGGACCGTCATGCCCGCCCCGCGTAGGGTGTGGGCATGGCGGTCGCGTTCGTGCTGGGCGGGGGCGGCATCCGCGGGGCGGTGGAGATCGGGATGCTGCGGGCTCTGCTCGAACGCGGCATCCGCCCCGACCTCGTCGTGGGCACCTCGATCGGGGCGATCAACGGCGCCCTCGTCGCGGCCGATCCCAGCCCTGCCGTGATCGAGCGTCTTCTCGACGCGTGGACCTCGCCCGAGGCGAACGCGGTGTACGGGGAGTCGCTCTTCGCCCAGTTCGGGCGGCTGGTCAAGACCAAGACGCACCTCAACTCGCCGGCCCCGCTGCGGCACCTGCTGGAACGCGCGCTGGGTGCCGGCACCCGGTTCGAGGATCTGGCGGTGCCCCTGCGCGTCGTCGCCGCCAGCATCGAGCGCGCCGCGGAGCACGTGTTCGACTACGGGCCGCTGATCGAGGCGGTGCTGGCGTCGGCCTCCGTGCCCGGGCTCCTCCCGCCCACCCGCATCGGCGACGAGCACTTCATCGACGGCGGCATCGTCAACTCGATCCCCATCGCGCAGGCGGTCGACGCGGGAGCGCGCACCGTGTTCGTCCTGCAGGTGGGGCGTATCGAGACGCCGCTCGAGGCGCCGCGGTCGGCGGTCGAGACCGCACGCGTCGCGTTCGAGATCGCCCGGCGCCACCGGTACGCCTACGACGTCGCGAACCTCCCCGCCGGGGTCGCCCTCCACGTGCTCCCCTCTGGCGGCGCGCTCGACGGCGATGACTCGCTCATGTCGTACCGCCGCATGACGACGGTCCGGCGACGCATCGACGCCGCGTACGACGCGAGCCGGGACTTTCTCGACACCCGCGGGTTCGGGGAGGTCGCATGAGGATGCCGCCCACCTGGGTGCGTCGCATCCTCCTCGGTCCGCTCGTGATCGTCGCCGCGCTCGCGATGCTGGCGCTCACCCCGCTGTGGCTGCTCGTCGCGCTCGCGCTGACCTCGTTGGTGCCCGGCCGGTTCCGGCTGCCGCGCGTGCTGTGGCTGGTGACGGTGTACCTGCTGTGGGACGCGATGCTCGTGATCGCGATGTTCGCCCTGTGGATCGCCTCGGGCTTCGGCTACGCCATCCGGCGGCCCGGGTTCGTCACGGCGCACTACCGGCTGGGGGCGTGGGGCCTGCGCCTGCTGTTCTGGATCTTCGGCGGCGTGCTGCGGCTCACGATCACGACGACGGGTTCGGACGAACCGGTCCCCACGCCCGCTCCCAGCGCCGCTGGCGCAACGCTCGGAACCTCCCGGCGCGTGGGCCCGGCCGGCGGCCGAGCCGCGTTCGAGGCGCTGTTCGCCGCCGGTGCGCCGCTCGTCGTCGCGAGCCGGCACGGCGGTCCCGGTGACTCGTTCATCCTGATCCACACGCTGCTCAACCAGGCCGCCCGGCGGCCTCGCATCGTGCTGAAGTACACGCTCCAGTGGGACCCGGCGATCGACATCCTGCTGCACCGCGTGCCCGCGCAGTTCATCGTCCCGTCCGGCTTCGCGCGCACGCCCCGCGGCGGCGGGGTGCGCGTCGAAGAGGCGCTCGGCCGGCTCGCTACCGGACTCGGGCCCGAGGACGCGTTCGTCATCTTCCCCGAGGGCGGCAACGTGAGCGCCGCACGCCGCACCTCCCGCATCCAGCGCCTGCGCGACGCCGGCCGCGAGCAGATGGCCGAGCGCGCCGAGGCGATGCGCCACGTGATGGCGCCGCAGCCGGGCGGTATGCATGCCGCTCTGAGCGCAGCGCCGGATGCCGACGTCGTGTTCATCGCCCACACGGGGCTTGACCGCCTCGTCACGCTGCGCGACATCTGGCGCGAGCTGCCGATGGACAAGGGCATCACGATGCGCGCCTGGCGCGTGCCCCGCAGCGAGATCCCCGACGACCTGGACGCCCAGGCGACGTGGCTGTTCGACTGGTTCGCGCGCATCGACGCCTGGATCGGCGCCCACCCCGAGCTCGACGGCCGTTGAGCGGCGGCGAGTTCTGGTGCGAGGTCGTTCGTGCGGTCGGGGCGTTTCGTCTCGCAAGTCGGTCGCTGAGCGAGGGAGCGCAGCGACCGAGACGAAGCGTCGTCGCTCGCTCAACGGCCGCCGGTCGTTGAGCGAGCGCGCTCTGGCGCGCGAAGACGAAACGGGTTCTGGCACGAGGTCGTTCGTGGAGCCGGGGCGTTTCGTCTCGCTCCTTTGTCGCTCGCTCAACGACCGCCGGTCGTTGAGCGGAGCGCGCTCTGGCGCGCGCAGACGAAACGGGTTCTGGCACCGAGCCGACCGGCCGCCGCCGAGCGGAGCTCAGCGCTGCGGCTTGGGATGGATCACGCGTCCCTGGGCGTCGCCGTTGCCGCGCGCGGGCACCGGCCACGGCGCGGCGGACGGCGGTGTCGTGCTCGGGCGGGTCTGGCCGGAGGCCGGCAGGGGTTCGGGTTCGGGCGCCGGCTGCGGGGATGCCGGAGCCTCCGCGTGCGGTGCGGTCGCGGCATCCACCACCGGCGTGACCGGCGTCGGACCCAACTCGAGCATCACCTTGTTCTCGAGCACCTCGATCGCCTCGTCCGAGATCGAGATGAGCCCGTTGAGCTCCTCGCGCACCCGCCGGTAGGCGAGTTGCCGTTCGGCCGGCGTGGCGGCCTCGTCGATGGCGACTGTCAGCAGCTTCTTGGCGGTGTCGAGGCGCTTGCGCTCGACCTCGGTGAAGCCCGAGTCGCGGATGCGCCGCGCGTCGCGCTCGGCAACGTCGAACGCGACCTCGAAGTCGGCGACCGCGTTGCGGTATTCGGCGAGCTGCTCCTTGGTGAGCTTCGCCTTCGCCGTCGCGGGCCGCAGCCCGTCGGCGACGCGCTTGGCCCGCAGGAACGCCGCGGTCAGCGGCTGGCGCCCGTCGCTCATGGCGGGGAACGCGATGATCTTCGCGACGTCGAGCTCGTACTCCAACCACCGCGCGGTCACGGCGTCGTGCGTCGCGAACAGGCGCTCCAGCTGCGT
>Ga0160441_101135_pt1 | contig 10380 bp, 10 predicted proteins | sample HID1971K_E1MG_FD_108260 | JGI IMG/M metagenome (GOLD analysis project Ga0160441, IMG submission 108260) | Enriched millipede-associated microbial communities from UW Madison campus, WI, USA - HID1971K_E1 MG | ecosystem: Host-associated > Arthropoda: Insects > Digestive system > Unclassified ... | reverse complement strand
CTTTGTGGTTTCCATTTGTTGGGTATCACTTATCATGGCATATCCAAAAGCATCGTCCACCGTATTTTTAAAAACTGTGGACAATTCATCCTCTCCGTTTACTTTCAGAAGCTCTAGGGTCTCCTTATTGGGACAAAGCGCCAGTTGTATCAATCTGCGGACTTCCCTGTCTGAAATCCTAACGCTTGCCCAATTGTTGAATATATCCTGCATCTTATCGCTAAGCGCATTGGAAAACCCCATTACCTTATGAGCATTTTCCAGACGTTGCTTAGCCCCTGAAGTATGTTTGATGCGCACTACATTGCTCATGTTATGGAGCGATGCATTAAGCGTATTTTGACATACAATCCTAATCGGGGTAAATGCAGCCGTTATACTACCACTGCCATCATGGGAAGTAGTCAGGAAAATGTACTTTTCGGTCACGTCGTCACCGCTACCTACCCTGATATAATCAGGTAGTTTTGCAGTAATAAATATGCGCTCACCGTTTCCTAACGCCCCTGCAGTCTCATACAGGATTCCACTGCCACCACCTACTATCGAATCAAAAAAATTGAAGGCCTCACGGTTCTGTACGATTTGGTAATCCTTACCGACAACGCCTAATACTGTATTGTTATCCTTTCGGATGTTTGCAAAATAATCGGGGACATGCAATTCATCATCGCCTACAAAGATGCCGTCGGCTGTCTCTACAATACTTGAACCTCTTGTATAAAGCGGTGTTTTGATGACTTCATAATCCAGCCCCGCATGTCCTATCGCTTCTTCGCTTGTTGGGTACTGTTCTACGATTTGCCCCAAATTGTGCCAAGCCTTTTGCTGAACGCTGAAAAATGAATAACGTCCTGTTCTTTCGTTGAAATTTAGATTGTGTGCCATGATATTGATATTAAAATGTTTGAAATGTATTTATGGATTCTTTTAAAATGGTAGGGCTTCACTTTGGCCATTATCACTATAGGTGATTGCATTACTCTCCTTCTCTACTACCCTTTGCCCTCCATCGTGCGGTTTAATATAGGATGTGTGAAAAACCAGGCTTGCTCTTAATTCACCTTCCGCATTCGTCCATGCTCTTGCACTTACCCGACCTGTCAACTCTATGATTCTGCCTTTGGTCAGCATCTTTGCAACATTGGGTGAAATCCAGTAAGAGCAGTCGAAGAAGGTTGTTTGATTTACTCTTTCTCCTTGCTTGTTCCGGTAGCTGTCATTGACTGCAAGTGAAAAATTCACGACTTGCTTTCCGTTTGGGATTGTGCGTACTTCCGCATCCTTAGTTATTCTTCCGATGATGTTCATACAATTTGATTTTTGAGGTTATTGATTAGATTTTTTTCCTGATTTATTCGGCAATGAGAGGAGGTGCTTGTTTTCGTTTCTCTTTTGCCATTTCCAATGCTGTTGTTTTTCATTTCTGACATTTTTTTTATTCGTTTAAAGAGCCGGAGTATGCTTTGTTTCGTTTCACGAGCAATACAGGTAGTGTTTAGCACCAACAAGATTTTGCCAAACAAATACGACCCATAGGGTGGAGATTTTTTGGCAAACCCGTAGGGCCTGAACTTGTTGTTGCGTTAAGAACACAGTATACCTTTGCTCTTGGAACGGAACTAAAAACAGCATACTGGCTATTGATTAAAAAAATGGAGTGGAGGTAGTGAAAAAGGCATTGAGCAAATGGTCTAATGTGACGAGGATTCACAACTGATTCGAAGAAATTCCAAAAACAAGATTGCTATCTATTTTTCAAATTCTTACGAAAATCGATATTCAATATGAAAGAATTTATAGAATAAAAAAAGCCCGCAATGAAAGCGGGCCTAGAAGAGATTAAAATTAGAAAAAGCTATTTTGATAGAAACAACTTAATAAATTCATCCGAGAATTCTTCGGAAATTTTTCTATTGTGTATTATTGTTATACCCTCCTTATTAAAATTGGCTTTCTTTGTCCAATTATAGGAGCCATGAATGACGGTCTTAAAATCTATGATACAAAATTTGTTGTGCATGATTCCGTCAAAATAATTCTGCTGAAGCTTCCAGTTTGTCTCGAAATGCATATGCTTATCAAATCCAGTATTTCTATTTATTTTGTCATCCTGAAGAATTAGTCTAACATTTACACCTCTGCTATGGCTTTCATATAATACCCTCATCAATTTTGGATCAGTAAGCCAAGCAACTGCTACCCAAATAGTATACTTTGCGTTTTGCAAATTCTTTAGTATTTCTGATTGGATATCCTCAAATATTGGTTCAATATTCACTGCTTCTGGAATGTCCACCCCAGTTAGTTCAGTCTTACCATCTAAAATTACCAATTCAATGCCGTCCTCGATAAGGATGCTGTTAACTTCACTTAATGCAGTTGGAAAATTATCTAGGTACCCTGGAAATGTTTTGAAGTAGTCATCTGAAAAAATATACAATATTAATTTGGGCAACTCCTCAGTTCCATTTATTTGCTTCAGACATTTAAAACAATATTGTATTCTACTACCACAGTCATCAGGAAGTTTATCATGATATATATCCCTAATGCCAAATTTATTGAATAACTCAACAATTTTTCGGGCAGTAAGGTAGGGTGCTTGAGGCTTATCATCCCCCGCACCCCCAATAATAAATCTGCTAAGCCCATTCAGAACATAATCTGTTAATTCCATCAGCTATTCCTTGTATTTACATTACAATTTATAATTATACATATCCTCTTCTTAGAAGCGTATATTTTGACAACTATACTTAAAACTGCTCTTGGTTCTGCAATAGAACGGAAAGTTCCATAAACATTCCTTAAAGTCGCTTCAAGGTTTACAATTTTAGTTGAAGATTAATGTTCAGCGTCCAATACTATGAAATTAATCCAATTCTCTCAACAATAAATTCTGCAATTTTCGAAGGAGAAAATTCTCTAGCGTCTATATAACCATCTGTCTTAAATACACCCTCAACCGAACCCTCATCGGTCCTTATATACATTATACGAGAAAGCTCTCTTGCTAAAATAATATCTCTTATCGCCCTAAACTCTACACCACACCAATCTTTCCGCTGGTAGTCCGCACTGAGGAATACTACATCTAATTTTGCCCTAGTATAAATTCCCTGTAGAAGAAGGTCTAAAGATGGCTGTGCGAGTTGAGAGACATAATTATTATCATAAAAATAGCGATTGGGACCAAGTTTTCGCTCCAATTCTTGCACAATTCTCTCGACTATTGGACGAGACTCTCCAGGAAAAGAGAGCGCTACATCAAAAGTATGATTAGATACATCTACTGCATTTGCTATATCGCGCATTTGAGAAGGTAATGTAATGCCTTTCGAATGCAACTCTTTTGGAAGATTGACTTCTTTAACTGCCCAATGTGTTCTATGGAGTTCAAGTTTTTGAATATCGAGTTCAAATGTCATTTCATCCATATCAGTACTTGTAAGAAACTGGTCCAATTGGTGGATATCATACTCTATTCGAACTTGACCGTTCCTTTGGACGATATCACGTATGTAACCAAATTTTGGAGAAAGTTTGCATCCGGCTTCATAGGCAAAAATAGAAGGGGCATTCTTTAGGGCTTTAATCGATAAAGCATCAAGATTTCCAAATCTTCTAGTTAAATGAGGGCTAGTGTATTCCCTGACACAACGTGATAATTCAATGTGAAATGGGTCACCATTCCATGAATTATCATTTGCAGAAACGAAAAGATTATATATTGGTATTGAAATTGCGGACTCTGCCTGTATGACCATTTTCTGTAAAATAAGAGTATCTGTGTATACTGAATCAAACATGGCCTTTTGTGCTGGCCAAATCATATCAAATGGGTTTTTCAGCTTATCAGGTTCATAAACTCGAATATCCTCATCTCCTGTTAATAAACTATACTGGAGAGCTAACTCACTATACCTTCTGGCAAAATTTGGCGCGCTTGTCCATTTGGCGTGGTCAGGTGTAGCACCCTCAAGGACAACATCCATAGATTCACGTAATGCTGATAAATGTGCTGATATCGTATTTATATTCATATTGCTAATTGTTTTTATACTTATTACTTTTTAATGTCCAAGGTTATTTACATGTAAAGTATGGAGTCGATTCGTCTCTGATTCAACATTATCAATTTCGGCTCTAAATTTTATTAATTCTTATTTAGACAATAAAATATCCTGTTTTACAAAATAACAACAGAAATAAAAAGAAATATTCACCTTTTTACTTTGAATAAGGACAATTTCTTCAACAATATATCAATGTTTTTTTACTTAGAAAAATATCTGCTATTTGTGGTCATCAAGAAATATCAGCATTGGTATTGAGTATTGAACTAGTTCAGCTCTATTTCCAATTCAGACTGAAAGCATAATAGTTCTCTTCTTTAAGAAAGCTTGAAATGCAGGCAGGTCATACGCCCCATCATACTTTTTACAATTTCACCTAAAGCTATAAAGTAAATAGCCTTCATGGTTACAGGGAGTGATAAGTAATTGCCAATTGAAAAAAGAAAAGGCCACTTTATAGGAGAACGGATAATTCCTATGTTATATTCTTGACACCAATACTGGGCTGGTTCAATTGAATTTTTAATAAACTTCAAGTGATAATCGTTTGATAAGATACATCCAGAGATACTTATTGATCGTTAAAAGATTTGTACCTGTAGCAAGACAGTACTCGCCATTCACTTTGCCATCCGTATCCTTCATTACAAAATAAGAGTTTGTTTCACTTAAAGCAGTAGCATCAGGAACGCACGTTACGAAATCAGTGTGGTACATGCACATATCAAAAACAGGTGCTGCTTTGGTTAATAGCTCCAAGTAATTCTCTAATTGCTTTTGATGCTTCCTCTTCAATTTTATCTGCTTTTACAAGATGTATTCTATCTATCACCCCTAAGCTGTCCAGGTGAACGTATATTCCTTGTAGGTAGGGAAATCTCTAATGATAAGGCCAAAATCTTTATCCATAACTGTGTACAAAAGCCTCGGAGCGTGTATTGCATCAAAATGGCAAAACACTATGTCAGCTTTAAGTCTACTGCTCATTGCCATAGAGTTTGTTATATTCTCTGAATCCTCTTGTCCCCTACTTTGTAAGAAAAAGAACATTAGAAAAATAAAAAAGTATTTCCCTTTCATCAATGAGATTTTTGCCATTAGGTTCCTTCTACTGCCAAAAGATACACCAAATCATAATTCCTGACCCAATGAAGCTAATTTTAATATTCTATTTCAGGGCAAAATAAAGAGTTCACAAGCTCCATGAAAAATGGAGGATGAGTTTGAATTTAAACTGCAGGGCTTAACCACATGGAATTAATTACAAAAGAGGATTTACACTTATTCAAAATGCAATTACTTCAGGAAATCCGTGAAATAATTTCCGCAGGTGCAAAAGGCGAACAGGAATTAGGAAAGTGGCTAAGAAGCAAAGAGGTGAAAGGCATCCTTAAGGTTTCTGATAGCACGCTTCAAAATATGAGAATATCTGGAACACTATCATGCAAGAAGATAGGCGGAATCTACTATTACAAATTAACCGAAATTGAGAAATTGCTAAAGTAATAAATATTGCCATGCTAAAAGGTAAAGAAATTCACCTGGATAATAGAGTAAAAGTGCATCATATAGCTTTGTACACAGCAATTTTATCACTCTCGCTGGGTAATCCCATGATCTCTTCTTCAAGAAGAAAATTGATGCTCCTGAGCCACATTACAAACTTAATGACATATCATAAATGCATTAGGCAATTAGAAGAGTTTGGTTATATTAAATATTGTCCTTCATATCATCCAAAAAATGGAAGTTTGATAAGAATTCAATAGAATTCCCTATACAAGGAATAGTCATATTTAAGAAAGGGTTGGAATTACAATAAAATTCTTCGAATTTGTGCCTCAATCATTATTTGTACAAAAGAGGAAATTTCTTAAAACAAAAATTATGACATTAGTGATTATTCAACGTAAAAAAGATGTTGTAACGTTCAACTCAGACTCTAGGATTAGCTTTGGAAATGAAGGCTGTTTTGACCAAGGGGCAAAGCTATTCGAAGTTCCCGTTAGGCTAAAAGCCCCTGCAAAATCAGTTGAAGATTTGGAAAAATGGGATTATGAATTAACTTATGGTATGGCAGTTACTGGAAGTAGTTTGAATGCATATGCACTTAAAGAGTCAATAAGCCAAATACTTTCTCATATCGTTTATTACTCAAACTTTTCAGATATATCAATAATTGGTCTGGGACATTTTGTACTCGGAAGGTTTAAAGATATCACAAAGAAATTAGCTGCAGTACTTGGACCTGGTGCTCTAAGTGAGATTATTTTAGGTGGATATTGTATAGTTGAAAATAAGATTCGAATTCTCAGGTTTTTCGCAGATGTTTCGCATGAAATTGAATTCAAATTCGAGGAGATATTAACTAGCGATGGATTATTCTGTACTGGGAACGGAAGGCCACATGCTGAAGCTGTCCTAAGTGAGCATGGAGATCTTACTCCCTTACAAACAATAAAAACAGTCATAGACAACAAAATGGAAAAGTCTGTAGGAGGAGTATTACAGCATGGGATTTTTAGAGATAGACATTTCTGTCTCAGCGGAGTATCAGAGGAAATAATTTCAGAAGAGACTGGTGAAACTAAAAAAACCTCTCATTTCTTAGGCTTTGAATTAAGTACACAAAAAATTACCAACGATTATCCAATGCTATTTATTAGTTATAGTACAACACCGGTAGACTGGAAACATCCAAAATGGCAGTCTTAGAAACAAATGAAAATTAATTGCAAACTCTATCCAAGTTTGGATAATTCATTTGAAGCTACAAAAAGAAAATTTTATTGCTTAAAAATACCTCGCTATTATTAAAGCGATTTTGGACAGGAAGAAAGTTCTTTCTCAATTCTCTTTTGCAATTCATAGATTTTAGTTCCTTCACCAAAACTCCACAGTTTTATAATATATGTCCTTCCAAAGTCTATTGACATTGGTTTCTCAGAAATTGGTATGATCAATACATTTGGAAGAGTTTTGTCAAGCTGCCTAGCTGTTAGGTCCAAGATATAGCCCTTATACTCTAAATAATAATGTCGGTATTGATCATCCGCCATGAGCTGAGTCTGTATATTACATATGTTTTTAAGCACATTAGCTAACAACACGGAAGTGTTCATACAACAACCGTAAGGAAATTGTTCAAAACGGCTTGAGATTTTAGTACATAATGGATTGCCAAATTCAGGTAATACTTCAATTAATATTTCATGAAATTTATTGACAAACTCTATTATTGATTTATCCATACCCAGAATTAATTTGAATATCTAAATAGATTCACAAGTCATCCCATTTAATAAACTTCCAAGACAAAACTATATAGTTATTTTGAATGCAATTCAAACAATAATATTATGTCAACATGTCCAAAATTAATTATCTTTACAACTTAATTCAACGGAATAAGTTCTTTCAAATAAGAGTAAACATCAACAGGAAATAAGCTTTGCGGCATTTTATAAACTGGCGTAATTCGTGCGTGTATTCAATATCTAGTAAATTTAGTACTGATAGATAGAGAGTTACAAAAAGGTTCGAATCCCGCCCTCTCCGCCATTAGAAAATAAACCCAACTATCAAGTTGGGTTTTTCTCGTTTAGCATTAGCCGTTCTTTCCGGTTGGCCCCTTTCGTAATTTGTACCATAGGGAACGCTAAAACTTCAACTCAGCCTTTGTATAGCAAGATCTAAATTGTCCTCTTTTTCTAGGTTTAGTTTTTGTTTGATCCGGTAGCGTGCCATCAGGATGCTTTTAGGGTCTACTCCTAAACGATTGGCAATTTCTTTATTGGAAAGCCCCATTAATATGTAAGAACAATGCTTCAGGTCCAGACGGGTGAGCTTGTTATGGGCCTGCTGTTGAAGTCTGTTAAAAAATTCGGGGTGTATATTGGCAAGGTTGGCCTTGATATGTTCCATGTCTTCATCCATGCGAATGTCTTCCTTTAATATGCGTTCCATCTGATTTTTGAGTGTTCCATTTTCCGGCTGGGTGGCTAATTTGTCCCGCATTGTCTGCAACAATTCATTTTTTTGTTCCACCTGTAGATTGCCGGCCAACAGCTCTTTTTGTAACCTTTCCTGCCTTTCTTGCAGCAGTTCTTGTTCCGCTTTAAGGCGTGCGGCTTCTTCTGTACGTAATTTTTCTTGTTGAATAGAGGATTTCAGCCGGAAATGATAAGAACGGAACAAAAAGATAAGTGCCAGTGCACCGGCTACAATCGACCCGATAGAAATATAGTTAAGCTTTCTGTTAAAAGCTGCCCGTTCTTGCAATGCTTCCAGCTCTTTGTCCTTTTTTTCGGCCTGATATTGCACTTCCAGCCTTTGTGCTATGGCCAGTTTTCCTGCATCGTAAGCCTCCCCTTCGTAGTGCATGTACTGCTTAAAATAATCCAACGCTTTTGAAGGGTGGCCCGCTTTTTCGGCAACCGAAGCCAGCCCCTTCATCATAGAAGCCTTCGCCTGCATGCTGCTGCCAGCATTACGTTCTAGCTCGGCAAAGCCCAACAGGAATAGTTTTTCCGCAGCTGCATAGTGGCCTTCGGCAAGAGCATACTCACTTAATATCCCATAGCTATTGGCAATAATTTCTTCATGCTTCGCCTTACGACCGATGATCAGGGCAATATTAATATACTTATCGACACTGTCTTTAAAGTTTTTTGGAAAGAACTCCCAATAAATATTAGCTATGTTTAAAGCAGCAGCACCTGGATTGGCATGATTCACGATCCGCTCCGGTCGTGCCCGGGATAGCAGCAACAGTTGCCGGTTATAAAAAAGTGAAGAATCCAGCAAATTCCTTTGTGACGGTTCTTTTCTGTAATCCTTCAAAAAGGAAGATCCGCTGGCCAGATAAGCATTACAGATGATATCCGGGTCTCCAGACCGGTACGCCGATTGCAGACTTAGTTGCGTGTAGATTTTTAATTTCTTAGTTTCTTTCAGATCCCCGTAAATACTAGCTAAATAATGATAAGCGAGGCTTTCATAACCTTCTGCCCTTTGCCCTTCCAGCAATTGAAGCGCTTTGAACAAGCTGGCCGTTGATTTGGTGGTATTATTTACGATGTATTCCAACCACCCCTTTCTTAACCATACATAGCCCGTGACAACTGGGTTGGTTGATGTCGAAGCGTATACCAAAGCGCTATCTATATGCTTTTGCGCCAACACCAAGCTGTCCCGCTGCACATTCAGATACGTTAATGTAGCCAAAGCAAAAGCAGCGTATTGGCCGTCATGAAACTTACGGCTTATATGAAGGGCCTCATTTGCCAAGGCTAAAGCAGCAGGCAGGTCCTTTTCGTACATATTACGGCTCAGATGTGAAAGCGTCATTGCCTTTTCTTCGGCTTTCAGTTTGGGCTGACGGAGAATATTTCTCAGCGAATCCTCGATAACCGGCTGCGAGCTGGCAGGTTTAAGGCCAGCAAAGAATGCAATTAGGATGATGCTTAGCCATATATAAATCTTCATAACCGTTAACGCTATTAAATAATGAGCTTCAAAATTCTTTCCGTATAAAAATACAATTTACTTCTATAATATGTAGTTCATCGATTCGAACGACGGCATTGATCACTGGAAAAGCCATTTGTAGAGACTTTATAACCCCTCCACTCCGTCCTTGTAGATACTTTGTAGATCCTTCATTCTTGGAAAGTACCGGTATTGGATCGCATCTTTGTATTAAACAAAATTTTACATTATGAACAACAAGAACCTGGCAATTGTATCCTATATCACCATCATTGGTTGGCTGGTGGCTTATTTCTCGTATAAAAACCAGCATGAAAAAGATGCCTATCTAAGCTATCATCTGGAGCAGGGTTTGGGTCTGGCAATTTTCAGCATTTTTATCTCCATCATTGCCGGCCTCCTCATATCTGTCATTCCGGCATGGTCTGCGGTTTTTTCTTTGCTCACTCTTGTTCCGCTTATCCTGCTGGTTTTGGGGATCATCAATGCGCTGCATGAGGTAAGCAAACCGGTACCCCTGATCGGGACTTTCTTTGAAAAAAAATTCAGCTTTCTAGCATAAAATCATTCCCTTTATTCATCACTTACTAAAAAAAGCATATGAACCGTATCATACTATTACTGACTCTGTTCTCTACAGCTGCTTGCAGCACTTTTGGCCAAAGCACAGAAAAACCTTTTATTGAAGTAAGAGGCATGGCAAAAATTGAAAGAACCATCAAATCTTATATCCTGGATATAGTAATAACCGAAGACCTAGCCTATACTGAAGAAAAAAGAACCGACGAGCAAGTACGAAAATCTTTTTTTG
>Ga0160441_101130_pt1 | contig 10427 bp, 10 predicted proteins | sample HID1971K_E1MG_FD_108260 | JGI IMG/M metagenome (GOLD analysis project Ga0160441, IMG submission 108260) | Enriched millipede-associated microbial communities from UW Madison campus, WI, USA - HID1971K_E1 MG | ecosystem: Host-associated > Arthropoda: Insects > Digestive system > Unclassified ... | reverse complement strand
GCGCCCCAGTACCGCGACACCTTCTGCACCGACGCGGCCTCGACCCTCACGCGTGCGAACTCGTCGAGCCCCAGGATCGCCGGCACGAGCGGAAGCGGCACAGACGTCGTCACCGTCACCGAGAGCATCGCCCCCGCGTCGGGGCAGGCCGTCGCCGCGCCATCGCACGCCACGGCGAGCTCGACCGCGTCGGCGTCGAGCCCGTACTCGGCGACGATGGCATCGAGCACGCGCTGCGCCCGCGCGTCGGCGGTGCGCACGTCGGGCGCCTCCGCGATCGTGCGCGCAAGTTGGCGCGCCCCCGTCTCGACGCCGAGCGCCTGACTCTGGATCGCGCCCAGCGCGACGATCAGGTAGACGAGCGGGACCAGCAGCACGAGCCCGACGAGGATGAACTCCAGCGCCGCCGATCCCTCGTCGTCAGAGACGTCGAACTCAGTCGAAGCTCTCCCGTGGCGCATGCGCGGTCACCTCCAGACCTGCCGGGATGCCGAACAAGCCGACCAGTGGGAGGGTCGCCACGACGGTGACCTCGACCTGTGGTCCCGCCGCGCCGTCGACCGTCGTCGCGGTGGCCTGCGCATCGAGACCCTCGCCGACCGCGCGGTCGATGAGCAGCGCGGCGCGCTGGGCTCCCTCGCCCACGTCGACGTCGGCCAACGCGCCGTGGTACGCGCCTTCGACCGCCGCGTCGTGGATGACATTGCGCACGTAGACTGCGAGCGCGAACTGCACGACGGCGAGCGTCAGCACCGTCAGCAGCGTACCGACCAGCACGAACTCGACCGGCGCGGAGCCGGTCTCGTCGTCGCGCAGCCCGCGAGACATCGACTCAGAAGCCGGACACGCGACTGAGTGCCTGCGTGAACAGGTCGGCGAGCGCGGGGCCGGCGAGACTCCAGATCGCCACGACGAGTCCCGCCGTCATGAGTGTGACGAGCACCCAGCCGGGTACGTCGCCGCGCTCGTCCTCGAGGATCTCGTCCCAGGCGGCACGCAACCGCCCCCATCCTGTGCGGATCATCTCCGCCTCCTTTCGGCCATGCCCGGTCAACCGATTCCGAGCTTCAACATGACGACTCCGGGGAACACCGCGAACAGCACCGACAGCGGCAGAATCAAGAACACGAGCGGCAGGAGCATCAGGATCTCCTTGCGGCCCGCGGCCTCGATCAGGCGGCGCTTGGCATCCTCACGGGCATCGACCGCCTGCTCCTGCAGCACGTGCGCGAGCGGGGCTCCGCGGTCGATGGCGGCGACGAGATGCTCGACCGCGCGCGACAGGGCGGGCACCTCGGCATCGCGTGCGACGGCGAGCAGCGCGTCGGGCAGACTCGTGCCCGTGCCGCTGGCCAGCACTGCCGCCCGCAGCTGGGAGGTGAGCACCCCTGAGCCGACCTCGCCGACACGACGCAGAGCGTCACGCAGCCCCTCGCCCGCGGCGAGGCACAGCGCCAGGAACTCGAGGACGGTCGGCAGCTCCTCCTCGATCCGCTGCGCCCGCCGCCGGGCGGCGAACGTCAGCCGCTGCTCGCACACGACGATCGCCGTGACGGCCAGCAGAGGCGGCAGCAGCACGCTGACCGGTCCCCCACCGCCCGCGAGGACGGCCGCGACGGCGATGAGCGCCCCGACGACCAGCCCGCCGCCCGCCCACGCGAGCTGTCGTGCACGGAACCCGGCGACGTCGACGGTCGCGCCCGCCTGGCGCAGCCGCTGCGCGAGCGCCTCCCCGCCGCCCCCGCGCCCCCACAGCGCGACGAGGCGGTCGCGCCCCGCGCGCAACCCCATGATGCCGCTGCTCGGCACGGGTGCGTGCAGCGGCGTCAGCCCTGCCGGGTCGGCGACGTCACGCACGTACGGCGCCAGCCGCCGAGACAGCGTCGGCGCCGCCCAGCGCGGGATCCGCTGCATGACGAGCAGCACTCCGACCGCGAACGCGATACCGAGCACGACCGCGCCGGCGATCGGCGTGAAGGCACTCACGCGAACCACCGCTGCGGCTCGGGCAATCGGCCCAGGCGGATCGTCAGACGATAGGCGAACACCGAGACGACGGCGCCGACGAGCACGACCACCGCGCCGGCGCCGGTCGCGTAGGCGGCCGCGCCCTCGGGCCGCACGGCGAGCAGACCCAGCACGACCCACGGAGCGATCACGCCGACGATCGCGGCACCGCGCACCCACGACTGGCGCGCCTCGACCTCGGCGCGGAGCGCCGCGTCGGCGCGCACCGAAGCCGACAGGGCGCGGAGGATGCTCGTCAGCTCGGTGCCGCCGACGTGGCGCGCCATGCGCAGCGTCTCGATGATGCGATCGGCGACGGGGTCGGCGAGGGTCGCCTTCAGGCGGCGGACACTCGAGTCGAAATGACCGGATGCCGCCATGTCGACGTCGAACCGGGCGAAGGCCGGGCGCAGCGCGGGCGGCCCGTTGAGGGCCAGTGCAGCCACGGCATCCGGCAGCGAGACGCCCGCCCGCGCCGCCGAGATCAGCAGGTCGCAGACGTCCGACCAGAGCGCCCGTCGCGACCGCCGCAGGCGGCGTGCGCGCGCCCGAAGCCACGAGAACGGAGCCACTGCTCCCGCGATGGCGGCGACGAGGGCGACCGCTGCGACACCGGTGAACAGCCACGCGAGGGCCGCGCCGACGGTCGCCGTGAGGGCGGCGATCACGATGGGGCGCGACACGGCGGTGTGGGCGAACCCTGCTTCCTGCAGCAGCCGGGCGATCCGCCCGTCCCGCGCGGGAGCCGCCTCCGTGGCGCGTCCACGCGCCGGCCAGAGCCATGGCGACACCGTCAGCAGCACTCCCGCCGCGAGGACGACACCCCACAGCACGCTCATGCGCCACCCACCCGGTAGAGCGCGCGCGTGGCGACGACGTCGCCCGCGATCCCGGTCGTCTCGACGACCTCTTCCACGAAGCGGTGGCCCGTCGGCGCCCGTCGGCAGTGGACGACCAGATCGACGCCCGACGCGATCGCGGGCAGCACGAACCCGGCGTCGATGTTCCGCCCCGCGAGCAGTGGCAGGGCCGCAAGGCGTCGCAGCGCGTCGGGTGCCGAGTTCGCGTGGATCGTCGCCGCGCCGGGCACCCCGGTGTTCAGGGCGAGCAGCAGGTCGAGCGCTTCCGCGTCGCGCACCTCGCCGACGACGAGCCGATCGGGTCGCATCCGCAGCGACTCTTTCACGAGCCGACGCAGGTCCACGGCGCCCGTGCCCTCGAGGCTGGGCTGCCGCCCCTGCAAGGCGACGTGGTCGGGCGCGGTCGATGCCAGCTCGAAGGTCTCCTCCACCGTGATGATCCGGTGCTCCGGCGGGCACGCCTCGATCAGCGCAGACAACAGCGTCGTCTTGCCCGCGTGCGTGGCGCCCGAGACCAGGACGTTGCGGCCCTCGCGCATCGCACTGCGCAGCAGCTCGGCGACCGGCCCGGGCATCGCCGCGGCCGCCACGAGATCGTCGAGCGTGCGCCGCGCCGTCAGGAACTTGCGGATGTTGACGGCGTACTCCGACCGCGTCACGTCCGGAATCACGACGTGGAGCCGACTGCCGTCGGGCAGCGAGGCGTCGACGAACGGCTGCGACAGATCGACGCGACGCCCCGTGGCGTGCAGCATCTTCTCGACGAGGTCGCGCACCGCCTCACTCGTGAGTCGCAGCGGCACGCGCTCGCTGCGCCCCGCCCGCGCGGCATAGATCGTCGAGGGGTCGTTGATCCAGATCTCCTCGACCTCCGGATCGTCCAGCAGCGGCTGCAGCGGACCGTACCCCGTCACGCTGGCGAGCACCTCACGCACGCACGCGGCCTCGTCGTCGATGAACTCGACACCGCGCGCCAGCGCGAAGTCGTTGTGACGCCGGATCTCCGTCAGCGCGACCTGTTCGACCCGCCCCGGCTGCCGCAGCGGGTCGGACTGCTCCTCGCGCAGGCGCTCCCGCACACGCGCCACCATGTCTCGCACGGTGTGCGCGGGAACAGCGGTCGGGGCGAGCGTCATCTCGGCATCCTGACAAGAGCGTCCGGCGCGCGCGGGAGTTATCCACAGTCCACCCCTTGTCCGTGTGGTCCGACCACATGTAGCATGGAGTGGTGCTGACCATTCCCGAGACCCTCGCCGTCCAGGCGGATGCCGCGGTCCACAAGGCCGCCGGATTGCGCTCCCCCGGGCGCTTCCTCGTCTCGGGCATGCTGGCGGGCGCCTACATCGGCATGGGGGTGGTGCTCATGGTCGCGACGGCCGGTCCGCTCCTCGCTGCGGGAGACGGACTCGCCAAGCTCGTCAGCGGACTGGTCTTCGGCGTCGCCTTGACGATCGTCGTCTTCGCCGGCAGCGACCTGGCCACATCGGCGATGATGGTGCTGCCGCAGGGCGCGCTCATGCGCGCCGTGAGCCCGTGGCGCGCGGCCGGCACGATCGCCGCGACCCTCGCCGCGAACCTCCTGGGCTCGCTCCTGTTCGCGGGCCTCATCGTGGCATCCGGCGTCCTCCGCACCAACGCCGCGGCGGGCAAGATGCTCGCGGGAATGCTCGCCGAGAAGGCCGGCGAGACCCCGCTCGAGCACGTCGTCCGCGGCATCCTGTGCAACGTCCTCGTCTGCCTCGCCATCTGGATGTGCGCGCGGGTGCGCTCCGAGGTCGCGAAGATCATGCTCATCTTCGCGGCGATCCTCGCGTTCATCTCGTCGGGCTTCGAACACGTCGTCGCGAACATGACGACGTACGGCATCGGCCTGTTCACGGGCGACCCCAACGCCACGTGGGACCTGTTCGCGGGGAACATGCTGTGGGTCGGGCTCGGAAACCTCGTCGGCGGCGCCGTCATCGTCGGCCTCGGCTACTGGCTGATCGGCGGATCGCCGCGCATCTCCGTCGACGCCGAGGCGCCCGAGAACCGCGACCTCGCCCGGATAGACTGAGCACCTTCCGCGGGAGTGGTGAAATCGGCAGACACGCAGGATTTAGGTTCCTGTGCCTTCGGGCGTGTGGGTTCAAGTCCCACCTTCCGCACGGATGTCGCAGGTTAGGCTCTAACCTCCTGCGCCCCGGCGCGACCCACCTCACCGATGCCCCTGACCGACGGGACCCCTGTGCATTCACTGGCCCTCATCCCCTGGCTCGACCCGGAGAACATCATCAGCGCGGCGGGACCCTGGGCGCTGCTGGTCGTGTGCTTCATCGTGTTCGCCGAGACCGGACTGCTCGTCGGCTTCCTGCTGCCCGGCGACACCCTGCTGGTCATCTCGGGACTCCTCACCCACACCAACGACATCTTCGGCGTCAACATCTGGATCGTCTCGCTGCTGATCGCCCTGTCGGCGTTCGTCGGCGGTGAGGTCGGCTACCTCATCGGCCACAAGGGCGGGCCGGCGGTGTTCGAACGCAAGGAATCGGGTCTGTTCAGTCGCAAGAACGTCGAGCGCACGAACGCGTTCTTCGAGCGCTACGGCGGGCTGACGGTGATCCTCGCGCGCTTCGTGCCGATCGTGCGCACGTTCGCTCCGGTCGCGGCCGGCGTCGGACACATGCCGTGGCGCCGGTACACGCTCTACAACTTCATCGGCGCGATGCTGTGGGGGTTCGGGCTGACCATGGTCGGCTACCTCATCGCGTACATCCCCTGGGTCGCGCACCTCGTCACCGAGTACATCGACCTGATCCTGCTCGCCGCGGTCGGCGGCACGGCCCTCGTGACGCTGTGGCACTACTTCTCCGAGCGCGCCAAGGTCCGCAAGGAGCTCGCCGAGGGCGCCGCCGCCCAGACGGATGCCGAGACGGCGCAGGCGCTCGTCCTCGACGCCGACGACTTCGAAGCCGCCCCCGAGGTGCACCGCCTCGCGCCGCAGGTGTTCGATGAGGCGCAGGCGGCCGAGACGCCCGACGACGACCGCCCGGTCGCCTGACCCGACACGTCGGCGTCAGGACGCCTTCTTCGCCTTCGACGCCGGCTTCTTCTTCGCCGGGGCGGGCTCTGCCTCCGCGTCGCCGTCGGCCGTGCCGGCGCGAGCGGCGCGACTGCGCTCGACGCTCGCCTTGAGCGCGGCCATCAGGTCGATGACCTCGCCGCCGGCGTCCGTCTTCGCCTGCTCGCCGAAGGTCTCCGACGTGTCGAGCGCGTCGCCCTGCTCGAGCTTCGCGTCGATGAGCGTGCGCAACTCGTGCTGGTACTCGTCGACGAACTGGTCGGGGTCGAAATCGCTCGAGAAGCTCTCGACGAGCGACGCCGACAGCTCGAGCTCCTTCGCCGAGATCTTCACGGGCTCGTCGAGCGAGGCGAACGACGCGGTGCGCACCTCATCGGCCCACAGCAGCGTCTGCAGCACGAGAACATCGCCGCGCACGCGCAGGGCGGCCAGCCGCGTCTTCTGTCGCAGCGAGAACCGCACGACGGCGGTGCGGTCGGTCTGCTCGAGCGTCTTGCGCAGCAGGACGTACGCCTTCGGTGAAGCCGAGTCGGGTTCGAGGTAGTACGCCTTGTCGAGCGTCAGCAGGTCGATCTGCTCGCTCGGCACGAACTCGACCACCTCGATCTCGCGCGAGCGCTCGGCGGGCAGCGAGGCGATGTCCTCGGCGGTGAGCACGACGGTGCGCTCGCCGTCGTCGTAGGCCTTGTCGATGTCGGCGTACGGCACAACCTCGCCGTCGAGCTCGCAGATGCGCTGATAGCGGATGCGTCCGCCGTCGGCCGCGTGCACCTGGTGCAGCGGGACGTCATGGTCCTCGGTCGCCGAGTACACCTTGACCGGCACGTTGACGAGGCCGAAGGTGAGCGCGCCCTTCCAGATCGTTCTCATCCCACCAGTGAACAGCAGTCACAGACCTGCGCGCCAGGGGGATGCCACGGGGATGCGGCGGGCGCGCATTACTCTGGCGACATGGCAGCCCGCGGTCAGCTCGTCGACGTCGACGGTCGCCAGCTGCGCCTGACGAACCTCGACAAGGTGCTGTACCCCGCCGCCGGCACGACCAAGGGCGAGGTGATCGACTACTACTCGCGGGTCGCCGCGGTCATGCTGCCGCACCTGCGCGGGCGCCCGGTGACCCGGCTGCGTTGGCCCGAGGGCACCGGGCACGAGCCGTTCTTCGCGAAAGACCTCGAAGCGGGGGCGCCGCACTGGCTGGCGCGGCGCGCCGTCGACCACTCCGGCGGCGCGAAGGACTACCCCCTCGTCGACGACCTCGCCGGGCTCGTCTACCTGGCGCAGGTCGCGAGTCTCGAACTGCACACGCCGCAGTGGCGCTTCGACGGTCCCGGCCGCGGCCGCCCCGATCGGCTCGTGCTCGATCTCGACCCCGGCCCGGGGGCGGGGCTCGCGGAATGCGCCGAGGTCGCCCGCCGCGCCCGCGGCATCCTCCGCGGGGTGGGGATGGATCCGCTGCCCGTCACGAGTGGCTCGAAGGGCATCCACCTGTATGCACGCCTGGACGGCAGCCGCACGAGCGAGGAGATCTCGGCGTTCGCCCGCGAGCTCGCGCGCGCGCTCGAGGCCGACGACCCCGACCTGGTCGTCAGCGCGATGACGAGATCGATGCGAGCGGGCAAGGTGTTCGTGGACTGGAGCCAGAACAACGCCGCCAAGACGACGATCGCACCGTACTCACTGCGCGGGCGGGCCGAACCCACGGTCGCCGCGCCCCGCACCTGGGCGGAGCTCGATGACCCCGCACTCCGGCACCTTCTCTTCGGCGAGGTCATCGCGCGCGTCGACACCGACGGCGATCTGCTCGCTCCGCTCGCGGGCCGGTCCGAGGACGCGCTGGCGCCGTACGTCGCGAAGCGCACCGTCGGGGCGACACCCGAACCCTTCCCCCGCACAGATCCGGCGCGACGCGACGATGCAGCCGCACCGCTCCCGGCCGATCGGGCGGAGGGTGCGGGTTCGGACGAGGCGTTGCGGTTCGTCATCCAGGAGCACAATGCCAGCCGCCTGCACTACGACCTGCGGCTCGAACGTGACGGCGTGCTCGTGAGCTGGGCCGTACCTCGCGGCGTCCCGGGCTCGGGTGAACGCAACCATCTCGCCGTCATGACCGAACCGCACCCGCTCGAGTACCTCGACTTCGCCGGGACGATCCCCGCCGGGCAGTACGGTGCCGGGACCATGACCGTGTGGGACACCGGGGTGTACGCGGCCGAGAAGTGGCGCGACGACGAGATCATCTTCACCGCTGCGGGGCGCGCCGGCGGGCCGCTCGGCACCGCCCGGCTCGCGCTCATCCGCACGGCGGGGTCCGGCGAGAAGTCGCAGTGGCTGCTGCACCGGATGTCGCTGCCCGCGCCGACCCCGCACGGGGAGCCCCCGCCCGACCGATTGCCGCGGCGACCGGCCGGCCGAGCGCACCCGCGCGGGGGCGCGGCCGGTGAGGCGGACGCCCCCATGCTCGCAACGCCCGCCACACCCACGATCGCAGCGACCGCCGCGGCACGCTGGGGTGAGGCGTGGGTGGAGTTCAAATGGGACGGCATCCGCGCGATCGGCACGTGGGACGGCGAGCGGCTGACCCTGCGTGCACGCAGCGGCACCGACATCACCGCCCGCTACCCCGAACTCACGTCGATCGACGCGGGCCTCGGCGCGCAGCCGTGCGTGATCGACGGCGAGATCGTCGCGCTCGACGCGGCCGGGCGACCGAGCTTCACCCGTCTGCAGGCGCGCATGCACCTGACGAAGCCGCGCGAGATCGATCGCGAGCAGGCACGCACGCCGATCAGTCTGCTGATGTTCGACGTGCTCCGTTTCGCAGGCGATGACGTCGCCCGGCTTCCGCTGCGCGAGCGCCGTGCACTGCTCGAGCGGATCGCCGAGGGTGCGACGGCCGCGATCGTCCTGCCACCGGTGACCGACGATGTCGACGCGGCGCTCGCGGCGGCCCGCGAACTCGCTCTCGAGGGCGTGGTGATCAAGGATCCCGGGTCGCCGTACCGCCGCGGCACGCGATCGGAGGAGTGGCTCAAGGTCAAGCTCACCGCGACGCAGGACGTCGTCGTCGGCGGCATCCGCCCGGGCAAGGGCGGTCGATCGGGAGCGATCGGCTCGCTCCTGCTGGGCATCCCCCACGCCGACGGACTGCGCTACGTCGGCCGCGTCGGCTCGGGCTTCAGCGAACGTGAACTCGCGCGCCTCGACGCACTGCTGCAGCCCCTGCGCACCGATGAGAACCCGTTCATCGGAGTGCCGGCCGCGGATGCCTCGGATGCCCTCTGGCTGCGGCCCGAGGTCGTCGCCGAGGTCGAGTTCGCAGAGTTCACCCCGGGCGGAACGCTGCGTCATGCTCGCTGGCGCGGCATCCGCCCCGACATCGCCCCCGGCGACGTCGCGCGCGGCTGAGCCGGTCAGCGCTCCGCGACGACCGTCGCCGTGGGCTGGGGCGCGTCGATGGCGAAGACGCCGACCATGTCGCCGCTGAGCACGAACTGCAGCGCGGTGCCCTCGGCGAAGGTCTCACGCAGCTGCTCGGTCGAGCTCGCGTCGACGACGAACTGCACGGTGGCCGGGAAGGCGCTCACTCCGCAGCCGGTGAACACCTGACCGGTGATCATGCCGTCGGACTGGTAGGCGTCCGCATCGGCCACGAACAGGCAGCGCGAGTCGGCGCCGCCGCCGTACAACCCGCCGGGTGCGCGTGCGACGACGAGTCCCTGGTAGCTGAAGGCGAGCGAATCGGCGCCCTGCGGAAACCACTGGCTGAGCCACTCGGGCGCGTCGACCGGTTCGGTCAGACTCGCCACCTGCGTCGCGCCGGTCGCCGTCGACACCGGGCGGATCGATGCGAGCCCGAAGACCATCCCGCCGACGATGAGAGCGACCAGCAGCACCGACGCCGCCCACGCGACGACCCACGCCGCCGCGATGGGTCGGGGCGCGCGGGCCGGGGTATCTACCGATGACCGCGGCCCGCCGTCGGGCACGGGCAGCCCGAGCGCGACATAGGCGTCGGCGCCAGGGTCGGCAGGCGAGACCGACTCAGTCCGGGCGTCTGACGCAGCCGTTCCCTCGACCACCACGGCAGCGACGGGCGTCTCTACGGACGCTGCCGTGGGTGGCGCGTCACGACGTGCCGCGCGTTCGGCCTCCTCGAGCGCGCGCAGCCGCGCGAGCGCGACCGGATCGGTCTCGATGTCGGCGTGCGGGCCGTACGCGCGGGCTCGGAGCGCCGCGAGTTCGTGATCGGGCGAAGCAGTCATCCCCTGCATCGTCGCACACGTGGTGCGCCCCGCCGGGGCTCAGTGCGCGTCGTGTTCGCGGTGACCCGCAGGCTCGAGCTGGAAGGTCGAGTGCTCCACGTCGAAATGCTCCGACAGGCACGACTGCAGGCGCGACAGCAGTGCCCCCGACCCACCCTGCGACAGCACCTCGGGCTCGACGACGACGTGGGCCGTGAACACGGGGGCGCCGCGGGTCAGCTGCCACACGTGGATGTC
>Ga0160441_101127_pt1 | contig 10456 bp, 10 predicted proteins | sample HID1971K_E1MG_FD_108260 | JGI IMG/M metagenome (GOLD analysis project Ga0160441, IMG submission 108260) | Enriched millipede-associated microbial communities from UW Madison campus, WI, USA - HID1971K_E1 MG | ecosystem: Host-associated > Arthropoda: Insects > Digestive system > Unclassified ... | reverse complement strand
GAAGCGGCGCTTCGTCCGGCGGTGCGAGTGCGAGATGTTGTGACCGAAGCCGGGAACTGCTCCAGTCACCTGGCACACTGCTGCCATAGTGATGTCTCCTTAGTACCGTGGAGCCGGACGGCTCCACCCAAGATCCCTTGTCTGCACCCCGCGACAGACCCGGCCGGTGAAGGCCCTGATCTGGTGTGGGATGCGAACTGCGTGCTGGAGTGCGCGCAGACAAAGAGTCAGTCTAGCACGCACGGTCCCGCACGCCTTGCCGACCCCCCGCTCGGCCCCCGACGCCCGTCGTCAGCGGATCCTAAGAATGCGATGCGAGCCCGTCCTGCGCCGCCTCGCGCGCCCCGCGACCCCAGCGGAACGGCGACACCGTCGGGTCGCCCGGCACCCAGAACCGCCACGGGAACACCTCGGTGCCGGCGACGCCCGCCACGCCCACCCGCGGGCCGGCGGCCACTTCGGCCAGCGGCGTCGCGCGCAGCTCCAGCCGGGCCACCGCACCGTGCCAGGGCGCGCCGGTGACGGCGTCGATCCCGTCGTGGACCGGATGCCGCAATCCCACGGCGTCGCCGAAGCGCCCGGGTCCGCGGGCCAGGTCCCGAGTGGACCGGGCGGCCGGTCGACGCTGGAAGGCGGCATCCACCCCTTCGATCACCTCGCCGGCGCGCAGCAGGCAGCCGCCGGCGACGTTCTCGGGACCGCACACCACGTTCACGCACGAGTGGATGCCGTGGCTGAGGTACACATACAGGTGGCCGGGTGCGCCCCACATCGTGGCGTTGCGCGCGGTCTGCCCCATGCGCGCATGGGAGCCGGGATCAGGCACCGGCCCGGTGCCGCGACCGTGGTACGCCTCGACCTCGGTGATGCGCACGACCACCGTCTCACCGCCCACGACGGTCGTCAGACGCGCGTCGAGCAGGCGCGGCGCGACCTCGGCGGCAAGCCCCTCCAGGTCGGCGCGCGTCGCCGCCCGCCACCCCGCCTGCGCCATGCCGCGAGTCTACGTCGCGGCTCCGACACGCCGAATGCTGCCCCGGGATGCGCCCGGGCGCTACTGTTCGCGCATGGGGAAGTGGTTCGTGCTCGTCCTGCTGAGTGTCGCGCAATTCATCATGGTGCTCGACAGCACGGTGATGAACGTGTCGATCTCGACCGTCGCACAGGACCTCGGCACCGATATCTCGGGCATGCAGGCGGCCATCACGTTCTACGCGCTGACGATGGCGGCCTTCATGCTCACCGGCGGCAAGCTCGGCGACCGCTGGGGGCGCAGCCAGGCGTTCCGCATCGGGTCGGTGGTGTACGGCATCGGGTCGCTCACCACGGCGCTGAGCCCGAACCTCACCGTGCTCATGCTGGGGTGGTCGCTGGTCGAGGGCCTCGGCGCGGTGCTCGTGATCCCCGCCATCGCCGCCCTCGCCGCGATCAACTACCAGGGCCGCGCGCGCGTGGTCGCGTTCGCCGTCCTGGGCGCCGTCACCGGCGGCGCAGCGGCCGCCGGTCCCCTCATCGGCGGACTCGTCACGACCTACTCGTCGTGGCGCTACGTCTTCGTCGCCGAGGCCATCGTGATGACCCTCGTGCTGATCGTGTCGGGCCGCATCAAGGACGTTCCGGGCGACCGCACGCTGCGCATCGACCTGCTGAGCGTCGTGCTGTCGGCGCTGGGCCTGGGGCTGCTCGTGTACGGCATCCTGCAGTCCAAGACGTGGGGCTGGGTCATCCCGCTCAACCCGCCCGAGGTGGGCGGGCAGACGATCGCACCCTTCGGCGTCTCGCCGGTCGCGTACCTGATCCTGCTGTCGATCGTCGTGCTGTGGCTGTTCGTGCGGCGCCAGCAGCGCCTCGAACGCCTGGGGAGCGTGCCGCTCCTGAAGGTCAGTCTGCTGCGCAATGCGGCGCTGCGCAGCGGCCTCACGATGTTCATGGCGCAGTACTTCGCGATCGCGGCGCTGTTCTTCGTGATCCCGGTCTACCTCCAGACGATCCTGGGCTTCGACGCCCTGCAGACCGGCCTGAAGATCCTGCCGCTGTCGATCGGCCTGGTCATCTTCTCGATGCTCGGGTCCCGCCTGTCGACGGTGCGCTCGGCGCGCAACATCGGCCGCATCGGGCAGCTCACCCTGGGCCTGGGCGTGCTGCTGGTGTTCGCCGCCGTGCAGCCGGAGCTGCAGGGTTGGTTGTTCCCCACCGGCATGTTCGTCGTGGGTGCCGGGTTCGGCCTGCTGGCATCGCAGCTCGGCAACGTCAACATGTCGGCTGTCGACCAGTCCGACACGTCCGAGGTCGGCGGCCTGCAGGGCACGTTCCAGAACCTCGGCTCGTCGTTCGGAACCGCGATCGTCGGCTCCGTGTTCGTGCTGCTGCTGACTTCGGGCTTCACCGCGGCGGTGCAGGCCAGCCCCGAACTGCCCGACGACGTGCGAGATCAGGTCGTCGCGACCGCCTCGCAGGGCGCCCCGATCATCTCGCGGCAACAGGCCGAGGACCTGCTGACGGATGCCGGCGCCGACGCCGCCTCGGCCCAGGAGGTCGCCCAGCTGTACGCCGACACCCAGGTCGAGTCGCTGCGTCAGTCGCTGTTCTTCGTCTTCGCACTGACCGTGCTCGGCCTGCTGCTCTCGTCGGGGCTGCCCTCGAAGCTCCCCGAGCCCGTCGAGGAGGCGGACGCGGCACCCGCGACCACCTCCGGCGAGTGAGGGCGGGCCGAGCTGCGGCGAAGGCTCCCCACGCCCCCTCCCACGCCCCCTCCCGTCGCCGCTTCGCGTCGGTTGGAGCCTCCGGGCGCGCAGGCACGGCCGCGGCCGCCGGCATCCGCGGATCTCACTGCCTCAGGCAGCCGGCGGCACCTGGCACCACGAGATCGACGAGCCGTGCAGCGCCACGACCTGCGTGCCGTCGGCGATCTCGAGCACCCTCGTCTCGGGGCGCTCGGGCAGCGGCAGCTGGTACGTGTCGTACCGGTTGGTCACGGCGTCGGGCGCCACCTGCACCGCGACGTAGCGGGCGCTGGGCGACACGCACACCTGCAGGACGGCATCCGTGTCGGCGACCTCGGTGAGCATGCGGGTCGCGCCGTCCGCCGCGACCAGGGCGACCGAGGTGCGGCCGGTGGGCACGCCGTCGGCATCGAGCACGGCGGCGGTGCGGATCGTCGAGCCGTCGGGCAGGGGCGTGACCGACGTGGTGCCGCCGAGGTCCTGCTCGGGCGCGACGAGCGGCTGCTCGCTCGCGTCGGCGAGATCGATGACCGCCGCGTGGTCGGGCCGGTCGACGACGGCCAGGTTCGAGCCGCGGGCGATGCCTTCGAGGCCGAGCGCGACGCCGAGCGCGGTCGCCGAGGCGGTGCCGGCCGATCCCGTCAGCAGCAGCGAGCCGTCGAACGACAGCAGCAGGATGCTGTCGGTGTCGGGCACGAACCGCCACTCGGCCACGCGCGGGTCGGCGCCCTGCACCTCGATCGGCACGGGGTCGGCGGCCGGATCGCCGAGCGACGCGGTGAACAGCCTGCTCTCGCGCCCCGCGTCGGCGCTCAGGTGCGCGTCCGAGAACGTGTAGCCGATCCGTTCGCCGCGATCGGCGCTCTGCAGGTTCGACACGTAGCCGTCGCCGGGCAGCGGCAACTCGTGCTCGTTCTTGCCGTCGAGGTCGGTGACGATGAGCCCCGCCTCGTCGTCGTCGGTGCGGACCGAGATCACCAGGTGCGACCCCGTCGCCCGGAAGTCCTCGATGTGCGGATGCCGGAACACCGCCGTCGCCTTCTTGCCGGTGAGGTCGGTGCGGTAGATGAGGTCGCCGTCCCCGCCGCTGTCGCCGCCACGCTGCAGCAGGAACGTTTGGGCCCTGGGGGTCGTGAACGTCTGCGTGAGCGTCGCGGTCGGCCCACCGCCGAGCGACGCGACGCCCGCGATCGTCACGGTGTACTTGGTGTCGTCCCACAGCGGCAGCGTGAACCGCACCCCGACGCTGCGCCCCGACGTGTCGACCTGGATCGGCGTCGCGGGGCTCACGGTCACCTGCGACGGGTCGACGTCGGCGAGCGACTGCGTCGTGGTCACGATGAGGCGGGATCCGGATGCCGCAGCCGCCGCCGCGGGGTCGACCGAGACGTCCGTCACGCGGGGGCCCTGGGCGACGCTCGCCGCGGCGCCGGCGAGCCCCAGCACGACGAGGAGGCCCAGCACGAGCGTGAAGCTCGCGGCGAACGCGCGTCCGCGCCGACGGTGCGCCCGGGCGCGACGCGTCGGCTGCTCAGTACTCATACGGATCCTCGGGCTCCGGGATCTCGGCGACCTTCGCGGCGTCGACGACGAGACGGCCGTCGGACGACGAGCGCACCGTGCCCGTGATCGTGACCCACTGCCCGGTGTCGGGCACGTCGGATGCGGCGACCACGGGCAGGCTCGCCGGCTGCGCGTCGATGACGCAGTGCGTGATCACCAGGCGCGTGAGATCGAACCCGCCGTCCCCGCCGGGCGTCACGAACCCCGTGAGCTCGACGGGGTCGCCGTCGAACGCGTCGGGGTTGGTCGCCGTCGCGAACGCGGTGGCCCACTCGCCGACCCCGAACGAGGCCGTGTCGCCCGTCGAGGCCAGCTGGATCGTGTCAGCCCCGCCGAACAGCGGCGTCGCCCCCACGTCGCGCGACATCGCGAGCTCGGCGCTCAGCGACGCGGGCGGCAGCACGAGCGTCAGCACCACCACGCCCGACGCGGCGACCCCGCCGGCCACGGTCGCCGCGAAGGCGAGCGGGTGCCGGCGGTGGTCGTGGTCGTGCTCTACCACCGGTCGCCCCGCGGAGGGCGCTCGGGCGCCCGCCGACGAAACGCTCTGGTCCACGAGGTCGTCCGTCCGGTCGAGGCGTTTCGTCTCGCTCGCACCTCGCTCGCTCGACGGCCGGGAGTCATGGTCGCCGTGGTCGTGGCCGTGATCGGCCTCGGCACCCAGCGGCAGCGCGAACGAGGCCACCGCACCGACCAGCACGAACACCGCCATCGCGACGGCGAACCAGGCCGAGTCGGGGTTGATGTACAGACCGAGCCGGCCGGTCACCGCGAGCCCCACCGTGACGACGGCGAGCGAGGCGGCGAGCCCGACGCCCAGCCACCGCGTGCCGACGAATCCCGACTTACGCAAGGAGGTTCACCGCCGTCCCGATCGCGAACGCCGACAGCACCACGACGGCGACGATGCCGCCGAGCGTGCGCCAGGTGAAGGTCGTGCGCAGCAGCGCCAGCATCTTGACGTCGACGAGCGGCCCCACCAGCAGGAACGCGACGATCGACCCCGGCGTGAACGTCGAGGCGAACGACAGCGCGAAGAACGCGTCGACGTTCGAGCAGATCGACACCACCATCGCCAACAGCATCATCGCTACGATCGACAGCGCGGGGTTCGACCCGATGGCCACGAGCGCCTCGCGGGGGATGAGCACCTGCACGGCCCCGGCGAGCGCCGAGCCGATCACGAGCGCGGGCATCACGGCCCGCAGCTCGATGACGAACTGCGCGAGCGTGCGGTGCCACTTGCCGCCCGGTTCGTGCACCACCAGCTCGCACGTGTCGCGGAAACGGTCGGTCAGCAGCGCATCGGGCGAGGGATGCCGCGAATACAGCCATCCGATGAGGTTGGCGATGGCGTACCCGCCGAGGATGCGCGCGATGAGGATGCCGTCGCTGAACCCGAACGCCTGGTGGGTCGTGATGATCACGATGGGGTTCACGATCGGCGCCGCGATCAGGAACGTCAGCGTCTCGGGCACGGAGAATCCGCGCATGAGCAGACCGCGCGCGAACGGCACGTTGCCGCACTCGCACACCGGCACGATCATGCCCAGCAGCGACAGCACCGCGCGCCGGGCCCACGCCCGGCGCGGCATCCATCGCTCGATGACACCGGGCGGCACCCACACCTGCACGACGATCGACAGCACGACACCCAGCGCCACGAACGGCAGCGACTCGATCAGCACGCTGATCGCGAGGGTCAGTCCGTCCTGCGCGCGGGTGGGGAGGGATGCCGGGAACAGCGTCGGCGCGAGCCAGTCGATCAGGAACAGGCCGGCGACGACGGCGAGGCCGACACCCAGCCACAGGAGCGCGCGGGCCTGCGGCGACGGACCGAGACGCGCCGTGACCGGCTCGTACCGGGCTGGCGCCGGCCGGTGCGTCGGGTCAGTCCGCGTCACGCTTCTGGGCGCGCTGGTCGGGCCGCCGTTCATCGGCGGCGGCCGCGCACGATGCGCACAGCCCGAAGATGTCGACGACGTGCTCGGCGTCGCGGAAACCGTGGCGCTCAGCGGTGGCGCGGGCCCACTGCTCGACGTCGGTGGCCTCGATCTCGACCGTCAGTCCGCACGAACGGCAGATGAGGTGGTGGTGGTGGCCTGTGCTCACGCAGGCGCGGTAGAGCGCCTCGCCCTCGGGGCTCTGCAGCGAATCGGCCTCGCCCTGCGACGCGAGCCCTGCCAGGGCGCGGTACACGGTGGCCAGGCCGATGCCGGTGTTCTCGTCGCGGAGGGTGGCGTGCAACGACTGCGCACTGACGAATCCCCGGGCGTCCGACAGCGCTTCGCGCACGCGTTCGCGCTGCCACGTATTGCGCTGGGCCATGCCCGGGAGTCTACCCGCGGGCCCTGGACGTGGGCCGGGCATGCCGGTCATGCCATGGCGCGGGTCACGCGACCGCGGCGGGCACCGATGCCGCGGCACACGAGGTAGATCACGAACGAGATCGTCGTGATGTACGGGCTCACCGGGAGGGTGCCCATGATCGCCAGAAGGATGCCGCCGACCGCCGACACGAAGCCGAACAGGGCCGACAGCAACGGCACCGACAGCGGTCCGGAGGTGACGCGCATCGCCGCGGCGGCGGGCGTCACGAGCAGCGCCATCACGAGCAGCGCGCCGATGATGTGCACTGCGACGGCGACGATGAGTCCGAGCAGCAGCATGAAGACGAGCGACACCGCGGTGGTGGGCACGCCGCGCGCGGCGGCGGACTGCGGGTCGAGCGAGTCGAACCGCAGCGGCCGCCAGATGAGCAGCAGGCCCAGCAGCACGACCGCGCCGATCGCGACGAGCCAGCCGAGCTGCCCGGACTGCACCGACACGATCTGCCCGGTGAGCAGGCTGAAGCTCGACGCGCTGCGCCCGTCGTACAGCGACAGGAACAGGATGCCTAGGCCCAGGCCGAACGGCATCAGCACACCGATGATCGAGTTGCGGTCGCGTGCCTTGGCTCCGAGCAGTCCGATGATCGCCGCCGCGACGATCGAGCCGACGATCGAGCCGGTCACGACGTCGACGCCGATGAGCAGCGCCGCCGCGGCGCCCGCGAACGACAGCTCGCTGATGCCGTGCACCGCGAACGCCATGTCGCGCTGCATGACGAAGACGCCCACGAGGCCGCCGACGAGGCCCAGCACGGCGCCCGCCCACAGCGAGTTCGACACGAGCCCGAGGATGTCGCCGTAGTACGGCATCCCGCCGAACATGGCGTCGGCGATGTCGCTCCAGTTCACGCGTGCGCCTCGCCGTCGTGGTGGTGATGGGATGCCTCGGCATCGGGCGCGCCGACGACCACGAGCCGGTCACCCGCCCGCAGCACGAACACGTGCGCGCCGTACAGCGCGGTGAGCACATCCGAGCGCAGCACCTCCTGCGGCGTGCCGAGCGTGAACCGCCCGTTCGCGATGTACAGGATGCGGTCGACCTTGCCCAGCAGCGGGTTGATGTCGTGGGTGACCAGGAGCACAGCGGCGCCGCGCTCGCGACGGTGCCGGTCGATCAGGCCGATGACGGCCTGCTGGTTGGCGAGATCGAGGCTCGTGAGCGGCTCGTCGCACAGCAGCAGCGGGGGATCGTCTGCCAACGCCTGGCCGGCGCGTAGCCGCTGCTGCTCGCCGCCCGACAGCTCTCCGACAGGCCGGTCCGCAAAGCCTTGAGCGCCGACGGCCGCGATGAGCGCGTCGACGCGGGCGCGGTCGCCGCGACGCGGGATCGGCAGCCCGAAACGATGGCCGTCGACGCCGAGGGTCACGAGGTCGCGGCCGCGCAGCGACGTGTCGCGCGGCAGCGGACGCGCCTGCGGCAGGTAGCCGACGCGGCGGTTGCCCCGGCCGTGCACGGGCTCGCCGAGCACGTCGATGCTGCCCGAGCTGAGCTCTTCGAGCCCGAGGATCGCACGCAGCAGCGTCGTCTTGCCCGACCCGCTGGGGCCGAGGACCGCGACGAGCTCGCCCGGCCGCACGTCGAGGTCGAGCCCCGCCCACAGCTCACGCTCGCCACGCTGCAGCGCCGCGCCGCGGATGCTCAGGACGGGTTCGCCCCCGGGCGCGGGCGTGCTCATGCCAGCGCCGCGCTCAGTGCCTCGATGTTCGCCTGCATCCACGAGACATAAGTCTCTCCCTTCGGGAGGGTCTCCGAGAACGCGATCGTCGGGATGCCGTGCTCGTCGGCCGCGTCGACGACGAGCGCCGTCTCGGCGCCGCCGGTCTGGGCGTTCGTGATGAGGACGCTCACCTCGCCGCCGCGGATGAGGTCCAGCGCCTGGAGCAGCGTGGCCGGTGCGACGTCCTGCTCCTCCTCGACGGCCTCGCTGAAGGCCTCGGGGGTGACGTTGACGAGCCCCGCGTCCTCGACGAGGTAGCCGGGCACGGGCTCGGTCATGAAGACCTGCTCGCCCCCGTGTGCGGCGTCGATGGCGGCGAGTGCGTCGTCGAGGCCGTCGAGGTCGGCACCGAACGCCTTCGCGTGCGCGGCGAACTCGGTCGCGTGGTCAGGGTCGAGGACGGCCAGCTCATCGGCGATCTGCTGCGCGACGGCACGCACGGTGTCGACGTCGTACCAGACGTGCTCGTTGAAGCCCTCGATGTGCGCGTGGTCGTCGTGATCCTCGTCGTGGTCGTCCGCGTCGTGGTCGTCCGCGTCGGCCGGCCACGCCGGTGAGAGCTCGGCCGCCGTGATCACGGGAGCGTCGGTCCCGCTGGACTCGATCAGCGCGTCGACGAACGCGTCGTAGCCGCCGCCGTTCTCGATGACCAGATCGGCCTTCGACACGATCAGCTGATCGCGTGCGCTCGGCTCGAACGAGTGGGGATCCTGCGAGGCGCTCGAGACGATCGAGGTCACGTCGACGAAGTCGCCGCCGATCTCCGAGGCGATCTGCCCGTACACGTTGGTCGACGCCACGACCTGCAGCCGTCCGTCGTCGCCCGCGGCACCGCTCGCGCATCCGGCGAGGACGAGAGTGGATGCCGCCGCCAGGCCGAGCAGGGTGAGCGCACGTCGAGACTGGTTCATGTCGTCGACTCTAACGTTAATGAGAATCGTTCTCAAATTGCGTCATCGCCCTGTTCGCCCGTGGTGGGTGTCGGAGGGGGAGAGCGCTGCAGCTGCGCGCTAGGGTCGGGCCGTGCTCCCGAAGGCTGTGCAGCGCTCGCTGCTTCTCGCGCTCCCGTTCCAGGTGGGCACGCTCGCGCTCGCGGTCGTGCTGCTGGCCGTCGGTTTCAACAGTCAGGTTCTGCTGACCGCCCTGCTTGCGCTCTCGATGTGGGCGCCGGCGGCCGCCGAGCTCGTGTTCCGGACCACGCTGCCCAGAGCGCTGCAGCTGCACTATCTGATCTTCATCACGCTCGGGCCGTTCGCGGGGAGCGCCCTGAACGTCTACGCCGCGATCGCCGACTGGGACACCCTCATCCACTTCGACTCCGGCGTCATGCTGGCCTGGCTCGGCATGCTCTGGGTGCGCCGCATCGAAGAGCGGGTCGGTGTGCCGCTGCCGACGTGGTTCGGCCTGCTCGTCGTGCAGCTGACCGCCATGGCCTTCGCGGCAGCGTGGGAGATCTCCGAGTACGCCAGTGACCTGATCATCGGCACGAACTCGCAGAACGGCAGCCTCGAAGACACGATGGGCGACATCATGGCCGGCACGCTCGGCGGCCTGTTCGCGATCGTCCTGCTGGTGATCTTCCGGCGTCCGCGCACGGTGGCGCCGGCATCCCTCATCCGCGCCGCGCGCCGCACCTCACAACGCGAAGAGACGAACGCGCCGCGCTGACGCGGCGTCAGTCCAGCAGCAGGGCCGGCTCCTCGAGGATCGACGCGACATCGGCGATGAAGCGCGACATGCCGTCGCCGTCGATCACGCGGTGGTCGAACGAGCCTGCGACCGTGGTCACGAAGCGGGGGCGCACCTCGCCGTCGACGACCCACGGCTTCTGCCGGATCGTGCCGAGGGCGACGATGCCGGACTCGCCGGGGTTGATGATCGGCGTGCCGGCATCCATTCCGAACACGCCGATGTTCGTGATCGTGATGGTGCCGCCCTGCTGGTCGGCGGGGCTCGTCTTGCCCTCGCGCGCCGTCAGGGTGAGCTTCTCGAGCGCCCGGGCGAGTTCGCGCATCGACAGGTCCTGCGCGTCCTTGATGTTCGGCACCAGCAGGCCGCGCGG
>Ga0160441_101120_pt1 | contig 10557 bp, 13 predicted proteins | sample HID1971K_E1MG_FD_108260 | JGI IMG/M metagenome (GOLD analysis project Ga0160441, IMG submission 108260) | Enriched millipede-associated microbial communities from UW Madison campus, WI, USA - HID1971K_E1 MG | ecosystem: Host-associated > Arthropoda: Insects > Digestive system > Unclassified ... | reverse complement strand
GCCGTAGTGGGCGCGGCGGCATAAATGGGGTTAAGTTCGGGCTCGTACAGGTCGGGCTTGAGCACACCGTCCTTCAGGTTATCGAGGAATACGTACCGACACGATCCGCCGAAGTAGCGCCAAGCCTGCTCGTGAAGCCGCGCCCAGATCTCTTGGCTGGACTTCCACACGACGCGCCGGAAGCTGCGCCTCGAATAGCGCAGCGTCGCCACGAACGGACGCAGTTAGCGGTACCGGTCAGTGCCGGGCACGCGGGTCGGGGCGCCCTCGCCGTAATCGACCTGCATCTCCTCGCCCGGCAGGAACGATAGACGATCGAACAGCTGCGGCTCGCGCCGACGCGACCGGCGACGGGGCCGGTGGCCAGGGTGGGGCAGTTTGCGCTGGCGCATCGCTGGCCGCATCAAATCCGAGGACGCCGGCCTGGGCGTCGAACCGCTTCTGATAGGCACGAATCGTGTGCCGAGAGATGCCCGTGACGCGGGCGATCTCCCGCTGAGTGGCGTTGCTGCGTAGTAGGGTCCAAATGGTGGTTTGCAGATGAGGCTTCAAGACGTTCAACCTGTGGGCTCCCCCGAAAACGAGGAAGCGAAGGTGACGTCCTGCCGTCAGCCTCTAATCTACGACGGCGCTGCAATCAGCGCCTCAAATGCCGGTGGCCAGGTGGAGCAGTTTGACTTGGCCACAAGTGGAGCACTTTGGGTGGCCACCGGGTTCCATCCCTTACTCCACAACGCCGAGCCGAAGCCTCTCGTCTGATCGGAAACTGCGTAAAGCCTACGCAACTTCGGTGATTAGAGCGTCTCGGCTCCGCCTTACCTTCTTGAGGCCAACCAGCCAGTCCCCGACTTCGTCTCGATAACCTATCGGCATGATCACGACGCTGCGCAGACCGTGTTGTCTGAGCTGCAGAATTTCGTCCAATGCGTCAGGGTCGAACCCTTCCATTGGCGTGGCATCGACTTCCTCCGCTGCGGCGGCGACGAGTGCGACCCCGAGCGCGATGTAAGCCTGGCGAGCGGCGAGCTGAAAATTGACCTCCTCCCCCCGCGATGCGACGATCCCAAGCAGCATCTGGCGATAGTTCTCCCAACCTTCGTTGTGCGTCTGGCGGATTTCGTTGGCCAAGTCGAACATCATGTTGACCCGCTTCGCCGTGGTGTCGTCCCACGCTGCGAAGACGAGGAGATGGGAGCAGTCGACGATCTGCTGCTGCTGATATCCGATCGCTTTGATCTTCTCTCGGAGTTCTTGATTCGTCACGACGAAAAGCTCGAAAGGCTGCAACCCACTAGAGGTCGGGGCGAGTCGTATGGCCTCGAGAATACGTTCGAGCTTGACTGCCGGAACCTTCCTGGAGGGGTTATATTTTTTGGCGGCGTAGCGCCAGTTCAGCTGATCCAAAAGTTGCGTCATATATGCCTTCAAAAATAAAATTGCTCAAGATGCGTACACTAAGTTTCAACCTACCTTGAAGGTCAAGCGGAAAATGCGAATCGGGGAACTTGCAGAGAAAAGCGGCTTGGCCACGTCTGCTATTCGCTACTACGAGGGTCACGGGCTACTGCCTGCGCCCATGCGTAGCGGCAATGGCTACCGACGGTACGCGGAGAGTGCGGTCGAGCGGCTGCGCTTGATTCGTATCAGCCAGAAGCTAGGCTTCACGCTCGACGTGATCCGAGGCTTGTTTGCTGAAACTGGCGGCTGCTCGTACAGCAAGACGTTCGCAGAAGTCAACGTCCGCATTCAGGAGGTCGAGCTTTTGCAAGCTTCTCTCGCGGAGCAACATCAGAATTTGCTAAAGCTGCGCGCGGTGCTGGCGCATGGGCTCGCGACGGGCGAGAAGCTGCCGTGTGACCTGTCGCAGACGGAGTAGGGCATCGCTGGTTGCGCCACTTCCGCGTATTCGAGATGGGTTGACTGGACGCTAGCGCACCTCATTTTTGGCCAGTCCCTTGTGGTAGGTCTTCCTATGACGGGACAGGTCCTTGATCACATGGAACGGGCACTCGACCGCGGCCCAGATGCCCGCCTTCTACTGCTCGGTCTTCTCCAATAGGCGTGCCTGATTGCGCCGTGGATCCGGTCACTTACGGCATTTGTCCCGCAGCTGCTGCTTGATTGGCCCTGGCCCTAGTCACCTCGGCCAAGATTTCTGTCACGCGTGCAGTCCAGACGACCGGCTTCAGATCGATGTTGTGGCGAACGGCGTACAGGTTGATGGCCGGTTGTATCTCTCGGTCATGTCAGCACGGCTGACCATGGTGCGAAGACGGCTACTAAGTTTCCTGCTGGATTTCTCAAGCGATGCGGGCGACAACACCTTCGAGTGCCTTGTTGTAAGCGGGGTAGCGCTGCATGACCAGGGGATCGTGACCGGGGACAATGTCACCCCCAGGCCCAGCTAGGCGCCTCAACGTGGCGTAGCCGTCGACCATGTCAGGCACATTGACGACAGAGCTGTACACCTTGTTCATCTCCATCTGCTCGTAGTAGTGGACAGAGTCAGACGCAAGTACCACCACTCCACGGGCGGTCTCGACCCGCACACACTGCAATCCAGGCGTGTGACCGCCGATTCGGTGCAACGTGATGCCTTCCGCAATGGGACGATCGACGTCGTAAAAAACAACGCGGCCTTCGAAGTTCATGCGAACCAACGAAAGCACGTCCTCGCAGTGGTAGCCGTGGCCCAGGCAGCCCACGCTCATGTAGCGGCCAGTGGCATGGGCCACTTCCCTTTCCTGCACATGGAACCGAGCGTTCGGGAAAAGCTCCAGCCCGCCACAGTGGTCGTAGTGCATGTGGGTGAGTACGACGTCGCTGACCGAGGTTGCGTCAATACCCATCTGTCCAAGGGACTCGGCCGGACACTTGAGAAAAGTTCTTCCGCGGCGCTTTGGCTCCGTAAAACCCGTATCGACAACAAAGACTTTTTCGGGTGAGCGGACCACCCAGATGAAATAGTCCATGGGCATGGGTCCGTCCTCGTGACGATCGTTGACGAAGTGAGACCTGCGTGTGCCATCACGTTTGGCGTATCGGACGGCGCTGATTTCGTAGTACATATGGTGGCTTTGAAAGACGGTACACCGCGTGTCGCTCGGACACTAAGTCAGGTCAGAAGGCGTGCTGCAGCGGGCCGCCATCGACGATGGTGGTGTTTCGGACGATGTAGCGTGCACCTTCCGAGGCTGGGAACGCAACCGCCGCTGCAATATCTTCTCGCTTACCGAGGGACCTGGACGTCGCGGGTACGACTCGCTCGCGCAACCGATCGATGCTGCATTGGGGCGAGCTGCTTCGATTCGATCAGGCTAGGTCGAATGCAATTCACCGTAATGCCGTGCGGTCCCAGCTGGTGCTCAAGCGCCTTGCTCCAAACCGTCAGCGCCTCCTTGGCTGGCGCGGCGGCATTCAGTTCCTTGGGTTCGACTAAGCCGGTGATACTTATCACCGGCCTCGAAGTGTGATCGATCATTTGGGGCAAGAGGGCCCTGCTGATGCGCCGATGATTGCCGAGACTTAGGGTCATGCCGTCTCGCGATGCCGCGTCAAATGCATCCCGATTGACAAAGCGACTTCTACCAGCGTTGTCGACGAGGATGTCGATTGAACTCAGGGTCATCGAGGCGTTGTCTGCAATGGACGCCGCGCTGCACGGTTGCGCGAAATCCTGTGCGATCCAGGGAAGCTGCGGGCTCCCGGCCGACATTATCTCTGCGGCCAGTTTCTTCGGGCGTTCGCGGTCGCGTCTATGCACCATCAGCCGTGCGTCTTTCGAACCGAGGGTCTCGGCAATGCTGCGCCCGATTCCAGCGCTCGCATCCGAGACCATTGCGGCCTTGCTGCTGAGTTTTAAGTCCATTGGGTGCCCGCTTACTCGGGCACGATACCGGCTGCCCTGGTCACGCCGACCCATCGCGGTATTTCGGTTCCCAAGAAGCTTGCGAATGCTGAGGAGCTCGGATCGGTCTCGACCTGGGAGCCATCATTGACCAGCCCTTGGCGAACGGCTGGCATTTCGAGAGCCTTGCGAGTAGCCGCTGAAACCTTCTGCACGATAGCCTCCGGCGTACCCGTGGGGGCAAACAGCGCAATCCAGATGGACATGGTGACACCGTCGAGGCCCGCCTCGATCATTGTGGGTACCGTCGGCAACAAGGGGCTGCGCGTAGTCGATGTCACGGCGAGTGCGGTCAGCCTGCCGGCCTTGATTTGGCCCAGCACCGAGGGCACGTTTGCAAACGTCATGTCGATGGTGCCCGCCATCACGTCGGGAACATACGTGCCCGTGGCCTTGTACGGTACGGACAGGATGTCCATCTTTGTTGCCATGCGCAGCATTTCGGCTGCCAGATGAGGCGTGGTGCCTGTCCCGCCGGTAGCGGCACTGAGCGGACGGTTGGCTCGCTTTGCGAAGGCAAGCAGTTCGGCCATGCTGGAGACTTTTAGGGAGCTCGGAACCACCAAGACGCTGGGAAAAGCGTTCGTGCGCGTAATAGGTACAAAACTTTTGATCGGGTCGTAGGGCAGCTTTTTGTAGACGCCTACGTTGATAGCATGCGTGCTCATCGTGCCGGCAAGCAAGGTGTAGCCATCCGGCGCGGCCCTTGCGGCGAATTCGCTTCCGATGATGCCGCCGGCACCAGCCTTGTTGTCGATGATGATTGGCTGACCCATGATCTCCGACAGAGCCGGGGTTAGGCGGCGCATAGACAAGTCTGCACCACTGCTCGCGCTGAAAGGCACCACGATCTTGATCGGCATCGTGGGATACTCCGCAGCCCAGGCCTGGGTCTTTTGCAGGATGAAAGGCGCTGCTGCGGCGGCGCGCAAGAATGTGCGGCGCCCGTTGTCGTTGTAAGAGTTGGCCATGATTGAGGCTATTTGCAGGACGGGAGGTCTTATTTCGTTGCGAGGGTGCTGGCCTGGATCTCTTCGGCCAGCATCGGATTGGCCAGGTCGAAGGTGAAAAGCCCAGCGGTTGACGCCACACAGATGACGTCGAACAATTGCCGCGGACTGGCCCCGAGGCTCAGTGCATTGCGGAAATGAAGCCGAAGCCCGGACGCATAGAGGTGCGTGCAGGCCGCATCCATTGCGATGTAGACAAACTCTTTCATCTGCGGCGATAGCGGACCCTGTTCCCAGGGAATGCTCGAATACTCGGTAAAGGCTTCAAAGAAGTCTGGGTCGAGCGACAGCAATGCGCCCCAGCGTTCGCTCCAATATCCTCGCCGACGGATGAAGTCTTCGCGCAGCACGGCGGCGCGTTCAGGGGTACTGCGGGTTTCAGCTGCGATGCCGCAGTGACTAAGTTCTTCCAGCAGCAGCGGGACCGCAGTCGTGCAGGCGTGGATACCGATTACGCTGACTAGTTGCAGCACCTCCACGATTTCCTGTTGCGATGCGCCGTGGGCCAGAGCTTGCTTGAGGCCGGCCCGAATAGCCGGCGCGTACAGTGTTGTTGCCGAGGCCGCTACTGCCAGCCTTAGCAGCGCGCGCTCTTTATCACTGAGCCCTGGGCCGCTATCTGCATGCTTTGCGAGCTCGGCTATCGCCGCGTTCCACTCCGCAGAGAACCACGAACAGGTTGGGGTGCTAGTGTCGACCCGCGACATATCAGTTGTCATGCACGGCCTTCATCGGTAGATGCTCAGATCTGCTCGTGAAACACAGGGAAGAGCGCGCCGGAGTCCGCTACGTCCATCACGTGGTAGACGCGGAAGCGATAGGCGGGCCCGATCGCCATTTCGGGGGGGGTCATCGGAAATGCCAAGTTGCCCGCGGTGGTAGTGCGGCCCGGAAAGCCAAAATGCAGCATCTTCTGCTTTACGACGGTCAAGACCGCCTTGGCCGTGTCGGCTGACTCAGCCACACATTCGCCGAGGATGAAGACTTCGCGTGGGGGCGTCTCAGGTGGATGAGGCCAGTCCACGACGCCGTCGATGCCATATTTGCGGAACCACAGGCGGTATTCACCCACTTCGGTCTGCGCAAGGGTTTCCGCAACCACGCGCTCCATGGCTTTCAGAATTTCGCTCAAATGCGCGATGACATTCGGGTCGGCCGTGGCGGCGCTCAGGATGGCACGCTCGCCTTCATAGGCCGAGCCTTCGATCTTGATGGTGTGTTGTGTGTGGGGAACCCACTGCGCGCCCGAACCGCGAACGCGGCGTCCGTCGATGTCCTCGAAGCGCACATTGCGCAGCGTCACCACGCCGTCCGGCTCGTGGATGATGTAAGGGTCGGACTCCTCGTAAAGGCTGTGCGCTGCCGCCGACATGGGCGTAACGATGCGGTCCGGGTTCATGCTCTCGAGCACGAAAGTTTCGCCTTCGATAGTGCCGAGGATCGCGTCGCTGCCGCCGGGCACGCAGCACAGCGAAGAGCATTCGATGATTTTCGATAAGTGCAGGCTGGTGGCGGCTGGGTAGCCCAGCATCAGCGGAATTGCGGCAAAGATCGCCGTATCACAGGCGCGGCCGGCGATCACCACGTCTGCACCCTCAAGCAGCGCGCGCTGGAAAGGTTCAACCCCCATCTGGCCCACGACGGCGCGGCAGTTCGTCACGTCGTCCGCTGTCAGATCGGGCATGTGGCCAAGAGGCCGGACGGATTGTTCACCGATTGCCTCGATGACGACCGAGGCCGCGATGTCGGCATGGATCCACGCAAGCTTAAAATGCAGTCCGTGTAAGGCAGCGACATCACGCACCATCTTCACCACCTGCTCCACGTGCAGGATGCTTCCTGCGGTGCCGGCGGTTCCGATCAGCAATGGAATATCGGCGCTGCGGCATCCGAGCAGTACTTGCTCCAGGTCGCTGCGCGTGACACGCTCGGATGTCCCGATCTTTCCTGTGCCCAGATAGTACGGTCCGGGATCGATGGAGCCCATGTCGCAGCCGACGAAATGCGGCTTTTGCTGGAAACCCCTGGCGAGCGCCGCGCGCGGAATCCCGTTGCCCAGGGCACCGGAGCCGCACAACACCCTCAGCGGTTGCAGGTTTCCATCTTGTACCACCTGCTGGCGCAGTCGTTCTATTGCGTTGCTCATAATTCGATCCCCAGGATCGGGCCGTGCTGCTGTGCGCCATACACGTCGCGATCACCAGGTGAGCCGGCAATGACCCGACGAGGCAGGCTCACCTTGATGGCGAGTGCCTCGGGAAAATGGATCACGCGCACCTTGTCTACAGGCACGCGATAGAGGCCGGCAATGTGCGCGGGCGTGAGGGACGGCGAGGTGGTCGCTAAGACATACCCAGCCTGATCCACGAACATCAGGTCCAGAGTGGTGGTGGACGGTCCGGCATTCTTGCTGCGCAAGACCCGGGTCACTTGGGTAAGCTTCATTTATCCGACTTTCTTGTCTCTTTCGACGGAGCGCGGATGGGCTCTCGCGCTGGTGCATACGGATGTTAGGGAGAGCTCACCACTCCATCAACGTAAAATTTGGTATAGATTGATAAGATAAGTGGATAAATGGAAGGGCCGGCTCATGTCTCGCATCGCCATGGATCCGACAGATCTCGAGGCGTTTTTGAAGGTGGCCGAACTCGGCAGCTTTAGCCGCGCCGGTGTCTCGCTCGGGATGTCACAGCCAGCAGTGACGGCGCGTATAGGGCGTCTGGAAACACGGCTGGGCCAACCGCTGCTGATCCGCACCACGCGCAGGGTGCAACTGACCGATGCTGGAGAGCATTTCCGCCTTCGGGCAGCCGTCATCGTTCAGCAGCTTCAAGGTCTCCACGATGACTTTACCCGCGCACCGCACGAGCGGCAGGTGGGGGTGACGTTGGGTGCTCACACCAGCATCGCGAACTTCCTGATGCCGGAGCTGATCGTGGGCTATGCGCAAGCCGATCCACGCACACGGATCACGCTGCGCGACGGCTCCGGTGCCTTCTTGAGTCAGGAACTGCTGGGCGAACGCATCGAACTGGCTCTGTTCGGCGGTCTGGACGACCACGCGCCCGAGCTAGAGTTCTCAACGCTGTATGTCGAAGAGTGCGTACTCGTCGCCAAGAAGTCCCACCCTCTGGTGCAGGGGGCGGAGGTCGACTTGGCCGAGGTAGTGAACTATCCCTTCATGGCGCTGAGCCAAAAGGTCTCTATGTGGAAGACTCTGTTGGAAGAGGCGGAGCGGCGCAACTTGGCGCTTGTACCGGCGTTCGAAGCCGAAAGCGTGCTGACCTTGGTCGGACTGGCGGAGGCCGGCATGGGCTCGACATTGGTGCCCGTGAGCGTTGCCCGAAAGCTGGACTCGAGGATCTATGGCTTCAGCCGCATACGAGGGGTGTTGCTGACGCGGACAGTCAACATTGCTAAGCTGCGGCACCGCGTACTGTCTCCGGCGGCGTATGCGTTCAACGAGTACCTGCGCACCCGACTCCAGCAGCAAGGGGTCTGATGCCGGAGCCGGCCTCGATGGTCCATTCCACGCCAGCGCCGGATAACCTCGTCGCCGGGGTCGCTCATGTGACTTTATTTACGCAGGCCAACCTGAAGAAACATTGTGGCGGCTAACTACCATAAAGAGCATTGGTCCAACAAAGCACTACAGAAAAGCCGAATCGATTCTCAGATGGCACCATCGCGCCGGCGGGCGCGCTCCGGCTTCCTTGTTCGCCATTGCGCTGCAGCATGAACTTGATGGCTTGCGCAGACCTGAAGAACGTCGGCATCGCGCAGTCCGCGCTACACGCGACAGGGCTGGCAGTGTGATTCCGTGGAATCCCGACGCTCAAGCGGCCACTTCCAGATAGAAGTCAAAATTGGCATGCGGTTTTTTATGCGGCGAGCTTCATCGTTCGGGCAGGCAGTTAAGCCTATCTACCGGAACTTGGATGCGCACTTCGTCGCGATTGAGGCAACCGCGGCGTGCAGCGTAGCCTGGTCGTTGGGAAGGAAGGCGAGCTGATAGCTGGCTGACGGTACGGCGGGCGATGTTTTGAGTCGTGTCATTCGTTTCTGGCGCACCGCTTGGCGGAAGTAGGAGGCCGGTAGGCACGCTACGCCTACCCCCGCCTCGACTAGCCCTGCAAGTGCAGCCAAGCTGTTGCTACCGAATGCATGTTCGACCTCGATTCCCATGCCCGCGAACATGCTTCGCGTCAGGGCGGTTAGGCCGGATCCCGACGTCTGTTCGATCACTGGATGGCGCGCAATCTCAACAAGGGTCACTGGTCGTTCACTCGTGATAAGACCGGGCTTGCAAAACCAGGCGTAATCGACTTTTTGAATTGGAATAGATGCTATTCCATCTGGCAAATGGAAGTCCTGGATCACAACCGCATCCAACGAGCCGCTCAGAACTTTCTCGCGCAAGACGGCCGAGAGGTCCACTTCGGGATGTAGAGCCAAGTCCGGGTATAAAGTCTTAGTCGCGCGGGCGAAAGCGGGGAACCAAGTCAGGGCCGACAACTCCGTGATTCCAATGCGAAGTCGCCGATTGAGCTGGCTGCGGTCCGTGCGCAGCTCCTCGAGAGAGGCTAATGCTTTAAGGAATCCCTCGGCCTCAACGAGTAGATTCCGGCCATGGTCGCTCAGAATCAGACGAGTCCCTTGACGCTGGAACAAGGGCGCCGCAGCCAGTCTCTCTAGCTCCTGAATGCGCTTTGTGGCCGCGGACTGGGTGATGGAGAGCTTCATTGATGCTTTTTGCACTGTGCCCAAGCGCGCGGTCCAGTAGAACGCCTCAACCTGTTTGATGCTGATCACCGCATTCCCTTCAAAGCGTGCTCGCGATAACGCGCAGTGGCCAGTTCTTTCGATGTGACGGTAAAGTCGCAAGCTTGCGTTGCAACGTCCTTCAAACGCAGGTGTAGATGGCTGGACTCTTCCTCCCGCATAAGCAGCACGTAGTTCACGCTGGGCTGCAGGGGCCGCACCGGCAATTCCGTCACTTGACGTCGCACCAGAAGTTCCCGAACCAGCGGTTCCGGAAGTAGGGCGATTCCCATTCCGGAGACCATCATGTCCAGGACAGCCATCAGGCTGCTGCTGGAGATGATGGAACGCGGTGTAATGGATTCGGCGTTCAGCCAGTCTTGCAGCGGAACGCCAGAGCGAGCCATGGAGCCTTGGGTCAGCAGATCGAAGCGTGACAGATCAGCGCGCTTCAGAACCTTTCGACCACGATAGAGGGACGGGCTTGCGTACCACTGGTTAGCCAGTGATCCGAGGTTGGCCCTGAAGAGGCCGGGGGTGCGCGCCGCGTCAGGAACCACGACTGCATCCAGATCGCCGCCACGGAGTTGTTCGCGCAGTGCGATGCTGACCTCCACCTTGAGCTCCACGGTGACGTGGGGGAACGCGGTGCGTAGGGCTTCAAGCAGCTTGTTGAGCCATGTGAGCGCTATCACTTCGGTCACGCCCAGGCGTAGGCGCCTGCGGGGCAGCTCGCGGCTGGATAGCGCGAACAGGAGAGCGTCCCTTCGGGCGAGAACCGTGCGCGCTCGCATCAGTACTTCTGCGCCCTCGACGGTCAGTTCCGCGCCTTTGCCTGTCCTGTCGAGCAAGGGGCGTGCGAAGAGTGCCTCGAATTCT
>Ga0160441_101119_pt1 | contig 10564 bp, 9 predicted proteins | sample HID1971K_E1MG_FD_108260 | JGI IMG/M metagenome (GOLD analysis project Ga0160441, IMG submission 108260) | Enriched millipede-associated microbial communities from UW Madison campus, WI, USA - HID1971K_E1 MG | ecosystem: Host-associated > Arthropoda: Insects > Digestive system > Unclassified ... | reverse complement strand
TTGCATATGGAGCAATACCTGGATCTGCTTGCGCCCATTTGGCTTGGTAGCAGATTGAAATCGTTAATTCCTCATAGTCCTAAGCAAAAAGCGCCTTGATGAGAAGTTGATATCGACGTTGATTACAGTGTGCCAGGATGCTGCGGAACTCTAATAAGTTTTCAATGAAATCGCGATTGGTGCCTAGTAAGTCTCGCTTTCAATCTAGTCGCGCTGCCAGCTGATGTGACTTAGAATGCGAGATCGTGCGTACAACGACAGGTGCCAGAGTGCAACGTTAGCAAAACGCCATCAAGGAAGTCATGAGGATGTACGAGAGAGAATAGATCGAGTAGCCCGGAATGCTTTTAGCAACTTATCGTCGTACATGCATTTGATGTGGCTTTTGGGCCTGCTCAATCTGCTTGAGTAATAAGTTTAGCAAAAATTAAACATAATATAGATTGTTGCTATCGCTACGGATTTGGTTTTTCTATTTTCAAGGATTTGCTGGTTGACGCGGGTTTTCGTCATCGAAGCACTGCCTTGGCCTTGCGACGTGGCAGGCTCTGAGTGTTTCACCGCACACCTTGCCGGATAGCAGGCAAGGTTTGTCTCTCTAACTCGTTGTCAGATAGAGGAAAATTCCGAAAATCGGGCATGAGTGATATACTCGAACTCCACCTTGAAGGCAGACTATGAAGCTACAGGAGCGTATGCTGCGGTCGATCAGGCAACGAACTGGAAACGTTGTCATCCGCGCGGAACTTGCGCGGATGGGTAGCGCATCGCAGGTGACAGAAGCTCTCAAAGCTCTCCAGGAAAAGGGAGTGCTCGTGCGCATTGGAACGGGCGTGTATGCCAAGACGCGCAAGAGTTCTGTTACCGGCGCCATCATCCCCGCCGGCAGTCTCGAGACTCTGGCCATTGAAACCCTGAATAAACTGGGCGTCCAGACCATGCCCGGCAAGGCTGCCGCGGCATACAACGCTGGCACGACGACCCAGCTTCCTGGAACGTTTGTCGCGAACACCGGCCGCCGCCGAATCACCAGAAAAATAGTGGTAGGAGGTCGAAAGGTGACGTATGAGAACGATTACGGACGCGCAGAAACAAACGCTTGAAGACCTCTCGGCACAAGGCCTTCTCCTGGGCCTCCCTGTTCAGACCGCCGAAAAAGACATCCACATCACCGAGTTGCTCAAGGGACTGAGCACGCTCCAGGTCCACCATGACCTGTTCAGCGACCTAGATACTCGCAAGGAACCTGTGCGGCACGACGAGGGAATCCAGCTCGTCTTCGCGGGCGGCACCTGTCTGTCCAAGGCCCATCGGCTCATCAATCGAATGTCGGAAGATATTGATATCAAAGTGCTTCTCGCGCCAACCACCAAGCCTTTGAAAAAGGGCCGTGGCGACCGCATGCGTCTCAAGGCGTTACACGAGCTCATCCCCAAGCTCCTCGAAGAGCTTGGTTTCCCGTTGCTCGAATATGGAGAAGGGGTGGACAATCCACGCATCCGCGATGCGCACCGCTATTACGTCGTCGGTGCCGGCTATCAGACAGCTTATGCTGAATTCCCGAGCCTTCGGCCGGAACTCAAGCTCGAGCTCATCCAACGACAACCGCTCCTTCCTTTGGAGCGCCGGGAGTTCGGTTACCTTCATGAGGCCTTGGCGAGATTGCCAGCGACTACGGCGCTGAACATCGACTGCATTTCAGTGGCGGAGACGGCCGCTGAGAAAGTTGTTTCCCTGCTGCGGCGCTGCGCTTACAAGTGGGGCGGCCACCAAAACAAAGGGGAGATGGACCCAGCACTTGTTCGACATGTCTACGATGTCGCATGCATCGCTGAGCTATCGCCTGACTCGCTCCGGGCGGCACGCGAAATCTTTCCACTGCTGGTGAATAACGATCGCGAAGAGTTCAGAGGTCAAAACCCAGACTTTGATGCCGACCCTGTCGCGGTTCTTACGCGAACCCTCAGCGCAGCGAAGAGCAATGGTGAACTGAAAGACCGTTACACACGCAATTTGATGCCGCTGGTGTATGACATGGATCCCCCCTCTTTTGAGCAGTCGTTTGCCTCCTTCGAAGCCGTCGCGCAGGATTTCCTGGCTGAGTGTAGGTGAATTCTATGAACATCAGCCGCACCGAGCTGGGAAGTTAAAAATATGCTTCTTGTTTCGCATGAGTCACATTCCTAATCTCGTCGCATCCGACTCAATGCGCACTCGTGCCATTTTTGCGGCTGGCAGGAGCAGGCATTAGGATGCCGCAACAAAATTGGAATGGTCTTGCGCACGCCAAGCCTTGTATCTATAGGCGCAATCACGTGGAGCTCCATTGAAGTGGAGTCTTGTCCAACCATGTTGGCCGCTTTTCGCCTTCCTTCACATCAAGGGGGCCCCGTTCACTGCTGCCCCAAGCGAGCACGTGGGCGTAAGCGATCTGCAGCATGAGAGCTTCTGACTCCGCTGGTGAAATCCGGAGTTCAGCGTAAGTGTTTCCCTTCTCGCCAAAGCGAGCACGTACCGACAGATCCCGGTAACCTGGAACATTCCCATAACAGTGCAACGTCGCCGGGAAGGTTCCACCATCGTGCAATGGCGCTGGCGCCCCTTTGGGAAGCGTTGCGCGTTGAGCATCTTCGCGCACTCTTTCTATGTCCTCTATCTCCCAGAAATTGGCCAATTTCTCAAAGCCAGGACCGCCATCGTCAATATAGAGGTGAAGCTCTTGGCGTGCTACACGGGCATCCATGCGCAGCACCGCCATGCAATCTTCGAACAACGAGTCGTCGATTGCGCGCAGATCTGTGAGGTCAAGCGGAAAGCGCTGACCGTTGTAGAGGCTCAGCAGGAAACGAGCGACGTAGCGAGACTGCCCCGAATCACGGTTGCTCGCCGCGAAGAGACGCCGCAAAGCCGCCTCTCCCCGTGTCTCGATGATGTCTTTTTTCATGGAAGGCCCTTCTGTACCCCCGTCCAGCATCATCGACAAAATGTGCTCGCAGTACCAGCGAAATGTGAACAAACAACGCCGTGTTTAGAGACGGATGCAGGAGCGATCAACCTTTACTTCGCCCTGATTCACGCTGCGTTCCAAGCGCGAGCATGAATACGGCATGGATCCTCGGCCAGGTGGCGGTAGAACGCCATATTCTACGCGGACGTTCTGCCGATCAAAGCACTCGCTTTTTGTTGCCGCATTAACCTTTATCTACGCGCACACTCTTTGCCCGGCTAGGCTTGGTATATCAAGCCAGTTGAAGTTGGCACATATGGTCTCCGCTGCGCGGCAGATCTGCCGATCGCCTAAGGAGGCGGGCAACGATACTTGGCATAGCGTAGCGGAGACCCTGCTAGTAAGGCTCCTTCTTATTTGGCCAGCAACGATTCCGGATCGGTACCCGACTCAAGTGCTGCCTTGAACCACGCGGGACGAGGCCCGCGGCCGCCCCAAACATTGCCAGCTTGATCCCGATACTTCGGTTGCGCGCTCAAAGCTTTCGTTGTGCCCGCAGGCCGCCCGCGTCCAGCAACGCCCGCGGGCTTTGCCGAGGCAGCGCGTCGTGTGCGCCCTACCCCCAACTCGGCGGCCGAGAAACCATACACAGCGATAGCTTCCTTTATCCTCGCAAGGACTTCATTCGCTTCCTGCTGACGCAACTGACTCGCCTCTTTTTGGAGTTGCTCGATCTGCTTCTGCACCTCTCTAAAAGTTTTATTTGCCATTGAACATCCCCAAAGTTGAAAGTGTGAGGATACCCGATTGGGTATTTCATGGCGCCAAAAACTTCGTTCACCCGCAAGCTAACGCCCGTGAACAAGCAATGTGCTACAGCGACTTCTCGTTTGGGTAGGAACACGCACTTGGGGTCCGGATCCTAGACGACCCTCTCCCGCATCGGTTTCAACTTACTGCTTGCGAGAACTTCCTCCTAGCACGCGATGGGGTAGAGCTGCCAACAAGAACCGTCATAGGGTTAGAAAAGCGCGTCGCTCGCGCGGCGATTCGCGTACTACTTGACAGCAGGCAAGCACCAGCAAAATATGCACTAACGGCATTGCGTTCGTTCCTAACTCGATAGCCACCAGAACTTACGACGCCACAACTCTGGCCGTTAGTGTATTTTGTTTGTTTCGCATCGGACTTATCCGTTCGCGAGATCCGTGTGACTCAGGCAACGCCTGGATCGGTGGCATGCCGCGAGCGTGCCTCTGTTGCCGGCTGGAGAGTGCAACTTTGCGCGAGAGCTCAGACGTCCCCATCCGGTCCTGCTAGCTCTTGGGCCGCCGGCGCAAGATTGGCAAGTATTTGCTGACGCTTTACGAGCATATTCCTACCGGCACAAGGGCTGCAAAGTACGTGTAGAGCATGGCAACCCCCCTCTCCAACAGCAAGAAGATTCGATCTGAGAGCTCGAACCCGCCTCAACGCAACACAGCTTGCTGCCGAGAGACCTTTGAGAGCCCGCATCGACTCAATATGCCCCCTGAGCGCTGCGTAACGGGAGGCCGCAGAAGAACTGCTCAGAAGCGAGATTTGAACCGCATAATTTGCTGCGCGTGCTCTCGAGGGCCGCCCATGCCAGAGCCAGCTGACACTCGAGGGCGCCGCCGCTTCGTCTGATCGGTGTAGATCTATTGGTCTCAGCGACGACCGGAGGCTATTCTTGACGGCCCGTCTCTATGCCGGCGACTTCAGTCCGCGCGCGAACATTCAACCACCCTGCCGGCATCTCGCAGGACGCCTGCGGGGGCAAGCCATTCAGACCCGTGGTGTTGATGAGATCGTTTTCCACTTTTTTCCCTCTTCCACCCTAAATCGACCCAAGCCGTCGGCCGTGGGCCCTACACTCCCCATACTCTTTTTGACTACAAATGGCACGCACACACAAAACCTATCTTCAACTGCGCGACGAGATCGCAGCCCTGCAACGTACTGCCGCCGAGCTTTTGACAGCCGAGAAGGACAACGCGATCGCCAAGATCGATTCCCTGATTGCTGCATACAACATTGCACCGTCGGAGCTGACCTTTGCACGTCGCAACTCCACGCCTCTAAGCACGAGTAAGACCACAGGCCGTGCACCTAAGAAAGCGAGCGTTCAGTTTCAAGACGCCGCCGGCAATACGTGGGGCGGGCGTGGACCACGTCCGATCTGGCTAAAGCAAGCTTTGAAGAAGCGCGGCGCACGCATCGAGGACTTTGCAATCGCGTCATCGCGTAAAGCACCCGCCTCCAGCCAACCCACCAATGGCTCGACGGACCGCCCTCCTGTCAAGATCAACGCCAAGCCAACTGCTGCAACCCCTCTAGCCAAGAAGATCTCCGAAGCCAGCAAGGTCAGCACGCCGGAAAGTGTCCCCTTAAGCGGCAAGTCTTCTGCGACCAAAGATCGTGTAACACCAAAGAGGCTTGCAGCAGCGAAATCAGCCGACTCCACAAGGCAGTCGCAGAAAAAGCCCGCGGCAGCTTCTAAAACTGCGTCTGATTTCAGTGCTCCTGCGACGTCCAAGAAGAGGTCGGTTGCACCAGAGCCTCCCGTTCCCGAGCGTCGAAGCGCCGAGGAGGCTGCGTCGCCAGGTTCAAAGAAAGCGATAACGAACAGACCGGCAGCGGTAACGAAAGAGTCGCCGAGCACCACCAAGGTTGCGTCCAAAGCGGCGCCTACATCGGCTCGTACAAAGATAGCTCGCAATGCTGCCGCTAGCGCCTCGAAGGCCACGGTTGGACACAAACAACTGAAGGCGTCAGCCAAGAAGGCTGGCAAATCAGGCAAAGCAACCGCTGCGACGGAACGTCAAGACGAATCGCAGCTTTCTCTGCCTATCCAAATGGAACCGTCGACCACTGCCCCTCATGTTGCAAGTTCGCAGACGACATCCACTCCGGGCATGGAATGAGTGAACCGTCGCCTCTGCGCTAACGCAAGCTCGGCCGCTTTCACGAGGGCACGCGGCCGCACCTTTCTAAAGGGAGCCGCTTTGAGGAGCCATAAAGCGGGATAGGCAAGCGAAGCCGCCACGACTCGACAAGTAGGTGCCAGTTCGTCGTGGCGGTTCGGAAGTTACAAAGGGAGCTGCAGCCCCCTGAGAAATCCCTTGTCTAAAGTCGCGCACGGCACGCGCGGCGAACATCCGCTTCAGCGAAGCGGTATCTTTTTTCCGTCTTTGTATTCGTACAGCGTGCTAGCCGCATTCTTTAATTCGCCGTTCGGCTCGAATTGGATATGCGCCGTGATCCCCTGAAAGTCCGTTCGTGGCAGCGCTTTTACGTATTCTTCTGGATCCACCGAGTTAGCACGCTTCATCGCATCGACCAAAACAAAAGTCGCATCGTAGGTGTATGGGCTATAAGCCTGGAACTGGCCGGGATACTTCGCATCGTAGCGAGCTTTCCAACCGGCCCCTTGTGGCATCCTGTCGATTGGCGAGCCGCCCTCGGCACACACCACATGGCCGAGCGCCCTGACACCGCCGGCCAGCTTGGACAGCTCATTGGTGCAGATGCCGTCACCGCCGAGAAAGCGCACGTTCACCAATCCTAGCTGGTCGATCTGACGGACCATTGGACCTGCTTGCGCGTCCATACCACCAAAAAAAATGCCGTCTGCACCTTTGGACTTGATCGACGTCAGGATGGCCATGAAGTCGGTGGCCTTGTCAGTCGTAAACTGGCGATCAACTATCGTTACGCCACGCTTTGTCGCCGTGCTGCGGAAGATCTCGGCCACGCCTTGGCCATACGCTGTGCGGTCATCAATCACTGCTACTTTCTTGAGCTTGAGCTGCTCTGCAGCGTAGACCGCCAAACTGGCTCCTAGCGCATTGTCATTCGCAATGAGGCGAAACGTGGTCTTGTAGCCCTGTTTAGTCACGTCGGGATTGCTGGCGGCTCCCGTAATGTTGGGAAGTCCGCAGTCGTTGTATACCCGCGTCGCTGGAATCGTGGTACCAGAATTGAGATGACCAACTACACCTGCCACTTTCGAATCGCATAGCTTCTGCGCGACGGCGGTTGCCTGCTTTGGGTCAGCGCCATCGTCTTCGGCTACGAGCTGTAGCTGGATGCGCTTACCGGCGATGAGAATGTTCTGTGCATTCAGATCATCGATCGCCATTCGAACACCATTTTCTGTGTCCTTGCCCCAATGAGCCTGGGGCCCCGAGGTCGGCGCGACGTGGCCGATCTTCACGACGGTGACGTCCTGACCGAAAACAGCACCGCAGGTGGTGAGCGCGACCAGTGGCGCAATAAGGTTCACAGCGCGTAAGCTCATATTTTTGTTCCATGAAGTTGGGATCGACACCCCGCTTTTGCGGAGCGCGCCCAGCTTAAGAACGTGTGAGATCGTGAGAAAGCGAGCATTTCGCACTAGGTGATGAGCAAAGGGAATGCCAGGAGACACCAGATGCTTGCTCCGAACAGGACTCCATCGCCGCCGCCCGTTCGCGAGACGTTTCTCGTAAGGCACAACTTTGCAGCTTCCATTTATTTAACGGCATCTATAAAAGGAATATTCCTTTATACATGAATATCTCTTTTTGAAAACTCGTAAATCGCAAGAATCGCCGTATGAACTTTTTCAGATCCGTCTCGCTCGCTGCGAGCGACCCGATTCTCGGCCTAAACGAACGCTTCATTGCCGACCGCAATCCGCTTAAGGTAAACCTTGGGATGGGTGTCTATGTGGATGACAGCGGCAAGCTCCCGCTGATGCGTGCGGTCGCCAGTGCAGAAGCCAGTCTAGCTAGCCGGCAACGGACACGCAGCTACCTGCCGATCGACGGCATTGCCGCATTCGCAAGGGCGGCCAAATCTTTTGCGTTCGGGTCCGCGTTGAACGATTCGAATGAGCCTCGTATTGCCACTGTCCAGTGCTTGGGGGGTACGGGGGGGCTGCGGGTTGCCGCGGATTTCCTGCGCCAGTTCCATGGGGATGCCAGCGTACTGATTAGTTCTCCAACTTGGGACAACCACCGCGGCATTTTTAATCGCGCCGGCTTCGAAGTTGACACCTACCCTTACTACGACAGCAAGACCCGCGCGCTAGATCACGACGGCCTTTGCGAAAAATTGCGGTCGGCGCGAGCAGGAACGATCGTGGTCCTCCATGCGTGCTGCCACAACCCAACCGGCGTCGACCTGTCGGCGAGCCAATGGGACGAAGTCGTTTCCATCATGACGGCTAGGCAGCTGTTGCCAGTACTCGACATGGCCTACCAAGGGTTCGGTGAGGGAGTGGTGCAGGACTCCTTGGCGGCACGCAAACTTTTAGAGGCTGGCGGCGACTTCTTGGTTGCGACCTCCTTCTCGAAGAGTTTCAGCCTCTACGGTGAGCGCATCGGCTCGCTTTCCGCGGCAACGCAGTCTGAAGACGATGCGGCCCGCGTTCTCAGTCAACTCAAAACAGCCATCCGAACTAACTATTCCAGTCCCCCCACCCATGGCGCGGCATTGGTTACAGAAGTCCTGGGCGATGCCTCTTTGCGCACACTTTGGATGGAGGAGCTGGCAGAGATGCGCAGTCGTATCCATACGATGCGTTTGGCCCTGCGCGAACAGTTGAAATCACAGCGCACGGGGCACGATTACGCATTCGTCACGCGCCAGATCGGCATGTTCACGTACAGCGGCTTAACCGCTCAGCAGATGCGGCGTCTACGCGAAGAGTTTTCCGTCTATGGCGTCGACAACGGAAGGATCTGTGTCGCCGGCTTGAACGAGTCGAATGTGTCCTATGTGGCCGAAGCCATCAAGGCAGTAGAGATTCTCTCCTGAACCCTTGCCGAGACTGCCGACGTAGGATCGCTAGCGAGTGCTCAGAACATGTTTAGCAAACTCACCATTAGTCCCGCTGCTTCTCGCTCGTCGACTGACAAATCTTTCCCACCAGGTGAGTTCCTCCTTAAGCACTCGCAACCCAGGCACTTAGATGATTCTGCTTGACCACTTCGTAGAGTTATTGGGAGAAACAAGGGGTAGGACTAGATGCGAGCGCGCCGTTCTATCCGATCACGATGTGACCAATGTGCCGCGCTCGCGCGACGCTTGGTCCTGCCCTCAACCGAAGCAGCGATCAAAGATGAGCACAGTCACGTGTCGTCGCTGCCGCGATCGCATCGTCGTAGAAAGTGAGAGTGTCGGCCTCTTCGAAAGAGGGCGCGCAATTTGCCGACTCTTCATTCACGTTAATCTTCGCTATCTCACGCATTCATCGCATCCGGTCTACTGGCAGCCGTTACGACTCAATGGATGTAGGAAGCGTCGGGGTACATACGAACGTACGCGACTGCCGAGGTGGTGGTCAAAGTCTTACCCTGCGTCTTTTTTTCTCCGACTTCGCCATCCGACCTGCAGCAAAGCTTCTAGCGCATGCTCATCTGTAGGGCTCACTTTTCTCGGAACAATGGGCTCGCTAGCGTACGGCGGAGACGCTAGCGGCCGCGGCGATCACCAGATCCGCAATGCGACGCTCATCCTGCTCGCCCTTCCAGCGCGGCTTGGGGATCGCCACGTTTACTGCGCCGATCGGGCGACCATTGGAGTCGAGGATTGCGGCCGCAGTCGAAATGTCGCCGAGATAGAACTCTTCCTCCGTATGCGCGTAGCCTAGTTCCCGCACACGCGCAAGCCGACGGATGATGGCCTGTGGTCTGTTTTCAGTGAACTGGGTGTGCTTGACAAGTTCCGAAGCCTGCAGCACCTGCTGAGCTTCCGCCTCGGGAAGATGTGCCAGGATCGCCAAGCCTGGTGCCGTGCAAAACGCGGGCAACCTAGTGCCGACAATGACATGCGGATTAAGCACATGCCGACTCACGATCCGCAGCAGAAACACGATGTCGCAGCCGTCCAGCACCGTAAGGTTTGTCGTGTCTTCAGTTTCCTTGCTCAAGTGCTGGATGTACGGTGTCGCTCGATATACCAGTTCGTTCGAAGCCAAATAGTCGTAGGCGAAATCGAGCATTTTGGGGGCCAAGTCATACGTGCGAGTGACAGGGTCCTTTTGCAGATACCCAAGATTCGTAAGCGTGTAAATAAATCGCTGCGTGGAGCTGACGTCCATGCCCGTATGGGTGGCTATCTGCGACATCGTCAGGTGTCGGCTGCGCTGATTGAACGCCCGCAGCACTTTCATCGCTTTGTCGACGGAGTTAACGAACAAGGTAGATCTGTTCTCGTCTTCCCGCACCTTCGCGGCGGAGGTGGACACAAGTTCTTTCCCGCGTCGAGCTTTCTTTGCTAGGGGCATCTTCTTCTCGGGCATCTGCGCTCTCTCTGTAAGTGAGGACCTATCTTAGTGCACTAAAGACGAGCGCATGCCGCATATCCATGAAATGCGGTGGTGCCCTGTTCGCACCGTTTTGGGGGTTAACCAGTAGATGAGGCAAGTAGCTTCATTCATCGCTTGCAAGTAGCTGGAAGCGGCAGTAATATTTTTATTCCGCTAACACTTATCGCATACCGATAATCACACGATGCCTAAATTTATTGAGATCGAACGGTGCGACCGCATCGCGGTTCTGCGCTTGAACAGGCCGGCCAAGCTCAACGCCTGGCATACCGGGATGCGAG
>Ga0160441_101116_pt1 | contig 10617 bp, 5 predicted proteins | sample HID1971K_E1MG_FD_108260 | JGI IMG/M metagenome (GOLD analysis project Ga0160441, IMG submission 108260) | Enriched millipede-associated microbial communities from UW Madison campus, WI, USA - HID1971K_E1 MG | ecosystem: Host-associated > Arthropoda: Insects > Digestive system > Unclassified ... | reverse complement strand
CTGTTCGCCCTCGTCGGCGACGCCGACGCGCGCGTCCTCCGCGCGCGCGGGCGACTGGCTTCGCTGCTGTTCTGAGTCCCGCTCAGCTGCCGGCGCTGTGGCCGAGCCACAGCACGCCGAGCGGCGGGACGACGAGGGTCGCCCGGCCGTCGGCATCCGCGTGCACGGATCCGAAGTTCCCCACACCGGAGCCTCCGTACGCCTCTGCGTCGGAGTTGAGCAGCTCGGTCCATTCGCCGGCGGCGGGCAGATCGAGCGCGTAGCCGTCGATCGGCACACCCGAGAAGTTGCACACGACTGCGACGGCGTTGCCGTGGTGGTCGTGGCGGGCGAAGGCGATCACGTTCGGGTTCCAGCTCGGCGCGCCGAGTCGCTGGAACGCGGCGCCGTCGCTGTCGCGCGACCACAGCGGCGAATTGTCGCGGTACGTGCGGTTGAGGGCGCCGACGAAGCCCTGCAGCTGCCGGTGCGACGGCTGGTCGAGCAGCCACCAGTCGAGGCTGCGCCCCTCGGACCACTCCGAGAGCTGACCGAACTCCTGACCCATGAACAGCAGCTGCTTACCGGGGTGACCCCACATGTAGGCGAGGAAGGCGCGCATGTTCGCGAGCTTCTGCCAGTGGTCGCCGGGCATGCGGGCGAACAGGCTGCCCTTGCCGTGCACGACCTCGTCGTGGCTGATCGGCAGGATGAAGTTCTCGCTGAAGGCGTACACGAACGAGAACGACAGCTCGCCCTCGTGGTGCGAGCGGTACATCGGGTCGCGCTTGATGTACTCGAGCGAGTCGTTCATCCAGCCCATGTTCCATTTGAAGCCGAACCCGAGGCCGCCCGCGCTCGTGGGAGCCGTCACGCCGGGGAAGCTGGTCGACTCTTCGGCGATCATGGCGATGCCGGGGTAGCGCTTGTACGCGGTCGCGTTGACCTCTTGCAGGAACCGCATCGCCTCGAGGTTCTCGCGGCCGCCATGGATGTTCGGCTCCCATTCGCCCGGCTCGCGCGAATAGTCGAGGTAGAGCATCGAGGCGACGGCGTCGACGCGCAGCCCGTCGACGTGGAACTCTTCGAACCAGTACAGCGCGTTCGCCACGAGGAAGTTGCGCACCTCGTTGCGGCCGTAGTCGAAGATGAGCGTGCCCCAGTCCTTGTGCTCGCCGCGCCGCGGGTCGGGGTGCTCGTAGAGAGCCTGCCCGTCGAAACGGGCGAGCGCGAAGGCATCCTTCGGGAAATGCCCGGGCACCCAGTCCATGATCACGCCGAAACCCGCCTGGTGCAGGCGGTCGATCAGGTATCGCAGATCGTCGGGGGAGCCGAAGCGGCTCGTCGGGGCGTAGTAGCCCGACACCTGGTAGCCCCACGAGCCGCCGAACGGGTGCTCGGCCAGCGGCAGGAACTCGACATGCGTGTAGCCGAGCTCGGTGAGGTAGTCGATCAGCGGGTCGGCGGCGTCGCGGTAGCCGAGGCCCGGGCGCCACGAGCCGAGGTGCAGCTCGTAGGTCGACATGGGCTGGTCGAGCGGCGAGTGCGACCCGCGGTGGTCGAGCCAGTCGCGGTCGCCCCAGGTGTACGAGGTGTCCGTGACGACGGATGCCGTCGCGGGGGGCACCTCGGCCCACTGCGCCATCGGGTCGGCCTTCAAGATCCATTCGCCGTGCGCCGTGAGGATCTCGTACTTGTACGCCGTGCCGGCGGGCAGGCCCGGCACGAACAGCTCCCAGACGCCCGAGCCGCCGAGGCTGCGCATCGCGTGCGACTGGCCGTCCCACGAGTTGAAGTCGCCGGCCACCCGCACCGCACGGGCGTTCGGCGCCCACACCGTGAACGAGACGCCCGAGACGGCTCCGTACCGGCGGAGGTGCGCCCCGAGGGCGCGCCACAGCTCTTCGTGGCGGCCCTCGCCGATCAGGTGAAGGTCGGTCTCGCCGAGCGTCGGCAGGTGGCGGTACGGGTCATCGACGCGGTAGTCGGGCGCGCCGTCGTACGTGGCGACGAGGTCGTACGCGGCGGGCGGAGCCTCGCACCGCCCCTCCCAGATGCCGCTGCGCACGTGCGCGAGCGGGATCTCGGTGCCGTCGTCGGTGATCGCCGTGACGGTCCGTGCGATGGGGCGCCGCGCACGGATCACCCACGAGCCGTCCCCCTCCTGGTGCAGGCCCAGGACGTCGTGCGGCGCGTGATACGCACCGCCGGCGACCGCGTCGAGGATATGGTCGCTGACACTGCTCATCGGGGCTCCTTGACGTGGAGGATGTGGACGGGTTCGTGGAACGCGTCGAGTCGGACGAAGGCATCCTGGTTCCAGGTCCAGACCGCTCCGGTGATCAGATCTTCGACCTCGAACTCCTCGCCGCGCGGCACGCCCCACACGGTCGAGTCGAGGTGCACGGTCGTCTGTCGCATCGAGTGCGGGTCGACGTTGGCCACCACGATGATCGTGTCGGACACGCCGTCGGCGGTGAGCGCACCGGCGATGTGCTTGCTGAACACGAGGATCGCGTCGTCGTCGCTCCAGTGCACGTCGAGGCCGCGCAGCTGCCGGAGCGCCGGGTGGGCGCGACGGATCTCGTTGAGGCGCGTGAGGTACGGCGCGATACTCGTGCCGGCTGCCTCGGCGCCCGCCCAGTCGCGCAGCTTGTACTCGTACTTCTCGTTGTCGATGTTCTCTTCCGACCCGGGGCGGGCGACGTTCTCGATGAGCTCGTAGCCGGCGTAGACGCCGTACGAGGCGCCGGCGGTCGCCGCCAGCGCGGCACGGATCTTGTACGCCGGCACGCCGCCGTACTGCAGGTACTCGGTGAGGATGTCGGGGGTGTTGACGAACAGGTTCGGCCGCATGATGTCGGCCGTGGGGCCCGAGATCCAGGTGAAGAACTCTTCCAGCTCGGCCTTCGTGTTGCGCCACGTGAAGTACGAGTAGCTCTGCTGGAAGCCCGCCTGCGCGAGACCGAGCAGCGGAGCGGGCCGGGTGAACGCCTCGGCGAGGAAGACGACGTCGGGGTGCTCCGCGGCCACCGCCGCGATCAGCCATTCCCAGAACTGCAGCGGTTTGGTGTGCGGGTTGTCGACGCGGAAGCTCTTCACACCCTGCGCGATCCAGTGCCGGACGACGCGCAGGACTTCGGTGCGGATGCCTTCGGGGTCGTTGTCGAAGTTGACCGGGTAGATGTCCTGGTACTTCTTCGGCGGGTTCTCGGCGTACGCGATGGATCCGTCCGGGAGCGTCGTGAACCACTCCGGATGTGCCGCGACCCACGGGTGGTCGGGCGCCGCCTGCAGCGCCAGGTCGAGGGCGACCTCGAGCCCCTCGGCACGCGCGGCTCGGACGAACGCGCGGAAGTCGGCGAGCGTGCCGAGGTCGGGGTGGACGGCGTCGTGCCCGCCCGCGGCGGACCCGATCGCCCACGGCGAACCAGGGTCGCCGGGGCCCGCGGTGAGAGTGTTGTTCGGGCCCTTGCGGTTCACCTCGCCGATCGGGTGGATCGGCGGCAGGTAGAGCACGTCGAATCCCATCGCGGCGACGCCCGGTAGGCGGCCCATCGCGGTGCGGAAGGTGCCGCTCTTGATCGTGCCGTCCTTGCGGCGCTTCGCGCCCTCCGACCTCGGGAAGAACTCGTACCAGGCGCCGACTCCGGCGCGCTCGCGCTCGACGAGCAGCTCGTGCTCGTCGCCGATCGTCCGCAGCGACTGGATCGGCCGATCGGCGAACAGCGCCGTCAGGGCGGGGTCGTGCACGATTCCGAGGGCGGTCTCATCGGTCGCGGCCGGGTCGCGCAGGGTCGCGGCGGCCGCGCGCAGCGCACGTTTATCGGCGGCGGTCCGGTCGGCCTCAGCGGATGCCGTCGTGAGCAGCCGGGCCCCGATCTCGCGCATCACAGCGGCATCGACCCCGGCGGCGATCTTCAGACCCGCCGCGTGCTGCCAGGTCGCGACGTCGTCGGCGAATGCTTCGTAGCGGAAGCGCCACACGCCCTGCTCGAGGGGCGCGATCACCGTGCGCCAGCGATCGAAGCCGTCGGCCAACGACACGAGGCGGTGCAGCGTCTGCGCGCCGGAGGGTGCCGTGAGGCGCACGTGCACGCCGATGAGGTCGTGCCCTTCGCGGAACGCCGTGACCTGGAACGGCACGGCCTCGCCGCTGAAAGCCGACGGGCGGAACCCCGCATCGGGCGCCGCCGGGCGGGGCGCGGCCAGGGGGATCCTGCCGGTGCGCGTGTCGGGTCTCTCCTGCCACTGCGTCCCTTCCCGCAACGGGATCTGCGTCGTGCTGCGCAGCGTCGGGGCGGGCTCATCGTCGGTCGTGCGGACTGCGGTTCGCGTCTTCGTGGCCACGTCTCGAACCTACCGCCGACCGTCACCCGGGCGGAACAGCGGCACCGTTCTGCCATACCGGTTCGGCGCGGAACAGGTGCAGTGCGGTGCCCGGAAGGGAGATCACGGTGCCCGGAGCGAAGGTCGGCGTGTCGTCGCCGGGCCGTTCCGGCACGCTCGACCACAGCGAGGTGAACCCCGAGACGCCGGTGATGCGCGGCAGGGTGACGTCGATCGGCCGCTCGTTGCCGTGGACGACCAGGAGGATCCGATTGGGTTCTTCGCTGCCCGGCGTCGTCTCGGCGTCGTACTGCAGGGTGCGGTGCGCGGGGTTCGTCCACCGCTCGATCGACATCGTCTCGCCGTGTTCGTCGTACCAGTCGATGACGCTCGAGGCGGGCACCTCGTGCACCGCGTGCGCGAACCGGCCCGGTCGCAGTGCAGGGTTCTCATGGCGCAGCCGGATGAGCCGCCGCACGTGCGCGAGCAGGTCGTCCTGCCACTGCGCGTGCTGCCAGTCGAGCCACGTCAGCGCGGAATCGTGGCAGTAGGCGTTGTTGTTGCCGCGCTGCGTGCGGGCGAACTCGTCGCCCGCCGTGATCATCGGGACGCCGGCCGACAGGAGCAGCGTGCCGAGCAGGTTCCGCATCGCCTTGCGCCGGGTCGAGAGGATCCCCGGGTCGGTGGTCGCGCCCTCGGCGCCGTGGTTGAACGACCGGTTGGTGTCGGTTCCGTCGCGGTTCTGCTCGCCGTTGCCCATGTTGTGCTTGACGTCGTACGAGACGAGGTCGCGCAGCGTGAAGCCGTCGTGGGCGGTGACGAAGTTGACGCTCGCGAGCGGGCCCCGGTCGTCGCCGAACGTGTTCGATGACCCGGCGAGCCGCGTCGCGAACCCGCCGATGCCGACGGGTGGGGTCGCGGCACGGCGCGTGTAGTCGACGTCGCTCAGCCAGAAGTTGCGCACACGGTCGCGGTAGCGGTCGTTCCATTCGCTCCAGCCGACGCCGAAGTTGCCGGTCTGCCAGCCGCCCAGGCCGATGTCCCAGGGCTCCGCGATCATCTTCAGCCCCCGCAGCGCGGGATCGTCCACGATGGCGCGCAGCAGCGGGTGGTCGGCGGTGAACTCGTGCCGCGCGTCGCGGCCGAGGGTCGGGGCGAGGTCGAAGCGGAACCCGTCGATCTCGAACTCTTCCGCCCAGTAGCGCAGCGAGTCGATGACGAGCCGCGCCGCGGCATCCGTCGCCGTGTTGACCGAGTTGCCGCAGCCCGTGACGTCGATGTACGCGCCGTCGGCCTGCTGGCGGTAGTACGACGCGTTGTCGATGCCGCGCAGGCTCGATCGCGGGCCGCCCAGCTCGAGTTCGGAGGTGTGGTTGTAGACCACGTCGAGCAGCACTTCGATACCCGCCGCGTGCAATGCGCGCACCGCGTCTTTCACCTCGCGCACGACGGCGTCGGGCCCTGCGGCGACGGCCTCAGCGGTCGCGTACGGCGCGTGCGGCGTGAAGAAGTTGAGCGTGTTGTAGCCCCAGTAGTTCGACAGGCCCTGGTGCAGCAGCCGCGGCTCGGTCTCGAACGCGTGGATCGGCAGCAGCTCGACGGCGGTGATCCCGAGCGAGGTCAGATGCTCGATCATCGCCGGGTGCCCGAGGCCGGCATAGGTGCCGTGCAGAGCGGGCGGCATGTCGGGATGCCGTTTGGTGAGGCCCTTCACGTGCGCCTCGTAGATGACCGTGCGATCGAGCGGGGTGCGGGGACGCTCGACGCTCCGCCAGTCGTACGCCCCGTCGACGACGACCGAACGCCACTCGCCGAGCCGCACCGGCACCAGGCCGCGCGAGTACGGATCGATCAGCAGCGTCTCGGGGTTGAACGTGTTCCTCGGGCCGAGTGGACCGCCCACCCGCAGCGCGTACCGGGCACCGACGCGCAGGTCGGGCGTCGTCACCTCCCACACGTCCCCGCCGACCGGGGCGAGCGGCATCGAGCCGATGATCCAGTCGAGGTCGGTCTCGTCGAACAGCACGAGCTCGACGCCGGTCGCACCCTCCGACCAGACGCGCAGCGTGCAGCCCTCGGCATCGACGGTCACGCCGAGGCGGTCGTACGCCGGGTCGAGGAACGTCGGTCGGGCGGGCGGCTTCGGGCTGGCCATGCGCTCTACAGTAGTAACGCCGAGAGGCGGCCAGGTGCCATCGCCGCCCGGGCGGCCGGCGCAGCAGGGCACGAGCAGAGGGGGCACGTCGTGATCTACCTCGACCACGCCGCCTCGACGCCGCTGCGTGACGTCGCGCGCGACGCGTGGCTGGCCGCATCGACCGACGTCGGCAACGCCTCGTCGGTGCACGGCTCGGGCCAGGCGGCGCGGCGACTGCTGGAGGAGTCGCGCGAGCACATCGCGGCGACCCTCGACTGCGAGCCGATCGAGGTCGTGTTCACCGGGGGAGGGACCGAGTCGATCAACCTCGCCCTCAAGGGGCTGTGGTGGAGTCGGCCCGACGGGACTTCGGCGATCGTGCTGCCCGACGGCGAGCACCACGCGACCCTCGACACCGTGCAGTGGCTGCGCGCTTCCGGTGCCGACGTGCGGCCCGTGGGTCTCGATGCGGTGGGGCGCATCCCCGTCGACGCGTTCGCCGCAGCGCTGCGCGGGCAGACCGATGAGCGCGCCGCGCTCGCGACCGCCCTCGTCGTGAACAACGAGGTGGGTACGGTGCAGGATGCCGGCGCGCTCGCGGCCGTCGCCGCCCAGGCGGGCGTCCCGCTGCACCTCGACGCCGTCGGCGCGGTCGGTCACCTGCCGGTGTCGTTCGCCCGCTGGCGGGGGGACGCGGCGGGCGCGGCCGGGCTCGTGGCGCTCAGCCTGTCGGGCCACAAGTTCGGCGCGCCCGTGGGCACCGGAGCCCTCGTCGTCTCGCGGCACGCGACGCTCACGCCCGTGCTGCACGGCGGAGGTCAGCAGCGTGGTCTGCGCTCGGGCACCCCCGACGTACCCGGCGCCGCGGCGCTCGCCGCCGCACTGACCGAAGCCGCCGCCGAGCAGCGTGACGAGGCACAGCGACTGGGCGTGCTCGCGGACCGCCTGGCCACCGGCATCCGCACCGCGGTACCCGTCGCCGAGATCCTGGGGGATCCCGTGCAGCGGGTACCCGGCAACGTGCACGCGCTGTTCCCCGGCGCGGCCGGCGAATCGCTCCTGTTCCTGCTCGACCGTGCCGGGATCTCGGTGTCGACCGGTTCGGCGTGCCAGGCCGGCGTCGCCGAGCCGTCGCATGTCGTGCTCGCGCTCGGCCGCGACGAGCGCGCGGCGCGCTCGGTGCTGCGGATGACGCTCGGCCGCACCTCGACCGAGGCCGATGTCGAGGCGCTGCTCGCGGCGCTGCCCGAGGCGTACGCACGGGCATCCGGAGCCCGCTCAGGCGACCACTCGTAGACTGGACGCATGCGAATCCTGGCGGCCATGAGCGGCGGCGTCGATTCCGCCGTCGCGGCCGCCCGGGCCGTCGAGGCGGGTCACGACGTCGTCGGCGTGCACCTCGCGCTCTCGCGCGCGGGCGGGACCCTCCGCACCGGCAGCCGGGGCTGCTGCACGATCGAGGACGCGATGGATGCCCGCCGTGCGGCCGACCGGCTCGGCATCCCGTTCTACGTGTGGGACTTCTCCGAACGGTTCCGCGACGACGTCATCGACGACTTCGTCGCCGAGTACCGGGCCGGACGCACACCGAACCCGTGCATGCGCTGCAACGAGAAGATCAAGTTCGCCGCCCTGCTCGAGCGCGCTCTCGAGCTCGGGTTCGACGCCGTGTGCACGGGCCACTACGCGACGCTCGTCGACGGCGCCGACGGTCGTGAGCTGCACCGCGCGAGCGACGAGGCCAAGGACCAGTCGTATGTGCTGGGCGTGCTGAGCGCCGACCAGCTCGCGCACACGTACTTCCCGCTCGGGTCGACGCCCTCGAAGGCGATCGTGCGCGCCGAAGCCGCCGAGCGCGGGCTGACCGTCGCCCAGAAGCCCGACAGTCACGACATCTGCTTCATCCCCGACGGTGACACGCGCGGGTGGCTCGCCGAGAAGGTCGGCGCGCAGGCCGGCGAGGTGATCGACCGCTCGGGCGCCGTCGTCGGCAGCCATGAAGGAGCGCACGCCTTCACCGTCGGCCAGCGTCGCGGGCTCTCGCTCGGCGTTCCCGCCGCCGACGGCAAGCCCCGGTTCGTGCTCGAGGTGCGCCCGGTGTCGAACACCGTCGTGGTCGGGCCGAAGGAGGCGCTCGCGACGGCCGAGATCGCCGGGGCCCGCTTCACGTGGGCCGGGCGCGCCCCGGCATCCGGATCGTTCGACTGCCACGTGCAGATCCGCGCGCACGCGGATCCCGTGCCCGCGCGGGCGCGACTCTCGGACGACGGCCTCATCGTGCGGCCCGATACGCCCTTCGACGGCGTCGCACCCGGGCAGACGGCTGTGCTCTACGACGGCACGCGGGTGATCGGCCAGTTCACGATCGATCGCACGGTGTCGGCCGTGCCCGCGAACGCCTGACCGCGCTGGCGCGTCAGCGCAAGGTGTCTCGCCCCCGGTGACTGGCGCCCGTGAGCCGGGCGATCGCCGGGCGTCGATGTCGGAGCCTCGTCCTACACTTGCCGGGTGACGGAACGCGGCGATGACATCCCGACCACCCTCGCGCAGGCGCGCACCGAATCCGCACGCCTGACCGAGCTCATCGTCGGCGCCCGTGACGCCTACTACGGACGCGACGCCGAGGTGGTCGACGACGCGACCTACGACGGCTGGATGCACGCGCTCGAGGCGCTCGAGCGCGCCTTCCCCGAGGTGCAGGGCCAGGATTCGCCGACTCTCACCGTCGGCGCGGCGGAATCGACGATGTTCGCGCCCGTCGAGCATGCCGAGCGCATGCTGAGCCTCGACAACGTCTTCAGCCCCGACGAGCTCGCCGCATGGTGCGCAAAGGCGCAGGGTGCGGCGGGGCGGGCCGTGCGGTGGCTGTGCGAACTCAAGATCGACGGGCTCGCGATCAGCCTGCGCTACGAGCGCGGCGTGCTCACGTCGGCCGCGACCCGTGGCGACGGGCGCGTCGGCGAAGATGTCACGATCAACGCGGCGCGGGTCGCCGGCATCCCGACGCGGCTCGCCGGCAGCGGGCACCCCGAGATCGTCGAGGTGCGGGGCGAGGTCTTCATCCCGGTCGCGCAATTCGACGCGCTCAACGCGCTGCAGGCGCGGATGCGCGAGGTCGTCGTGGCAGACATGCGCGGGAAGGGGGCGGATGTCGAACGCGCCGAGCGCAGCGCCGCTCGCCGTTTCCCCGCGTTCGCGAACCCCCGCAACGCCGCCAGCGGCGGCCTCCGCCAGCAGCTCGACAAGAAGTCGGGGCTCGAGCTCGAGGCCGGCCAGGCGAGGCTCGACGCGCTGCGGCTGTTCGTGCACGGCATCGGCGCGTGGCCCGACCCGCCCGTCTCGTCGCAGAGCGAGGTGTACGCGCTGCTCGCGGAGTGGGGTCTGCCGACGAGCCCGTACTACCGCACGGCGGACGACGTGCCCGGGGTGCTCGACTTCGTCGCGCACTACGGTGAGCACCGTCACGACGTCGAGCACGAGATCGACGGCGTCGTCGTCAAGATCGACGAGCTCGCGCTGCACGACGAGCTCGGCGCGACCAGCCGTGCACCGCGCTGGGCGATCGCCTACAAGTACCCGCCCGAGCAGGTCAACACGAAGCTGCTCGACATCGTCGTCTCGGTCGGCCGCACGGGCCGAGCGACGCCGTTCGCCGTCATGGCCCCCGCCCGCGTCGCCGGCTCGGTCGTGCGTCAGGCGACCCTGCACAACCAGGATGTCGTCCGCGCGAAGGGCGTGCTGATCGGAGACACCGTCGTGCTGCGCAAGGCGGGCGACGTCATCCCCGAAGTCCTCGGCCCCGTGGTCGAACTGCGCGACGGCAGCGAGCGCGCGTTCGTCATGCCCGAGCACTGCCCCTCGTGCGGCGCCGTGCTCGCGCCGTCGAAAGAGGGCGACATCGACCTGCGGTGCCCCAACACGCGGTCGTGCCCGGCGCAGGTGCGCGGTCGCGTCGAGCACATCGGATCGCGCGGCGCGCTCGACATCGAGGCGCTCGGCGAGGTCACGGCGGCCGCGCTGACCCAGCCGTCGGTGCCCGAGGTGCCGCCCCTGATCACCGAGGCGGGGCTCTTCGACGTGACGCTCGAGCAGCTGGTGCCGATCGAGGTGATCGTCCGCGACGCCGAGTCGGGCGAGCAGAAGATCGACGACAAGACGGGCGAGCCGGTGCG
>Ga0160441_101104_pt1 | contig 10810 bp, 14 predicted proteins | sample HID1971K_E1MG_FD_108260 | JGI IMG/M metagenome (GOLD analysis project Ga0160441, IMG submission 108260) | Enriched millipede-associated microbial communities from UW Madison campus, WI, USA - HID1971K_E1 MG | ecosystem: Host-associated > Arthropoda: Insects > Digestive system > Unclassified ... | reverse complement strand
CTGGGGGCCCCTGCGGTCCGGCGACATTGAGCGGGGTGATCGAGCTCGTTGCCCAAGGCCCGCCGCTCTGCTCGGCGTACAGCGCCGCCCCGATCGAGACGTCGTCGCCGGCGATCGCATCCCACGGCTGCCTGACCCACTCGTCCCGCAGATCCTGCACCTGCGCTGCAGCGGTGTCGATGAAGACGTCTTCGACGTTGATGAGGAGCTGGCTGAGCCCCTTCTTTCCCAGGAGCCTCGGGAACGTCGCGGCGAGGTCACTCTCGTCGAAGTCCGGAGCGTGATGCCACGGGACGAGCCGGGCGCCCGCCGACTCGACGGCCGCGCGGAACGCTTCGCCCGAGTAGATGCGCACGTCGTGTCCGCGAGCGACGAGCGCGCTCGCCACGGCGCGAATGGGGTTGATGTGCCCGGTGAACGGCATTGCCGAGAGCAGGAAGCTGGCCATGCGACCAAGGATGCCGTGCCGATCCAGGATGCCGCGACCGCAGGCACCTGCTCGCCTGAGGATCCCGTACGGGCTTTCCCGGCGAGATGCTCGAATAGCACGCGGGGGGAGTCATCCGCAAGGATGGTCACGCCGGCGTCACCGGGGCGAGCCGGCGAAGACCTGGAGGTCGCTTTGATCGATACCGAACACGCGGGACAGGGTGGATGGCGCGGTTTCTGGAACCGTGGCGGCTGGTGGAAGGCCTTCGGCCTCGCGGTCGTCTACGTGGCGGTCTACGAGGGTCTGGGTCTGCTCCTCAGCGTGCCGTTCGGGCAGTACGTCGACACCGAGAACATCCTCGCGACGCCCGCGAGCGTGTTCTTCGGGATCGCGCTGCCGATCCTGTTGGGGGGCATCGTCCTGCTGCTGTTCGTATGGTCCCTCGGGTGGTTCAGGGAGATCTTCGGCCGTCAGCCCCTCACAGGCAGCTGGTGGATGTGGATCGGCCTCGCTCTGCTGCTGATTCCGATCGCGCTTCGCGTCGCCGGTACCAACTGGTCGGCCTACTCCTCGGGCGTGATTCTGACGATGCTCTTCACCGGGCTGTGCATCGGCCTGGCCGAAGAGCTTCTCACCCGCGGCCTCGCGGTGAACCTGCTCCGCCGCGCCGGCTACGGGGAGAAGGCGGTCATGCTGCTGTCGTCGTTGATCTTCGCGCTGATGCACTCCGTGAACGCCTTCACCCAGCCGCTGCTGACGGTGGGGCTGACAGTCGTCTACGCGTTCACGTTCGGGATCATGATGTATCTCGTGCTCCGTGTGACCGGCAGCATCATCTGGCCGATGCTGGTGCACGCGGCGACCGACCCGACGACCATCCTCGGAACCGGGGGTGTGGACGCCCACGGGGCGAATGCCGGGTCCGACGGGCTCATCAGCCTGGCCGGCAGCTTCAACTTCGTCTACATCGTGTTCGCGATCATCGCGATCATCTTCGTCAAGGGCAAGGTCTACCCCGACCGGCACCCGTCGCTCCGCCACGCAGACGCGGGTGCGCCCAAGTCGTAACACCTGACCGCGTCGACGGGTGGGGCTACGATCGCCGTATGGAAGCTGAAGGTGCGGATCGCAGCGCGCGGTACCGGCATCTGGAACCACCGATCCCACTCGACCAGATGATCGAATCCGTCGACGTCGCGGAGCGCGCCTCCGGGCAGGACGACGCCTACCGAGACCAGGAATGGCTGATCCGCAACGCGATCGGCTGATGCGATGGTCGCTCCGCACGCGCAACAGGTGGCACTGCTCCGCAATGTCAATCAGGGTCAGCGCGGGCATCCGACGACGGCGATGATCCTCGCCGCGTTCGCGTCGGCAGGGTGCGATGACGTGTCGACGTTCCAGAGCAACGGCACCGTCGTCTTCCGATCCGACGACCCACGAGACGCCGTCGACGACGCCGTCATCAGGCTGTGCGACCTCGGCTACCCACGCGACTGCTTCACCGTCCCGGCCTCCGATCTCGCTGAGATCGTTCGGGCGTACGCCGGTTCGCCGGAATCCTCCCGCCTGGAGATCACGCTGCACGGAACCGGAACGATCGACCGCGATGACGCCGAGGTGGCGCGCGAGGCCGCGCGCAGGCGCTGTCGTCTCGTCGCGTCCGGACCGGGCTGGGTGGTGTCGTTGAACGAACGAGAGCGTGAGAGCAACGCGACACCCGTGGTCGAACGCATCACGGGAGGGCCCGCCACCTCCCGGTCGATGGGAACGATGCGCAGACTCCTCGACCGTCACGACTCATCCGACGAGGAGTAGCGTGACGTCGATGCGATACGCCATCGATGCTTCGACGCTGCTGCTCATCGCCTCGGGCGACATCGCCGTCGACGCGGGCAACTCGCTCGTCGCGCCCAATCGGGTGCTTCCCGATCTTCTGCAGATCCTCCTCACCGAGGTGCGCTCGGGCGCGCGCGACGAGAGGGACGCCCTCGCGGTCCACACCCGGGCCACCGAGACCAAGATCCGACTGCTCGGCGACCGGGTCTCCCGACGCACCGCCTGGAATCTCGCGCGCGAGCACGACTGGTCCGATCTGCGCGACGCGGAGTACGTCGCAGTCGCCACGCTGCAGGCCGACGCCTTCGCGACAGCCGATTCCCGCCTCGCGGCGGCGGGCGCGGCACTGGTCACGGTGGTGCCCCCTGCCGCCCTCGCCGCGGGCTGACCGGATCCGGCAGGAGTAGCCTGATCCCCATCAGCACGCGACAACCGAGGGGGGCGGCATGATCGACGCGATCACCGGCCTGCTTCGCGCGATGCTCACTGCGTTCGGACTGCTCGCACTCGCCGCACCCGACGTGAGCGGATCGCTCCTCACCGTCGCGGTCGTCGCCCTCGCGGTGGCCCTTCTCGTCATCGCGGTCGTCGCCGCGAGCGTCGGCATCCGCGAGCGCGAATCCGCCGTCCATCCCACCCGTCGCGCCGAGCTCTTCGCGCCGTTGACGCAGAGCGATCCCGACGCCGCGGGCCACGTGCGCCGCCGCGGGCCCGGTCAGGTGACCGCGGCCGCGTAGCGTCGATCCGCCCGGGCGTCCGAGCCCCGGCATCCCTTCGCGGCCGATCAGCCGACCCTGATCGCTCCGAAGAACGGATGACCCGTGGACCTCACGAACCTGCCCTTTGTCTCGACCCTGCTCGACCTCACGTACACCGGCCTCATGGCCCTGACCACCCTGCTCACCCCCGCGACCGGCGCGTTCTCCGCGGCGCTCGCCGTCGTGCTCGTCACGCTCGTCGTGCGCGCCGCGCTCATCCCCGCCGGCATCGCGCAGGCGAAAGCCGAGCAGACACGCGCCCGACTCGCCCCCCGCATCCGCGAGCTGCAGAAACGCCACCGCCGCGACCCGGAACGACTGCAACGCGAAACGATGCAGCTCTACCGCTCGGAAGGCGCGTCACCCCTCGCCGGATGCCTCCCCCTCCTCATCCAGGCCCCGATCGTCGGGCTGCTCTACTCCGTGTTCCTCCACGCGGCGGTCGCCGGTCACCCCAACGAGCTGCTCGCCGGCACGCTCTTCGACGTTCCGCTCGGCACCGGTCTCGTCGGCGCCGTCGCGGCGGGCGCGGCGGACGCTCAGACGTGGATCGTGATCGGATGCCTCGTGCTCGCGATCGCGGTGATCGGCGAGCTCACGAGACGCATGTTCCGGCCCCCCGCGCCGGCGCCCGTAGGCGACGGCGGACCCGCGCGCGTCCCGGCCGGTGTACTCGGCCTGCTGCAGTTCGCCACCGCGGTCGTCGCGATGTTCGTGCCGCTCGCCGCAGGGCTCTACCTGCTGACCACCGTCACCTGGACGCTGTGCCAGCGACTCGTGCTCCGCCGCATCTACCCGCCCGCGCCCTGACGCCGCGCACCGACCCTGTCGTCGCGCGGCCCCCGCGGAAAGAGTGGTGACGGCACGGCGCCCAGGGCCAGCACGGCCAGCACGACCTGCACGGTTCCGGCGACGAAGTAGATCGCGTGCAGCGGCGACCAGACGAGCAGCAGCGCGATCTCGACGAAGATCCAGATCATCATGACGAGCCCGGCTGCGGCGCTCAACCCCCTCGCGAGTCGATGGCGGCGGAGCAGCGCGAGCAGCGCGAGCGCCTGACTCCCGCCGACGACCACGCCGAGGATCACACCGGGCCAGAAGTACGTGGCGAACGGCGTGCCGCTGAGCCAGCGCAGCGGGATGCCCATGCCGTCGAACGCGATCAGGCCGACCGCACCGACGACCGCGGAGACGAGGTTGAAGCCGGCGACGGCGATCAGTCCGACGTGGGCGAAGCGAGGGACGGGGTCGCTCATGGCGCCACCGTATGCGCCGCGGGGTCGGGGCGAGCCCGTTCCGGCCGTGAATACTTCGAGCCGCGCATACGATCGAACGAGCGCCGGCCCCGCCATCGGGCGAGCGCTGCCGATGTCTCGACGAAAGGCGACTCGCCCACCCCGTGTACGCGCTCCTCCTGGCGATCATCTATGTCGCCTTCATCAGCCTCGGCCTGCCCGATTCGCTCGTCGGGGCGGGGTGGCCGGTCATGCACCAGGACCTCGGCGTCCCCATCGCGTTCGCCGGCATCATCACGATGATCATCGCCGGGGGCACGATCGTGTCGAGCCTCGCCTCCGAGCGGGTCACCCGCCGTTTCGGCGTCGGACTCGTCACCGCGGTCAGCGTCGGCATGACTGCCGCCGCGCTCGTGGGCTTCTCGGTCTCGGACTCGTTCTGGATGCTGTGCCTCTGGGCCATCCCCTACGGTCTCGGCGCCGGTGCGGTCGACGCGGCGCTGAACAACTACGTCGCCGTGCACTACGCCGCACGGCACATGAACTGGCTGCATGCCTGCTGGGGCGTGGGCGCGTCGATCAGCCCGTTCATCATGAGCTGGGCGCTCACGTCGGGCCTCGGGTGGGCGAGCGCGTACCAGATCATCGGCGTCATCCAGATCGTCCTCACGGGCGCACTCTTCGTCAGCATCCCGCTGTGGCGGAAGGTCAACCCGATCGTCCCCGACGCGGCACCGGGGACGGATGCCGGGGTGGATGCCCGGTTGGATGCCGAGCCGGCGGGCGGCCGCGGCGGCCATGTGCCACTCGCGCGAGCACTTCGCATCCCGGGCGTGACGCTGATCCTCACGGCGTTCTTCGCGTACTGCGCCCTCGAGAGCACGGCGATCCTGTGGGCGTCGACATACCTCGTCACCGATCGCGGGGTCGCTCCTGCCACCGCGGCGGCGTTCGCCTCGCTCTTCCTGCTGGGCATCACCGCGGGCCGGTTCCTGGCGGGCTTCTTCGCCGACCGCGTCGGCGACCGGCTCATGATCCGCGGCGGGTTCGTGATCGTCGGCATCGGCGTCGTCATGCTCGCCCTTCCGCTCGAGACCGATGCCGCGGCTCTCATCGGGCTCGTGGTCGCCGGGCTCGGCTGCGCACCGATCTACCCCGCGATCATCCATTCCACGCCGGTCAACTTCGGCCGCAGCAACTCGCACGCCATCGTGGGCATCCAGATGGCCGCCGCGTACACCGGCTCCACGCTCGCCCCGCCGTTGTTCGGCGCGATGTCCGCCTGGTCGGGCATGTGGATCCTCCCACTGTTCCTCGGCGCGTTGATGCTGCTCGGCCTGGTCATGTCCGAGCGACTCGACCGACTGGTGCGGCGCAGCGGTAGCGTGCAGACGTGACCAGAATCGCGGCGCCGGGCTGGGTCGAGCATGTGATGTGGTGGCACGTGTATCCACTCGGGTTCCTCGGAGCCGACACCACCGGCGGTGATCGGTCGGCGCACCGGACGCTCGCCGACATCGAGCCATGGCTCGAGTACGTGCTCGAGCTCGGCCTGAACGGCGTCGTCCTCGCGCCGATCTTCGAGTCGGAAACGCACGGCTACGACACGGTCGACTACTACCGCATCGACGCGCGGCTCGGCGACGAGCGCGACTTCGACGGCCTGATCGCCGCAGCGCACGCGCGGGGCATCCGGGTGCTGCTCGACGGCGTCTTCAATCACGTCGGGCGCGGGTTCGTGGCGCCGGAGTCGTACCCGCCGGCATCCGACCTCGTGCAGCACGCCGCCGACGGCTCACTCGTTCCCTTCGAAGGCCACGACGCGCTCGTCACGCTCGACCACGCGGACGATCGCGTCGCCGATCTCGTCGTCGACGTCATGACGTACTGGCTGGGCCGCGGTGTCGACGGCTGGCGCTTGGATGCCGCGTACGCGGTGCCGTCGGAGTTCTGGGCGCACGTGCTGCCGCGTGTGCGCGCGCTCTACCCCGATGCGTACCTCATGGGGGAGTACCTGCACGGCGACTATCCCGCGCTCGTTCGCGCGGGCGCTCTCGACAGTGCGACGCAGTACGAACTGTGGCAGGCGATCTGGCATTCGATAGCGGATGCCAACTTCTTCGAACTCGACTGGGCGCTCCGGCGGCACGACGAGTTCCTCGCGGTGTTCACGCCGTACACGTTCATCGGCAATCACGACGTCACCCGCATCGCCTCGCAGATCGCCGACCCCCGCCACCACGCGCATGCCGTCGTGCTGCTGATGACCCTCGGCGGAACGCCGGCGGTCTATTACGGCGACGAGCGGGGCGAACGCGCGGTGAAAGAGCAGCGCGCGGGCGGCGACGACGGCATCCGCCCCGCCTACCCCGTCGGCCCGGATGCCTTCGGCGACGACCGTGGCGAGGTGTTCCGCCTGCACCAGGAGCTCATCGGGCTGCGGCGACGCCACGCGTGGCTGACCGCTGCGACCAGCCACACGATCAGCCTGACGAACACGCAGTACGTGTTCGAGGTGAGCGCGGGGTCATCGCGACTGCTGGTCGCCCTGAACCTCGATGACCGTGAGCTCGATGTGCCGACGGCAGCGGAGAGCCTGCGGGCGGGCGATGCGACCCGCTCGGCGGGCGTCTGGCGCGTGCGCCCCCACGCGTGGGCGATCCTCGAGTAGCGGAGCGTCGCGCACCCCCTCACCCGCGCCGGGCCAACTTGTCGGGCGCCCATCGCGGCGGCGTGCCCGGCGGGCATAGGATCGGGGCGTCGTGCACGGAATGTCGGAGTCGACCGACCGGTCGCGTCCGTCGCGAGTCGAAGGAGAAATCGATGAGTACCAAGAACCTCTCCCTGGTCGTCGGGTCGTACGACAACGACGCCGTCGCCTCAGAGGAGTACCACGCGCTGCGCAACGGGCAGGATGCGGGCGGCTACGAGATCCTCGGTGCGGTCGTCCTCGTCCGTGACAAGGACGGCAAGGTGCAGGTCAAGGACCACGGCGACAAGTCGGTCGGTCACGGTGCCGGTTGGGGTGCAGGTGCCGGCGTCGTCGTCGGCCTGTTCGCACCGCCGCTGCTCGCCGCGACCGCGGTCGGTGCCGGCATCGGCGCGATCGTCGGGAAGATCCGGAAGAACCGCGAGGAGAAGCAGTTCGGCGTCGACGTCGACGAGTACCTCGCGCCCGGATCCTCCGCCGTCGTCGCGATCGTCGACGACCGGTGGGCCGACAAGGTCGAGAAGGAACTGGATCGCGCCGACAAGCGCATCAGCAAGGCGATCGACGCCGACGACTACGAGAAGCTGCGCAAGGCGATCGAGCAGTCCGCCGACGACGTCGTGGAGCAGATCAACTCCTGACCCGATGACGACAACGCGGGGCGTGCCGAAGCGCGCCCCGCGTTGTCGTGTTCAGGATCCGACGCGCGTCACACCCGGCGGTACTCGCCGACCATCGGGCAGTCGAACGGGTCGCGGGCAGCAAGGCCGACGCGGTTGAGGTACTGGATGACGATGCCGTACGAGCGCCACAGGGTGGTCTCGGTGTACGGCACGCCGAGGGTCGTGCACTGGTCGATGACGATCTCGCGCGCGCGCGCCAGATGCAGCCGCGACATGCTCGGGAACAGGTGGTGCTCGACCTGGTAGTTGAGCCCGCCCATGAGCCACGTCGCCCACCAGCCGCCGCTGACGTTGCGCGAGGTGCGCACCTGCTTCGTGAAGAAGTCGAGCTTGGCGTCGTGGGCGATGATCGGCATCCCCTTGTGGTTCGGCGCGAACGACGCGCCCATGTACACGCCGAAGACGGCGAGCTGCACCCCGAGGAACGCGAAGGCCATGCCGAGCGGCAGGAACAGGAACACCGGTGTCAGGATGACGGCGAACCGCGCCGTGATCAGACCGAGCTCGATCCAGCGTCCCTTGACCGGCTCGCGTCCGACCAGGTGCCGGATGCCCAGGTAGTGCAGGTTCAGGCCCTCGAAGGTGAGCAGGGGGAAGAACAGCCAGCCCTGCCGCGCCGTGATCCACCGACGGATGCCCCGGGCCTCCGCGGCATCCACCTCGAGGAACGAGATGGTGTCGACCTCGACGTCGGGATCCTTGCCGACCCGGTTCGGGTTGGCGTGGTGGCGGTTGTGCTTGCTCGTCCACCACGCATAGCTCATGCCGACGACGCCGCCCACGAGCACGCGCGCCAGCCGGTCGTTGTGCGGGCCCGACGTGAGGATCTGACGGTGCGCGGCTTCGTGCCCGAGGAAGGCGACCTGCGTCAGCAGGATGCCGAGCGCGGCGGCGATCAGCAGCTGGAACCAGCTGTGCCCCAGGAGGACGAACCCGGCGATCGCGCCGCCGAACCCGACCGCGATCGCGGCGCCGACGATTCCGTAGAACCACGGCGTGCGGGCCAGCAGGCCGCTGTCGCGGACGATCTGCGCGACGTCGGTGTAGGCGCGGGCGATCGGCGGGAAGTCCGTGGCGCGGGCGTAGGTCTGACGGATCGGTCCGAGCCGTGAATCGAGGACTGTCGTTGCGATGATGCACCGGCTTCCGATGGGGGCCTGTCGGCCGACCGCAGCCAGAGGCAGGTGCCCATCGCTGATCTCAGCCTACGCGCCGACACATCGCCGGTCAGGTATACGCCGTCACTCACGGACGATGCCCAGGACATGACACAGCGCCCGCCCCGACGCGAGGTCGGAGCGGGCGCTGATGCGCTGATCAGGTGATCAGAGGGGGCGGATGTTCGCAGCCTGCATGCCCTTGGGGCCGCGCTCGGCGTCGAATTCCACCTTCTGGTCTTCGCGGAGCTCCTTGAAGCCCTCGCCGGTGATCGCGCTGAAGTGTGCGAAAAGGTCGGCGGAGCCGTCGTCGGGCGCGATGAACCCGTAGCCCTTCTCGGAGTTGAACCATTTCACGGTGCCAGTGGCCATCGTGTCTTTCCTTCTGTTGTTCGGGCCACCGGGGTGACCGTGGTTGCCGCGCAGCCGGAAGCGGCGCGGACGGCGGGAGTGTGGGGGCGGATCGGTGGGGATGTCACCATTCCGCGCGGGCGGATGTCGCGCCGACGGCCAGAGATGCCGCCGTCCTGACATGGCTGTCCGCGACGGGGCCCCATCGAAGAGGCGGTCAGCGAGACGCGGTTCACGAGAGTGCGAATAGTCCAGGCTACCACGCGGGCGAATGACCGAGATTCGCCCCTCGCAGATCGAGGAGCGTCGCGACGACCATGTCGCCGATGAGGCGCCGGTGCGCGTGCTGCAAGCCCGGGTCGAGCATGTCGCGGCCGAAGATCGCCTCGAACGTGTAGCGGTTCGCCACGTGGAAGCACGCGAACGCGCTGATCATCATGTGCACGTCGATCGCGTCGACGTCGGGGCGGAACACGCCCGCTGCGACTCCGCGGCGCAGCACCGCCTCGAGCGTCGTGATCGCTTTCGCGTTCTCGACCACGATCGTCGGCGATCGCTTCAGGTGCTGCGCGCAGTGGATGTTCTCGATGCTCACCAGCCGCATGAAATCGGGGTGGGTCGTGTGGTGCTCGTAGGTGGCCTCGGCGAGCTGACGCAGCCCTTCGGCAGGAGTCAGCGAACCGACCTCGACGCCGCTCTCCATCATCCGCACTCCCGCGTACGCACGCTCGAGCACCGCCAGGTAGAGCGCCTCCTTCGACCCGTAGTGGTAGTAGATCATCCGCTTCGTCGTGCGGGTGCGGGCCGCGATCTCGTCGACCCGAGCCCCCGCATACCCGTTCGCGGCGAACTCGGCTGTCGCCGCCTCGAGGATGTCCTGCTGAGTCGCGACAGAGCGGCTCTGCACCGAACGAGGCTGCGGGGCGGGCTCCATCAGCCGTCCGCGACGTCGAAGTCGACCGTCGCGAGCGCGGTCTTGACCGGCGCAGACAGGCGCAGCACCTCACGGTGGATCGGGTGGTCCTCGTACTGCGCGAGCGCCGCGAGGTCGTCGAAGTCGGCGACGATCGCGAGGTCGTACGACGCCGGCCCGTGCCGGATGTCGTCGCCGACGGTGACCGCGCGCAGCCCGGGGACGACCCCCTCCATCGACAGCAGCAGGGCGACCCACTCCGCGCGCCGTGCCCCGGTGAAGTCCGCCGAGAAGCGGAAGACCGCGACGTGCCGGATCACGCGGACACCAGTCGGTCCATGGCGCGGATCGCGAGCTCGTAGCCGAGCACGCCGGCGCCCGCGATGACGGTCGTGGCCACCGGCGAGACGAGCGAATCGCGGTGGTTCTCGTCACGACCGTGGATGTTCGTGATGTGCACCTCGACGATCGGAGAGCGCATCATCAGCAACGCGTCGAGCAGGGGAATCGAGCGGAAGCTCAGCCCCGCCGGGTTGATGATCACCGCGGCATCCGCCCGGTAGGCGTCGTGCAGCCATTCGATCAGCTGGAACTCGGCGTTGGACTGCCCGAAGAACATGTCGAAGCCGAACTCGCCGGACACGCGTTCGCACTCGCCGCGCACGTCGGCGAGGGTGCTCGACCCGTACAGGGCGGGTTCGCGCAGGCCGAGCATGTCGAGATTGGGGCCGTTG
>Ga0160441_101103_pt1 | contig 10826 bp, 13 predicted proteins | sample HID1971K_E1MG_FD_108260 | JGI IMG/M metagenome (GOLD analysis project Ga0160441, IMG submission 108260) | Enriched millipede-associated microbial communities from UW Madison campus, WI, USA - HID1971K_E1 MG | ecosystem: Host-associated > Arthropoda: Insects > Digestive system > Unclassified ... | reverse complement strand
TCGGTCGATCGCCGCCGCGCCTCTCTCGATGATCAGGACCCGGCGACCAGACAACGCCAACGAGTAGGCAAGCGCGGAGCCACCCATCCCGGCCCCGACAATTGCGACATCCCATGCGTTCTCATGCGGATCGCCCATAAACAGTCCTAGCAAGCCATGGCTGAGTTTGGTGAGTGTTGTGCTCAAGATAAAAAGGACAGGCAAGATGACCAAATGGAGGAGGCCGCGGTCATTGGTCGGTTTGACGATCCGTCGGCTGTCAACATATGGGCAGACCACGCGGCTTCACCGACCGCGTTATTGGTTCGCGGCGTGAGACAAATCCGGCATCGTACTGCAAAGAAAAAAGCCCGCTTGCGCGGGCTTTTCGGCTGGTCGGAGTGGAGTGATTCGAACACTCGACCCCCACGTCCCGAACGGCGATGGCTTCCGCGAAACCCAGCAAAACAGGCACAGGCGCGTCCACTTTGTTCGCGCCTGTTCCGCTTCTGTCCATTGAAACGGTCCGCAAACGGTCCGTCCCAGCGGGGTTAGGCAGCCGCTAGTAGAGTGTTGTGAATGTCTAAAATGCGGCTCGCTACGTCGGCCACTTGTTCATCCGGCATGTTGCGAAGAGAAGCGCGGATAGAACCCTCTCCTTCGATCTGCGCGGGCGTTGCTGTTACTGTGTGATATAGATCTTCATAGTTGGCACGCACCTCTTCGCGAAGCTCGGGGATCTTAACTGTGATCAGCGAAACAAGCGCCGCCTCGACACGTTGGCGAACGTCTCCGAGGCCTACAAGGCAATCAACTGCGCTGGCAAATTTCTCTCTGTGGTACCCATCAATCATGCTTCTGTCCCCTTGAATTCCTGCGATTTTGCAGACCGGATACATGGCCATGGAGGCGGATCATTGCAAGCCAAAATGAAAGGGCCTCGACAGGGCTGTCGAGGCCAATTTCCTCAATTTGCTTCCAGAGCAGAGATCAAGTCACGAGGCAATCGGATCTTCCATCCGCCATCGTCGACCGACCACGCAGCCACGTCCGCTTTGGCCCGTCGAGCATCCTCGCCTTCGGCCGGTATCACAGTGAGTGCATTTGCGAGCTTCGCCATCCTCGCAAAAACCAACTCCTTATCCTTGCCTTCGACCAACGACATACGGTCAGCTTCGCCAAGAAACTGTCGTCGCAAATATCTGACCGTCTCATCATGCGGGCCGAATACTGGCCGTGCCAATCTGGCACTAGCCAGTGAAGCAGCTATTCCAGAGACTACGCCTCGACGTGCGAGACATGGGGTATCGATCGCGCCGGCGCAGCCGTCGCGGTATGCATCGCTTCGCATTTCATTAGGTTCCTTAGGTCATTTCTTCATCCGAAATTGGCCGAGCCAGGGCGATGCTATCCCGGCCAACTTCGCTCTCTCGCGCCCCCGACTATCGCGAGGCGACAGCGATCATTAACTACGCTCAACCTCGGATATGCATAACCCTATGTGTGGCATCGCGGTGGCATATCGGTCAATTGTCACATGTGGCATCCGTGGGGCATGGCCAGAGACGACTTACATTTTAGGTTACGAATACCTGAAGAACTTAAGAAACGGGTGTCCGCTGCAGCCCGCGCAAACGATCGATCTATTACTGCCGAGATCATTGCGCGCCTGGAAGACACATTCTCTCCTGATGACATCAACCCAGCTGACACCGACCTAGTCGACATAATCTCAGATCTTGACCGATTGAAACGACGCATTATCAAGTCGAGGCACGCAAAATAGGAAGCTTAGAGTTTTGCCTCGCTCAAAATCATCTGGAAAACCGGCCACGATGCACACAGCATTGATCGGAGATCCGCTCTCGATGTGGGAGAAGCTGGTCTGGGATGTGGAGAATTTCAGAGACATCCAGATAAGCTATCCCGAAGAGCGACAACCCCTCGCCTATGCGGCAATCAACGTGTGCATTGCATCTTGGAGCCTGGGGCAATGGGTGTTCACTGCTGCGAAGAAAGCCGCGAGGGACAGCGGCGCGGAATTTTCAGATAGCGCATTCTGGGCCGACATACATAGGATGGTTCCGGAGCAGGCGATGTGCGAAGCGATCGCGGATACGGCTAAGCATTCCAGACACGATGAGAAAGACTGGCCAGGCGGCGGGGTGGAAATCGACTGGGTAGATGGGGATGAAGATACGCCGCCTGGGTGGCACTTTCATCACGTCGTCCATGGTGACCACAGGGAAAGGACCTTGGCTGTGGGATCGTTTCAGTCCCTCTGCAACAACTGGTGGCGATGCTTGGTGAAGCACGGCTACGCAGTTGGCGATCATTACACGCCTCGCTGGCTCAACAACAAGCTAGCGCGCATGTTTGGTGACCGGGCGCCCTACGTCGGCAAAATCCGAGGATAGTAATGGCGCTCCGTGCCGGAGTACGGCATGTGAGCAAAAACAAAATCTTGTCGAATTGTGAGGCAGGGCAGCCATCTACGAGATTGTTATGCTTTTCTTCTGGAATGTCTCACGTTTCGTCCGGGATTTGATAGACGGCCGCGTTGTCCTGCATCTCTCGCAACCCTTTATATGATGCGTGACGGAGCTTCCCATCATGCGTCCAGGCGCGGTACTCGACCTCAGCGATCAACGTCGGCTGCACCCACACGAGGTTCTTCCGCCGCCCCTCGTATTTGACTGGGGGAGTCTTGCGTTTGATACGGTCTAGCGTCTTACGCAGATACTCCGCGCTGCGCTCGTTGAAGCCTGTTCCCACCGATCCAACGTACACCCAATTGTTTCCCTTCCGTGCCGCCAGGAGCAGGCTGCCAATGCCCGACCGAGCCACCATGGAATGCTCATAGCCGACAACGATGAAGCTGTCGGATTGTGTGCACTTGACCTTCACCCACTCACCGAACCGGCCCGACCGGTAAGGCGCGTCCTTAAACTTGGCGATGATGCCCTCAAGACCATGCTGGCACGCCGCAGTGAAGATCTCCCGAGCATCACCGTCGATCTGTTCAGAAAGGCGGATTGCGCCTTGTTCGTTCTTCAAAAGCGACTGGAGGAAATAACGCCGTGCCATCAGGTCGAGGCTTCGAATGTCATGGCCGTCAAAATAGAGAAGGTCGAAAGCGTACATCATGGCATCACCGGCAGGCAGCTTCCCCGCCCTACCGCCAAGCGAGTTCTGCAGTCTTCCGAAATCCGGTCTGCCTTCATCGTCGAGTACGACAGCTTCGCCGTCCAAGATTGCCGAGCCTACCCCTAGACGGGCGGCAGCGTCCTCAATGCCGGGGAAGCGATGGGTCCAATCATGACCGCCGCGTGTGAGAATGCGGACATGGCCATTGTTCAGATGAACGGCTATGCGGTACCCGTCCCACTTAATCTCATAGATCCAATCCGGCCCGATAGGCGGCCGAGGTTTGAGTAGGGCCAAGCAAGGCTCTACGCGCGCCGGCATGGGGTCGAAGGGAAGATTGGGCTGCGACGGGTCACGCGGCTTTCGAGCTCTGCTGCGAAGCGGCTTTTCATCTGCTAGGAGGGGCTTGGAACGCGGAGACTTTGCCATTAGCTGATTACATCAGCCAAAGCTTAAAAAGACAATTAACTAAAATGACGAAGAGCGACTATCAGCCAAAGTATAAATGGCGGGAGACGTGGCCTGGCGAAACTGGCCTCGATGGAAAGCAATTGCAGGACTTTCAGGATGGGATGGAGAGACCCCGGTTGGCCGGATACGACTGGAAGAGTCAGGGCCGAAGCGCGGGTCGTGGCAATGGAGCGGCCACGGTCCGAGGGTGCGGCAACGACTGGTGCCGCACCAAGGCTTTGAGCATAGCGCACGCGACGCGTCGCGCATGGCTGAGGAGTATTACGACAGGCTGCTGGAACACAACGGATTGAAGCCGCGCAGCTAAGGTCAATTTATCCGCAGCCAATGGCGCAATGCCGCAACTGCACCATCGCTCGCCCAGGCAACGACCCCGCCGATTGTAAGCCCGGCCAGCGCGATGAGCCCTGAAATACCGTACCCCAGCGCCTTCATACGCTTCCACTCCTCTATCGCCGGCGACACCGCCGCCTGATTGCCCTCGACCTGGTCGCGAAGATCCGCGATCTGATCGCGCAGCTGCGCGTCCACCTGGCCGCTGATCGCGACCGTGGTTTCCAGTTTCCCGATCTGGCTTGTCTGCTCATCGAGCCGACGGTGTATGACAGCACGGCTCTCATGCGCATGGTCCTTCTCGTCGCCAAAATCCTCCCGAAGGTGGCTTATGCTTTCGCGAATTCCCGCGATTGCTTCCTCGACACGCCCTAGGGCGCGCAGAATATCTGCCTCCGTAGCCACGATGCCGGTTCACTTTCTGCACGCTGGCTGCTGGTCACAGGTTTCGTTATGCGCAGCGACCTGCTCGGCAAACGGCCGATCGTTGGCGATGATGAATTTCCGGGTTTCCGACGATGGGGTGAGACGTTCGAAGCCAGCGCCATCATTCGCAGGTGCCCGCGTCACGCATCCACTGACCACCAAGCTTACGGCACAAATCACTATCACTAAGCCTGCTAACCGCGTCATTCGTCACACCCCGTTCCTTTATCAGGTCCATCGATCTTTGCAGGGCCGCAGAACGCTCTGCGACCTTGCCCTCTTCCTTGGCAGCCGGCAGCCACCACACCGCATTTATGATGATGAGCGCCGCCCCGGCGACGACAGCGCCGCCGATCGCCGCCGCCGGAAGCTTCAGGCTGTCTGGGACCCACGCCAACATGGACTTACCCCTCGACGGCCGCGCGGATGTCCTTCACCGCAGCAATGATCCAGTGCCGAAGCAAAAGCGCCAGGAGGAAGGTAATCAGCCCCAAGGCGCCGATTGCGATAATTCCCCGCCAGCCCATTCCACCAAGAAAGCCGATACCGGTCCCGAGGCTGGTTCCAAGTCCGCCGATCCAGCCAAGCAGGTTGAACTTCTTTTTCACCTGGGTTTCGACGGCGGCCGGCACCACAGGCTTGTCCGCGACGACAGGCGCCGAGACGAAGCCTTGCGCCGGCATCGCGCCGGACATGGCCAACAGCTCGGCATGGAGTGCCGCGCGCGTCTTTGGCCCAACGTCGCCGTCCGCGACCAGGCCTTTCGATGCCTGGAAATCCCGTATCGCTGTCGGCTTCAGCCCGAGCATCACCAACGTCAGCCTGGCAACGTGCAGCACGCGATCGTCGAAGCCATTCATGCCGCCGTTGATCTTCTTGGTGATCGTCTCGATGTCACCCTGGTCAGCGAAGCGATTGAGCTTGCGGCTATCCCAGTACCAGAGAGGCACCAACCCTTCCCAAGGATCGGCGTTGACGAGATCCGGATTGGCAACGAAATCGGGCGGGTTGAAACCCATCTCCACGCACCAATCATAGAACGCCCGGTAGTTGTCCTTGCCGGTGAGCTGCATGCCGGTGCGCCCCATATACTTCTTGCCGTCGCCGTCGATCGCCGGTGTATTGCCGAGATCCGTGCGCGTGTCGTAGCGCGACTGCGCCGGCGTCGGGCCCCAGACCTCGCGATCGAAGCGGAAGTCGCCGCTTTCGTGCATAAGCTGCGCCAGGTACTGGACGACACGATGCACCCGGTTCACGCCGAACTCATCGCCGTACCGATCGAGCGCGACCAGCACGGAATTCATATTCGCTTCGTTGACAGGCTTGAGAGCGGCCAAGCGGATGTGCTGGGCCGTAACGCGTACGTCCATTAGAAACTCTCCAGATTTTCGCTTAAAGGTTGGCCCGCCTACTCCTATTGGAGGAAGTGCGATGTACGGCCGGTTGTGTTTTTATGATTTCGACCGAATTCGATGCGGTCCGCTTCTGTTAGTAATGCGTTCAAATGAGAAGCTCGCCAGGCGCTCCGGCGAGCTTCTCGCCGTTTAAGGCCAAGCCACCGCAGAAGCGGCCGCCTCAGCATCCTCAGAGGTTTCTGCCGCCTCGATTGCTGCCTTCGTCCCAAGGCGAACGGCTTCGATCGCACCCCCGATGATCTGCCACTGAAGGAACGCAGCATTCACCACGGCCGCGACGTCCGCGAGCGTTGCGCCGGTAATTCCAACCTCGGCGAACAACAGTGGATAGTCTGAAGGCGTGATAACGCCGCCCTCAGCAGTTGTAGCCAGATAGCGCTTCGCCTCATCCGATTTCTGCTGGTAGGTCATGGCCTGCCCAGCGCCTCCGGTGATGTATTTCAGGCGCTCATTCTCGGCCGCGACGTCGATCGCCGCCTTCAATCGAGCCTTCACAGCGTCGAGCGTATCGCTATTGTCGATAACGCCACCGTCAGACAGGAATTGCGGCCAGGGGAAAACGTCAGATGCTTCGAAGGGGATGAAATATTCCTTCCCGTCGTCGCCTGTTGCTATGATTTGCGAGTCGTATCCGCGCCTGGCAGAAACATATCTTAAAAGTCCCATTAGCTCATCCTCGCATTGCCAGAAAATCCCGCGTCAATCGCGCCAGCGGCAAACGCGGTTTGGCGAATGCCAGCGTTGGGAGAGTGCGCGATAACGCTAACCGCCCCACCATTAAGGGAGCCGGCGACCACGGCCAGCGTCGGGGCGACACGTTTGGATGCCTTCCAAAAAGCCGTATTGGTGTATGGGTAAGCACCATCTGCCGAGTGCGAGAGCGTCATTCCAACAACCTCGTAATACCGCTGGCATTCAAGCAGGTCTGTCGAGAAGTCTGGAACTTCGAACGGCGGAGCTAGTCCTGTATTCTGGGGGTCGGCATATAGCCCAACGTCGGCGATGATGATGTTCTTGTTTGCCGCCACCGCCATATTAACCTGCCCCGCAATCGCCAGCTTATTGGAGGCCTGCCATCCAGCGGTGCCACCGCCATATGTAGTGCCACACGCTGTGCAGAAGTGCAGAGCCATTGACGAGTCCGTGCCTACCGGCCACGTCCCGGCGGGCGGTGGTGGAATAGGAACTGTGAAGGTTTTCCAGACGTCGACAGCATCAACGACGGCTGCAAAAAGGAAGCTATAGCCGCCCGTGCTATCTGTGAGTGACATGGTGTAGGTGCCAACCGTGTCGGATTTCATCGAGAAGCGCGCTACGACAGGGATTGCCTGCGCGGTTCCCCATCCGAAATCGGACGTCCTGATGCCCTCAATAGACTGATAGATCTGCCCGTAGTCACCTGCAGCAAGTGACGCCTTGGCAACTTGATAGGAGTGCAAGATTACGTTTGGCGAGCGTGAAGGCGACCGCTGGACGCTGAGGGCACCTTGCAGGCTCAGCCCGTTGCCAATCATGTTCCACTGGTCAGCCAGATAGCCCGTTGCAATTGCCGACGTGCCGTTCTCTTGGCCTATTCTCATGCACGGATTAACAATACGATTGCGCTTGTCCGCCGTCTTAGCAGGGACTCCGCTGTCAACAACTGTCTTGCCGCTCGTGCCGCCAAAAGCTGGCAGATTGCCCGTCACTGAGGATGCTGGCCCGGTCACGACGTCGCCAACCAGCTTGCCACCGTCCTTGATCAGCTTTCCGGTTGTTCCGTCGAAGACGGCGATTCTATTGTCGACTGCAGACGACGGGCCAACGACATCGCCAGTGCCAAGACCGTCCACACCCTTTTGTGCAAGGAGCTGCCACCAGCTATTACTTGTCGTCGGCAGCGTCGGAGGTGCGTTGCCGGTCGTCGCCGCGACAGCGACCCAGGTCGACCCCTGATAAAGAACAGCATCCGTGATCGCGTAGGCGGTGACATTGTTGTATGCGCCGCGAGGATTAACACCGGTTGCCCCCGTCGCCCCCCTTGCTGCCAAAAGGCCCCAAGTTGCGCCGACTGCTGGTGAAACGTTGGTATGGTCGACGAGCGCGATCCATGATGCGTTGTTGAAGCTGACCGCGTCGTCCTTCTCGTACGGAATGGCGCCGCTCCATGCGCCTTTCCAGTTCAGGCCGCGTGGCCCGGTGATATAGGCAGGATCGCTCCAGTCCCCGGAAGCTGCCGTCGCCTTAGAATAAATAGCCGCCCGTCCGTCGCCGACGTCAGCGACCAAGACGGCGAAGCCCGGCACCTGCAAATCATAGGCGGCTCGATCCGCAAGTGTGTCAACCAACACATCATAATCGACGCCCTGCGTGAGATCCTGACGCGTGAGCAACCCCATGGCCCCCGGTCCGGTGAAATACGGGACTGTATCAGGCTCACCATTCAAGCTGGTGAATGCCGCGATATTTCCGTTCATCAGCTGCTGCAGGAGCTGCCGCGTCGACATCGCCATGCGGGCGTTGTCACTCTGCAGCATCACCTCATAGGCAGCATCGACCTGCGTCGGGCCGGGCCACGGGTTGGCAAGCGTCAGGGCACCATTGCCCTCGATCGAGGCAATCCGGATGGCATAGCCCTTATGAACGCCAAACCAGTCGCCTGGCAGGATCGGATTGCCTTCGCCGTTCGGGTTGCCCCAGAACGTATTGGTACCGGTCACCGCCGTGCTGCCATTGGCAACGGAAACGATGCCCTCCTTGTAGGAGGACGGAAGAATTGCGGCCATCAGGAAGCCCCTTAGTGTTTAGATTGTTCGACGGCGGTTTCTGCCGGCACTGGTGGTGGGTTGAGAGCAAGGTAAAGCTGCCGCTCGAACTCGGCCGCGTTGGTCTCGGCCGCGTGAAGGCGCGCAGTCAGGTCCTCGATCCGCCTGGAGAGCTCGGCGTTACCCTCGTTGCGCTCATTGACATCGGCCTGTAGCGCGGCGACTTCGGCAGCCTTGTCGTGCAAGAGCTGCGACAGCATCAGCACGCGTTGCTCAAGAAAGCCCTTCTGCGCCGCCGTCTCGACGAGCTGGACCTGCGGCGAAATGGTGATCTTATTCTCTTCCGACATTTTGCTTCCTAGACGAGCTCGTCGAACGCGTACCAGGTCACCACGTGGGCAAACCGGGTCGAGATCGTGATGACGAAGCTGTTGACGTTGATCGTGGCCCAGAGGTTCGGATAGCCCGGCACCACGCCGGACTGCGACTTGAGCAAGATGAATGGCGGGTAGCTGTAGGCCTTCGTCAGACCAACGTTGGCGGAGCCCGGTCCGCCAAAGGTGATCTGTCCGCTGTCTTTCGGAACCATCGGAGCCATCTGCTCATGGATGGTCAACTGGCTGATGTCGGCGTAGCGGGAGTCGATCGTCGACATGTTCGTCGCCCGAAACTTCATGACACCAGCATCATTGCCGATGAAGACGCGCCGCCCCATCAGGCACTCTCGGGGTTTTTGAAGACGACGTAGTAGAGCACCATGTTGCCGTGCACCTGGTTCTGATCAATGTTGGACTGCGCACAGATCGTCGTGCGGTTCGGCATCCAGACGCCTGTGTAAAGAGGCGTGTAGGCGTTGTTGCTCTGGTTGACGTAGAAGGTGACACCAGAGGCCGGCCAGTAGGCCGAGTTGACCGGAATGCCGCCAACGTTGTTCGATGCATAGACCATGTTGGCATAGAACTGCGGCTGGTACCCGAGATCCGGGATCGTCACCGTCGCGTAGTAAACCGTCTCTGAGACGGCATTCATGCGGTTCATGCCGACCGCACCATAGGTGAACAGGTCGAGGTTCTTGTACCGAGAGTCCAGCATGTACGGCACGGCGACGTTATCGACGTCGACGCCGGGGTGACTGATATATACCCCCGGCTCGCCTGTCGTGACGTGTGGACCTATCCGGGTTCGTTTTGCCATTCAGCGCACCCCGTAGATCTGCCAGAGGATGTATTCGCAGGCCGTCGAACCGTCTGTGTCGGACTCCAGATAGATCCGGTCCTGATAGACGCGGGAATTCGCCCCCCACTGGCTGGTGTCATAGTACGCCTGATAGCCGGTGATCGTCGGAAAACTGCCGTTCGCCCTGAAGAAGCCGACGACGCGAGCCGCGGGCACGAATGTATAGGTGCGACCGAAAAAGATCGTGATCGGCGCGTTGCTTGCCCCGTTGTTCCCGGCTACCCGTCCCGCCTGCAGCATCGTGCCTGAGAAGTTCCAGTTGGAATCGAAAACTTTGTTGCGGTCGCCGATCCCGTCTGGATTGCCTGCATCATAGCCTGGCTTCGAGATCACCACCCGGCCAGGCGTCAATTTCACACGAACTGCCATCAGTCGTAGATCTCGATCGTTCCGGCCGTCAGGGTGATCACCATCTTGCCATTTGGGCTTTGCAGGATGCCGGTGTTGACCGTCCCAATGTTCGCGACGTTCAGCGACAGGACGCCAGACTGAAACACCAGCGGATTGCTGACATTGCCGAGGTCCGCCTGGTTGGCGACGACAAACTGTTCGGCGACAACGAGGAACCGAGTTGGCTGCGACGGCGAGCTTGGCACATCGAGATACCACGCGGCCGCCTTGAACGCGCCAGACCCGCCGGCACGTGCTTCAGCGCCGATACGGGCCGCGTATCCGGATGGTCCTGCATTGACCGTCATCCGGAAATTGGCGGTCGCCACATCCCCGGTGTTGGATGCGGCCGAAAGCGCGGTGATGGCCGAGGCCAGCGCGTCGCCTTGTTCGTCGATCTGCACCTGCAGCGAGCTGATCGCCGTCGCCACCGTCGTATCGACGTAGACCTCCAGATCCTCGAGGCGGAGCGCCAGAGCCGAGTTCGGCCCGGTAGCGATCGTGATGGCATTGAGGTAGCTTGCCGTGATGCTGCCGTTCGTCAGCACCATTTCCGTGCGCATCTGCTGCCGTGCCAGGAAGCTGCCGAAATCCTCATCTGCCTGCAGGCGCGAGATCCGCTGCGCTTCCAGAATGGTCTGGCGGGTTCCATCCCGGATCCACGACGTCGCATCGTTGACCAGCT
>Ga0160441_101102_pt1 | contig 10837 bp, 9 predicted proteins | sample HID1971K_E1MG_FD_108260 | JGI IMG/M metagenome (GOLD analysis project Ga0160441, IMG submission 108260) | Enriched millipede-associated microbial communities from UW Madison campus, WI, USA - HID1971K_E1 MG | ecosystem: Host-associated > Arthropoda: Insects > Digestive system > Unclassified ... | reverse complement strand
GCGCCGCTCGCGCAGCACAAGCGCATCCGCAAGGTCGCGTTCACCGGCGAGACGACGACCGGTCGCCTGATCATGCAGTACGCGTCGCAGAACCTGATCCCCGTGACGCTCGAACTGGGCGGCAAGAGCGCGAACGTGTTCTTCGAAGACGTCGCGCGGCAGCAGGATGCCTACTACGACAAGGCGCTCGAGGGGTTCACCTTCTTCGCGCTCAACCAGGGCGAGGTCTGCACCTGCCCCTCGCGCGCGCTGATCCAGCGGTCGATCTACGACCAGTTCTTGGGCGACGGGCTCGAGCGGGTCGGCAAGATCGTGCAGGGCAACCCGCTGGATCCGGCGACGATGATCGGCGCTCAGGCATCCAACGATCAGCTCGAGAAGATCCTCAGCTACATCGACATCGGCAAGGCCGAGGGGGCGAAGCTGCTCGCCGGTGGTGAGCGGGTCGATCTCGGCGGCGAGTTGAGCGGCGGCTACTACGTCGCGCCGACGGTGTTCGAGGGGCAGAACTCGATGCGCATCTTCCAGGAGGAGATCTTCGGCCCGGTCGTCTCTGTGACCTCGTTCGACGACTTCGACGACGCCATCTCGACCGCGAACGACACGCTCTACGGCCTCGGCGCCGGGGTGTGGAGCCGTTCGGCCGACACGATGTACCGCGCCGGTCGCGGGATCGAGGCCGGGCGCGTGTGGACCAACACGTACCACCAGTACCCCGCGCACGCGGCGTTCGGCGGGTACAAGCAGTCGGGCATCGGCCGCGAGAACCACCTCAAGATGCTCGACCACTACCAGCAGACGAAGAACCTGCTCGTGTCGTACGCCGAAGGCGCGATGGGTTTCTTCTGAGATGACCTCCCCCACCAGCAGGGTCGCCGTGTCGGAAGACGCGGCGACCCTGCTGCGCCGATTGACGGCGCAGCACGGCAAGCTCATGTTCCACCAGTCGGGCGGGTGCTGCGATGGCAGCGCCCCGATGTGCTTCCCGGTCGGGATGTTCATCACGGGACCGTCGGACGTGCGGCTCGGCGCCCTCGATGTGGGCCTCGACGACCAGATCGAGGTGTTCATCGGGGAGGCCCAGTTCGAGTACTGGAAGTACACGCACATCACGATCGACGTCGTGCCGGGCCGCGGGGCCGGGTTCAGCGTCGAAGGGCCGACCGGCAATCGCTTCATCATCCGCTCGCGCATGCTGACGGATGCCGAACTCGAGGATGTCGGGCTGAAACCGCGCGTCTGACGACCTGAGGCTCGGTTTCAGTCTCGTTACGAATCGTTCACTGATGTACGTATCGCGGCGGCGCGGGTGAAAGATGATCCGATACGGCTCCGATTCCCGCGGGGTCTCCCTTTCACACAGCAGAGGTAACACGCATGGCACTGCACACAACCCCGCGCGGTCGCGCCGCGCTCGCATTCGGCGCGCTCGGCGCGGCGACGCTCCTGCTCGCCGGCTGCGCCGGCGGCGGCTCGACCGGTGGCTCGACCGACGGCGGCGACGCCTCGGGCGAGCCGATCATCGTCGGCACGACTGACAAGGTCACGACGCTCGACCCGGCCGGCTCGTACGACAACGGCTCGCTCGCCGTGCAGACGCAGGTCTTCCCGTACCTCGTCAACACCGACTACAACTCGACCGAGGTCGTGCCCGACCTCGCCGAGTCGGCCGAGTTCACCGCGCCGAACGAATACACCGTGAAGCTGCCCGAGGGCCTGAAGTGGTCGAACGGCAACGACCTCACGAGCTCGGACGTGAAGTTCTCGTTCGACCGCAACGTCGCCATCGCCGACCCCAACGGCGCGTCGAGCCTGCTCTACAACCTCGACAGCGTCGAGGCGCCCGATGACACGACGGTCGTCTTCCACCTGAAGACCGACAACGACCAGGTCTTCCCGTTCATCCTGACGAGCTTCCCCGGTGCGATCGTCGACGAAGAGGTCTTCTCGGCCGACGCGGTCACGCCCGATCAGGACATCGTCGACGGCGACGCCTTCGGCGGCCCCTACAAGATCACCTCGTGGGACTTCAACAAGGCCGTCGAGTTCGCTCCGAACGAGAACTACACGGGCCTGCTCGACGCGCCCGCCAACGGCGGCGCGATCCTCAGCTACTTCGCCGAGTCGTCGAACCTGAAGCTCGCCGTGCAGCAGGGTGACATCGACGTGGCGTACCGCAGCCTGTCGGCGACCGATGTCGACGACCTCAAGGGCAACGACGCGGTGAAGGTCGTCGACGGCCCCGGCGGCGAGATCCGCTACATCGTCTTCAACTTCAACACGCAGCCGTACGGCGCGACGACCACCGAGGCCGACCCGGCCAAGGCGCTCGCCGTCCGTCAGGCGGTCGCCGACCTCGTCGACCGCGATGCCATCTCGGAGCAGGTCTACAAGGGCACCTACACCCCTCTGTACTCGTACGTCCCCGAGGGATTCGCGGGCGCGACGGAGGCGCTGAAGGGCCTCTACGGCGATGGTGACGGCGGTCCGGATGCCGCAAAGGCGAAGGCCACGCTCGAGGCGGCCGGTGTCACCACCCCGGTGCAGCTGAGCCTGCAGTACAGCCCCGACCACTACGGCCCCTCGTCGGGTGACGAGTACGCGCTGGTCAAGGCGCAGCTCGAAGCCGACGGCCTGTTCACGGTCGACCTGCAGTCGACCGAGTGGGTGCAGTACTCCAAGGACCGCACGTCCGACGTGTACCCCGCGTACCAGCTCGGCTGGTTCCCGGACTACTCCGACGCCGACAACTACCTGACGCCGTTCTTCCTCAAGGAGAACTTCCTCGGCAACCACTACGACAACGCCGAGGTCAACGACCTGATCCTCGAGCAGGCCGCTGAGCCGGATGCCGACGCACGCCAGGCCGACATCGAGAAGATCCAGGAGCTCGTGGCCGGTGACCTCTCGACGGTGCCGCTGCTGCAGGGCGCCCAGGTCGCCGTGACGGGAGCGGACGTCGAGGGTGTCACCCTCGACGCGTCGTTCAAGCTGCGGTTCGCGCCGATCACGAAGTAGTTCGCTCGAGAACCCCCGGCCGTCGGACAATCCCGACGGCCGGGGGTTCCGTCCGTAAGGTAGTCATCCATGACCGACGTGTCCGCGCCGCCCGTCGCGCTCGAAGTCCCCCGCCGCACACGCGGTGGCGGCAGCGTGCTGGGGCGCTACATCCTGATCCGCTTCCTGCTGATCTTCCCGACCGTGCTGATCCTCGTCACGCTGGTGTTCTTCCTCATCCGGCTGACCGGCGACCCGATCACCGCGGCACTCGGGGGGCGCCTGCCCGCCGATCAGCTCGCCGAGCGGATCCACGAGGCGGGCTACGACCGGCCGATCATCGTGCAGTACTTCGAGTACCTGCGTCAGGTGTTCACGCTCGACTTCGGCACCACGATCACCGACAACCAGCCGGTCGTCGAGGTCATCGCCACCTACGGCATGGCGACCTTCGAGCTGGTGGTGTACGCGTTCATCGTTGCGATCATCGTCGGCATCCCACTGGGCATGGTCGCCGCGGCGCTGCGCGACCGGTGGCCCGACGCGCTGCTGCGGGTCAGCGCGATCCTCTTCTACGCGACACCGGTGTTCTTCTCGGGCCTGGTCGCCAAGCTGATCTTCTCGGTGTGGCTGGGCTGGCTGCCCGTCTCCGGGCGCGCGAGTGTGCGCACCGAGATCGCCCTGCGCGACGGCACCGGCTTCTACCTGATCGACGCGATCGCGAGCGGCAACCCGGCCTACGTGTGGGATGTCATCTCGCACGCGATCCTGCCGGCGATGACCCTCGGCCTGCTGCTGGCCGGGATCTTCCTCCGCCTCGTGCGCACCAACGTCATCGGCACCTACAACATGCCGTACATCGACGCGGCCCGCTCGCGCGGCGTGCGCGAGAGCCGGCTCGTCCGCAAGCACGCGTACCGGCCGGCACTGATCCCGATCATCACGGTCATCGGCATGCAGATCGCGCTCACGCTCGGTGGCGCCGTGCTGACGGAGACGACGTTCGAGTGGAAGGGGCTGGGCTTTCAGCTGACCGCCTACCTGCAGTCCCGCGACTTCGTCGCCGTGCAGGGGATCGTCGCGATGATCGCGATCATCGTCGCGCTGACGAACTTCCTGGTCGACATCCTCGCCGCCTTCATCGACCCCCGAGTGAGGTACTGACATGGCGAAGCGCAGTCTCTCCTCGCGCCTGCCCGTCGTTCACCAACTGCGACAGAGCGTCGGCCTGCAGCGCGGCATGCTGATCGCCGGCCTCGTGCTGACCGGAGTTTTCCTGCTGTGCGCCCTGTTCGCGCAGTGGATCGCCCCGTACGGCTTCGGCCAGCTGAGCGATGCGGACGGCAACTTCGGGGCGCAGCAGCCGCCCAGCGCCGACCACCTGCTCGGCACCACGGTCGGCGGGTACGACGTGCTCTCGCGGGTGATCTGGGGTGCCCAGACCGCCCTGATGGTCGTCATCGTGGCGATCGTGATGTCGGTGTTCCTCGGCATCCTGCTCGGGCTCGTCTCCGGCTACCTCGGCGGGTGGGTCGACCGGACGCTCGTCGTGATCGCCGACGCGATCTACGCGTTCCCGACCCTGCTGCTGGCGATCGTCGTCGCGATCGCGATCAGCGGCGGGCAGTCCGACCTGCGCTCGGGGATCATCTCGGCGGCGGCATCCATCACCGTCGTGTTCATCCCGCAGTACTTCCGCGTCGTGCGCGCCGAGGTGATCCGCATCAAGTCCGAGGCGTTCATCGAGTCGGCGAAGGTGATCGGGGCCACGACGCCGCGCATCATGTTCCGGCACGTGCTGCGCAACGCGACGCGCACGCTGCCGCTGATCGTCACGCTGAACGCCTCTGAGGCGATCTCGACGCTCGCCGCGCTGGGCTTCCTCGGGTTCGGCATCGAGCCGACCGCGGCGGCCGAGTGGGGCTACGACCTCAACAAGTCGATCAGCGACGTCGCGGCCGGCATCTGGTGGACGGCGATCCCGCCCGGGATCGCGATCGTCGTGACCGTGCTCGGCATCACGCTCATCGGCGAGAGCCTGAACGACCTCGCCGACCCGCGTCTGCGGGCACGGCGCCGGGCCAAGGCGCAGACGCCGGCGGATGCCGTCGCGGCGACCCAGCCGGCCTCGCGCGAGTTCATGGGAGAGGTGGAGTGATGGCACGCGATCAGGGTCTGACCCATGCAGGACTCGCGGTCGAGATCCGTCATCTCGACATCACCTTCGCGACCGACGGCGGCGACGTGCACGCCGTGCGCGATGTGTCACTCGACGTGCGCCCCGGTGAGGTGCTCGCGATCGTGGGCGAGTCGGGCAGCGGCAAGACGGTGACGGCGCGGTCGATCCTGGGCCTGCTGCCCGAGACGGCGGTCACGCGCGGTGCCGTCGTGCTCGAGGGCACCGACGTCGTCGGGCTCTCGGGTGATCGTCTGCGGGCCGTGCGCGGGACCAAGGCGGCGATGATCTTCCAAGAGCCCTCGACGGCGCTCAACCCGGTGCACACCGTCGGGTGGCAGCTCGCCGAAGGGCTGCGCGCGCACGGTTCACGCCACGGCGCGAACTCGAAGAAGGCGGCCAAGGCCACGGCGATCGAGATGCTGGGGCGTGTCGGCATCCCCGACCCCGAGCGCCGCGTCAACGACTACCCGCACCAGTTCTCGGGCGGCCAGAAGCAGCGCATCGTGATCGCGATGGCGCTCGCCCTCGGCCCCGGCGTGATCCTCGCCGACGAGCCGACGACCGCGCTCGACGTCACGGTGCAGGCCGAGATCCTCCAGCTGCTGCGGCAGCTGCGCGACGAGACGGGCACGGCGATCGTGCTGATCACGCACAACATGGGCGTCGTCGCCGACCTCGCCGACCGGGTCGCCGTCATGCTCGACGGCGAGCTCGTCGAGACGGGCCCGGTCGAAGACATCTTCCGCGCGCCGCAGCACGAGTACACCAAGAAGCTGCTGGCGGCCGTGCCGCGGGTGCAGCTGATCGACCGGCCGCTGCCCGGCGACGTCTCGGGGGTCGCTTCCGGTGCGGATGCCGGGGCAGGCGCATCGGCATCCGTCGCCGAGCCGGTCGTCGAGGCTCGCGGTCTCGTCATCGAGTACCCGGGACGCCTGGGCAGCCCGACCTTCCGCGCGGTGCACGAGATCGACATCGCGATCCGCCCCGGCGAGGTGCTCGGACTGGTCGGCGAGTCGGGGTCGGGCAAGACGACCATCGGTCGCGCGATCGCCGGGCTGACCCCCATCGCGGGCGGGTCGCTGCGAGTTCTGGGCACCGAGATGAACGGCGTGAAGGAACGGCAGTTCCGTGCGCGCCGGGCTGAGCTCGGGTTCGTGTTCCAAGACCCCGCGACGAGCTTCAACCCGTTGCTGACGATCGCCGAGTGCGTCGCCGAGCCGCTCGTCGTGCACGGCGGGTTCCGCCACGCGGCCGCCGCGCGCGACAAGGTCGACGAGCTGCTCGAGGCGGTGCAGCTGCCCAAGGCGTTCGGCGACCGGTTCCCGCACGAGCTGTCGGGCGGGCAGCGCCAGCGGGCGTCGCTCGCGCGCGCCCTCGCGCTCGACCCGAAGCTGCTGATCGCCGACGAGCCGACGAGCGCGCTCGACGTTTCGGTGCAGGCGCGCGTGCTCGACCTGTTCGGCGAGCTGCAGGAGCGCTTCGGCTTCGCGACGCTGTTCATCACGCACGACCTGGCGGTGGTCGACATGCTCGCCCACCGGGTCGTCGTGCTGCACCAGGGCCGCATCGCCGAAGAGGGCCGCACCGCCGAGGTGCTGGGCGACCCGCAGGACGACTACACGCGCAAGCTCATCGCGTCGCTGCCGGTACCCGACCCCGTCGAGCAGGCGGCCCGTCGCGCCGCGTGGAACGCCGCGCGCGCCTGACCGCCGGCGTGGCCGGGCCCGTTCTCGCGCCGATCGAGCGCGCCCGGCCGTCAGCGGCCGAACATCGACCCGATAAGGCCGGCGATGACACCCAACGGCCCCATCAGCCACGCGGCGAGGAAGACCACGACGAACACCACCGCCACCCACGGCACGCTGCGCTTGAGGCGGCGGCCCTGTGGGGCGACGGACGGAGGCGGGGCCGGCGGTGCCGCGGAAGCGGGAGCGACGAAGGGCAGGGACGACCCCTCGACACGCTCGGGCACCGGTGACGGCCCGGGGACGACCGCCGCGCCCGTGACGCGGTCGTCACGCCAGCGCTCCCACTGACCGAGCTTGTCGAGCAGGGCGCCGACGATCGAGAACAGCCACGCCCACGTCGCGGGGTCGAGTGTCGACGTCTCGCGCCGCGTGTACAGGAACAGCCAGTCGTCGACGATCTCGACATCCAGCATCGCCGCGTGGTCGACGAAGCGCGCCATGATGTCGGGCGTGAACAGGTACAGCGCGTCGCGTTCGTACCCCTGCGGGCAGTACAGCGCAAAGGACCGGTCGAAGTCGCCCTCGAGACTCAGCCGCTGATGACGGTCGAAGGATGCCGGCAGGTTCGACCCGAACACGGAATTGTTGCCGACGGCATCCAGCACGATGTGCGGCAGGGGGTGCGCGAGCTTCACGGCGACGTACCCCCACGAGGAAGTGGTCTCGTCTTTGCCTGATCCCGTCTTGTAGCGGTAGTTCGCGAACTCGACCAGGCGCGGCACCGTGCCGCGGAGGATGTCGGTCGACAGGCGACTGTGACCGAGGCTGAAGATCATCCCGGGCAGCGGGGGGTTCGGCGCCTCGGGGTACCAGGTCATGCCGTTCGCGCGCGCGAACCGGTCGAGGCGGTAGGCGCGCGCCCCCCGCGTGCCGGCGCTGCGGACGATCGCCCAGATGCCGAGACCCACGCCGAGCGCGAAGATGACCAGCATCGCCACCGGGATGAGTCGGAACAGGACCGGGGCGTCGCTGCTCGAGCCGAGGGCGAAGAATGCGCTGAGGATGCCGATGAACGTCGAACCGAAGATGACGAGGAACACCGCCCCGATGACGATGCCCACGATCGTGGCGGCGCTCGACGTCGACGGCATGCGTCCCGACGCCTTGAGCTGCCGCACGGAGGAGCGCACGGTCGCCCGGTCGACCTGCTCGGTCAACGCGCGTGCGTCGAACGGGAGGGATGCCGAGGGGGCGCTCATCCCGCCACGTTAGCGGCGCTCGCCCACTCGAGTACGCGTCCGTCGATCCACCCTGCGTATCGCTCGCGCGACCACCCACTCTGGCCGACGAGCTGCTGATACCCCTCGGGCGACATCAGGAAGGACAGCTCGTCCGCGAGTTCGTCCGCCCTCTCGGCTGCGCGTGCGGGCACGAGTGCGCGACGTATGAGCTCAGCGACCAGCATCCGATAGTCCTCGCGGCGTCGCGTCAGGATGGTCTGCAGTGCCCCGGCGACGAGCTCATCGGAACCGGCAGCGCCGAGCAGGACGGTCCACAGCGCATGAGCGCGCGCGTTCGCGTCGACGATGCGGGCGATGACGGCGGCAAGGAAGACCTCGTTGGGCAGATCGATCACCCCGGCACCCGCCTCGGTGTCGGTGAGCGAGTCCGCTCCCTCTGTCCCGGAGAACGTCACCTCGAACGCCGCGATCAGGAGCGCCGATTTGGCGCCGGCGGCCTTCACGGTCTCCGTCGAGACGCCGGCTTCCCGCGCGATGGCGGCGAAGGTGGTGGCCTGGTAGCCCTGCGCCGAGAAGAGCTCGGCCGCAGCGCGCAGCACCCGCTCTCGGGTCTGGGCGGCCTGGGTGGCGCGCAGCCCGGAGCGGTACGCGCGCGACGATGTCGATTCCACTATTGACTACCCTTCGGGTGTAGTGAATACTCTCACGGGTAAACCAAACCTATCGCATCACCGGAACAAAGGATGCCCGATGGCCACCTATCTGCTCACCTGCACACCCGCGCACGGACACATCGCGCCGCTTCTCACCGTGGGTCGTCACCTGCGTGCCGACGGCCACCGCGTGCGCATGCTCACCAGCGAGCGCTACGCCGCGCGGGTACGCGCGGCGGACATCGAGTTCCTGCCCTTGCCAGGGGCGGCCGACGTGAACCTCGACGAACCGAATGCCGCCTTTCCGGGCCGCGTCGGTCTGCGCGGGCCCGCGGCGTTGCGCTTCGACATGATCAACCTGTTCCTCGCCCCGGGTGAGGCGCAGTTCGAGGCGCTGCGCGCTGCCCTGCGCGAGGTCCCGACCGACGCCGTCCTGACCGAGCCGCTGTTCGTGGGCGCGGCGCTGCTGAACGAACTGCCCCGCAGCGAGCGACCGCCGATCGTCGCGCTCGGAATCTTCCCGCTGGGTGTCGCGAGCCGCGACACCGCGCCGTTCGGTCTCGGCATCCTGCCCGGCCACGGCCTGCTCGCGCGGTGGCGGAACGCGGTCCTCGCGCTGTTCGCCGAGAAGGTCATCTTCGGCCCGGTCTCGCGTACGGCCGACGAGCTCGCCCGTCGCACGGTCGGGCACGGATTCACGCGCTTCTTCCTCGACTGGCACAGCGGGGCGGATGCCGTTGCGCAGTTCACCGTGCCGGCCTTCGAGTACCCGCGGTCGGACCTGCCTGCATCCGTGCACTTCGTCGGCGCCCTGCCGGCGGTCGGTCTCGCCGTGGAGCTGCCGGAGTGGTGGGATGACCTGGACGGGAGTCGGCCCGTGGTGCACGTGACGCAGGGGACGATCGCGAACTCCGATCTGGGCCAGCTGATCACGCCGACGCTCGTGGCGCTCCGAGGCGACGACGTGACCGTCGTCGTCTCGACCGGAGGGCGCCCCGTCGCCGACCTCGGCCCACTGCCGGCGAATGTCCGCGCGGCCGCGTACCTGCCGTATGACCGGCTGCTGCCCCTCACGGACGTCGTGGTCACGAACGGCGGGTACGGCGGCGTGCAGCAGGCTCTCGCCCATGGCATCCCGCTCGTGGTCGCCGGTCAGACCGAGGACAAGGTCGAGGTCTGCGCCCGGGTGGGCTGGTCGGGGGCGGGCGTGAACCTGCGCACCAACTCGCCCGAGCCGGCGACCATCCGCGCCGCGGTGCGCGCGGTTCTGGGTGACTCCGGGCACCGGCGCCGCGCGGGGGAACTCGCCGAGGCCTTCGCAGAGCTCGACGCCGTGAGCGGGATCGATCGAGTGCTGGCAGGCGTCGTGACGCCGACGTCGGCGGCAGGAGCCCCGATCGGCTAGACTGTTGTGGTTGTCTGTGTGCCTTCGCGTGTCTGCGAGGAATCGCGGACACGTGCATCAACCCTCCTGATGCCGGGAAATGCCCGGCATCCGTTCTAGTCCGAAGGAGGTGGGTTAGTGACGCACTCACACCAGTACGAGCTCATGGTCATCCTCGACCCCGAGATCGACGAGCGTCAGGTCGCCCCCAAGCTCGACGGATTCCTCAAGGTGATCACCGCTGACGGCGGCACCATCGAGAACGTCGATGTCTGGGGCAAGCGTCGCCTGGCGTACGAGATCCAGAAGAAGAACGAGGGCATCTACGCCGTCGTCAACTTCACCGCCACGAGCGAGGCCACGCAGGAGCTCGACCGTCAGCTGAAGCTGAACGAGCAGATCATGCGTACCAAGGTCCTGCGTGCCGAGGAGGCGATCGCTCAGGTCGCCGCCGAGAACGAGCGCGCCGAGGCCAAGGCCGCCCGCAAGGCAGCGAAGGCGTAACGACGGTGGCCGGCGAGACCATCATCACCGTCGTGGGCAACCTCACGGCAGACCCCGAGCTGCGGTACACGCAGAACGGACTGCCCGTCGCGAACTTCACGATCGCGTCGACGCCGCGCAACTTCGACCGTCAGGCGAACGAGTGGAAGGACGGCGAAGCGCTGTTCCTCCGCGCGAGCGTGTGGCGCGAG
>Ga0160441_101088_pt1 | contig 11019 bp, 9 predicted proteins | sample HID1971K_E1MG_FD_108260 | JGI IMG/M metagenome (GOLD analysis project Ga0160441, IMG submission 108260) | Enriched millipede-associated microbial communities from UW Madison campus, WI, USA - HID1971K_E1 MG | ecosystem: Host-associated > Arthropoda: Insects > Digestive system > Unclassified ... | reverse complement strand
CCTCGGTCTGTCGGCGGTGATCGGTGCGGTGGTGAAGCTGGCCGCGGAAAGCGGCATGCGCCTGATTCCCGATGCCTGGGCGACCTCGGCCTACGTGGGCAGCTCCAAGATCACCGCGTTCATCGGCACCAACCTGTCGCCGGCGCTGCTGGGCGTGGGCTACATCGTCGGCCTCAACGTCGGCATCGTCGTGGTGTCCGGCTCGATCCTGACCTGGCACATCGCCATCCCGCTGTACCAGGCGTTCTTCATGAACACCGATCCGGCCCTGGCCGCGTCGATCGCCACCGTCTCGTCCACCGAGGCGGCGTTCGCCATCTGGGGCGCGAAGATGCGCTACCTGGGCGTGGGCGCGATGCTGATCGGCGGCGTGTGGACCCTGATCTCGCTGCGCAAGTCGCTGCTCAACGGCGTCAAGAGCGGCTTTGCCGCCGCGCGCAAGAGCGGCGGCCCGGCGCTGGCGCACACCGAACGCGACCTGCCGATGAAGTGGATGCTGGTGGCGCTGGTGGCCTTCACCCTGCCGCTGCTGGCGCTGTACCAGGCCATCGTGGGCCAGTGGCATGTGTCGATCCCGATGACCCTCATCATGATCGTCGCCGGCTTCCTGTTCGTCTCGGTCTCCGCCTACCTGGCCGGCCTGATCGGTTCGTCCAACAACCCGGTTTCGGGCATCACCATCTCCACCATCCTGTTCGCCTCGGCGGTGCTGGTGCTGCTGCTGGGCAAGGATGGGCTGACGCCGGTGGGCGTCGGCGGCGCGCCGCTGGGTGCGGTGGCCGCGATCATGATCGGTGCGGTGGTGTGCTGCGCCGCTGCCGTCGGCGGCGACAACCTGCAGGACCTCAAGGCCGGCTACATCGTGGGTGCAACGCCGTGGAAGCAGCAGCTGATGCTGGGCATCGGTGCGTTCTCGTGTGCGCTGATCATGGCACCGGTGCTGAACCTGCTGGCTACCGCGTACGGCATCGGCGTCAAGTCGGAGCTGCACCCGAACGCGCTGGCCGCACCGCAGGCCAACCTGATGGCGTCGGTGGCCAAGGGCCTGTTCGGTGGCGAACTGCCGTGGACCTTCATCGGCATTGGTGCCGTGGTCGGTGCGGCGATCATCGCCTTCGACAGCTGGCTCAAGTCGCGCAACGCCCGCTTCCGCGTGCCGGTGCTGGCCGCCGCGATTGGTATCTACCTGCCGCTGGAACTGATGGTGCCGATCTTCCTGGGCGGCCTGATCGCCTACCTGGTCGAGCGTTTCCACAAGGTGCGCGCCGACGATGAAGAAGGCCGCGACCGCGTGCACAAGCCGGGCGTGCTGTTCGCTGCCGGCCTGATCACCGGTGAAGCACTGATGGGCATCGCCATCGCCGTGCCGATCGTGGTCAGCAGCCGCGCCGACGTACTGGCCGTGCCGTTCCACCTGCCGGCCGCGCAGTGGATCGGTCTGGCGGTGCTGTTCGTGGTGGGCTGGCTGATCTACCGCACGGGCAAGAAAGCCACCGCAGTCTGATCGAGAGCCAATGTGAACCCGACAAACCCCGCCACGGCGGGGTTTGTTGTTTCCGGGGCATGACGTGTGGCCTTTGCGTTGGGAGGCTCCCGCCCCCTACCATCGGCGTTTTGCCGTTCCGCGGAGAACCCGATGAAGCTTCGTTACGCCCTGTTGCCGCTGTGCCTGCTGACCGCGCTGCCGTCGCTGGCCGCCACGCGTGGCCTGGATGTGCGCGACATGATCGCGCTGGATCGGGTTTCGGCCCCGCTGCTGACCGCCGATGGCGGCAACGTGGTGTTCGCCAAGCGCGTGGTCGGCACCGACAGCAAGGCCAGCACCGGCCTGTTCATCCGCAACCTGCGCACCCGCGATGCGGCCCCGCCCAAGCCGCTCACCCCGGCAGGCTGGAACGTCAATTCGGCCGCGCTCTCGGCCGACGGCCAGACGGTGTACTTCCTCAGCGCCAAGGGCGGCAGCCAGCAGCTGTACTCGATGCCGCTGGCCGGCGGCACCCCGCGCCAGCTGACCGATTTCGCGGTGGACGTGGACAGCTTCCAGGTCTCGCCGCAGGGCGACCGCGTGGCCTTCAGCGCCGGCGTGTTCCAGGACTGCGGTTCGGACCTGGCCTGCACCAGCAAAAAGCTGGACGCGCACAAGGCGCGCAAGAACACCGGTGAAGTGTTCGACAGCCTGTTCGTGCGCCATTGGGACACCTGGAACGACGGCCGCCGCAACACCCTGTTCGTGGCCCCGCTGCCGGCCGCCAAGGCCGCTGCGGTCAAGGGCGCCTCGGCGATCAGCGCGACGCTGGCCGGCGATGCGCCGTCCAAGCCGTTCGGCGGCAATGACGACTTCACCTGGGCGCCGGATGGCAAAAGCGTGGTGGCCAGCATCCGCGTGGCCGGCCGCGAAGAAGCGTGGTCGACCAACTTCGACCTGTACCGCCTGGATGCCGAGGGCAAGCAGGCCCCGGTGAACCTGACCGCGGCCAACCCGGCCTGGGATGCCGGCCCGGTGTTCAGCGCCGACGGCAACACCCTGTACTACCGCGCGATGAAGCGCCCGGGCTTCGAGGCGGACCGTTTCGGCGTGATCGCGCTCGACCTGGCCTCGGGCAAGACCCGCGAAATCGCCCCGGGCTGGGACCGTTCGGCCGGTGAAGTGGTGCTGTCGCAGGACGAAAAGAGCTTCTACACCGCGGCCGATGACCTGGGCGAACACCGCCTGTTCAACATCGACATCGCCACCGGCAAGGCCACGGTGGTCGCCGAAGGCGGCAGCATCGGCTCGCCGGTGATCGCCGGCAGCACGCTGGCTTACACGAAGAACAGCCTGAAGAGCGGCGACCAGATCGTGGTGGCCCAGGCCGACGGCAGCAGCCCGCGCGAGATCACCCCGAGCGCCGGCCAGATGCTGCCCGACGTGGCCTTCGGCGATTACGAGCAGTTCCAGTTCAAGGGCTGGAACAACGAAACCGTGCACGGTTACGTGGTCAAGCCGTACAACTACCAGGAAGGCAAGACCTACCCGGTGGCGTTCCTGATCCACGGCGGCCCGCAGGGCAGCTTCGGCAATGGCTGGAGCTACCGCTGGAACCCGCAGACCTACGCGGGCCAGGGCTACGCGGTGGTGATGATCGATTTCCATGGTTCCACCGGCTACGGCCAGGCCTTCACCGATGCGATCAGCCAGCACTGGGGCGACCGCCCGCTGGAAGACCTGCAGAAGGGCTGGGCGGCGGCGCAGAAGCAGTACCCGTTCCTCAACGGCGACAAGGCCTGCGCGCTGGGCGCCAGCTACGGCGGCTTCATGGTCAACTGGATCGCCGGCAACTGGAACGAGCCGTGGAAGTGCCTGGTCAACCATGACGGCGTGTTCGACCAGCGCATGATGGGCTACGCCACCGAAGAGCTGTGGTTCACGGAATGGGAGCAGGGCGGCACGCCGTTCGCCAAGCCGCAGAACTACGAGAAGTTCAACCCGGTCAACCACGTGGCGGACTGGAAGAAGCCGATCCTGATCATCCACGGCCAGCTCGACTTCCGCATTCCGGTCGAACAAGGCCTGGGCGCCTTCACGGCCGCGCAGCGCCAGGGCATCGAGTCGAAGTTCCTGTACTTCCCGGATGAGAACCACTGGGTGCTCAAGCCGCAGAACAGCGTGCAGTGGCACGACACCGTGAACGGCTGGCTGAAGCAGCACATCGGCGAGTGATGTGGAGCGGCCGCCCTACCGGGCGGCTGACCTCCGGGGCGGCGGGTAGAGCCGACTGTCAGTCGGCTGCTCTCCGCGGTGCAATGAACACACCCGTTACTGAATATTCCCGTGTACCGGCAGCCGACTGACAGTCGGCTCTACCCCCGTCGCTACCTGCCATCGAACCTATCGCCCCGTGAAAGCACCCGCTCTGATCCAGAACGACATCGTAGTTTTCGGCCTGATCGCCGCCACCCTGGGTGCCGTGTTCTGGACCGCCTCGCGCGAGACTGGGTTGTGGAAGCGCTTCTACACCTTCGTGCCGGCGCTGCTGCTGTGCTACATGATTCCCGGCATCTACAACACGGTGGGCCTGATCGACGGGCAGAACACCAGCCTGTACAACCCGATCGCGCGCGACATCCTGCTGCCGGCCGCGCTGGTACTGCTGACGCTGGCGGTGGACATCAAGGGCATCCTGCGGCTGGGCCCGAAGCTGATCGTGATGTACCTGGGCGCGTCCTTCAGCATCATGATCGGCGCGGTAGTGGCCTTCATGCTGATGAAATGGGCGCACCCGGAAACGGTCGCCGGCGATACCTGGGCGGGCATGGCCGCCTTGGCCGGCAGCTGGATCGGCGGCGGCGCCAACATGCTGGCCATGCGCGAGGTCTTCGACGTCAACGCCACCACCTTCGGCCAGTTCGCGGTAGTGGACGTGGGCGTAGGGTACGTATGGATGGCGGTGCTGATCTTCATGGCCGGCCGCGCGGCGAAGATCGACGCGCGCACCGGCGCGGATACATCCGCGATCGATGAACTGAAACTGCGCATCGAAAAATTCCAGGCCGAGCACGAACGCGTGGCGAGCCTGACCGACCTGATGCTGATCGTGGCGGTAGCGTTCGGCACGGTGGGCCTGTCGCACGCCATCGCCGGCCCGGTATCGGCCTGGTTCAAGGGCCACGTGGCCTGGGCTTCGCAGTTCAGCCTCGACGCACCGTTCGTGTGGGTAGTGGTGATCTCAACCACCTGCGGCCTGGCGTTGAGCTTCACCCGCGCGCGCAACCTGGAAGGCGCGGGCGCCTCGAAGCTGGGCTCGCTGCTGCTGTACTTCCTGATCGCCTGCATCGGCATGCAGATGGACCTGCTGGCCCTGCTGGAACGCCCGTGGCTGTTCGCGCTGGGCCTGATCTGGATCGCCGTGCACATCCTGCTGCTGCTCGCACTGGCCATGGCGCTCAAGGTGCCGTTCTTCTACTTCGCCATCGGCTCGCAATCCAACATCGGCGGGCCGGCTTCTGCGCCCGTGGTTGCGGCCGCGTTCCATCCGTCCCTTGCGCCTGTTGGCGTGCTGCTCGGGACAATGGGGTATGCGACTGGTACGTATCTCGCTTACATCGTTGGCATTACGTTGCGCGCTTTGGCAGGCGGCTGAGTTCTCCTGCGTAGAAGCGCTGGCGTTTTCGTTCTCTGCGCGCGGGGGAGCGGGGTGGAGGGGGTAGCGGGGCACGCGTGAACCCATCCATGGGGCTTATCGCAGCATCCATGCTGCTCAAAGCCCCGCTACCCCCTCCACCCCGCTCCCCCAGACGGTCATGCGTCGACTGACGGGCAGTCAAAGGCAGATGGCGTCAGGTCGATCGAATTGTTTCGCCGTAGAGCCACGCCATGCGTGGCTGAGCGGCAACCAGAATGTGCGGGTTCGCGATGCTTTTGATCTCGTGTCCGGTCGTCGCAGAGAACTGAGGGGGCGAGGGCGGGGGTGCCCTGGCCGGACTTTGAGCAGCATGGATGCTGCGATAAGCCCCATGGATGGGTTCACGCGTGTCCGGCCAGGGCACCCCCGTCCTCGCCCTGCGCGGGAAGAACAGAACAGCCACGCTTTACGCGCGGATACGGAGCCGCCGGAAGCGTTTCTCCGCCGGGGCGCAATGCGTCGCCGTGCCGATCGTTCGTATCGGCAGTCGTCTGACGACCGACCCTACCGCGCTCATGCGCGCGTGCTCGTACACCGTTTTACGCGGCGAGTAGGCCGCGTTCGATCAGCCAGGCTTTTGCGTCTTCGGCATCCTGCTCGAACCAGGCGCGCGTGGAGCCGAGGCGATAGGTGTAGCCCCACGCATCCATGTCGGCCATCAGCTGCGCACTGCCTACGCCCGGCAGCTGACCGGCCAGCACGATCTGCAGGTAGCAGGTGGCGTCTTCTTCGGGGACCGAATCGGTCGCGTCGGTGTGCACCAGCGCGCGGCGTTCGGGCGGCAGTACGATCAGGTGGCAGGCCTCGTGCAGCATCGAGTGCACCGGCGTGTCGTTACGCACATAGACGTCGCTGGCGATGATGCCCGCCTCGGGCTCGCCCCAGTAACTGCCGGGAATCGGTGCGCCATCGGCCACGTGGTGCAGCCGCAGCGCGTGGCGGGCCAGCAACGCCGCCGCATCCTCGAAAGCGATGTCGCCCACCCGGGTGACCTGCGGTTCTGCTTCGGCGGCGGCGGTGTTCATGGCGTGTGCGTCCTGCGCCCCTTCCCGGTGGGGAAGGGGCCTTTACGATCAGGGCTGCTGCGGGCCTTCCGGCAGCGCCACCGAAATGTCCAGCACGTCGTGCTCGCCGTCCTTGACCAGGTCTACCTTGACCGCGTCCGCGTCGATGTTCACGTACTTCTTGATTACTTCCAGCAGCTCGCGCTGCAGCAGCGGCAGGTAATCCGGGCCGCCACGGTGGCTGCGTTCCTGCGCGATGATGATCTGCAGGCGGTTCTTGGCCGTTTCGGCGGTGGTCTTCTTCGTCTTGAGGAAATCGAACAGGCCCATGCTTACCCTCCGAACAGCTTGCTGAAGAAGCCCTTCTTCTCAACAACGGTGAAGCGCATCGGGCGCTCTTCGCCGAGGATGCGGGCCACCGCATCATCGTATGCCTGGCCTGCGGGCGATTCTGCATCCAGGATCACCGGCTCGCCCTTGTTGGACGCGTTCAGCACATCGCCCGATTCCGGGATCACGCCGATCGCCTTCAGCCCCAGCACCTCTTCCACGTCCGTGATGCTCAGCATCTCGCCCGACTCCACCCGGACCGGGCTGTAACGGGTCAGCAGCAGGAAGGCCGGCACGGCCTGGCCCGATTCGGCCTTGTGCGTCTTCGAATCCAGCAGGCCGATGATGCGGTCCGAGTCGCGTACCGACGACACTTCCGGGTTCACCACCACCACCGCGCGGTCGGCGAAATACATCGCCAGGAACGCACCCTTTTCGATACCCGCCGGCGAATCGCAGATGATGTAATCGAAACCTTCAGCGGCCAGGTCCTTCAGCACCTTGCCCACGCCTTCCTGGGTCAGCGCATCCTTGTCGCGCGTCTGCGATGCCGCCAGCACGTACAGGTTGTCGAAACGCTTGTCCTTGATCAGGGCCTGCTTGAGCGTGGCCTCGCCGTGCACGACATTCACGAAGTCGTACACCACGCGCCGCTCGCAGCCCATGATCAGGTCGAGGTTGCGCAGGCCGACGTCGAAGTCGATCACCGCCACCTTCTTGCCCCTGCGCGCAAGGCCGCAGGCAAGGCTTGCGCTGGAAGTGGTCTTGCCGACGCCGCCCTTGCCGGAGGTGACTACGATGATTTCAGCCAAAGGACTTCTCCTGATGATTCTGTTGGGTTGCCGCGTCAGTCCAGCGCAGCGATCTTGATCTGGTCCTGTTCCAGCCACACCTGCACGGCCTTGCCGCGCAGGTTGTCCGGGACATCGTCCAGTACCTTGTAATGGCCGGCAATGGCGACCAGTTCAGCGTGGAAGTCACGGCAGAAAATGCGCGCCGTGGTGTTGCCCTGGGCACCTGCCAGGGCACGGCCCCGCAGCGTACCGTAAATATGGATGCTGCCATCGGCGATCACCTCGGCGCCCGCGCCGACCGTGGCCATCACCGTCAGGTCGCAGTTCTCCGCGTACAGCTGCTGGCCCGAACGCACGTTGCTGGTCTGCATGCGGCCGGGCTTGGGCGCATTGCCCGCGTCCACCGCCGCGGCAGGGGCCGGTGCGGCGGCGCGCGCGCGGCGTGCCGGTTCCGGGGCCGGTGCGGCTGCAACCGGCGCAGGTGCCGGCTCAGCCTCGGCGCGCTCGTACTGCGCGCGGAACTTGGCCAGCAGCGGCAGCCCCAGCTGCTGCGAGAGCAGGTCGGTTTCGTTGCTGCCGTAGGCCAGCGCCACCGGCAGCACGCCGGCACTGCGCAGGCCATCCAGCAGCGCCTGGGCCGTGGCCACGTCGGGCATCTGGCTCAGGCCACCGAAGTCCAGGATCACCGCAGCGCGGCCGAACAGCTTCGGCGCGCGGGCCACGCGGTCGTGCATTTCGCGGGTGAGGCGTTCCACATCCAGGGTGCGGATGCGCAGGTTGGCGATGCCCACCTGGCCGATCTTCAGTTCACCGGCCTGTTCAAAATCCATGTTCGCCGCCACCTCAGGTCCCCGTCGGTCGATGCGCGCGCAGCGGCTCGCGACGCTGGCCCACCCAGGGCACGTCCGGCAGCGCGTCGCCGTAGGTGTCGTGCACCCACTGGTAACTGCACAGGTCCTTGAGCAGCATGCTGGCCCGCACATCCACGTGCGGCATGTTGTTCTGCCCGACCTCGCGGAAGCCGAAGCTGCCGTGGAACAGCAGCGCCGCATCGGCGCCGTGGTCCAGGAACACCTCGCAGGTCAGCTGCGGGTAGCGCAGCTCGGCGTAGCTCTGGGCATCGGCGTAGAACGCCCGGCCCACACCACCGCCACGGCGGCGGCTGGCCACCACGATGCGGTCGATGTAGAAGAATTTGCTGGTCAGCTGCTGCTTGAACCAGGCGAAGTTGCTGCTGTCGTGCTGGCTGTCGCTGCCGAAACCGATCAGGAAGCCGGCCAGGTTGCCGTCGCGCTCGGCGACGCGGAAGTATTCAGCGGTTTCATAGAACAGGCGCAGGCGGGCGGCATCCAGCGGAAGGATGGCCAGGCCGGCGTTGTTGTTCAGGGCCAGGACGGAATCGAGCTCGTGCTCGCGCACGTCGCGGATGACAATCGACATTGTGACTCCGTGGGGTAACGCGGTTGGCCCGTCTAGGGGCCCTGCCGGTGATTATTGCATGGGTGGCCGGGCAGGGCACAGGCCAGCCATGACTTATGTCCGGGTGCAGCGGCGCAGGTTCAGCCTAAGATGCGTCCATGTTGGGATACCTCAGCCAAACCCGAGTACTGCGACTGGCCGGCCTGTTCACCTGGGTCATGCTTGGCTTGCCGCTGGTCTATTCCCAGTACGAAGCGGTCCGCCGCAGCGGCGGCATCGACGTGCCGCCCCTGCTGCTGTTCGTGTCCTACCTGGCCTTCGGCGGCGGTTACCTGTGGCTGACCCGCGGCCTGCGCAACGGCGGCCATTCGGCCTGGTACGACCGCGCCATCCTGGTCCTGCTGACCATTTCCGCTCTGGCCGTCAGCTTCCTGAGCGGCTCGGGCCTGGGCAGCATCCTGATGATGGTGGCCGCCGGGGTCATCCCGTGGATGCTGCCGGCCCGGGTCGGGGTGATCTGGCTGCTGGTCAGCCAGCTGGCGGTCGCCCCGGTCTATTACCTGTTCCTGCCGTTCTCGCTGTTCGAGGCGGTGATGCAGTCGCTCCTGTATGGCGGCTTCTCCATGTTCATCTTCGTGACCAGCCTGGTCGCCCGCCAGCAAACCGACGCCCGCGAAGAGCAGCGCCGGCTCAATACCGAGCTGCGCGCCACCCGCGTGCTGCTGGCCGAAAGCGCGCGGGTCAACGAGCGCACCCGGATCTCGCGCGAGCTGCATGACCTGCTCGGCCACCACCTCACCGCGCTGAGCCTGAACCTGGAAGTGGCCGGCCATATCACCGAGGGCCAGGCCCAGGAGCATGTGCACCAGGCCCATACCCTGGCCAAGCTGCTGCTCACCGACGTGCGCGAAGCGGTCAGCCAGCTGCGCGACAGCGGCGCCATCGACCTGGCCGCCGCGCTGCGCCCGCTGACCGAGCAGGTGCCCTCGCTGGACATCCACCTGGACATCGAAGAACCACTGAGCGTGGAAGACCCCGAGCAGGCCCACGTCCTGCTGCGCTGTACCCAGGAGATCATCACCAACGCGGTGCGTCATGCGCGCGCCCGCAACCTGTGGATCCAGGTATTCCGCGAGCCGCCGGGGCAGGTGGTGGTGCAGGCGCACGACGATGGCGTGGGCGCCGATGGCATCGTGATCGGCAACGGCTTGCGTGGCATGCGGGAACGCCTGCAACAATGCGGCGGTGAGCTGCAGATTGAAACCCACCGGGGTCAGGGCTTCCGCCTGCGCGCCTCGGTTCCCGGCGTGCCAGTGCTGATGCTGGGTGCCATCCTGGAAGGAGTGCGTTGATGATTCGCGTCTGCCTGGTCGACGACCAAACCCTGGTGCGGCAGGGAATCCGCTCGCTGCTCGCCCTGGATGACGGGATCGAAGTAGTGGCCGAAGCCGCCGATGGCCGCCAGGCCGTCGAGGTGGTGCCTCAGATCCGCCCCGACGTCGTGCTGATGGACATGCGCATGCCGGTGATGTCCGGGCTGGAGGCGCTGCAGTCGCTGTCGCGGCTGGGCCAGCTGCCGCCGACCATCATCCTCACCACCTTCGACGATGACCAGCTGGTCCTGGCCGGGCTCAAGGCCGGCGCCAAGGGCTACCTGCTCAAGGACGTGACCCTGGAACAGCTGGTCGGTGCCATCCGCACCGTGGCCGATGGCGGTTCGCTGGTGCAGCCGGCGGTCACCCAGCGCCTGCTGTCCGGGCTGGAGCACATGCGCAACGAGTTCGTGAGCCTGGACCGGCCCGACCCGCTCACCGACCGCGAGACCGAGATCCTGCGGCTGATGGCCAGCGGGTTCTCCAACAAGGAGATCGCCAATTCGCTGGGCGTGGCCGAAGGCACCATCAAGAACCATGTGTCCAACATCCTGTCCAAGCTGGGCGTGCGCGACCGCACCCGGGCGGTGCTGAAGGCATTCGAGCTGCAACTGGTGTGAACATGAACGCCAGTTGAAAGCCTTGTGTGGCAAGGCCTGCGGCGGTCGTCGCAGGCCTCCTTGCCGAAACCGGCAAATAAATATGGCCAACGGCCACATGCTGGCCCGCGCGATGCGCTATCTTTCCGCTCCTTGTCTATTCAAAACCGCTGCTGGTATGGAAACCGGTGCGCCAATCCTGATCAACAACACCCGCGAAGCCTGCTAGGATTGGCGCTTCGCTTCAATCAACCCGGCCGTGGGATCGGCCCCGGAGACTCCTGAATGACCCGTATTATCGAGTTCCTGATCGCCTTGGGGATCGTGGCTGGCCTGTT
>Ga0160441_101087_pt1 | contig 11031 bp, 8 predicted proteins | sample HID1971K_E1MG_FD_108260 | JGI IMG/M metagenome (GOLD analysis project Ga0160441, IMG submission 108260) | Enriched millipede-associated microbial communities from UW Madison campus, WI, USA - HID1971K_E1 MG | ecosystem: Host-associated > Arthropoda: Insects > Digestive system > Unclassified ... | reverse complement strand
AATCGAGTAGCACAGCGTACGTATTGTGTACGTGAGCACACACAGATTTTTGATGGGGGACATATTCGATGTCGACTAAGCTACGTTAGCATATTCATCGTTATCAACGTCCGCTTTTTGAACCACCTCTTACTTCACTAGTAACATACGCTCCAAAGATAGACGCGCCTGATCAGCAACATGAGGTGGTACATAAATTTGAGGTTGCATTGTTTCTAAGCATTTCACAAGCTTTTTCAAATTATTAACCTTCATGTTCGGACATACTAAATATTTTGAAGCAAAGTGGAATGACTTATCTGGACTATCAAGACGTAATTGATATCCTGTACCATCTTCAGTACCTATAATAAATTCTTGGCAAGGTGATTCTTTACAATATTTTATGATTGCAGTTGTACTTCCTACAAAGTCGCCAAGTTCTACAACTTCCGGACGACATTCAGGATGCACAACAAATTGTGCATTAGGATATTTAGCTTTCATTTCTTCTACATCTTTGACGGTTAGCATATCATGCGTGTTGCAATAACCTTCCCAGATAATCATCTTTTTGTCTGTGTTCTGTTGTACATAATGACCAAGGTTTTTATCTGGAACCCAGATTACTTCGTCACCTTCTACAGAATTAACAACATTCAATGCATTAGCTGATGTACAACAAATGTCTGTTTCAGCTTTAATCTCTGCTGATGAGTTAATGTAAGTAACAACTGTAGCGTTAGGATGTTGTGCCTTTAACTTGCGAAGACCCTCCACATTAACCATATCCGCCATCGGACAACCAGCTCGTTCATCAGGGATAATAACTGTTTTGTTAGGTGCAAGAATTTTTGCGCTCTCACCCATAAAGTGAACACCACAAAAAACAATAACCTCAGCATCTGTTTGAGCAGCTTTTTGTGCTAACAAGAAAGAGTCTCCACGAAAATCGGCAACCTCTTGAATTTCATCACGTTGATAATAATGTGCTAATATAATCGCATTTCTTTCTTTCTTAAGCTCCATAAGACGTTCACGCAATTGACGGTTTTGTTCTTGTTTGCGCTCTAGCGCTAATGTTTCCACTCTAGATCCTCTCCTCTATGCACTATGGTCTTGCTACTATTTACAATGTAATAACGACTTTGTGAATTCTTGCACTTACTTTGCAAGTCGCTTCCTATTCAATTTACAAAAGTGATTTATGATAAATGATTCAAGATTTAATTTACATCTGTTAACCCTTCATGTCAATGGAATAACGAGCAAATGTTCATCATTCTTTAACATTTAAATATTGGAAGGGTGCTTCGTTATCTAAGTCTGCTTTATAGACCACTCTAAGTTGCCACGAGGTATAAATATTAAAAGACTGCCCTCTTCAGCAAAATTACAGTTGAAGAGAACAGTCTTTTCTATTTAAGCTTATTAATCTTTTTTGTTATTGTCATCTACTGGAGTATCCACGATCGGATCTTTCTCAGTAGTAGCCTCTTCATCTTCACGCGGTTGAATGCGAACTTTCACATCACCGATCTCATCAATGATCGGTGTTGCTTTCGATTCCACTGTCGGTTCAGTTGAAGTACCACCAGAGAACGGAGCAGGTAAGTTACCTGTTTCAAGCAACGATTTAATTTGCTCGATTTCCAACGTCTCAACATCAAGCAATGTCGTTGCAATAATATGCATCTCTTTGCTCTTCGCGTTAAGAAGATCTCTTGTGCGGTTATAACACTCGTTAATAATAGCTTGCATTTCTTGGTCAATCTCATAAGCGATTGCATCAGAGTAATTTTGTTCGTGACCAATGTCACGACCTAAAAATACTGACCCTTGTTGTGAACTTCCAAATTGCATTGGGCCAAGCTTATCGCTCATACCGTATTCCATAATCATGCTACGAACAATTCCTGTAGCTTGTTTAAAGTCACTATATGCACCTGTACCGATTTCACCTATGAAGATTTCCTCGGCAACACGACCTGCTAACAGACCACATACACGATCTAGTAATTCATTCTTCGTCACAAGCATACGATCTTCTTTTGGAAGCATGATGACATATCCACCAGCGCGACCACGCGGAATGATCGTAACTTTGTGAACCTGATCTGCATGCTCTAAATAGTAACCAGCAATCGTATGTCCTGCTTCGTGATAAGCAACAATGCGTTTCTCACGATCGCTAATGACACGACTCTTTTTCTCTGTACCTACGATAACACGATCAATCGCATCATCGATATCAACCATATTTATTTCCTTCTTGTTACGACGAGCGGCAAGTAATGCTGCTTCGTTTAGAAGGTTTTCAAGATCAGCACCGCTGAATCCTGTTGTACGTTTAGCGATAACATCTAGCTTCACTTCACTTGTAAGTGGCTTATTACGCGCATGAACTTTCAACACGTCTTCGCGACCTTTAACGTCAGGACGATCTACCGTAATTTGACGGTCAAAACGACCTGGACGAAGTAACGCTGGATCCAAGATATCAGCACGGTTCGTTGCAGCGATAATAATAATACCTTCGTTAGCACCGAAACCATCCATTTCAACTAGCATTTGGTTCAACGTTTGTTCACGCTCATCATGACCACCGCCAAGACCAGCTCCACGTTGACGACCTACAGCATCAATCTCATCGATGAAGATAATACAAGGTGCATTTTTCTTTGCGTTCTCGAACAAGTCACGAACACGTGAAGCACCAACACCGACGAACATTTCCACGAAGTCAGAACCTGAAATACTAAAGAATGGTACGCCAGCTTCACCAGCAACCGCTCTCGCAAGTAATGTTTTACCTGTACCTGGAGGACCTACAAGAAGTACCCCTTTAGGAATACGAGCACCTACCAAGTTAAACTTACGAGGATCTTTCAAGAAATCAACAACTTCGACAAGTTCTTGTTTCTCTTCATCTGCACCTGCAACGTCTTGGAAAGTAACTTTTTTCTTCTCTTCGTTATAAAGCTTGGCTTTGCTCTTACCAAAGTTCATAACTTTGCCGCCGCCGCCTTGAGCTTGATTCATTAAGAAGAAGAACAATACGAAAATTAAGATAAACGGAATTAATGTAACTAAGAAGTTAGACCAGAAACCTGGTGTCTTCATCTTAGTATATTCCAATGTGAAACCATACTCTTGACGAAGCTCTTCGAGCTGTCCTAATGAACTAACCCCAGCACGAGATGTAAAACTTTGACTACTATCATCTGCTGGTACCTGACTATACTTACCTGTTACTAAGTAGGATTGATCTTCATACTTCAAGACTAATTCTGCAACATTCCCTGATTCGATTGCTGTAACAAGCTCATCGTATCTTAAAGGTTTGGAAGTATCACCAGTATTACTAATGTAATTGTAGATCCCTATCGTAACCAAAAAAATAATTAAATAATAACCTGTATTACGGATGAACCGTTTCATCCCCTACCTCCTCTCAGACGCTTCAATTATTTTAACATAGCATGTCTTTCGATAACAACGTATTGCTGTTAATGGTGACATGCATGGCCAGTCCTAAGAATAAACTTCTGGCTTAAGGATACCAATGAACGGCAAATTACGATACTTTTCAGCAAAGTCTAAGCCATATCCTACAACGAACTCGTCTGGTAATGTATATCCCTTATAATGGGGCTGAAGATTTACTGTACGTCGAGCAGGTTTGTCAAACAACGTTGCAACAGTAACTGATGCTGCGCTGCGACGCTCTAATACATCAATCAAATAGCTTAGTGTAAGACCACTATCAATAATATCTTCTACAATGATCACGTCACGACCTTCAACGGTAACATCTAGATCTTTAATAATTTTTACAACACCAGATGAAATTGTAGATTGGCCATAACTTGAAACAGCCATAAAATCGATTTCTAGTGGAATTTTGATTTCTTTCACAAGATCAGACATGAAAATAAATGCACCCTTTAAGATACAAATAACAAGTGGGTTACGACCTGCGAAATCTTCTGTTAATTGCTTGCCAAGCTCTTTCACCTTTTGTGAAATTTGTTCCTCACTATATAGCACTTCTTGAATGTCGTTTAACAACTGAAATCCTCCTACACTTAACTATGTTATGTTTCTAAATCAAGTTCATTCCTATTCATCGATCAAGCTAAAAGATGATTGCCTCTGATGCATGTAATAACAATATAAGCCTTTGTCTTCTCATTTACCAAGCCATAATTAGACCTTCGCACACCAGGAAGCCAGATGATTTGACCCGAATGTTGTTGCAAGATCGGATATGTATCTCGCTCGGAAACTGCGATTTTGGCATCCACGAACATATCTTGCACTTTTTTCGATCCATTTAACCCTATAACATTCATTCTGTCACCTGTTAATCGTGAACGAATGGTCAGAGGGAAGGAAATCGCTTCGTAATCAAATACCGCTTCGTATCTAGATGCTGGGTTTGGCAGTTGTGCTTCGCCTTCATAAAGCTTACATGAGATAATCCAATTACCATATTGCACTACGCAAGGTAGCTGTTGTTGTTCAATGATGAGTGGCTCAACTTTCGTCGACTGGAAAAGCGAATAATCATTAATATGTACAAAACGCAATATATCGTATTCGCGAACGCATACGATCCCTTCACCAACATCAATACGATACGTGGATGTCGCAGCGCTTCCTGCAGCCCATCGTATTCGCTCAATGCCCTCGAACGAAATGCTAGTTGCTTCTTGAGAAAGATAACTTAATATTAGTTTAATCAATCTTCTTTGTAAAGCAACGTGAGCGTCTAATAGTACTTTGCAATTAATTATTATGCTTTGGCCCTGATGTTTCACATGATCTACAAACATTTGATTGGCTTGTTGTTGCATCCAATCATCTTCCATTCCCGCTACATCAGCAAGTCGCGCTAACGATTGTGTAAGTTTCGGATTAAAAGATTGTAAGTAAGGAATAACATCAAGTCGAACTTCATTACGGAAGTAATCCCTCTTCTCATTACTACTGTCATTAAGATACGGAACTTCTTCCTCCTGACAATAAAGAATCAAGTTATCCTTTCTCATACGAAGTAGAGGTCGAATGAGTTCCACGTTTTTTTCAGGACGCTTCATGGACATACCACTTAGTCCTGAAATGCCTGTTCCTCTTAAAATATGCATGAGCACTGTTTCAGCTTGATCATCACCATGGTGGGCCAGCGCCACATACTTTGCGCTATGACGTTCACATACTTCATAGAGAAAGGCATATCTTCGTTGCCGTGATGCAGCTTGACTATTGACCGTATTTTGTTCTAAATAAAGCGGCATGTCTAGTTCTGTATATTCACAAATAAGTGCTAGTTGCTTAGCAACCTGTCTCACTAATTGATATTCTGCAGCGGACTCCTCTGGTCGAAACCCATGATTTACATGAGCAACGACCAACTGGAGCGAGTCACGCATAGCGATACGATGAAGGATATGTAGCAATGCCATTGAATCAGGCCCACCTGAAACGGCCACAACAATTGTACTATTAGGTTGCCATAATTGTTGACTCTTCGCCACATTCCAAACTTCTTCAACTAATTCCATAACATGCACCTCCTTCTAACCTATGTTCAAAAATTGCAATATTATGCAGCGAGAAGGCTCGTTCTAGTAATATGTCTATCTATTTCAATAATCCACCCAGTTCCAACAAAGCTATGGAAGCTACCGTACATAATGATAAAAGTGATACTGTAATTAGCACCTTCAACCAACGTGGCGTTTTGTTAGACTTCACGATTGCTTTTCTTCGATGTGCTAACATTCTCCAAGCTTCGGCAGCTTCTTCCCCATGACGGAATTGTCCATGAAAAGCTTTCAATAACCAGCCTTCATAGTGCGCAAGCTGAGGAATACTTTTGACTATACTCATCAATTCTTCAATCGACCGATTTTGCGGAATCAAATCACTTGTCGCTTGAGCTAATTTACGAGGAGCAAACAATTGAACACATAGTGTCGCAAATGAAAATAAATCGTAAGCTGAGTCAGCACAGCGAGTTCCGCTATTCCAATAGCCACGATCATATATTTCGGTAAATTGTTTCACGCTCTTGCCTATTTTCGTCGCGCCACCGTAATCAATCAACTCAACATGACCATATTCAGCAATAATAATATTTTCTACTTTCAAATCGCCAAAAATCCAACCTGCTTGATGAAGTTGACCAAGACGTCGCAATATATTCAATGCTAGTAATGGAAACCACTCTTGCCCATTTTGTTCGAGATATGTAGGAATATCTTGCCCCTTTACATATCGCATCGTATAGAAAGAATATTCTTTCCCATCAGGCATAATGCAATCATCGACATCTTTTAAGTAATTATCATTTTGTGATAGATTACGTTCTGCTAATGCTTTGAGTGCATTGATCTCCGATTGTAGATCGATAGCATCGGCTCCAATTTTAAGAGCATACCAATTCCAATCTTTAGAGACTAAAAACACTTTACCATTAGCGCCTTCTCCAAGCAAACTTTCTATACGATATTGCTGACCTTTCCACTTGCCAACGAGAACACTTCCCTTTTTTAAGGGTAATTTAGATAGCGTTGTCACCTATTATCCCATCCATTTCTGTCAGGTCATGTGCAGACTTCGCTTTTTGCTTCGTAAAAAATTCCACAACACTCATAATCGCTGGCCCCGTTGGTGTCGTTCCGCTCATATGTAATTTTGGGAAAATAGATTGCATGCCTTTAAGATGCGTCGTCCAATTTAGATCATTAACACAATCTTCTTGATGTTTTGCCCCTGGGAAATGAAACACTGCAATTTCACTTTTACCTTCTCTAGCTTGTAAGCTCAGCATGAGATCATAAATAGCTTCCTCTACAGATGCTAACTTAGGACGCATGCTTGCACTCGCGTCAATAAGTAATGCGACTTGCAACTCACTTGTCTCCGTGAGTTCATCCATCACGCGCACAACCTCACTACGCTTCTCCGGCGATAATGCCTCAATTGAATGATTACCAAGCACATGTTGTAGCTCTTTCTGAACAGCTATTTGAATCGTTTGTACAACCGTTTTGCGTGTCATCATCTGTACCGTCTGAGCGAGTTCTTTGGTCTGAACAAGTCTACTTAGTCCTCCACCTGCTCTAGCAATTTCATGAATTTCAGCAGATCCATACTCTCCTAATTCACCTTGATCTACTACGCCTATAACATTAACCGAAATCCCTTCTGATTTTGCATGTGCAGCAGCAACAACAGGACTCATCCCAACATTAGAACAACCATCTGTAATAAGTAAAATTTGCTTCATCTTTATACCTCCTCAAACTTTTCGTCAACGCTAAAGATTACTTCTCTACTATAGAAAAGTACATCAGAAGCCTAGTCTTCGCATTCAAGACAGGACTATATAGCTCTATCTTTGCCGAAATGAGAGGAAGTTAACCCTAGCAAACTACTTATTTGTAGGATCTATTAATTATACCCAATCGATCAATAGATTAACAATTTTTAGAAAATAGTGATTTTCGCATTAATTTAAATGAAATTAAAAAGTTTTTTGAGAGTTTGCCGTTGAGCAATATCTCTCAAAAAACTCATTAATCCTCGTTATTTCTGCTTTTTGAACTACCTCTTCCAATGAAGGTTCAAAAAGCGGGCTTTCAGAATCGAGACGATGACCCACAGCGAAAACGAGTAGCACAGCGTACGTTTTGTGTACGTGAGCACACGCAGGCTTTCGATGGGGAGGCATATTCGATGTCGACTAAACTACGTTAGCATACTCATCGTTATCAAAGTCCGCTTTTTGAACTACCTCTTCCAATAGAGGTTCAAAACATTCGCTTGTCAGCACCAAGAAGATACCATGAAGCTAGAGAAGCGAAGCGCACAACGTACGTATTTGGTACGTGAGCACTGGAGCGATCGATGAATGGCAGCTTCGCCATCGACTAAGCTGCGACAGCATATACATCGTGATCACCAGTGACTGTTTTGAACTACCTCTATCTCAGCTTACGACTTGCGCTCTTTCTATTTTCGCCACCCCCGGCCACTTAAACGTCGCCCATTCAGGCACATAACGATCGACTCTTGTAACAAGAACTGTCATATCATCAACAATTGCTCCATTATGGAATCTTACAACCATATCTAGTAGTGAATCTGCGATTTCCTGTGGATCATTACTTTTCAATTCACTTATATTGCGCTTCATCCATAAATCTTTATTAACTGCATAACCAGGGGCATCGTAAATACCATCACTCATCATAATAAGTACATCTCCCGGTAGTAAAGGCATATGAATGAAGTCCACATCAATATCTTGAATTATTCCGACTGGTAAGTTATTTGCACATATTGGAATAACTTCATGACCACGTTTAATAAAGCTTGGTGTAGAACCGATTTTCAGAAATGTCGTATTGGCTGAATATAGATCGATAATTGCCAGATCAACCGTTGCATAGATCTCTTCAGGAGAACGTAATAATAATATCGTATTTACCGATTTCACAGCTAACTGCTCATTCATACCCGATTGTAATAGTTGTTGCAGAATAGATAGCGCAGCACTGCTTTCCTGCCTTGCCCGCTCACCGTTACCCATACCATCGCTAATCGCTACGGCAAACTTTCCGCTATCTAGTTCTACGATACTAAAGCTATCACCAGATAATAGATCTCCACCTTTGGCTACACCTGCCACTCCGATCTCCACTTCATATTGTTTTGCTGATGCAAACATAGCACGCTTTAGTTCACTATGTTGTGATAACGACGATTCGCTACGAACCGTAATGTTCTCGCCTAATATATCACTAAGTAATGGTGCAATAATTTTTCTGCATTCCTCAAAGCCGCCATCAAAGCTATGCTGTACTTCGATCTCCACATTGCCGAGTTCCAAGCTAATGATATCTATACTTTGAATGGATAGACCTAATCCCTCTAATGCCTCCTTAATTTGTTCTTCTTGGACATGAAGTGTTTGACCCTCTCGTTTTATTTCAAGTGACAAATCCTCCATCACTTGTGAGACTCCTAATAACTGATCACCAACTAATCCTTTCAATTCATGAATTTGCCTCTGCCATTTATAATTAAGGTTGTGTAGTTCATACTGATGCTTCATAGCAGTTAGTACGACATCTGTACGATTACAATGTGTTTGCCATGCGCGAGGAACATCTTTCTGCAGTCCACCTTGTCTTGCCTCTAAACTGGCCATCATTTCATTCATCATCTTTTTTGTATGAAATACTTTGTCACCCCAACATGCTTTTTGCCTATGACAGTTAGAGCAACTTTCCATGGATACAGCATCTATAAATTGAACGACTTTAGCTTCTTGACTCGTGGCTTGTCCATTACTGTAATTAGGATAGAAGCTATTCGATAATTGTTTGAACATATCAGAAAAATGAAATACCCGAGCTGCCGTTTCATTACGAATATGTTTCGCATACTCATAATGCGATTTGTTATTTTCTAGCGAACCAGGTATATATCGTGAAATAGCATTGGTAATCCCTTTTGGTGTTAACAGCAGTAAAACGATCGCAAATGCGGATTCCCATACTGATGTGAATATTTCTCCTTGCCCGCCGACGTAAACGGTCAAAATCGATGTTCCGAGTAATAGACCGAAAGCTGATCCTAACTTTCCACCTTCTCGTAATAAACCAGCAAGCAAACCTGCGAATGCAAGTACTCCGATTTGTAATACTGCGCTGAAATTAGCAAGACTAATAATTAAGCCTGCTATTACACCTACCGTCGCACCAAGTGGTGCACCTCCAACGATCGCAAAGATTAGAAGCATATAACGAGACAATACATGCTCAATTGAAATACCTTCTACAACCCAACCAACCGTACCAGTCATAACGCATGCTAGCAAGATCATGACACATATTATTTCTTCATGCTTCAACTTCACCGTTTTACGAGAAAAAGTGATCACTGGAATCGCATGAATAAAGACAAGAGTTAAAATAAATGCAAGCGCAGCTTCTACCAATACCATCGTCAAATTGTACCAGTCTAAAGCATTTCCGATAAATGCATGGAATAACTGTACTAACAGTACACCTATAAAAACAACAAGTGGTACTTTGGCAATAGCTACTCGCTCATAAGCTTGCAACCCGCGAAATAACAAATAGACAACGAGAATTTCTAATGCAATCCACAAAGGTGCTGGTGTAATTGCAAACAAACTTCCTACAACGGTTGTAATGCCCGTCATTAGTGCCAAATCTTTACGTATGAAATAGATGACAGCAAAGTAAGCTACTGCAAATGACATCAGTGAATCTAGGATGACTGCTCTGCCTAATAAAAACGCGATTCCGATAAGTAAAATATTCCACTTTCTGATAGATACTGCTTCGTAACTATTTTGAATCCACTTCACTTGTAACAATCTCTCACCTATACGAGTTTGTCCTGCATTCAACCCAACGAACATTTGGTTACCCTTCTTCATACCGTCGCACCACCCGATTGTTAATGTGTTCCCCATTATAGATGGTTGTCTCAACAGAATTTGTCAATTGAAGGAAGTTAGTCAAAAGTTTTTTCCGACAAAACTAACAATGCTCGCATCACTTGTCGGAAGTAGATCAAACTCAGTGATAGCAATACATTCATGACTTATACGTTATCCGGATTACATCAATAATCAATCCACATCATGTCGCCTACCTAAAACAATATTTGACGAATCAGCTAGAGTTACCGTTTCAGATGAAGAATGTTGACTAAAAGTTTATGTTCTATTCGTTATTACGACAAGCACAAACAATGAAACAAAACTCAGCAATGTGTACGGTACGAGTACACAAGCGGAAAAACGCTCGAAACTTCAAATAGAGGTTCAAAGCATTTGCTGCTGAATAAGCTACGTTAGCATGCTTAGCGTGATCACAAGTGGATGTTTTGAACTACCTTTAAAATAAGGTTCAAAACATTCGCTTGTCAGCATCAAGAAGATGCACTCCAACGGAAACGAGTAGCACAGCGTACGTTTTGTGTACGTGAGCACACACAGGCTTT
>Ga0160441_101071_pt1 | contig 11207 bp, 7 predicted proteins | sample HID1971K_E1MG_FD_108260 | JGI IMG/M metagenome (GOLD analysis project Ga0160441, IMG submission 108260) | Enriched millipede-associated microbial communities from UW Madison campus, WI, USA - HID1971K_E1 MG | ecosystem: Host-associated > Arthropoda: Insects > Digestive system > Unclassified ... | reverse complement strand
TCTACTGAGCCTGAGGACAGTGGGGCACCTGTGCTCCCACAGGTCTCTACTGAGCCTGAGGACAGTGGGGCACCTGTGCTCCCACAGGTCTCTACTGAGCCTGAGGACAGTGGGGTACCTGTGGGAGCGGGCTTGTCCCGCGAAGGGGCCAGCACTGCCACCCAACATCCAGCAAACATTCCCCACCTCACCCCACTGCCACCTCACCTAGTGTTTCCCCTGAATCTCATTTCCGGGGACATCACATGGACCGTGCCCAATCCCACCTGCTGCGCCGTGGCCGTTTCTCTCAACCGGGCGGGTTATACCTGCTGACCACGGTAACGCATGAGCGAAAGCGGATCTTCACCCAACTTCGATTCGCCCGCAGCGTAATCCAGCAACTCAGGCAGGCCGAGCTCGATGGGCTTTGCCAATCCCTGGCCTGGGTGGTCATGCCTGACCATGTGCATTGGCTGATCCAACTGCGAAGCGTCACGTTGTGCTGCTTGATGCGCAGGTTCAAGTCGCGCAGTAGTCATGCGCTGTATCAGCAGGGCATGCGGCGCGAAAAAATATGGCAGCCGGGTTATCAGGATCGGGCTTTGCGCCGGGAAGAGAATGTGCTGCATGTCGCGAGGTATATCGTTGCCAACCCCATAAGAGCAGGACTGGTTGGCCGAGCGGGCGACTATCCACATTGGGATGCTGTGTGGATCTGATGGCCCTTTCGCGGGACAAGCCCGCTCCCACAGGCTCTGCGGGAAACCTGTGGGAGCGGGCTTGTCCCGCGAATGGGCTGCAAAGCAGCCCCAGCGATCCAAGGATCAGTAATCGATCCGCACATCCCCCTTGGGCACCGAGCAGCAAGACAGGATGTACCCCTCGGCCTCATCTTCTTCAGTAATCCCGCCGTTGTGCTCCATCTCCACTTCGCCCCCCAGCTTGAGCACCTTGCACGTACCGCAAATGCCCATCCCGCAAGCTTTCGGAATCATCAGCCCGACCTTCGCCGCCGCCGCATGCACGGTCTCGCCCGGGGCGACGCGGATGCTCTTCTCGCTGCCAATGAACTCCACAAGGTTCAGATCCGATGCAGCCACCTCCGGTGCGTCGGCAGCCTGCTCGGCATGCTCCACGGCATCGGCCTTGGCTTCCGCCGGCGTCGCCCCGAACGACTCCTCGTGGTAGTTCTTCATGTCGAAACCGACCGCTTCGAGCATGCGCTTGACCGCCGTCATGTACGGCGTCGGGCCGCAGCAGAACACCGTGCGTTCCATGTAGTCGGGCGCGATCAGCTCCATCAGCCGCTGGTTCAGGTAGCCGCGATACCCCGCCCAAGGCTCGCCCAGGCCGTGCTTCTCGCAAATGATATGCAAGCTGAAGTTGGGGATGCGTGACGCCATCTGCTCCAACTCGCGGTGGTAGATGATGTCCTTCGGCGAGCGGGCGCTGTGCACGAAGACCATGTCGACATTGGCATTGGTGTCGTAGAACCAGCGCGCCATGGACATCACCGGGGTGATACCGACACCCCCCGAGAGGTACAGCACCTTGCCCGCCGGGAAGTCGATGGCGTTGAACAGACCCACCGGGCCATGCACCGGCAGCTCGGCGCCTTCGTGCATGGTGTCGTGGAGGAAGTTCGACACCAACCCGCCGGGCACGCGCTTGACGGTGATCGAGAAGCTGTAGGGCACCGACGGCGAACTGGAGATGGTGTACGAGCGCATCACCGGCTTGCCTTCGATCTCCAGCTCCAGGGTGACGAACTGCCCTGGCTTGAAGAAGAACATGATCGGCTGGTCGGCCATGAAGCAGAAGGTGCGAACGTCCCAGGTCTCCTGAATGACCTTGACGCAGCGCACGATGTGGCGGCCGTTGGCCCAGGTCTGGGTAGTGACCGGATTGAGGAAGGTATCGGACATGTTCTTCTCCAGCGGCCGACAATTGGCCTTTTTATGGCTGGGATAATGCGCAAGCTGAACGCGACGCACATTCCTGCCTGCGACATCGGCGTGCTCATCGCGACCAGCCCCGTGCTACAAGGGCTGGCGCGTCGTAATTCAAATCGGCCATGTCGCCCATGGATACGGTTCGCGCCGCCTTCGGACGCACACTCCTCGGCAAATAAACACGCTGTTTCTTGAAGACAGCCTTGCGGCACCACAACAACGATTAGCCACCTTTTGCCGGCCGCACGCGGCCCCGAGGAATACACGATGGACGTCACCGCAACCCTGAGCCTGGGCGATCCACTGGAACCTGCACGCAAGGCCACCGCCGAGATGCTGCAGACCCGCGAGCGCACCTACTCGCTGCCCCAGCCGTTCTACACCGACGAGCGTCTGTTTCAGATCGACATGCAGGAGATCTTCCACAAGGAATGGCTGATCGCCGGCATGACGTGCGAAATCCCGGCCAAGGGCAACTACATCACCCTGCAGATCGGCAAGAACCCGATCCTCGTGGTGCGCGGTGCCGAAGGTAAGGTGCATGCCTTCCACAACGTCTGTCGCCACCGTGGCTCGCGCCTGTGCGTCAGTGAGAAAGGCAAGGTGGCCAAGCTGGTGTGCCATTACCACCAGTGGACCTACGAGCTGGACGGCCGCCTGTTGTTCGCCGGCACTGAAATGGGCGCCGACTTCGACATGAAGGAGTACGGCCTGAAGCCGGTGAACGTGAAAGTTGCCGGTGGCTACATTTTCATCAGCCTGGCGGAAAACCCGCCCGCCATCGACGAGTTCCTGGCCACCCTGGAACACTACATGGAACCGTACGACATGGAGAACACCAAGGTGGCGGTGCAAACCACCTTGATGGAAAAGGCCAACTGGAAGCTGGTGCTGGAAAACAACCGCGAGTGCTACCACTGCAGTGGTTCGCACCCGGAGCTGCTGCAAACCCTGCTGGAGTGGGACGACACCAACGATCCGCGCGCCAGCCAGGAATTCAAGGACCACGTGGCCGCCTCGGCCGCCGCCTGGGAAGCCGAGAAGATCCCGTACCTGCACAAGAGCCACGGCCTGCGTAACCGCATCGTGCGCATGCCGCTGCTCAAGGGCACCGTGTCGATGACCATGGATGGCAAGCAGGCCTGCCAGAAGCTGATGGGCCGCATCAAGAACCCGGACCTGGGCTCGATGCGCATCCTGCACCTGCCGCATTCGTGGAACCACTGCATGGGCGATCACATGATTGTCTTCACCGTGTGGCCGATCAGCGCCCAGGAAACCATGGTCACCACCAAGTGGCTGGTGCACAAGGATGCCGTCGAAGGCGTCGACTACGACCCCGAGCGCATGCGCAAGGTGTGGGATGCGACCAACGACCAGGATCGTCGCCTGGCGGAAGAGAACCAGCGGGGGATCAACTCCACGGCGTACCAGCCGGGGCCGTACTCGAAGACTTATGAGTTTGGTGTGGTGAACTTCATCGACTGGTACAGCGAGCGTGTGCTGGCCAACTTGGGCGCTGAGCCGGCGCCGTATCTCAAGGAAGTGCAGGCCCAGTAAAAGGCCAACCCTGCATACCGGTTAACGGGTATGCAGGGTCTGCATCATTGTTACACGGCCGTCTCTCGCACGTTTCTTCGCCGTTGATCAACGGTGAAGTTCTGAGCCATGCTGCGACTTCTGGGGAGCGGAGAGGTGGAAGGAGTTGGGCCCGAGGTAAATGCCCACTCGGGGTCACGCGACAGGCTGTCAGTTCGGGTACGGATATTACCGTCGGCAGATTGTATTGGGTATCGATGAACCAGTTGCTGGGAGACAAGTTGCACCACTTCAACTATTGAGGATAGGGTCGCGATTGATCCAGCAACGAGGTCTGCCGCCACCACTGCATTGGAAGTTGCCCCCGCTAAACGCGCCACTCCCGTACCGATGCTGGCCATCGCAGTGCTTCCCCCCACGCCCATAAGCACCTTTTGTTTCCAATCCAACCGAGGTAGCTCACTTTCGATCGTTCCCGTCGCAAGGTGACCTTGGCGGCTTCCCGCATTCTCAGGATCGCTGGTGAAGTACCGCCTCGTGATGCGCATGTCCCTCATGTACTTATAGGTCGTAATGCCCAGGTTCACTACACCGTTCAGAATGCTGCGAATCGGCCCGGCGTATTGCAGAAATTGGCCGCTGGGATCCGTAAAGTTGACTGGGTCATTGCTGCAATACGCATAGGCATTTATCCCTCCCTTGGCAAACGGGCTGAACGCGTCGGGCTTCATGAATCGCATCAGGATTGGATTGTAAAAGCGACGGCCGTTGCCCAACGGATAATTGCCCGTAAAGGGATCAGGTCGCTGGCCACAAAAACCCAGCGCCGGTGCTGGGCTGGTTTTCATGAAGCCGTAGGGTGAATAAGCGTGCAGACCTGGCAACACGGAGCGTTGCCGATCTGTCGTGAACAAATGAGTCGCCATTGGTTATCCACAGCCTTTAACTGTTTTGGATACCGTAGCGGTGACTGGAAGGGTTGCCTACTGGCATAAATATCAGGTGAGTCAACTGATCATTTTTTGATCATAATCCGCAGAGCCCCATGCTTGTTGGGCTGTAGACGACTCCGTACACCTTATCCACAGAGACACCAACAGAGATTGTGCGCAACTGATTACAGCTCAGCCTTGAGCCTGTGGGTAACCCACTCAAAGCCCTGATTTCCATTGATCAGGAGGATTGAAAGACGGATTGAGCGTTTTTTGATCGAATTGGTGAAAGCCTTGATATACGTGGCTCACAGCAGCTACCGAACATATTATCCACAGAGGCGCTAACAGCGATTGTGGGAAACTTTAACTCGTCTGGGCCTGAGGACTGGGCAAGAACCTGCGAGAAGGCTGGTCATTTTTCGCTCAAAAGCTTGCAGGCCTTGTCAGCTGGCGGCTGTAGCGATGGATGAACACTTTATCCACACCTTGGCGAACAGATTCGGTGGGCAAAAGTTTGTCTGCACTGGCCTCATCGCCGGCAAGCCGGCTCCCACAGGCGGTGGGGTTTCTGTGTGGGAGCCGGCTTGCCGGCGATGAGGCCGCTACTGGTTCAACGCAACACCCCCTCCTCCACCAGCAACTTGAGAATCGCCTCGGCGCCCTCCTGTGGAGAAACATCCTTCAATACCTTGCCGCCCCCGCCACTGGCCTTGGCCGTCGCCGCCTTCATCCGGTCCGCGCCGCTCTTGGCCTTGATCACCTTGAGCCGCTTGGGCCGTGGCCGCGCAGGCTGCAGCTCGGCTTCGGCCAGCAGTTCATCCTCGACGATCGCCACATTGCGCGCCGCCAGTACACCCCGGCGAGCCGGCCCAAACGCGCTCTGACGCGGCTTGGGCGCAGCGTTATCCACAGTCGCCAGGAACGGCAGCCGCACCTTCAGCCGGCGCCGTTGCCCACGGGGCAGCGCCTGCAGGACCTGGGCGCAGCCGTTGTCGATCGACTCCACTTCGGCCAGCCCCACCACCAGCGGCCAGCCAAGCTTCTCGGCCAACAGGAACGGCAGCATGCCCGAACCTTCACCGGTTTCGGCCTGGCTACCGGTCAGTACCAATTGGGCACCGGCATCGCGCAAGTAGTCACCGAGGACAGCCAGTACATCCGCGCCAGCCGGCTGCTCCAGCACGTCGAGATGATCCAGGCCCATGCCCAGGTAAGCCCGCAGCGCCTCTTCCCTCGGGTCGCCGGCATGCACCACCTGCAAGTTATCCCCAGCCAGCTGCAAGCCCAGCTCCACGGCACGCGCATCCTGCTCGGCGCGGCGGGCGCGGCCGGAACTGGGGTGGGCACCGATGGAAACCAGGCTGATGACTTTCGTACTCATGCTCATGCCCTTATGCCGCGTCGCGCTGGCCGCCACTGCGGAAATTATCCACAGCCTCGATCAGTGCCTGGAGAATCGCCGAACTGTCGCCAATCACCGACAGGTCGGCCCGTTTGATCATGTCGCAGCCCGGGTCCATGTTGATCGCCACCACCTTGTCGCAGGCGCCGATGCCCTGCAGGTGCTGGATCGCGCCCGAGATACCCACAGCCACGTAGACCCGTGCCGTGACCCAGGTGCCGGTAGCACCGACCTGGCGGTTGCGCGGCATGAAGCCGTCGTCCACCGCCACCCGCGAGGCGCCTTCGGTGGCGCCAAGGGCCGCCGTGGCCTTGTGGTAGAGGTCCCAGTCCTTCACCCCGTTACCGCCCGAGACGATGAACTCCGCCTCGGCCATGGCGATGGTGGCCGGGTCGACGGCGACCGCGCCAAGGTCTTCGATGCGCGACAAGCTGCGCGCCACGCTTGTGGACAACTCCACCGGCAGCGCCTCATGACGGGTTTCACTGACCGGCTCGGCGCACTCTGCAGCGCCCAGGATCAAGCGTGGCACCGCACGTTGCAGGTCTTGCTGACCGGCACCGGCACGGCCGATGCACTGGCCGTCCTTGACCTGCCAGACCCGCGTCGCCGGGCGCTCGCCCAGCGCGGCGCCAAGCCGACGGCCCAGTTCGCCGCCGCCGCTGCGGCTGTCGGGTAACAGCCAATGGCGCGGGGTGAACTGGTTATCCACAGCCCGCAGGCCCTGAACAAGTTTCTCCGGTGCATAACCTTCGAAGGCTTCGCCCTCGATGACCAGCAAGCGGTCGACGCCGGCTGTGGAAAAGTTGTTTTCCTTGTGCTCGCCGAACACCACGGCCAGCACGGCGCCGTCGCTGCCGGCCAGGCTGTGGGCAAGGCCGAGCAGATCGCGGTCGTGGCTGCTCAGGCGCCCGCCGACCATGTCCGGCACCACGGCGATGTAGAACGCCGGCGCTGGCACCTGGTGCAGCGGCAATTGCACTTCGGCAGCCGCACTGCGCCGCCCACCGACCCCGGTGCCCTGCTGGGCGCCGCTGCGGTCGATACGCTTGATGCCATTGGGGCCGATGAAACCAGCGGCGATGGCATGCGGGTTCTTGCGCAGCAGGCCGTTGGGGCCCATCCAGCGGGTTTGCTGCGTCTGCATCGCCGCATGCAGCGGATGCAGACGGTTACGGGCGATCCACTCGGCGCGTGGGTCGCGGCGGATGATGTCGCTCATCAGTGCACCTCCGCAGGTTCACGTTTGACCGTTGGCGACTTTGGGGTCGCGGCGGTTTCCTCTTCGATCAGCACATCGGCGACCAGCTCGGCGAGGTCCTTGATCTGTGGGCGCGGTTCGACCACGCCTTCGAGCATCGCGGTGCACTGCGGGCAGCCCACGGCCACCAGCTCGGCCTCGGTTTCGCGGATGTCGTCCATGCGCATGTCGGGAATACGTTGCTTGCCCGGGATGTCGGTGATCGGCGCACCGCCGCCACCGCCGCAGCAACGGGAACGGAAGCCCGAACGCTGCATCTCGCGCACTTCGATCCCCAACGCCTTGAGCACTTCGCGCGGGGCTTCGTATTCGCCGTTGTAACGGCCCAGGTAGCAAGGGTCGTGGTAGGTGACGCTGCCACCCTTGTGCTGGCCGAGGTTGAGCTTCTTGGCTGCGATCAGTTCGGCGATATAGGTGCTGTGGTGCTGCACCTCGTAATTGCCGCCCAGGGCGCCGTATTCGTTCTTCAGCACATGGAAGCTGTGCGGGTCGCAGGTCACGATGCGCTGGAACTTGTACTTGGCCAGGGTCTGGATATTGCGCTTGGCCAGTTGCTGGAAGGTCGCTTCATCGCCCAGGCGCCGTGCCACGTCACCACTGTCGCGTTCTTCAAGGCCGAGCACGGCGAAGTCCACGCCGGAGGCCTTGAGCACTTTGACGAACGAACGTAGGGTGCGCTGGTTGCGCATGTCGAAGGCACCGTCGCCCACCCAGAACAGCACCTCGGTGGTCTTCACCTCCGACAGCAGTTGCAGGTTGAGGTCGGCGGCCCAGTTCATCCGCCCGCCTGGGGCGAAGCCGCCCGGGTTGTCGGTGGCGATCAGGTTGTCCAGCACCTCGGCGCCCTTGTTCGGGGTCGCGCCCTTTTCCAGGGTGAGGTGGCGGCGCATGTCGACGATGGCATCGACGTGCTCGATCATCATCGGGCATTCCTCGACGCAGGCGCGGCAGGTGGTGCACGACCACAGCGTCTCGGCGTCGACCAGACCGTTGACGATCGGCTGGTGCGGGCTGCCGCCGTGCTCGCCGATCGGCTTGCCTGGGTACGGGCTGCCGGCGAACTGCGCGTCAGTGCCACCGGCCAGGCCGATGACCATGTCCTGGATGAGCTTTTTCGGGTTCAGCGGTTGGCCGGCGGCGTACGCCGGGCACATGGCTTCACATTTGCCGCACTGCACGCAGGCATCGAAGCCGAGCAGCTGGTTCCAGGTGAAGTCCACCGGCTTTTCCACACCCAGCGGCGCGTTCGGGTCTTCCAGGTCCAGCGGCTTGAGACCGGTGGAGCGACCGCCGCCGAAGCGTTCGGCGCGGCGGTGCCAGGCCAGGTGCAGGGCACCGGCGAAGGCGTGTTTCATCGGACCGCCCCAGGTCATGCCGAAGAACAGCTCCGACACGCCCCACAGCACGCCCAGGCCCAGCACGGCGACCATCACCCAGCCACCGGTGTTGGCCGGCAGGATGCCCGCGACCGGCAAGGTGGCGATGAAGAAGCTTGCCGCGAATACCAGCAGGCTTTTCGGCAGGCGCATCCACGGGCCCTTGGACAGGCGCGAGGGCGGATTCAGGCGGCGTTTGAAGACGAAGATGGCACCGGTGAACATGATGACCGTGGCCACCAGCAAGGCGTAGCCGAGGATCTTGCTCTGCAGGCCGAAGCCGTGCACCAGGATCGCCAGCACGGCCGACAGCACGAAGCCGCCCGCGGTGGCCACGTGGGTCTTGGACATGTACTTGTCGCGCTCGACCACATGGTGCAGGTCCACCAGGTAGCGACGCGGCATCGCCAGCAGGCCGCCGAGCAGATTGACCTGCGATGGCCGGCCACGTCGCCACATGCGCACACGGCGCAGGGCGCCGAGCACCGCCAGGCCAAGGGCAGCGAACAGCAGGATGGGTAGAAGGGTGTTCAACATGGGAGGCTCCCACAACAGCTGAATGCTTGCGCCGCTATGCCCCTTGTGGGAGCGGGCTTGTCCCGCGAATGCGTACGGCCTGACAACACCGTTGTTGCTGCTGACGCATTCGCGGGACAAGCCCGCTCCCACAGGGGTCTACGGCGTATATGTCCGCTGGATCAGAAATCCTTGCACAGGCGCAAGGCGTCGTAGATCGCCGCATGCACGTTGCGCTGGGCCACGCAGTCGCCGATGCGGTACAGCAGGTAGCCCTCGCCCGGCTGGCTGAGGATCGGCTGCGGCTTGATGGCGAACAGCGCCTCCACGTCGATCTGGCCCTTGTTGCGCGAACCGTCCTTCAACGCGTAGTACAGCTGCTCGTCAGGACGCACGCCGTTCTCCACCACGACCTGGTCGACCACGCGCTCCTCCTTGGCGCCGGTGTACTCGTTCTCGAGCACCGCCACCAGCTTGTCGCCCTCGCGGTAGACCTTCTCCAGCATCATGTCGCCGGTCATGATCACTTCTTTCGGGTACATGCTGCGGTAGTAGGTCGGGAAGGTCGTGCCGCCCATCGCCACGCCCGGCTTGATGTCGTCGGTGACGATCTCGACCTGGCTGCCCTTGTCTGCCAGGAAGTCCGCGGTCGACATGCCGGTGAACTCGCAGATGGTGTCGTACACCAGCACGTTCTTGCCCGGTGCGACCTTGCCGTCGAGTACGTCCCAGCTGCTCACCACCAGCCCTTCGGCGGCGCCCCAGTGCTCGTTCTGCTCGACGAACGGATGGCCACCGACCGCCAGCACGATGATGTCCGGGCGCAGGTCCTGGATGGTCGCCACGTCGGCGGCGGTACCCAGGCGCAGGTCGACTTTCAGGCGGGCGAACTCCAGCTGGTACCAGCGGGTGATGCCGGCGATCTGGTCGCGCTGCGGTGCCTTGGCGGCGATGGTGATCTGCCCGCCGATCTGATCCTTCTTCTCGAACACGGTCACGTCGTGGCCACGTTCGGCGGCCACGCGTGCGGCCTCCATGCCGGCTGGGCCGGCCCCGACCACCACCACCTTGCGCTTGGCCCCGGTGGTCTTTTCGATGATGTGCGGCACGCCCATGTATTCACGGGAGGTCGCGGCGTTCTGGATGCACAGCACATCCAGGCCTTGGTACTGGCGGTCGATGCAGTAGTTGGCACCGACGCACTGCTTGATCTGGTCGACCTGGCCCATCTTGATCTTGGCGATCAGGTGCGGGTCGGCGATGTGCGCGCGGGTCATGCCGACCATGTCCACGTAGCCGCCTTCGAGGATGCGCGTGGCCTGGTTCGGGTCCTTGATGTTCTGCGCGTGCAGCACCGGGACCTTGACCACTTCCTTGATGCCGGCCGCCAGGTGCAGGAACGGCTCTGGCGGGTAGCTCATGTTGGGGATGACGTTGGCCAGGGTGTTGTGGGTGTCGCAACCCGAGCCGACCACGCCGAGGAAGTCGATCATGCCGGTCGCGTCGTAGTAGGCGGCGATCTGCTTCATGTCCTCGTGGCTGAGGCCATCGGGGTGGAATTCGTCACCGCAGATGCGCATGCCCACGCAGAAGTCGTCACCGACCTCGGCACGCACGGCCTTGAGCACTTCCAGGCCGAACTTCATGCGGCCCTCGAAGGTGCCGCCCCATTCGTCGGTACGCTTGTTGACCCGTGGGCTCCAGAACTGATCGATCATGTGCTGGTGCACGGCCGACAGCTCGACGCCGTCCAGGCCGCCCTCTTTGGCACGGCGCGCGGCTTGCGCGTAGTTGCCGATCACGCGCCAGATCTCTTCCACCTCGATGGTCTTGCAGGTAGCGCGGTGTACCGGTTCACGGATACCCGACGGCGACATCAGGGTCGGCCAGTTGAAGCCGTCCCAGCGCGAGCGACGGCCCATGTGGGTAATCTGGATCATGATCTTGGCGCCATGCTTGTGCATGGCGTCGGCCAGGTTCTGGAAGTGCGGGATGATGCGGTCGGTCGACAGGTTGACCGACGCCCACCACTCCTGCGGGCTGTCGATGGCCACCACCGACGAGCCGCCGCAGATCGCCAGGCCGATGCCGCCCTTGGCCTTCTCTTCGTAATACTTCACATAGCGGTCGGTAGTCATGCCGCCGTCAGTGGCGTAGACCTCGGCGTGCGCGGTGCTGAGCACGCGGTTGCGGATGGTCAGTTTGCCGATCTGGATCGGCTGGAACATTGCTTCGAATGCCATG
>Ga0160441_101055_pt1 | contig 11358 bp, 10 predicted proteins | sample HID1971K_E1MG_FD_108260 | JGI IMG/M metagenome (GOLD analysis project Ga0160441, IMG submission 108260) | Enriched millipede-associated microbial communities from UW Madison campus, WI, USA - HID1971K_E1 MG | ecosystem: Host-associated > Arthropoda: Insects > Digestive system > Unclassified ... | reverse complement strand
TCAGTAGTGAAACGATGCATCGCCGATGGTAGTGTGGGGTTTCCCCATGTGAGAGTAGGTCATCGTCAAGATTCATTTCGCAAAACCCCTATCTGCGCGAGCAGGTAGGGGTTTTGTCTTTTCGGCATCTTTACCTTCGTAATCAAAAATGTTTTGTCCGTCTGCTACCTCTTCAAATGCACTAAACGGTGCGACAATTAATCCTGTTCGTTAACGTGACTTTTCCCTGCCTGGTCTGCGTCAAGGCTTAGGTTCGGGGCATCCTCGCGCCCGGACAGAGCGATGCCAGCGTACCGTGCTGCGCATTTCTGGACCTCCACCGTCCTATACAACTGAGGTTACAAGCAAGATGGCCAAGGCCGCCGATGTCGTTGTGCAATGCCTGGAAAACGAAGGTGTCGAGTATGTGTTCGGCATTCCTGGTGAGGAAAACCTCGACCTGCTGGAATCCCTGCGCAAGTCGAAGATCAAGCTGGTACTGACCCGCCACGAGCAGTCCGCAGGTTTCATGGCCGCCACCTATGGCCGCCTGACCGGCAAGACCGGCGTCAGCCTGTCGACCCTCGGCCCAGGTGCGACCAACCTGGTAACCGCCAGTGCATACGCCTACCTGGGCGGCATGCCGATGATGATGATTACCGGCCAGAAGCCGATCAAGAAGTCCAAGCAGGGCCGCTTCCAGATCATCGACGTGTGCGGCATGATGGACCCCATCACCAAGTACACCCACCAGTTCGCCTCGGCCGACAACATTCCGTCGCGTATGCGTGAAGCCTTCCGTCTGGCTGAAGAAGAAAAGCCGGGCGCAGTGCACCTGGAGCTGCCGGAAGACATCGCCGCCGAGCAGACCGACGCCATGCCGATTCCACCGAGCCTGCACCGTCGTCCGCTGGCCGAGCATGTGGCCATCGAAGCCGCCATCGAAAAACTGCGCAACGCCCGCAGCCCGATCCTGGTGATCGGTGCCGGTGCCAACCGCAAGATGACCGCCAAGGTCCTCAAGCAGTTGATCGACCAGACCGGTATCCCGTTCGTCACCACCCAGCTCGGCAAGGGCGTGGTCGATGAACGCAGCCCGCGCTTCCTGGGCAACGCTGCGCTGTCGTCCGGTGACTTCGTCCACCGTGCCGTCGAAGCCGCCGACCTGATCGTCAACATCGGCCACGACGTGATCGAGAAGCCGCCATTCTTCATGGTCCGTGGTGGCACCGAAGTCATTCACATCAACTTCCGCTCCGCCGAAGTCGATGCCGTGTACTTCCCGCAGATCGAAGTGATCGGCGACATCGCCAACGCCGTCTGGCAGATCGGCGAAGGCCTGGGCGACACCTCGCACTGGGACTTCACCCGCCTGATGGCCATCCGCGAAGCCAACGAAGCGCAGATCGCCGAAGGCAAGGACGACGACCGCTTCCCGGTCTACCCACAGCGCCTGGTCGCCGACGTGCGCCGTGCCCTGCCGTCCGAAGGCATCGTGGCCCTGGACAACGGCATCTACAAGATCTGGTTCGCCCGCAACTACAAGGCCCACAAGCCCAACACCGTGCTGCTGGACAACGCTCTGGCGACCATGGGCGCCGGCTTGCCATCGGCCATGGCGGCGCACCTGGTGTACCCGGATCGTCCGGTGATCTCGGTGTGCGGTGACGGCGGCTTCATGATGAACAGCCAGGAGCTGGAAACCGCGGTACGTCTGGGCATGCACATCACCGTAGTGATCCTGCGTGACGACGGCTACGGCATGATCCGCTGGAAGCAGGCCAACATGGGCTTCACCGATTTCGGCCTGGACTACGGCAACCCGGACTTCGTCAAGTACGCCGAAGCCTATGGTGCCAATGGCCACCGTGTGGAAAGCGCAGAAGGCTTGCTGCCGCTGCTCGAGCACTGCATCAAGACCCCAGGCGTGCACGTGATCGACTGCCCGGTCGACTACAGCGAGAACGACCGCATCCTCAACAGCGAGCTGCGTGAGCGCGCGCTGGCGGTGTAATAGCTGAAGGCCAAATCGCCGGCAAGCCGGCTCCCACAGGGTCCATCACTGGTTCTGAATACAGTGGGGTACCTGTGGGAGCCGGCTTGCCGGCGATTGCTTTTTCTAAGCAAGACAATCCCTCCCCAACGATCCCCATGTGCTAGGGTGCACGCAAAACGCCACCCCAGGACGCCCATACATGCTCCCCGCGCTCAGCGAAAAAGAACTCGACCGCCTCGAAGACCTGCTGATTACCTACGGCAACGACTATTCAGTGCTCAACCTGGCCGAACTCAACGGCTTCTTCACTGCCCTGGCCAGTTCCCCGACTCAGGTCATACCCGAGCAATGGCTGCCAGCAGTGGCAGGCGGCAAGGTCCCAAAATTCAAGAAACCCGCCCACGAAGAAGCCTACACGGCCCTGATGCTGCGCTACGCCCATCAAGTGGCGGAGCAGTTGGCGGATGACCTAGAAGGCTTCGAGCCCGTGTTCGAAGAAAGCGAAGCCGAGGAAGGTACGGCGATCATCATGGAGGAGTGGTGCTTCGGCTATATGCGCGGCACTCAGGTCGCCGGCTGGGGCGAGCTGCCAGCCGAACAGGATGCGCTGCTCAAAGCCATCTCGCTGCATGGTCTGGAAGACAATTTCGAAGTGCTCGATGCCATGAGCTTCAGCGAGCTGCAGGCCTGTGTGCCGCACGTGGTCGCGGCAGCCAAGGGCTTGTATCGCTACCAGCGACAGCAGCGCCATTGAGCTGAACCGTCAGTGCCGTAGCCGTTACCCCTGATTATTTCGCATGGCGAAATTATGGTTTCCCCACGGCACTGATTCTGTTGTCCGCCGATTCAGCGCAGCATGAGCTCCAGCCGCACCACGCCGGTGCCGACCCTGGAGCCTTCACCGTGATCAAACTCTACAACTTCCCCAAGTCCGGCCATGCCCACCGCATCGAGCTGATGCTCTCCCTGCTGAACCAGCCTGCCGAACTGGTCTTCGTCGACCTGGCCAAAGGCGCCCACAAGCAGCCGGAATTCCTCGCACTCAACCCGTTCGGCCAAGTGCCAGTGATCGATGACAACGGCACCGTCATCGCCGACTCCAACGCCATCCTGGTCTACCTGGCCAGCACCTACGACAAGCAAGGCCGCTGGCTGCCCCACGACCCGGTCGCTGCCGCGCGTGTGCAACGCTGGCTGTCGGTCGCCGCCGGGCCCGTCGCCTTTGGCCCTGCCGCCGCTCGCCTGGTCACGGTGTTCGGTGCCTCGTTCAACACGGACGAAGTGATTGGCCGGGCCCACACCCTGCTCAAAGTCATGGATGCCGAACTGGCCAAGACACCGTTCCTGGTGGGCAACGAAGCGACCATCGCCGATGTCGCCAACTACTCGTACATCGCCCACGCCCCAGAGGGCAATGTCTCGCTGGAGCCGTACCCGCATGTGCGTGCCTGGCTGGCTCGGATCGAGGCACTGCCCGGTTTCGTCGCCATGCCGCGCACCGTCGTGGGCTTGCAAACCACCGTGTGATCCGCGGATAACGCGAGGAATGCCGCCATGTCGCAACGCCCTGACCAACACGGCTCACCTTGGCACGCCGGTGAGAAACGCCTGCAGGAGCAGGTGGGAGTAGCGCAGCGCATGGAGGCGTTCGGGCAGAAGGTCATTCGTGACTACATGCCCGACCAGCACCGCACCTTCTACCATCAACTGCCGTTCCTCGTCGTGGGCGCTGTGGATGCTGACGGCAAGCCCTGGGCGACGCTGCTGGAGGGTTCGGAAGGGTTCATCCGCTCACCCGACCCACGGCAATTGCTGATCGATACCCAGCCCGCCAGCGACGACCCGGCAACCCCGGGCTTGGCGGCAGGCGAGGCCATCGGCCTGCTCGGCATCGAGCTGCACACTCGCCGGCGCAACCGCATGAACGGCCTGATTCACCGCGCCTCCAGCGGCCAACTGGCGGTTGCGGTGGAGCAGTCGTTCGGCAACTGCCCGCAGTACATCCAGATGCGCGCCTACCGCCGTGTGGATGAGCCGGCGCAGGGGCGGCTGGATTCAACCGTACTGGATGCACAGGTGGTGGCGATGATCGAGAACGCCGACACCTTCTTCGTCGCCAGCTATATCGATCACCCGGACGGCCATCGCGCCGTGGATGTCTCCCATCGCGGGGGGCGCCCAGGGTTCGTCAAAGTCGAAGGTAATCGCCTGACCATCCCCGACTACGCCGGCAACCTGCACTTCAATACCCTCGGCAACCTGCTGGAAAACCCGCAGGCGGGGCTGTTGTTCGTCGACTTCAGCAACGGCAACGTGCTGCAACTGACCGGGCGCACCGAAGTGATCCTCGACAGCCCGACGATCAAGGCCTTCGAAGGCGCCGAGCGGCTGTGGACGCTGACGGTCGAGCACGTGGTGCTGCGCCGGGCTGCCATTTCCTTGCGCTGGGCCTTCCAGGAATACGCACCGACCAGCTTGATGACCGGCACCTGGGCCGAAGCCGAGCAACGCCTGCAGCAGCACGAGCGGCAACGCCAATGGCTGACGTGGCGGGTGCAGCGGGTGGAGCAGGAAAGCCGCGATATTCGTTCCTTCTACCTTGCCGCTGATGGACCGGTGGCCTTCGCCCCGGGTCAGCATATTCCGGTACGTATTGCCCTGGCGGGCCATGCTCCGCTGATTCGAACCTACAGCTTGTCCAGCGCACCGTCCGATGGCCACCTGCGCATCAGCGTCAAGGCCCAAGGCCCCGCATCGCGTTACTTGCATGAACGGCTCGCTGTCGGTGACCCGTTGCAGGTGCGCCTGCCCATGGGCAGCTTCACCCTGGAGGACGACAGTGACCGGCCCCTGGTGCTGATTGGAGCGGGTGTAGGCATTACCCCGCTGATGGCCATGCTGCGTGAACAGCTGGCCAGACAGAAGGGGCGGCGTATTCACCTGTTCCAAGGTGCCCGTAGCCTTGCCGAATTACCCTTCCAGCACGAACTGGCCGAGTTGCGACAGCAAGCAGGTGCCCTCTTGAGCGTGCACCGGGCACTGAGCCAACCGGAGGCAGAAGCGGTGCCTGGGCGAGACTATGAGCACGCTGGTCGCCTCGGCATCACACAGGTCAAGGCAGCGCTGCCCCTGGACGATCACGACTTCTACCTGTGTGGACCGGCGAGCTTCACCCAAGAGCTCTACGAAGGTTTGCGCGCAGTGCATGTGCCAGATGCCCGTATCCATGCTGAGGCCTTCGGCCCGTCGACGCTCAGGCGCCATGGCGACGACAACAAGCCGGTGCTGCAACAGCCGCCCGCCGCCAGCGAGCCAGTGCCGGTGTACTTTGCCAGTTCGGCCAAGGAAGCCCGTTGGGCTCCTTCCAGCGGTACCTTGCTGGAGTTGGCCGAGGCGCGCGGGCTATCGCCGGATTTCAGTTGCCGAGGCGGCTCATGCGGCACCTGCAAGACCAAGCTGGTGAGCGGGCAAGTGCATTACCCAAACCCGCCAGCCGAGCTGCCGGAGAACGGTACGGTGCTGATTTGCTGTGCCGTGCCTGCCAAGCTGGAGGAGGGCGCGCAGGCGCTGGTGCTGGAGCTTTGATGTTGTCTGTGCGGCCCTATCGCCGGCAAGCCGGCTCCCACAGGTATGCCACTGCTCTCAGGCCCGATGGGGTACCTGTGGGAGCCGGCTTGCCGGCGATAGGGCCGGTCCAGTCAGCACAATATCCCCAGATAACCGATAATCCGACCACCCACGATGCCCAGGAGCCGGCATGGACCACATCCACCTGATGAAGGTGTTCATCGCCGTAGGCGAGCTAGAAAGCTTCGCCGCCGCCGCCCGTCGCCTTGATATCTCCCCCGCCGCCGTCACCCGTGCCGTCAGCGCCCTCGAAGACCAGCTTGGCGTCAAGCTGCTGCTGCGCACCACCCGCAGCGTGCGCCTGACCGAGGCGGGCAACCGCTATCTGGAAGACGTCCGACACATCCTCGCCAGCATCAACGAGGCCAACGAAGCCGCCGCCGGCATCAACGCCACCCCCAAGGGCGAGTTGGCAGTGACCGCCCCGATCCTGTTCGGCAAGAAGTTCGTCATGCCCTGCATCGTGCGCTACCTGCAGCAGTACCCCGAGGTGGATGTGTCGGCGTACTTCCTCGACCGTATCGTCAACATGGTGGAGGAGGGCATGGACGTGGCTGTACGTATCGGCCCGTTGCCCGATTCCGGCCTCAAGGCCCTGCGCGTGGGCAAGGTGCGGCGCATGCTCTGTGCCTCCCCGCAGTACCTGGAGCGCCATGGCGTGCCGCAACACCCGTCGGACTTGCCGGAGCATGCGGTGATCGCCACCACCAACCTGTCGCCACGGGCGGGTTGGCGCTTCGGCGTGACCGACCAACCGACCCTGGTGCGCATGCAGCCGAGGCTGACGGTGACCAGCAACGACGGCGCGATCGCGGCGGCCGTGGGTGGCTTGGGGATTGCTCGCCTGCTGTCTTATCAGGTGGTCGACGAGCTCGCCAGCGGGCAGCTGCAGGTGATCCTCGCCGAGTATGAAGAAGCGCCCTGGCCGATTCACGTGATGCACCGGGAGAGCAAGTACGGCTCGGCCAAGGTGCGCGCGTTCGTCGACATGCTGGTAGAGCAGCTGCGCGGCCATCAGTTGGACTGAATCTGACCCTTATTCTGTGGGAGCGGTGTTTTATCTGTAGGAGCGGGTTTACCCGCGATGGGCCGCAATACAGCCCCAACCCGCAATCACCCCCGGAACCATTGATACCAACACATGTCCCATTGCCATCAGAAACATTGACGTTTCATTCCCCAAGCAAGGAGGCTCCACCATGCAACCCACCCCAGCCACGTCCACCGGCAAGCTGCTCGGTACCTACGGCTACGGCAAAGCGCTGATCATCTGCCTGCTTCTGCTCGGTAGCATCTTCATCGCCCTGGCCGCCTTCGTCGGCTACCTGAGCGTCGCCAGCACCGCGCAGTTCAACGGCCCCAAACATATCTTCACGTTCACTATCGGCTTGCTCGTCGTTCTCGGCCTGATCATGTTCGCGTTGGTCCCGTGGCAAAAAAAGTTGCGCACCGCTCGTTACGAGGTCTACGAAAAGGGCATCTGCCAGATCATCGGCAGCCAGCGTGACTACGTCCCCTTTGCCGAAATGAACGACCTCTACCTGTTCGCTTCTGGTCAGACTGCCTTTGCCGGCCTCACCAACAACCTGGCCTACCGCCGCAATGCCAGCGAGCCCTTCCGCCGCGTCAACCCCCACCTCAAGGGCCTGTTCGCCTTCATGGAGCAAGTGCGCGACCAACACCTGAAAGAACGCCTGCCAGTGGTATTCACCACCCTGGAGAACGGTGGTGCGGTTCAGTTCAACTACCTCGACACGACCCAGGTGTGGGGCAAGCGCATCCGCGGCGACTTCTTCGACATCAGCACCAAGCCCCTGACCGTCACTCGCGACAGCCTCGACATCGATGGTCGCAAGGTGTCCTTGCAGAGCTTGCGCGGCGTGGACCTCAACCAGTGGACCGAGCTGGTGGTGATCAAGGACGAAAGCGGACAGACCCTGCTGTCGACCGTGGGCACCGGCATCATCAGCTTCGACCTGTTCCTCAACACGCTGCATAACCTGCTGGAGACCCAGCAGGTAAAGTCCGACAAAGCAGTTGGTGCGTAATCGCATGTCCCAGGGGCCGCATAGCGGTCCCTGCTACCAGTAAAAAGACGAGGTGCGCTTGCGCCGCCTCTGCAAACAGTAGTGTCATGACGAATGTCTTTACCTGGAGGGTTGGTCCATGGCATCCATCAATGTTCGTGTCGACGATGACTCAAGGCCCGTGCCTATCGGGAGTTGGAGCGCCTGGGCGTCACCCCATCCGAGCTCATGCGCCAAGCGCTGCAATATGTAGCCGAGCGGGGCAAGCTGCCTTTTCGGCCGGTATTGATGACCGAAGAAGACGAAGACCTGATCGCAACGGTGAGCGAGCGACTGGCCGCCCCGCAACGCGTGAAGGTAAAGCTGGATGACCTATAGTCTCGAATTCGATTCACGCGCCCTGAAAGAACGGTAAAAGCTGGGTGATACCGTTCGCCAGCAGTTCAAGAAAAAGCTGGCTGAAGTCCTGCTCAATCCCCGTGTCGAGGCAAACAGGCTTCATGCGTTACCTGACTGCTACAAGATCAAGCTACGTAGTAGTGGTTACCGCTTGGTTTACCAAGTGATCGACAACGAGGTTGTCGTATTCGTCGTGGCAGTAGATCGTCGCGAGCGCGATCAGGTTTACCGCAAGGCTGCAGAGCGTGACAAGCATGTCACGTACAACGCAAATCCTGTGGGAGCGGGCTTGCCCCGCGAACACGGGCGAAGCCCGTGCCAGGCTGCTCTAGTGCCTGGGCAGGCCTCTTCGCGGGGCAAGCCCGCTCCCACAAATTCACACTGTCACTGAGTGCGGAGTTGAACCTGTAGGAGCGGATTCATCCGCGAGGCATAGGTGCAGACAGCCTCCATTCCTACATCCCATGCATCCGCAATGCCCGCTGCGCACACTCCCGCCAGCTCACCTTGCGCTTCACCAGCGCCCCAGGTTCAGCCATCTCCCCAGCCATCACCACCGGCATATCCCGCATCCTGACCCAAGGCTCACTCTGCCAATACAGCAATGTCGCCGTCCGCCCACCAGGCCAGCACATCTGCCCCAATCGCGGCACATCCTTCGCCCCGTCAGCCTGTCCGTCGCGCAATACCGCGACCACCTCATGGGTCAGCCACCAGCGCAGATGGCGGTTCTCCGGAACATGGTGATGCGCCAGCAAGGTATACGCCCCGGACTCGCTGACCATCGTGGTCATCCGGTAATGGCCATAGCGCAGCAGCTGCACCGTGCGGTGCTGGTCCGGGTCGAGCTTGCGGATACAGTGTTCGTCGAAGAAGCGACCCGTCATCCGGCCGAGTTCGTGGGCGCAGAACCAGGCTTCGGCTTCGAGCCAGAGGGTGTGGAGGGGGCGGTTTTGGCGAGTAAAGAGGGTTGGGGTATAGAAACTGTCCATGCTGGCCATCCTGATAGGGGAGAGCCGTTTCTAACGGGAACGGGATTCCGCTGCGTGAGCGTTCTTAAGCGCCTGAATACGTTATCGGTGATGCCCTAAGACTAATCAATGCCAGATCCTGTAGGAGGTTTCCTGTTTTGGCCTTTTGGCCCGCCAATAAAAAAGGCTGCCAATTGGCAGCCTTCTCGATGGATAAGCCCGGACAATCAATCCCAGCTCAGCGCACCACCCGTCTGATACTCGATCACACGCGTCTCGAAGAAGTTCTTCTCTTTCTTCAAGTCCATGATCTCGCTCATCCAAGGGAACGGGTTGGTAGTCCCCGGGTACTCTTCCTTCAGACCAATCTGAGTCAGACGACGGTTGGCAATGAACTTCAGGTAATCCTCCATCATCGCCGCGTTCATGCCCAGTACGCCGCGTGGCATGGTGTCACGCGCGTATTCGATCTCCAGCTGAGTCCCTTGCAGGATCATCTGGGTCGCTTCTTCCTTCATCGCCGCGTCCCACAGGTGCGGGTTCTCGATCTTGATCTGGTTGATCACGTCGATACCGAAGTTCAGGTGCATCGACTCGTCACGCAGGATGTACTGGAACTGCTCGGCCACGCCGGTCATCTTGTTGCGGCGACCCATGGACAGGATCTGGGTGAAGCCGCAGTAGAAGAAGATACCTTCCAGGACGCAGTAGTAGGCGATCAGGTTGCGCAGCAGCTCTTTGTCGGTCTCGACGGTGCCGGTGTTGAATTCCGGATCGGAGATGGCGCGGGTGTACTTCAGGCCCCAGGCGGCTTTCTTAGCGACCGACGGGATCTCGTGGTACATGTTGAAGATCTCGCCTTCCTCCCTGCCCAGCGCCTCGCTGCAGTACTGGTAGGCGTGGGTGTGGATCGCCTCTTCGAAGGCCTGGCGCAGGATGTACTGGCGGCACTCGGGGTTGGTGATCAGGCGGTACACGGCCAGGGCCAGGTTGTTGGCAACCAGCGAGTCGGCGGTGGAGAAGAAGCCGAGGTTGCGCATGACGATGCGGCGCTCGTCTTCGGTCAGGCCGTCCATGCTCTTCCACAGGGCGATGTCGGCGGTCATGTTGACCTCTTGCGGCATCCAGTGGTTGGCGCAGCCGTCGAGGTACTTCTGCCAGGCCCAGTCGTACTTGAACGGCACCAGCTGGTTGAGGTCGGCGCGGCAGTTGATCATGCGCTTTTCGTCAACGGCGACGCGGGCCGAAGAGCCTTCCAGCTCGGCCAGGCCTTCGGCGATGTCGAGGGCGTCGAGGGCGGCCTTGGCACGTTTCACGGCTTCGGAGTCAGAAGCGGTGGCAGCACGGGCTTCCAGGGCGGCGGCACCGCCGGCGCTGTCGAGCTTGTCGAGGGTGGCAGCGGCGTTGGCCTGCGCAGGGGTGTTGCCTTTGGCGGCTACTTCGCCGTCTTCCTTGTCGAATTCGTCCCAGCTCAGCATGGTCATTGGCTCCTGCTTGAGGGTTGCTTGTAGCAACCGGTTGGATATTTAGGTGATGCCGGTACTACGCAAGGCCATCAGGCGTTACGGCAGGCAGTGAGAGCGGGCTCTCGTCACGTTTGAAATTGTCTGTGTCAGCGCTTGTCCTTTCCTCGAACGAGGGGCCAAGGCGCCGGAAAGCTGTACGGCCACGATAAAACATGCGGTCTGGGCAAGCGGCGCTTGCGTCTCGCAGTCGATCATTAGCTCAACCCTTTTTGGGGGGCGAAGTATACCGGAATTCAGGGTGGATCGGGGCGCTGCGGCGGTCGGGCGACGGTAATTTTTCGACCTGCGTTGTGTGCTTCCGTTCACCTGATGTCTGTCGTTTTCCTGAGGTGAGAGTCTAGCTCTAAATGAGAGTTGATCCTATATCTTGTGTGCTTTTTTTTTGGCGGCACAGCATATGGTGTTTTGATCCGGATCAGGGCCCGAGGCTTGTGTTGCCTGTACCGGCCCTGTCGCCGGCAAGCCGGCTCCCACAGGTACCGCACGGATCTCGGGCTCGGTGTTGTACCTGTGGGAGCCGGCTTGCCGGCGATAGGGGCACCGCGGTCCTGTTTCTTGCACCCAAAAAAATGCCGCCTCAACTGCCCGAAGGCGGTTGAGGCGGCATGTTCACCTCAGCGGTGCGAAGGCCTTATTGGCAGGCTTCGCAATCCGGCTCGTCGATGGCGCAAGCCTTCGGCACCGGCGCTGGGCCTGCAGCCTGCACCGGAGCGCTGTCGCCACCGCTGGACACGGCGTTGAGCTTGCCGGTGTTGATGGTCGACTTCTCGGTGCTGGTCGCGGCCAGGGCACGGAGGTAGTAGGTGGTCTTCAGACCACGGTACCAGGCCATG